>Ga0114129_10016642_pt1 | contig 10472 bp, 8 predicted proteins | sample RhiMetdeltSRZDD1_FD_80071 | JGI IMG/M metagenome (GOLD analysis project Ga0114129, IMG submission 80071) | Populus rhizosphere microbial communities from Tennessee, USA - Rhizosphere MetaG P. deltoides SRZDD1 (version 2) (version 2) | ecosystem: Host-associated > Plants > Roots > Rhizosphere >... | reverse complement strand
GCTTGGCTTATTCTGGGAAGCGCGTGGCTATTTTAGTGAAGGGCGTGAGCGATTATCTGCTATCCTGTCTACGGATATTGCTCAGGGAAAAACTGCTGCACGCGCAAAACTGCTTGCAAGGGCGGCAGAACTGGCTTACCGGCAAAGCGATTATCCGGCTACCCTGGCCCTTGCGGGAGAAAGTTTAGCAATTTGCCGCGAGGTTGGGGATAAGCAAGGCGCTGCGGCGGCGCTTATCAAGCTTGGAAATGCAGCCACGGAGGGCGGCGATTATGCAACAGCCTCCGGATACCTGGCAGAGGCACTGACGATTTGGCGCGAACTTAAGGACAAGCACGGCACTGCCCGCGCCCTCATTAGCCTGGGCTGGGCGGCCCTTCGACCTGGTGATTATTCACTGGCGAACGAGAGGCTTGAAGAGGCATTAGTGATCTCCCGTGAATTGGAGGATACCAGGAGTATTGGTTTCGAGCTTTCCGGCCTGGGCGAGGTAGCCTTACGGGAGGGCGATTATGCGCGTGCAACACAGCTCCTGGAGGAAAGTCTGCAATTACGCAGACAACTGGGCAATAAATGGGGTATGGGTGTCTCGCTGGGGACGCTGGGTTGGATCGCTATGCATGAGGGAGAGTGGAAACGCGCCACAACAAGGCTGGGCGAGAGTCTGGAAGTACGGGGAGAAATCGGCGACAAGGGCGGTAGTGCCTGGTGCCTGGAACGACTGGCGGAGATCGCAGTAGCACAAACACAGGCAGAGAAAGCGGTGCGGATATTTGGCGCCGCGGCAGCCTTGCGAGAATCCATTGGTTCGGTCATTGATCCTGTAGATCGAGCCGATTATGAGAACCGACTTGATTCCTTGAGTACAGAATTAGGTGAACCGCGTTTTGTGGCAGCCTGGAATGAAGGCCGAGCCCTGTCCAGGGAGCAGGCCGTCGCTTACGCGCTCGAAGAGTAGTAAATACTTTGCCAAAGTAGCGATGGGTAGATCTGCAATAAAACGAGAGCCCATTTGCAAAATGGGTTCTCGTTTCAAATTAGGTTATCTTTCGGCCGGACATCATGGATGAGTGTGCCCGGTCGATTCTTCCGCAGCGGGATCTACCGTGTATTCCTCGCATGACACTTTCGGGTTCCAATCGGTGAACATACCGTTGGGGTTCTGCTTCCAGGCCCAAACGTGGAGCTCGTAGAACGCAGGAATACGATATCGGTTGGGTGCGCCAACGTAGTGAAATACCTGTCCCATCAGTGTCGGTGGCGTCTCGTGATTTGCATCCCAGGCCTCGGCAATGACGACATATTCCACACCTGTCAATTGCAGATCCCCATTTTTTATCTCATAGATCAAGGCTTCCGGGCGCGCGGCGTCAATCTCACCGTCACCGACCAAGTCGCCGTTCACAAAGTGGAGGCCCATGGCTCCCTCCTGGGGTCCGCTGACACAGCCGTGGAAAAGCCCGTAACCAGCCGACTTTGCCGCTTCCACATCCTGAAAGCGTCCTGCTTCCTGGCGAACTGTCTCCACCAGCGTAGCCCCTGGTCGTGGCTTGTTGGAGTCGGCCAAAGCCACGGAGGTCAGAGCGACGAGGGCTAGGACGACCAGACCAATGAATAACAAACGTTTATTTTTCATGACACATCTCCGTAAATGTCCTTATTTGTAAAAGTAGGGATCCAGCACACTAACCGGTGTAATGGAATCCACGGGCAGATTGTTACGACTGGCCGCCGTGCGGATGGCCTCTGGAGAGGGGGCGTCATAGATGCAGAAGGTCTTCTTCTTATCTGGCGTAACATAGGAATGTACCCAGGTCACTCCATCCACTGCGTTATTGCCAACAACGGTCAGGCAGACCTGAGCGCCGTCATTGTTTACAGGAATGGCGAGTCCGTCTGGGAAAGTCCGTTCAACGAGATAACGAGCCATAAGTTTTCTCCTTTTGATTCACAGGTTTTTTGGAAAGGCGCGCGTCCAACGTGCCCACACTATATAAGTAATTAAATGAAATGTCGTCGGGGAAAACTCTACAACGCACCCCTACATTTTCTATCACTATATTCCAAATATAGAACATTTGTGCTATACTCTAAAATATGCGCAGGGGATTTAAAGTATCATCGCTGACCCAACGCAACACCTTAATAATCGAATACATCTACTTACATTTGTAAGATATTCAAGAAAGAACTCCTATAGTGGCTCTGGTCTGACAAAGCCTTGCTGCAAGTTCTGAAAGACTTTGTTTTCAGGCCCAGAGAGCCATTACTTTTACATTTTGCGAGAATATCAAAATGAACAAAATAAGATATTACGGGTTCGTGCTGACTCTTCTACTGGTGATAAGCGCCTGTGAGACCACGGATCCCGCCTCCCTTCCCCTCAGACCGGTATTTGGTTCATCATCTCCATCCAATAGTACAGTAGACACTACACTTCGCGTACTGCCTTCCAACAACAACACATCAACTGCTCATCCCCTGCAAATCGATGCGATGCGCGCGCGCGATTATCCCGGCAGTGACATCGTGATCGAAGCCGTGCTCGACCCTGGCTCGAACTACAGTCGCTACTATGTTTCCTATCTGTCGGATGGCTTAAAGATCTACGCGCTGATGACGGTCCCCAACGGACAAAAGCCGCCCAAGGGCTGGCCGGTCATCATCTTTAATCATGGTTATATCCCGCCAAATATCTACCGCACAACGGAACGATATATCGCATACGTGGACCAGATCGCACAGAGCGGTTATATCGTCTTCCGGTCTGATTATCGCGGCCATGACCAGTCGGAAGGCGTAGCGGGAGGCGTCTATACTCAACCCAACTACAGCATCGACGTACTCAATGCCGTCGCGTCCATGAAACGGTATCCGGATGCAGACCCGAATCGCATTGGTATGTGGGGTCACTCCATGGGCGGTTACATTACGTTGCGTTCCATGGTCGTTTCCCAGGATATCAAGGTGGGTGTGATCTGGGCGGGAGTTGTTGCGCCTTACCCGGACCTCTTCACACGCTGGAACGCGGGTGCCCGGCAGACGAATCCATCAGCAGGATCTTGGGTCTATTCCCTGCAGCAGTCGTATGGATCCGTGGAATCAAACCCTCAATTCTGGAATTCCATTTCAGCGAACGCGTACGTAGGAGAACTTAACCGACCCATTCAACTGCACCATGGTACAGCCGATCATGATGTGCCCTGGGAGTTTTCACAAATGCTCCATGATGAAATGTTGGAGGCTAACCAAACCGCGGAATTTTATACGTATCAAGGAGACAATCACAACCTCTCGAATTATTTCAGCCTGGCCATGCAACGCACCATTGAGTTCTTTGACCGATACCTCAAAACAAATTGATGAGTCCGCATCAATAGAGGCGATCATCCAAGAGCCGCACTATCACTTTCAGGTGAGAATAATCTTTTTTCCATCGCCCAGGTTGCGATCTGTACACGTGAATCGAAACCAAGTTTATTAAGGATGCGCGTGACGTACGTTTCGATTGTTTTTACGCCGACCGTCATCTGTTCGGCGATTTCGCGATTGGATTTGCCCTGTGAAATCAGAATAGCGACTTCGCGCTCGCGCGCGGTGAGGCCGCCAAACTTTTCTTTTTCAGCGCGCGTCGATTGAGATATTGTTTCTGACTCTGACAAAGCACAATCCACAGCTTCTCCGAGCGACATCGACTTCCCCTCTGCCCAGCTTGCCGCGAATGCGTCCGCACCCAGAGCAGACCGGAGGTCAGAAATGAGGCGGCTGTAGTCGGGTTGGTCAGCTGGGTCGATCACAGATCGAATCGGCGCACGTAACGCTGCAGCAAATGCAAAAATTTTTGCCGAATCCTGAAGTTGTGCTTCTTCATATTTAGCTTCGGCCAGTTTTTCCAAACACCAGGCAATGCCGCCCTTGTCACTGATTTCCAGGCGAATGGCCAGGCTTTCGCCCAACAACGCACGCAGACGTTTGAAATCACGCTGGCGCAATGCCACCCAGCCCAGGGAACCTAGGGAAGCACCGACACCCCATTTATGACCATGCTTTTTCCGCACCTTCAGACTCTCCTCAAGCAGGCGGGTGGCACGCTCATACTGCCCCTGGCGAATCGCTAACTCTCCCAGCCCTCCCAGCGTAAAGCCCATCAGTGATTCGTGACCAATCTGCCGAAACAAAACCAGAGCTTGCTCCATATGAATCCCCACCTGCTCATACAGTCCCATGCGCATATAGGCCCAGCCAAGTTGCATGTGCATATCGCCAATGCCGCGCGCATCCTGCAATTCCCTGAAAATCTCCAACGCCTCTTCAAAGAGAGCCAGTGCGGTCTCGTAGTCGCCTTCTTCGGTTGCCAGTTCGCCGAGCAGATCCAGCGTATCAGCCAGTCTTGGCTTGCTGGTAGGGTCAAGCTCGCGCCAGAGGGCCAGGCTTTCTTCCCCCAGCGACCGTGTGGCCGGATAATCGCTCTGCAGGTAGGCAAGCGAGGCAGCCCAAAAAAGTGCTCGGGCGTGCTCTTCACTTCTGTGCCCTTTCTTGATCTTGGACAAAGCCGTGAAAATGTGTGTACGCCCTTCACTCAGATACCCTCGCAATCGCCAGAAGTGACTGCAAGCTAACACCAATCGCAGGCCTGCCTCGGCTCGCCTTTCTTCCGCATTACACCATTCCAGTGCGGCGCGCAGATTATCATGCTCGCTTTCATACAGCTCGAACCAGTGTATTGGTTCCGTCCTGCTCAATTGTGGTTCTGCCATCTCCGCCCATTGGATGAAATAATGCAGGTGGCGATTCCTTGAGTCAGCCAGGCTGCCGGCCTCTATCAATTTTTCCATTGCGTACTGGCGGATTGTTTCCAGCAGACGATAACGCGTCTCCCCACGCTCCGGCTGGTCAGCTGTGACCAGGCTTTTATCTACCGGATGAGATAAGGCGTCCAATACGTCCGAAGGATAAATCGAAATCTCTGTCTCCGATTTATCGGCCATCTTACCTGCCAAGTCCTGGTCACTGCAAACGATTTCGGCTGCCTCCAGTGTTGCGCAGCCCGCAAAGACCGCCAGGCGCTGCAACACTTTTTGTTCCTGGGCCGAAAGCAGGGCATAACTCCAGTCCAATGTTGCGGCTAATGTTTGCTGGCGGGGTGGAGCCACGCGACTGCCACTCGTGAGTAAGTGAAAGCGGTGATCCAGCCTTTGCGCGATCTGCTGAAGCGATAGACTCCGCACGCGCGCGGCCGCCAGTTCGATGGCCAGCGGCATCCCATCCAGCTGACGGCAGATTTCCGCGACCAACGCACCGTTCTCGGCCGTCAACCTGAACTCTGGAAAATTCTCCGTTGCACGCGCAATAAATAGCCGAACCGATTCCGATTCTTCATAAGGACCTAAGGCATTCTGCGCGCTGGCTGGATCCGTCCAGGGCTGTTGCGTTGGCAGTGAAAGCGGTGGCACAGGCCATGCCACTTCGCCAGGTACGCCCAGCACCTCGCGGCTGGTGGCGAGAACTTTTAATTCAGAGCATTTCTGCAGGAAAGCCTCAATCCATTGTGCGCAAGCCGAGACCAGGTGCTCACAGTTATCCATCACCAACAACATCGAGCGCGTGGAAAGCGTATCGGCAAGGACATCCAGCAATGATTGTCCGGATTGTTCCTGAATGTTCAAGCTCGAGGCTATGGTTTGAAGCACAAACGTAGGATCCTGGATGGAAGCCAGCTCCACCAGCCAGACTCCGTGTTCGAATTCCGCCTTTTGTTCATAACCAACCTTCAGCGCCAGGCGCGTTTTTCCACAACCGCCCGGCCCCGTCAACGTCACCAGCCGATGAGACCAGAGCAGGCGCTGCACCTCTGCAATCTCACGCTCACGCCCAATAAAGCTGCTAACCCCCGTTGGCGGATTACCCAAAGGGATTTTCGCTTTTGAACTTTGCATGTACCTTCACTCGACTCTGAAGTCTCTAACAGAGTATAGCATTTGGAGAGCACGGAGACAATCAATCGGTTATACTGCCTCGCATGGGAAAAAACTCTGCCCCAAGGTCACCCTGGAAGGTACACGGTTGACCTTAAGACAGAAATCGCTTCGAACTTAACGGGCATCCACGGATTGCGGGTCCACGCAAGTACCGCTATCACTCTCCGTTGATCTCCGCCCAATGGTGCACATTCACTAATTATCCCTGGGGCCGTGGACCGATCAACTTCGAGCCGCAGGCAGAATCCGTGGCGATGGAAACGTATGCCACCTGGGTCAGGATGTTCGAACTACACGAATATTATTCATGGATTGTGGACCGCTTCCACATTTCGACCCAGGCCCATCAAAGCGAAGCCGAAACAGCAGAAGCAGAGTAGTGATGTCTTTCGATAAAATTGTTGAAGAATTAATCAAAAAAGCACAGGAACGCGGCGAGTTTGACAACCTGCCTGGCAAAGGCAAGCCGATTGATCTATCGGCCTATTTTGAAATGCCGGAGGATGTACGCGTGGCGCAATCCGTGTTGAGAAACGCCGGCTTTCCGTCGCGGGAGGTGGATCTTCTCAATGAGATCGCCGAGCTCAGGCAAATCCTTCCAGCAGTGACAGAGGAAAAAAGGAGGCAGGAGTTGGAGAAACAAATTCGGGAGAAGCCGGTGGAATTTAGCCTGCTGATAGAGAGACAAAAGCGGCGGAGAAGATGAAACCAGGTCGGCAATCGGGGACCGGCTGACGGGAAGCAGTCCTATCCGATCGATTACGCAATGTTAACGTTTCTCTGCTTTACAAATTCCCTCCCCCCTGCTATACTTTTGATCATTGAATTTGACTTTCATGGCGCTGAGGCGCCATTTGTTTAGGGGAACACTTGGAATTACACCAAGTACGAGCAATCGCATGTGGCAAGACGTACCCCCGCGAGCAAGTCAGCGAGGGTCTTTTTATTCATTCCCGCAATGCGGGATTACATAAGACCTTAACCGCCGTTGGCGGATAAATTATTTTACTTTTAGTGAGGTTACAGAAAGTATATGAGTAAGCACGGAAAATTGAAAATCATTCCCCTGGGTGGACTTGGGGAAGTCGGCAAGAACATGACGGCCTATGAATTTAACCGCGAGATTCTGATCGTGGATGCCGGCATCATGTTCCCGCACAACGACATGATCGGGATCGATTACATCATTCCCGATTATCAATATCTGCTGGATAAAGCCGATAAGGTCGTAGGAATTGTCATCACACATGGACACGAAGATCACATCGGTGCCGTCCATCATCTGCTCAAGGATATCCACGCGCCCGTTTATGCCACACCTCTGACCCTGGGATTAATCGAAGGAAAACTGGTCCGCAATAACGCGGCAGCAAAAGTTTCTCTCAATAAGGTAGAGGCAGGTGGCTCGGTGGAAATTGGTCCCTTCAAAGTGGAATTCTTCCACGTCTGTCACTCCATTCCAGATGCCGTGGGGTTGGGCATCACAACACCGGCGGGTCTGGTGGTCCACATGAGTGACTTTAAATTCGATCATACGCCCGTGGATAATTGGCCCACCGATTACGCCAAACTGGCCGAATTCTCCCGTCGCGGCGTGGATGTATTACTTTCAGACTCGACGAACGCCGAACGCGCTGGCTGGACTCCGTCTGAAAAGGTGATCGGTCCTGCCTTCGATAAAGTGTTCAGCGAAGCCAAAGGACGCGTGATCGTCGCGACGTTCGCATCTTTGATCTCGCGCGTGCAGCAAGTGGCAGATGCCACAGCCAGGCACGGACGCAAGATGGCGCTGGCGGGTACGAGCATGATCGATAACGTAAAGATTGCACGCAAACTGGGCTATTTGGATATACCTGATAGCCTGCTGGTACCAATCGACCAGGCGCAACAAATGCAGGATCACAAAGTGGTCATCATGTGCACCGGTTCACAGGGCGAGCCTTCCTCCATCGTGGGGCGGCTCTCGGCGGGGACAAATCGTCAGTTTGATTTGAAGCCCGGAGACACCGTCGTGCTTTCCTCTCATCCCATACCGGGCAATGAAGAGACCATCAGCAAGACTATCAATCGCCTGTTACGGCGCGGTGCCAACGTGATCTATGATGCGATTGCCCCCATCCATGTCTCCGGCCATGCGTCGCAGGAGGAACAGAAACTGCTCATCAATCTCGTACAACCGAAACATTTCATCCCAATTCACGGCGAACTACGGCAGTTAAGACGCCATGGAACACTGGCGGTCGAAGTTGGCGTGGCTGAGGAAAATGTGGTGGTGGTCGAGAACGGGCAGATCGTTGAACTCTCCGGCGGCAGGGTCAAACTGGGCGAACGGATCCCGGGCGGCTACATCTTTGTCGATGGCGAATCCATCGGTGAAGTGGATTTTGGCATCATGCGCGAGCGTGAGAAACTGGCTCGCAACGGACTCTTCCTGATCGACATCAGCGTGAACAAGTTAACGGGACGCCTGTTGCATGATCCTGAAATTATCACCCGCGGCTTCGTCTCGGCGGAGGATGCCGAGGCATTAATGCCGGAGGTCCGTAAGCACATTATGGATGTTGTGAATGAGGGCGGCTGGGATAGTGAAAAGGATATCGCCAATGCGGTGCGTTCCTATCTTTATGAAGAGACAAAACGAAGGCCGATGGTGCTGGTCACCTTGAGCAAGAGTTGAAAAAATCTCCCGCTGAAAAGCGGGAGATTTCGATATATCAATTCAAATTCAGGGCAAAGAATCTGCCTTCAATTCGATACGCCCCCGGCAGGCCTTTGTACCCAAGAAATAGCCACTTCTGTGGGGATACAACCGAAACAGGGTTTGTCACTAATAAACCGGGGTTCACCGTACCACTGGCAGAATTTGGCGTGAAGTTAAAGGTAATCGAGAATCCATCTTCCTGATCCATGCGGTCCGTACCTTGCAAAGTGTTATAGGAGAGTACATCGTCCTTCTGAAGGATGCTGAGCCTGTTCGATTTTTCATCGGGAATGACCATCAACAATCCAGCCGCATTGATGACGTCGGGTGCGGCATACACTCCCATCAAAAGGTCAACATTGTTCAGCTCCTCTACTCTAACACGGAAGGACACTGACCCACTTTCCGGCAAAGGTGCAAACAATCCATAGATCTCTGTCCCCCCATTGCCGCGCTCCGTTAGGAAATCGAGATCGCCGCTCTCCGCCGAAAACACATGCACCGGCTCCTGCCAGCAGCCATCTCCCCTTGGAATAGTTGGCACAATTGACGGATATGGCTTCCACAGCGTACTGATACAACCAGCGGGCCAGTCCGCACCCAGCGGCACCGGAGGAACGGGGGTAATGCTGGGGGTTGGTGTTTCCGTGGCCGGCGCGGGCGTCGAAGTCGATTCTCCCGGGGGAACCGTATCAGTCGGAGCCGGGCTGCTCGTCACCGTCTCCGTAAAGGATACCGTTGGACTGGCAAATCCAGACACCGAGGTGGGCGTCGGGGATACCTGAATTCGGTTTGCAAATAGTGTAATGATCGTAACGGTAATCGTGCCACACACGCCGATCAGGGCAGCGATGATGGCAGAATCGATTCGGGCTGATTTTCTATCAGACATATTGATCCAACCTTGTTAATAGATTTTTGTTATTCTACGTCAAATGGCGCGCAGGCTCAAGTAGGGCTTTGCTCCATAAGCACCCGGGCGATCTGACGGTCAATTTTGCCCATGGGATAATTGTTCAAATTTTTCTTCGCGACCCATTTTAGATTTTTCGCGGGAGCGGGAGACACGAAAAACGGGCTGCACACGAACGCGTGAACACTGACTTTGAAATGGCTGTATCCATGATGAAAAATCCCAAGCAGGACTTTGCGCTGCACGCGTAGCTGAAAGCGGTACCCGGCATTCAAGACCTTTACCAACTCTCTGGCTGGGTCCCGTTCTGCGCCAACGCGTCCATTTGGGAATTCCCACATCCCTCCAAGCAATCCCGCCGAGGGACGCTGCGCCAGCAATACCCTCCCCTGCTTAATGAACACACCCGCAGCATGGATGTATTGTGGGATATCTTTCTTCGGTTGCTTAACCGGACGCATATTTTGTGTTCCGTGTTCGCGCGCTTTGCATTCCTTCATCACCGGGCAGAGCAAGCAACGCGGATTTTTTGGCAGACAAATCGTGGCACCCAAATCCATGAGTGCCTGGTTGAAATCGGCGGCTTTGCCTTTTGGCAAATTCTCTCTGGCAAGTTTCCACAGCAGCTTTTCGCCTAACGGTGAATCGATAGGTTCGCTCACATCGAATAACCGTGCATACACACGTTTCAAGTTACCATCCAGCGCGGGTTCGTCCATGCCGAAGATGATCGATGCCAACGCGCCTACTGTATAACGACCGATGCCAGGCAATTGTGCCAGTTTGTCGAGATCACGCGGGAGTTCGCCATGAAATTTTTCCACTACTATTCTTGCAGCTTTGTGAAAATTCCGGGCGCGGCTGTAATAGCCGAGGCCCT
>Ga0114129_10016641_pt1 | contig 10472 bp, 9 predicted proteins | sample RhiMetdeltSRZDD1_FD_80071 | JGI IMG/M metagenome (GOLD analysis project Ga0114129, IMG submission 80071) | Populus rhizosphere microbial communities from Tennessee, USA - Rhizosphere MetaG P. deltoides SRZDD1 (version 2) (version 2) | ecosystem: Host-associated > Plants > Roots > Rhizosphere >... | reverse complement strand
GCGATCGGGATCGTCGCCATCATCGCCATCGCCGCCCTCGCCTACCTTTTTACGGATCACCGGCGCGCATAGCAGCGCTTACCCTTCCCAGTCGGTGGGGCGTAGCCGAGTGCCGAAGCGTCGCAAGAGCAAAGGCTTACCCTTCCCAGTCGGTGGGGCGTAGCCAAGTGGTAAGGCAGCGGGTTTTGGTCCCGCGATCCCAGGTTCGAATCCTGGCGCCCCAGTTGCGATGAGCGACCTCGCCGCCGTCATCATGGCCGCGGGCCTTGGCACGCGGATGAAGTCCGCGACGCCGAAGCACCTCCACCCGCTGCTCGGGCGGAGGCTGATCGACTGGGTCGTCGGCGCGGTCGAGCCGCTCCGCCCCGACCCGCTCGTCCTCGTCGTCGCACCCGATGCCGTCGACGCGTTCGACGGCGCGAACGTCGCAGTGCAGGAGAAGCCGCTCGGCACCGGCGACTCGCTACGCGCCGCGCGCGACAAGGTCCACGACGCGAAGCAATTGCTCGTCGTCTCGGGCGACCATCCGCGGCTCAGCTCGGCCTTGCTGCAACAGCTCGTCGACGAGCACCGACGATCGGGCGTCGCCGCCACGGTGCTCTCGTTCGAGCCGCCCGACCCTCTGGCGTACGGGCGCATCGTCCGCGGCGGCGACGGCCGTCTCCGCCAGATCGTCGAGAACGCCGACGCCGACGAAGAGCAGCGGGCGATCCGCGAGGTGAACTCCTCGATCTATGTCTTCGAGGCTGACAGACTGTGGCCCGCGCTCGACCGCATCGAGCCGGCGAACGCGCAGGGCGAGCTCTATCTGACGGACGCGGTCCGACTGTTGGTCGAAGGCGGGGAGGAGGTGGGCGTGTTCAAAGCTCCGGACGCAAGCGAGGTCGAAGGCGTCAACACGCGCGTCGAGCTCGCGGATGCGGCCTTGTTCCTACGCGCGCGCGTGAACAAGCATCACATGCTCGCGGGCGTCACGATCGTCGATCCGCAGACGACGTGGATCGAGCCGGAGGTCGAGCTCGAGGCGGATTCGACGATTCATCCGTTCACGATCCTCCGTGGGAAGACGCGCGTAGCCGCGGGCGCGGAGGTCGGGCCGCACGTCGTGGCGGTCGACGCGGAGATCGGGCCCGGCGCGACCGTCGGGCCGTTCGCATACCTCCGTCCCGGCACCAGGCTCGCGGCCGGCGCCAAGGCGGGGACCTTCGTCGAGATCAAGAACTCCGAGGTCGGCGAGCGCACGAAGATTCCACACCTCTCCTACATCGGCGATGCCGAGATCGGCGAGGACACGAATGTCGCCGCCGGCAACATCACCGCGAACTTTCCCCATCAGCCCGGTCGCCCGAAGGGCAGGACGAAGATCGGACGCAACGTCAGGACCGGCATTCACAATGGCTTCGAAGCCCCGATCGAGATCGGGGACGACGCATGGATTGCGGGCGGGGCGTACATAACAGAAGATGTCCCTCCCGAATCGCTCGCTGGGTTCCCGCCGAAGCAGATCACGAAAGAGGGCTATCTCCGTGGAAAGCGCAACGACTGAGCTGACTCGCCTGCCCGGGCTCGAGGTTGCCGAGTCGAAGCCGGAGGTCAAACCGGAGCACTGGATCGAGAGCGGGCCGTCGAAGCGGCTGATGCTCTTCGCCGGACGCTCGCATCCCGAGCTCGCGCACAAGATCGCGGAGAAGCTCGGCATCCAGGTCGGCGACGTGTCGCTGCGCACTTTTGCGAGCGGGGAGACGTACTGCCGGTACGAGGAGTCGATCCGCGGCGCCGACCTCTTCATCGTCCAGACGAGCTCGCCGCCGGTCGACCAGCACCTGATGGAGCTGTTGATCATGATCGACGCCGCGAAGCTCGCGTCCGCGAAGCGCATCACGGCAGTCGTTCCGCTCTACCCGTACTCGCGCCAGGACAAGAAGTCACGTCCGCGCGAGCCGATCACCGCGAAGCTCGTCGCCGAGATGATCCAGTCAGCAGGTGCCGACCGCGTGCTGACGATGGACCTGCACGCCGGCCAGGTCCAGGGTTTCTTCGAAGTGCCCGTCGACCACATGACGGCGCTCCCGATGCTCGCGCAGTATTTCCGCGACCTCGGCCTCCCCGAGGAGCTCGTCGCCGTCGCGCCCGACACGGGCCGCACCCGATTGGCGAGCAAGTTCGCAGAGATGATCGGCGGCGACCTCGCGGTGCTGCAGAAGGATCGGCCGGCGCACAACGTCGCCCACATCACGAACGTGATCGGCGACGTCGACGGCAAGTGCGCCGTGATGACGGACGACATGGTCGACACTGCGGGCACCCTCGTCGCCGGCGCTCAGTTCCTGAAGGAGCACGGAGCGAAGAAGGTCTACGCGTGCGCGACGCACGGCATCTTCTCCTCGCCCGCGATCGAGCGGATCGAGGACAGCCCGCTCGACAACGTCGTCGTCACCGACACCGTTCCGATCGACCCGCTGACGAAGCCGGAGCGCGTGACCGTGATCACGGTCGCGGACATCCTCGCCGAGACGATTCACAACGTCTTCGCGGACGACTCCGTCTCCGCGATCTTCGGCGATATGAACGCGCTCTTCTAGCTCGTCGCAGTGCGGTAGAGCCAGACGGCGAAGACCTGTCGCACGACCTGGGCGACGATCCCCACGACGAGCGAGGCCGCCAGCACGAGCCCGAGCAGCCCCTGCGCCGCAGGTGAATGCACCCCGCCGCCGGCGAGAGCCTTGTAGGCGACGAAGAACACGAGCGCCGGCACGAACATCGCCGCGTGCAGCGCGCCGAGCCCCCCGCTCTCCGCCCGCCAGTTCAGCTTGGCGAGCTCGAACGAGCGGCGACGCGCGTCGCCGGGGGCCAGGCCTTCGAAGGCGATCAGCGGCACGACGAAGAACGTCGCGAAGCTCCATGCGATCTGCGCGGCCGTGCCGGCCCAGCGGTTCAGCCGCTGAACCAGGCTGAGCGCGAGCGAGACGGAAAGGGCGTATGCCGCCCAGCCGGCGATGCTGCCCAGCCGCGACCAGGCGACGTCGAGGCCATCGCCGAAGGACGCCCTGCGCCCGTCCAGCACGCCGTTGGCCGCGCCGGCGAGCGCGACGCTGAAGAAGATGCCGACGAAGGTGACGGAGTACATGCCGAGCAGGACGAGCGGCACGAACAGGACCCACGGGCCGTGCACCGAGTACAGCCACGTCCCCTCGTAGAGCCAGAAGGCGCCTGTGAGGAGGAAGCAGCACGTCGACGCCACGGGAAACCAGAGCAGCCCGCGGTCCTGGCGCACGAGGTCGAAGCTCGTTCGCATGAGGCGTGCGCCGTCGACGATCCGCATGGCCATGTATGGCCTTGATCGGCGTCAGCGGCGTTGTTCTGAAGCCCGCGTCTTCGATCCTCTGGCCGCTGGTGCTGCTCGGGATCGACCTGCACATCGAGAAGTAATGGCTACACTTCGCCGCCGAAATGGCCGGCGAACGAGTCAAGCTGCAGGTCAAGGAGCGCGACCGGCGCGGTTCCGCCGACGCACGCCGCCTCCGCCGAGAGGGCCTCATTCCGGGCGTCCTCTACGGCAGCGGCAAGCAGCCGCACGCGATCTGCATTCCCGAACGGGAGCTGCGCCGTGTCCTGACTGGACAGGGTGGACTGCATGCGATCCTCGACGTCGTCCTGGAAGGACAGAAGACGACGCACGCCTCGATCCTGAAGGACTACCAGCAGGACCCGATTCGCGGCCACATCTCCCACGTCGATCTGCAGGAAGTCCGGCTCGACAAGCCGATCCAGGCGAGCGTGAATGTGCAGCTCGTCGGTGAGCCCGCCGGCGCGAAGGAGGGAGGCGTGCTCTCCCAGGTGCAGCGCGAGATCAACGTCGAAGCGCTGCCGATGGAGATTCCGGAGCACATCGACCTGGACGTCTCAGGCATGGCGATCGGCGACACGCTCCGCCTCGCAGACCTTGCGGCGATGGACGGCGTCACCTACCTCGACGACCCGGAGGAGACCGTCCTCGCGACCGTGACGCTCCCCACACGCGTCGAGGAGCCCGAAGAGGTCACGGAGGAAGGCGAGGAGCTGCCGGAGGGCGAGGTTCCGCCCGAGGAGCAGGCCGAGGGCGCCGCCGAGCCCGCCGCGGACGCGGCTTCGGGCGAGCAGGGCGAGCCCGGCACCACCGAGGGCTAGATGAAGCTTCCGTGGCGTCGAGGCGAACGCGCCTCGTCGCTCGACCTGCTCGTCGTCGGCCTCGGGAACCCGGGCCGCGAATACGAGCGGCATCGTCACAACGCCGGCCGGATGGTGCTCGACGAGCTGGCGCGCCGGCACGGGGCGAGCTGGAAAGGGAAGTTCTCCGGCCAGCTCGCGGAGCTCCGGCTCGACGGCCACCGTGTCGCCCTGCTGAAGCCGGAGACGTACATGAACGACTCCGGCCGCTCGGTCGCCGCCGCGGCGCGCTTCTACAAGCTCGAGCCCGACGCGATCCTCGTGGTGCACGACGAGGGCGACTTCGACCTCGGCCGCCTGCAGGCGCGCAAGGGCGGCGGCCTCGCCGGGCACAACGGCCTGCGCTCGATCGCGCAGCACCTGAAGACGCCGGAGTTCATGCGCCTGCGCATCGGCGTCGGACGGCCCGGCCGCGGCGATCCGCGGCCGCTGGCCGACTACGTCCTCTCCGACTTCGCGCCCGAGGACGATGCAGGCTCGCTGATCTCTCGAGCGGCCGACGCCGTCGAGGCGCTCGACGCCGAAGGCCTCGGCCGCGCGCAGGCGCAGTTCAACTGAGGGAAGTCGACGTCCTCGACGTCCTCGGGCGTCTCCGCGAACACGGCATCGAGGCGTGGGTCGAAGGCGGCTGGGGCGTCGACGCGCTGCTCGGGCAGCAGACGCGCCCGCACGACGATCTCGATCTCGGCGTCCGCTTCGAAGACGTCGAGCGCATCTGCGAGGCCTTCCGCGAGTTCCGCCGCTCCGACATCGAATGGCCCGCCAGCTTCGTCCTCGAAGACGTCGCCGGGCGGAAGGTCGACTGCCACCCGTTGAGATTCGACTCGAAGGGCGACGGCTGGCAAGCCGATGCGGCCGGCGGTCCGCCGCATCGTTGGCCGCACGAGGGCCTTGCCGGGCACGGCCGCATCGGCAGCGTGGAGGTGCCGTGCGTCACCCCCGAGCTTCAAGTCGCCTGGCATCAACACGCCGGGTTCGACGACGTGGACTGGATCGACATGCAGCGGCTCTCCGAGCGTTTCGGTCTTGAGCTTCCCGAACGCTGTCGAACGAAGCCGGGCTTTCTCCACCAGAAGCGAGGGGCGAGCGCAGGGCTACGATGAACGGGCCGAACCGCGTGGTTCGGCCTGTTTTCGTGGACCATCCGATCCTTCACCCGTTCGTCGAGGAGCTTCGCGAGAGCGACCGTCTGCGCGCCTTCTCCGAGGCGTTCCCCGCGGCTGCTCGCGTCTCGGAGCCGGCGCTGCCGCTGCTGCTCGCGGCATTGCACGAGGAGCTCGACCGCTCGCTCGTGGTGCTCGTGCCCGAAGACGCCGACGCGCGCGATCTCGCGGAAGCGGTGGCGTGGTTCGTCGGCGACGAGCGCGTTGCGCTGTTGCCGAGCCGCGGCGTCCAGTGGGGCTCGGGCCTCGATCCCGCGCCGCATCTCGTCGGCGAGCGCGCGCGGGCGCTCGACGTCCTCGCTGCCGGCGGCCTTGTCTGCGCTTCCGCCGCGGCGCTCGCCGAGCCGTTGCCGCCGGCGAGGCTGCGGCCCGACTCGATCCGCATCGCCCCGGGGGAGGAGCTCAGCCTCGAGCAGCTGTCGGAGACGCTCGCGCTCGCGGGCTATGAGCGAGTCGAGCGCGCCGACGAGCGCGGGCAGTTCGCCGTGCGCGGCGGGCTCGTGGACGTCTTCCCGACGACGGGCCGCGAGCCGCTGCGCATCGAGTTCTGGGGCGACGAGATCGAGCAGATGCGCGCTTTCTCGCCGTTCACGCAGCGCGCCCTGCATCCGGTCGAGGCAGCCGTCGTCCACCCCGCCGCCGAACGCCGGCTCGACCTCGTCGACCCCGAGGAGGAAACGCCCGAGCTCGTCCCCGTGCTGCCCAAGGGGCCCGACCTCGTCTGGGAGGTCGACGAGGTGCGCGCGGTGTGGGAGGAGGAGGGCCTCCAGCCGGTGCCGCTGAAAGGCGCCGCCCGGCTCGACCAGCTGCCCGCAGGGCAGCAATTCGCATTCGAGGCGCAGAGGCCGGCCCTCGTCGCGCGCGGGCTCGCCGAGGCCGAGAACGAGCTGAACGCGTTCGTTCGCGCGGGCAACCGCGTCGTCGTTGCGTTCCCGCACCTCGGCGAGGCGCTACGGCAGCAGAACCTCCTCCGCCGCGCCGACGCACGGCTGCTCGACGACGGCGAGGCGCTGCCTCGCGAGGCGGAGCTGCTGTTCGCGATTACGCCCGCGCGGCGTGGATTCGTCTGGCGCGATCTGGGGCTCGTCCTGCTGCCCGACACGCAGGTGTTCCGCAAGCGCCCGCCGCGCGAGCGCCGGATCGGCGGACGCGCGCTGCAGTCGTTCGCAGACCTGCGCACCGGCGACTACGTCGTCCACGAGGACCACGGGATCGGGAAGCTGCTCGGTTTCGAGACGAAGGAGGTCGCGGGCGTCACGCGCGACTACCTGTTCCTCGGCTTCCGAGGGGACGACCGCCTGTACGTCCCGCACGAGCAGCTCGGGAAGGTCTCGCGCTACATCGGCGCCGACAACACGGTCCCGGCGCTCTCGAAGCTCGGCGGCAAGGCGTGGGAGAACCTCAAGAACCGCGCCCGTGCGTCGGTGCGCGAGCTCGCCGGGGAGCTCCTCGCGCTGTACGCGCAGCGTCAGCAGGCGCCCGGCGTCGCGTACGACCTCCGACACGAGTGGCTCGAGCGGCTGGAGACGGAGTTCCCGTACCGCGAGACGCCCGACCAGCAGGCCGCGATCGAAGCGGTGAAGGAGGATCTCGAGGCGCCGCGGCCGATGGACAGGCTCGTCTGCGGCGACGTCGGGTTCGGCAAGACGGAGGTCGCGATCCGCGCCGCGTTCGCCGTCGCGGTCAACGGCAAGCAGACGCTGATGCTCGCGCCGACCACGATCCTGGCGGAGCAGCACTGGCACACGTTCCGCGGGCGCTACCGCGACTACCCGGTGAGAGTGGAGATGGTGTCGCGCTTCCGGCCGCCGCGTGAGGTGAAGCAGGTCCTGGCCGACTTCCAGGCCGGCAAGGTCGACGTGCTGATCGGAACGCATCGCATCCTCAGCCGCGACGTGATCCCGAAGGAGCTCGGCCTGGTGATCCTCGACGAGGAGCAGCGCTTCGGCGTCGCGCAGAAGGAGCTTCTGCGCGCCCTCCGGCTCGAGGTGGACGTGCTCACGCTCTCGGCGACGCCGATCCCGCGCACGCTGCACATGTCGCTGTCCGGCCTGCGCGACATCTCGATCATCGAGACTCCGCCCGAGGGCCGCCGCCCGATCCGCACGACCGTCGGTGAGTACGACGAGGAGCTGGTCAAGCTGGCGCTCGAGCGCGAGGTGGAGCGCGAAGGGCAGGCGTTCTACCTGCACAACCGCGTCGACACGATTGACGACGCGGCCGAGAAGCTGCAACAGCTGGCGCCGAGCCTGCGCTTCCTCGTGGCGCACGGGCAGATGCGCGAGCGGGAGCTCGAGGAGAAGATGCATGGCTTCCTGCGCGGAGACGCGGACGTGCTCGTCTCGACGACGATCATCGAGTCGGGGCTCGACATTCCGCAGGCCAACACGTTGATCGTCGAGCGCGCCGACCAGCTCGGGCTCTCCCAGCTGTACCAGATCCGCGGGCGCGTCGGGCGATCCGACGTGACCGCGCACGCGTACCTCTTCTATCCGGACATGTCCGAGTTGACGCCTGAAGCCCGAGCGCGCCTCGCGACGCTCGCTGACCACACGGAGCTCGGCGCGGGCTTCGCGATCGCGATGCGCGACCTCGAGATCCGCGGCGCCGGCAACCTGCTCGGCGACGAGCAGTCCGGCCACGTCGCCGCCCTCGGCTTCGAGCTCTATGTCGAGCTGCTCGCCGAGGCCGTCGCGGAGCTCTCGGGCGAGCGGCGCATCGCCGCCCGGCCCGTACGCGTCGACGCGCGCGTCGACGCGTACGTCCCGGCGGAGTACATCGAGTCCGAAGCGCTCAAGATCGACCTCCACCGGCGCCTCGCGCTGACAGAGGACGAGGACGAGCTGCGCGAGCTGCAGGCTGCGACGGAGGATCGTTTCGGCCCGCTGCCCGAGCCGGTCGAGAACCTCTTCCTGATCCAGGAGGCGAAGCTGAAGCTTGCACGCGCCGGCGCCGACTATCTCGTGTTTCGAGGCGGCAAGGCGAGCGTCGGGCAGATGGTGCTCGGGTCCTCGGAGCTGCGCGACCTGCGCCGCCGGGTCGACACGGCCGTGTACTCGACAGGCAATCGTGAAATTACGTTAAGAGAAGACGGATTTCCGCAGGCGCTCAGACTCGTCGATGCTATACTGGCCGCGCGCCAGGCAGCGTGAGCAAAACCGCTGCAAATGGCGCTTTTTCCATGAGACGACTCGTTCTTTTCGGCTTCGCCTCGCTCGCGCTCCTCGCCGCGGCCTGCGGCGGCACGACCACTGCCAACCTCGGTTCCGACGACGTCGCCGTCGTCGGCGACCAGCAGATCTCGAAGGAGCAGTTCCAGCAGCTGATGGCGCGCGCGAAGAAGAGCTATGACCAGCAGAAGCGCGCGTTCCCGAAGGCCGGGACGGCGGAGTACGAGCAGCTGAAGGGCCAGGCCATCACGTTCCTCGTGCAGCAGTCCGAGGTCGACGAGCAGGCCAAGAACCTCGGCGTCAACGTCTCCGACGAGAAGGTCGACAAGGAGATCGCTCGCTACAAGAAGCAGTTCTACGGCGGCAGCGACGCGCGCTACGAGAAGGCGGTCAAGCAGCAGGGCCTCACGGACGAGCAGGCGCGCGACGCGATCCGCCAGCAGCTCGTCTCACAGGCGCTCTTCAAGAAGGTCACGGGGGACGTGAAGATCTCGGACTCCGACATCAAGGCCTACTACGACACGCACAAGAGCCAGTACGTGCAGCCGGAGAGCCGCGATGTCCGCCACATCCTCGTCACGAAGAAGGCGCTCGCCGACAGCCTCTACCAGCAGCTGAAGAGCGGCGGGAACTTCGCGAAGCTCGCGAAGCAGTACTCCAAGGACCCCGGATCGGCGGCGAACGGCGGAAAGCTGACGGTGTCGAAGGGCCAGACGGTGCCGGCGTTCGACAAGACGGCGTTCAGCCTGAAGACGGGCCAGATCTCGCAGCCGGTGCACACGCAGTACGGCTACCACATCATCCAGGCGCTCTCCGGAGTGAAGGCGTCGTCGACGACGTCGCTTACGCAGGTGCGCGCGTCGATCAGGCAGCAGCTCGAGCAGCAGCGCAAGAACGACAAGGTCACGAAGTGGCTCGACGACACGAAGAAGAGCTACTGCAACGGGAAGATCAAGTACCAGATCGGCTACCAGCCGAACCCGGATCCCTGCGCGACGGTCACGGGCGCGACCTCCACTTCGAAGTAGCTTGAGCCTCGCCGAGGCGCTCGTCGAGCTCCAGTCACTGACGGAGCGGCTGCGCCGGGATTGCCCGTGGGACCGCGAGCAGACCGAGCGGACGATCGTCCCGCACACGGTCGAGGAGGCGTACGAGGTCGCGGACGCCGCGATCGGCCGTGACGACGCGAAGCTCGCCGACGAGCTGGGCGACCTCCTCTTCCAGGTCTACTTCCTCTCGCTGCTGCTGCAGGAGCGCGGCGCGGGGAGCCTCGAGGAGGTCGCCCGGCTCGCCCACGAGAAGCTCGTGCGGCGGCACCCGCACGTGTTCGGCGATGCCGAGGCCCGGACGGCCGGTCGGGTACGCGAGCGGTGGGACGAGATCAAGCGCACGGACGAGGAGCGGGAGGCGATCTTCCACGACGTCCCCGATTCGCTGCCGGCGCTCCTCCATGCGCGCAAGGTGCAGCGGCGCGCGGCGGCGATCGGTTTCGAGTACCCGGACACCGCCGGCGCGCTCGCCGACCTCGACGACGAGGTGCGCGAGCTGAAGGACGCGCTCGCCGAGACGGGAGAGATCGCGCCGGAGACGGAGCCGCCCGCGCACGTCTTCGAGGAGATGGGCGACGTCTTCTTCGCCGCGGTGAACGTTGCGCGGCGCCTGAACGTCGATCCCGAGCTGGCGTTGCGCACGATGACGCGGCGCTTCGTCGACCGCGTGGAGCGCGCGGAGGAGCGCGCGGCGGCGGAGGGGAAGTCGTTTGCGCAGCTCGGGCTGGCAGAGCAGGATCGCTATTTCGATCTCGCGAAGGAGGATTTCCGATAGCCGCTTCCCCGATCGCCCGGGTGCACGCCCGCCAGATCCTCGACTCGCGTGGGAATCCCACGCTCGAGGTCGAGGTCACGCTCGAGTCGGGCGCAGGCGGTCGCGCGGC
>Ga0114129_10016639_pt1 | contig 10473 bp, 9 predicted proteins | sample RhiMetdeltSRZDD1_FD_80071 | JGI IMG/M metagenome (GOLD analysis project Ga0114129, IMG submission 80071) | Populus rhizosphere microbial communities from Tennessee, USA - Rhizosphere MetaG P. deltoides SRZDD1 (version 2) (version 2) | ecosystem: Host-associated > Plants > Roots > Rhizosphere >... | reverse complement strand
TCACACGCGTCGGAGCATCCTCGGGCGCGTTGCGTGGCTTGAGCAGTACCGCCGCGAGCGCCGGCGAGAGCGTGAGCGAGTTGAACGCCGAGATCAGCGTCGAGAACGCGATCGTGAGCGCGAATTGCCGGTAGAACTGGCCGGTGAGCCCGCTGATGAACGCCACGGGCACGAACACCGCGCAGAGGACGAGCGCGATCGCGATGATCGGTCCGCTCACTTCCTCCATGGCTTTGTGGCTCGCGTCCAGTGGGCTGAGGCCCTCCTCGATGTGCCGCTCGACGTTCTCCACGACGACGATCGCGTCGTCGACGACGATGCCGATCGCGAGCACGAGCCCGAAGAGCGACAGCGTGTTGACCGAGAAGCCCGACGCCAGCATCACCGCGAAGGTGCCAACGATGGAGATCGGCACGGCTGTGAGTGGGATGATCGAGGCACGCCACGTCTGCAGGAACAGCACGACCACGATCACGACCATGAGCGTCGCTTCGAGCAGCGTGCGGACCACTTCGTGAATGGAGTCGCGTACGAAGACCGTCGGGTCATAGACCGCCGACCAATCCATTCCCTGTGGAAAGCGCGTCTTGAGCTCATCCATCTTCGCCCTCACACCGCTCGAGAGCGCAAGCGCGTTGGATCCAGGTGCCTGGAACACGACGACCGCGACAGCGGACTTGTTGTCGAGCATCGCTCGCAGCGCGAAGTCGCCCGCGCCAAGCTCGATCCGGGCGACATCGCGGAGCCGTGTGACTTCACCGTTGTCACCCGTCTTGATGATGATGTTCCCGAACTCCGCCTCGTCGACGAGGCGGCCGCGTGCGCGAACCGTCAGCTGATACGCTTGCGGGTTCGGCATAGGTGGCGCGCCGACGACGCCGGCAGCGACCTGCAGGTTCTGCTCGCGGATTGCGTTGATGACATCGGTCGCCGAGAGGTCCCGTGAGGCGACCTTGTTCGGGTCGAGCCACACGCGCATCGCATAGTCGCCGGCGCCAAACACGGCGACCTGGCCGGCCCCCGGAATTCGCGCGAGCTCGTTCCTGACGTTGAGGAGCGCGTAGTTCCGCAGGTACACGGGGTCATAGCGGCCGTCGGGCGACACGAGGTGCACGACCATGGTGATGTCGGGCGACCGCTTTTCGGTCGTGACACCTAACGCGCGCACCTCTTCGGGGAGTCGCGCCAGCGCCTGGCTCACGCGATTCTGCACCTGCACCTGTGCGAGATCGACGTCCGTGCCGATGTCGAAGGTGACCGTGAGGTTGAGCACGCCGTCGGCCGTGGAGGACGACGACATGTAGAGCATGTGCTCGACGCCGTTGATCGCGTCCTCGAGCGGTGTGGCGACGGTCTGCGCGAGGACGGTTGGATTTGCGCCCGGATACACGGCGCGCACGGCAATCGTGGGCGGCGCGACCTCGGGGTACTCGCTTATCGGCAGCGCGAAGATGGAGAGCAAGCCGGCGGCGAGGACAGAGAGCGATAGCACGACCGCGAAAATGGGGCGGTCGATGAAGAAGCGAGAAAAACGCACGTGAGAGTCCTCTGGAGTATGTCACCCCGAGCGAGGTCGTCATCCCGAGCGTCAGCGAGGGATCTTCAGGCTCCCGGCAGAGGGCTCTCTTTCGGGACGATGAGGATCCCTCGCCTGACGGCTCGGGATGACATCATGGCTCGGAATGACTTCAGCGCGTTGCCAGTGTAGCGGAGTCGGACATCGTCGCCCGCTTGGCCAGCACCTTCATGCCTGGTCTGACGCGCAACAGCCCGTTGATGACCACATCCTCACCCGGCGTGAGCCCGGAGCTCACGACCCGCAGGCCATCGACGAGCCGGCCTAACGTCACAGGACGGTACGCGACGCTCGAGTCGGCTTTGAGGATGAGCACGAACTTCCGATCCTGGTCCGTCCCGACCGCCTGGTCCTGAATCAGTGTGACCGCGTGCTGTTCCGTGCCGACGAGGCGCACACGAGCGAAGAGTCCCGGGACGAAGAGCTGAGACGGATTCGCGATCACCGCGCGAACGCGGATCGTTCCCGCTCCCGGATCGAGCCGGTTGTCCACGAAGTCGAGCTTGCCCCTGTGCGGGAACCCGGTCTCGTTCGTGAGCCCGACGTACACGGGCAACTCCGCGGAGTGGCGCCGCATCGCGTTCACGTACTTGAGATACGCCTGCTCGTCGCTATCGAAGTACACATAGATGGGATCGAGCGAGACGATCGTCGTCAGCAGCGTCGCTGACGGTGGGCCGGCCTGCACGAGATTGCCGGGCGTGATCGCGGCTCGGCTCACGCGACCGGTGATTGGAGCGCGGACGACGGTCCACTCGAGGTTCAGCTTCGCCGTCTCGAGCGCGGCTTGCGCACCACGGACAGCCGCGTCTCCCTCGGCCTTGCTGCTGGTACGGGCGTCGAGCTCCTCGCGGGAGATGGCCTGCGTCGCGACGAGCCGCTGGGCACGCTCGTGCTCGCCCTGCGCCAGCTGCGCGCGCGTGCGGGCCTGCTCGAGCTCGGCCTCGGCGCGCGCGACGTCGGCCTGATACGGCCGCGCGTCGATGTAGAACAGCGGGTCGCCGCGCCTAACGATCGCCCCTTCGGTGAACGCCACGCGCTGCACGAAGCCCGACACTCGCGGTCGGATCTCGACAGCGTCTACCGATTCGAAGTGACCGGTGAACTCATCCCAGTCGCTGACTTGCCTGGCGACCGCCGCCGCGACCGTCACCTGGGCAGGCGGCTGCTGCGGCACCGGCTTGCTGCACGCCGCGAAGACCACGCTTCCGGCGATGATCCCGATTCCCAGCGCACGCCTCCATGCGGTGTCGAGCGTACTCCTGAGACGGGCGAGGCGATCCGTGTTCTGTACGATGAAGGACATTCGTTCTCCACATTTTTCCGGAGATCCCTCGCGGGCCGGCGACGGTCGAGTGTCGAGTTGCCGCCGGCGCGCGTTGGGCACGTGTCAGTTAAAGCGGAAAAGCGATCAGAATCTCAGCGTCAGGCCGGTCGCGATCGTGACATCATTTCGCGTCTTCGAGTCGCCGCCGTCGAACGGCTTGAACTGCGACACGTAGTCGCGCGCCTCGAGCCGGAAACCGAACGCTCCAAACCCGAGCTCGCCGCCGAGGGCGCCGTAGCCAGCGAAGTTGGTCTTCGAGTTGACGTCGAGGTCGCGGTAGTTGTACGTGCGCCCGCCCGCGCCGAGGCCAAGGTACGGAGTGAAGTCGATGGCGCCGGATTGGAACCACGAAGGGGCGCGGAGCTCGCCGCCGAGGTCGTACGACCACAGATCGAGCTTCTCATTCCCTGGGGTGACGCGGTCCTCGCTCGGGGACCATCCGAGCGTCCCGGTGACGGCGAAGTTGGGGTTGAGTCGGTACGACGCTTGCCCGCCCACGAGAACCGCATCCTTCAGCAAGTCTCGCTGGTCACCCGTCGGGATGTAGGCGCCGACGTAGGGTCGGACCTCGAAGCCCTTCGAGTGATAGGCAACAGCATCCTGGGCCGCAGCCTTCGTGGCGAAGGCAGAGAACGCAAAGAGAACAGCCGCGACGGCGCGGGCCGAGTTGATCGAGAAGTTGGTGCCAGGCATTGTATTGACTCCTCTGGTGCGCAGGCGTTCTGTGGTGTCTTTTCAGCCCTGGCTTCCGGCGCGCGACGGCGAACCAAGGGAACGCTTGCGGGTATCTACCGTGTGATGTTACCGATCGGTAACTTCCGGCATGTTACCGATCGGTAACACGGAAGTCAAGTAACAGCTTCTAATCGATCGCAGCAGCCCACACGCACCTCTCGCAGCTCAACGGCAGTCCAATGTGCCCCACCGGCGAATATCGAATCCCTCCACGGCAGCGTATTCTCGAGGCGGCCGACGATCTCTTCCGTCGGGTCGGGATTCGCGGCGTCGGTGTCGAGGCGATCGCCGAGGCGGCCGGGACGAACAAGATGACGCTGTACCGGCACTTCGAGTCGAAAGACGAGCTCATTGCCGAGTGGGTGCGTGGCATCGTCGAGAAGAAGGAAGCGGAGTGGGACGAGATCGCCGCGGCGCATCCGGGCGATCCGGAAGCCCAGCTCGTGGACTGGAGCCGCCGTGTGGCGAAGAAGTTCGCCGAGGCCGAGGAACGCGGGTCGGCGTTAGGCAACGCACTGGCCGAGCTCCCCGAGACTGATCACCCGGCGCGGAAGGTCATCGACGAGCACCGCCGGCGCGAGCATGCGCGCGTGCTGCAGGTATGCCGCGATGCGGGCTTCCCCGAGGCAGACCTCGCCGCCGACCAGTTCTACATGCTGCTCGAAGGCGCGAAGGCGTGCGTCCATTGCATCGGATTGAAGCGGGTAGGTGAACATCTCATGCGCTCGGTGGATGCGTTGATCGAAGCGCGAAAGCGCCGGTCCGCCCCGGCGCGCGCGGCGACGCGGCGTTAGGCCTATAGCTACCAGCGCTCGCGCCGGCGTTCAATTACGCCGGAGGTAATTGGCTCGCCGCGGCGCGGTGTCTATCGTTCGCCCATGGCCACTGTGATTCGATCCGAAGTGCCCCGCGCAGGCGTCGGCGAGCTCCTCCGGGATTGGCGAAAGCGACGCCATCAGAGCCAGCTCGCGCTCGCCCTCGAGGCGGGGGTCTCGCAGCGACATCTCAGCTTCGTGGAATCGGGCAGGGCACAGCCCAGTCGCGAGATGTTGTTACGCCTCGCCGAGCAGCTCGACGTTCCGCTGCGCGCTCGGAACCGCTTGCTGCACGCTGCGGGCTTCGCGCCGGTGTATCCGGAGCGACCGTTCGCGGACCCCGCCCTCGACGCCGCACGCCGCGCAGTCGACCGCGTGCTTGCGGCGCACGAGCCGTTTCCGGCGCTCGCGGTCGATCGCCACTGGACGCTGGTGACGGCGAACCGCGCTGTCGCTCCGCTGCTCGTGGGCGCGTCGCCGGCGCTCCTCGCGCCGCCGGTGAACGTGCTGCGTCTCAGCCTGCACCCGGGTGGTCTCGCGCCGGCGATCGTGAACCTGGGGCAGTGGCGCTCGTACCTGCTGCAGCGCCTAACGCGCGAATGCGAGGTGGCGGGCGATGCGAAGCTGGATGATCTGTTGGCGGAGCTGAAGGGTTATCCGGTCCCGTCGCGTGCGCCGTCGCGGAGCACGGTCGCCGCCCACGCCGACGCCCGCGTCTTCGTGCCGCTCGAGCTCGAGACGCCGGCTGGTGTGCTCTCGTTCATCAGCACGACGACCGTGTTCGGAACTCCCGTGGACGTGACCGTGGCGGAGCTGGCCCTGGAGAGCTTCTTTCCCGCCGATGTTTCTACCGCGGAGTACCTCCGAGAGACTTTGCCGTCCGCCTAGCCTTGCATCGACGTCGGGACAGCTCCGGAACGGCAAGACCTAACGCGGATTTCGAACATCGATTGCGCCGATGTTCGCGGATTTGCTCCAACGGCAGTGACGCCTCCGACGGCACGTCCGGTCTCTCAACGTTTTTTGTTGAAGGCCTCGGGTCGAGAAGCTCATGCGTCCCGAGGTCTTTCCATTCATATACCTGGCTCGTTGCGAGCGGAGATGTCAGGGCTGAGGAGCGATCCGAAGAGATGCATCGGGTCTGACGGATCAGCGCGTCGTCTCTTCGATGCGGGATCGGTACCACCGACTGAGCTTGAGCTTCGTCCCATCCTTGAGCAGCACCATGTAGTCGCCCGCGCCCCACAGATCCATCCGAGCCACCCGGTCCAGGTTCACGATCGACGACCGGTGCACGCGCGCGAACCGCGTCGGGTCCAGCTTGCGCTCGATGTTGCCTAACGTCTCACGGATGAGGTGCACGCCCTTCCCGACGTGGAGCCGGACGTAATTGCCGTACGCCTCCACCCAGTCGATGTCGTTCACCGCCACGAAATACATCTGACCGTCGCCCTTCACGAGGAAACGGCGCGGATAGGCCGCCGGCTCCGCGCCCGGCGGGGGAGCGGGCGCGGACTCACCCAGCTCCGCGCGCACTTCCTGCTCCGCCGACGTGACACGCGGCTCGCCCTGCAACAGCGCGAGCAGCCGCTCGTGACGCTGCGCGGCCGTCGTGTTGGCGACGAGCGCACGCGCACGCTCGATCGCCGCGACGAACCGTTCACGCTCGACCGGCTTGAGCAGATAATCGATCGCGTGCACTTCGAACGCGGACAGCGCGTACTCGTCGAACGCCGTCACGAAGATCACGAACGGCACATGCCCCGTCAACGAGTGAGCCACATCGAGCCCGCCCAGGCCCGGCATCCGCACGTCGAGCAGTACGAGGTCGGGCAGCAGACTCTCGATCGCATCGACGGCCGAGCGGCCGTTCGCGCACTCGCCGACGCACTCCGCGTTCGGAACCTCCTCCAACAGCCGCATCAACCGCTGCCTCGGCAGCCGCTCGTCATCCACGATGAGCACGCGCAGCGGACGGGCTTGGTTAGGCGGCGTCACGAGCGACCTCCGGCGGTCTGTGCCACGCTTGCGTCCGATTGCACTGCACGAACCTCCGGGTCACTGGAGACAAGCGGGTCTGGCTCTCGACGAAAGGGGAGCGTGACACGCACGGAGGTACCTCCAGTTGGGCAGCTCGTGATCTCGAGCAGGGCGGCATCGCCATAGAGATGCGCGAGCCTCTGGCGTGTGTTGCGAAGCCCCATCCCGGTCCGCTTGGCCACAGCCGACAACCCGACGCCGTTATCGAGCAACTCGAGCGTCATCGCGTCGTGTTGAACGCGAACACGAATCTCGAGGCGGCCACCCGCTTCCATCGGCTCGATGCCATGATGCAGCGCGTTCTCCGCGAGTGGCTGCAACAGAAAGCGCGGCACAAACGCGTCCAGCGCGTTGGGGTGGATGTCGAAGTCGATCGTCAGGCGCTCGCGAAATCTCACGCGCGCGATGTCCAGGTAGTTCTGCAGCAGCTCGAGCTCCTGCCGGAGCGTCACCTCCTGCACTTCCGGATCGACGAACGACGACCGCAGCAGTCGCGACAGCCGCGTGATCATCGTGTCCGCACCGGCCGGGTCGCCGTACACCTGCTCGGCGATCGTGGTCAGCGTGTTGAAGAGAAAGTGCGGCCGGAGCTGCGACTGCAGCGCATCGAGGCGAGCCGCATCGAGCTGCGATTGCAGCTGCGCCCGGCGCACCGACTCCGCTCTCGAGACCCGAGCGTAATACTCGGCATGCGCGAGCGCGACGATGATGAAATACCAGCCGAGGTCGAGCACGAGCTGGCGCGAGACCTCGACGAGGTACGGCGAGATGTACGCCGGCATGCCCGGACGGATGTACGGCGCCTCGAGGTGCCACGAGTACACATCGAACATGGTGAAGGCGACGCCAACCGCGAGATGCAGCGCCAGGTGCATCGGCCACACACCGCGCTCGATCCGGAAGCGGCGACCCAGCGCGAGGAGAAACGGCGTGAACGCCGCCCACAGCATGGAGCTCGCGAGGTTGGACGCGAAGATCGGGACCCAGTTGAAGTTCCGCCCCGTGCGCGTGAGCGCGAACCCGAGGGTCTGCGTGGCCATGACCGCCACGAGCGCCCACACGCCGAAGATCAGCGCAAGCCGCCGCCAGGTCGTGAAAGGTGTTTCAGGGGGTTCAGACATCGTATCAATTTCGAAGCTGCGACGTCGTGTCGCTATGTCAGGTGGTCCTCTGGACCGAGAGGTGGCCCAACCCTACCATGATGTGCCGGGCAGCAGGGATGGAACGAGCCCCGAGTGACGGAGGCCGAATCGCGCGGGGTAACCGGTGACTGGGAAGGATGAGGGTAGGCCGACAGCACAGCAGCCTTCACAAGGGGGCAAAATGAACCGAAGAATCGGTCCTGCAGTGATCTTCCTCATTGTCGGCATCGTGTTCTTCATTGTCGCCCGGCATACGGTTCCGAGGAACAACACGTATCTCGTCCTCGGCATCGCGTTCGCCCTGATCGCCGCCATTCAGTTCCGCCGGGCGCGAGCAGGCCAATGATGCCCGAGCCGAGCCGTTAGGCGGCGAGTGGTAGACCTATGTCGCTGACAAGGGAGTTCCGCTCAGGATGACAAAATTCACTCTCATCGCGGCCACTGCGCTCGCGGCGAGCGCAAGACTTCCGGCACAAGCCCCGCCGAGAGCCGGCAGCGTCCCGCCGGCCCGGTTCACCGACCCCGACCGCGTCACGAAGCTCACGTCGAGCTTCGGCGACATCGACCGTGTGTTCCGGGAGTACGCCGAGCGCCAGCACATACCGGGCGCGGTGTGGGGGATTATCATCGACGGGAGACTCGCGCACGTGGGCGTCATGGGCTACCGCGACGTCGCGTCGAAGTCGCCGGTCGACAGCGGCACCGTGTTTCGCATCGCGTCGATGACCAAGAGCTTCACGGCACTCGCGATCCTCAAGCTTCGCGACGAAGGGAAGCTCTCCCTCGACGACCTCGCCGAGAAATGGGTACCCGAGCTCGCCGGCCTCACGTACCCCACGAGCGATTCGCCACGCCTGACGATTCGCCACCTGATGTCGCACGCCACGGGATTCCCGGAGGACAACCCGTGGGGCGATCAACAGCTCGCCGTGACCGACGACGAGATGTCGAAGATGATGCGCGCCGGCATCCCCTTCTCGAATGCGCCGGGCGTGGCGTACGAGTACTCGAACTACGGATTCGCGATTCTCGGACGAATCGTGACCAAGGCATCGGGGACGCCGTACCGACAGTACATCCAGCAGACCATCCTGCGCCCGTTAGGCATGACGTCCACGACGCTCGAGCCGCGGTCCGTGCCTCCGGCGCGGCTCGCGCAAGGCTACCGGTGGGAGGATGAGCAGTGGAAGCTCGAGCCGCAGCTTCCCGACGGCGCGTTCGGGTCGATGGGTGGCATGTTGACCTCTGCACGCGACCTCGGCGTTTACGTCGGGATGTATCTCGATGCGTGGCCGCCGCATGACGGGCGCGAAACCGGTCCCGTGAAGCGGTCGTCGATGCGCGAGATGCAACAGATCCAGCGCCCGCGTCCGGCTTCGGTAACGCGTGCGCCTAACGGAGCTCTGCAGCTTTCCAGCGGTGGCTATGCCTACGGGCTCGGCGTCTCGGGCGACTGCAACTTCGCGCCCATCGGCGCGCACTCGGGTGGGTTGCCGGGCTTCGGGTCGCTCATGCGCTGGCTGCCGGAGTATGGGGTGGGCATCATCGCGTTCGGGAACCGCACGTATACGAACTGGGCCGGCCCGGCCTCCGACGCGTTCGCCATCATGGTGAAAACGGGTGGGCTCGTGCCTCGCGCGCCGCAGCCGTCCCCCGTGCTGACGGCTCGTCGCGAGGCGGTCTCGAGACTCGTTATGCAGTGGAGCGACCCGCTCGCCGACAGTCTCGCCGCCGTGAACCTCTTCCTCGACCGTTCCCGGGACAGGCGCAAGGCCGAGATCGAGAAGCTGCGTGCCGAGGTTGGGCCATGCCGGGCGGGGCAGGGATTCGACGTCGTGGAGAATGCCCTGCGTGGCCAGTGGACGATGCCGTGCGACCGCGGCGCGCTCCGCGTATCCATCACACTGGCTCCGACGATGCCGCCGACGGTACAGTTCCTCGATGTCTCGCGTGCGCCCGCCACCCCGCCGCCGACACGAGGCATTTGCCCTAACGAGCCGTGAGGGCGATCCGTGTTCGCTGTTTCGCACGTGACTTGCACCATCGACTGATCGTGGCTGGTTCTCGTGTGTTCCTGCTGTCCCCCGCGCGGTCCGACGGCCGGCGGGCGAAGATGCTCCTCAACCCGCGCGCCGAGTTTCCCCTTGCCGTTAGGCTGCGCGAGCCAGGCGGGGCCGAGATCGGCGAAGTGTTCAGCTTCCTGAGTAAGCTTTACTTCCGCGGGAAGCTGACGTATGCGCGCGAGTTCGCGATGGCGAGCGGTGGCGTACCGCCAATCCGCATCATCACGACGGACCGCGGACTCGTGACTCCGGAGACGCGCGTCCAGCTGAGCGACCTCGATCGCTTCTGCCAGGTCGACATCGCTTCGGCAGACGAGCGCTACTTGGGCCCCCTGCAGCGCGATGCGCATGACGTGTCGGCGACAATGGCCAGCGGTGCCAGCATCGTGCTGCTCGGCAGCATCGCGACTGGGAAGTACGTCGACGCTTTGCTCGAGGTCTTTGGGGAGCGACTCCTTTTTCCGAGCGAATTCGTCGGGCGCGGCGACATGAGCCGAGGCGGGTTGCTGCTTCGCAGCGCCCGGGAGGGACGGGAGCTCGAGTACATCCCGGTGGCCGGAGCTATCCGTCGCGGCAAGCGGCCTCCCAAGCTCGAGCCTGCACGCCGGCGCGCGTAAGTCGCTGCAAGTCCGATAGATACAACGTCACCTCCCCCAACGTGCGATAACTATTGCGTTTTAACGATGAATGTTTTAACATGTGTAAGAATGTTATAACAGCTATTGGTTACCCGCCGATTCTTGCACGTGTTCAGTGGCAGATGGACTCAACGGAG
>Ga0114129_10016638_pt1 | contig 10473 bp, 11 predicted proteins | sample RhiMetdeltSRZDD1_FD_80071 | JGI IMG/M metagenome (GOLD analysis project Ga0114129, IMG submission 80071) | Populus rhizosphere microbial communities from Tennessee, USA - Rhizosphere MetaG P. deltoides SRZDD1 (version 2) (version 2) | ecosystem: Host-associated > Plants > Roots > Rhizosphere >... | reverse complement strand
TGAACCAGCAGATCCGCACCGGCGCTCCCCGGACGCTGCTGCGTCCGATGCAGGTCGCTGGCATCTGGAGCTTCGCCGCGACCCTCGTGCTACCGATTCTCGGCGTCCTGGTCGGGACGTAGCTCGGCAGGCGCGCGTCGGGCTGTAACCCGCGGACCTCCGGGCCGCTCTCAGCGGGTCGCGGCCGGCCGAGCCGGCCGCTCAGCCGCCGCGCGGGCTTCGCCCTTGCCGGCTCCGATCTGCTGCATGAGACCGAAGAAGTCGCTCGTGTTCCAGCGCTCGACGATCAGCCCGTGCTCGTAGCGGAGCAGGCTCATCCCGCTCATCGTGACCGCCGCGCCGCTGGCCGGCACGCCCATGAACTCCCCGACGTGAGTCCCTCGGAACGTGAACCGGATGACGACGCGGTCGTCCTCCGCCACGAGGTCCTCGGCCGTGAGCGTCGTCCCGTCGAACGCTGCGTGGATCTGCTCGTAGAACTCCCGCAGCCCCACCAGGTCGAGCGGCTCCGGTCCCACCCCGTACGTCAGGCACGAAGGCTGGTACAGCGCCAGGTACCCTTCGAGGTCCCCCGCGCTCCAGCGCTCGACCGCCTCCAGCGCCAGCTTCTTGTTGGCCTCCGCTCTCATCTCGCCTCCCCCTGCTCGACTGCTCGGTGTGGTTCGCCCGGCGGAGCGTTTCGGTTCGGCCGTTTGTCAGAACCAGCCGCGCCGGCGGAAGAGGACGAACAGGCCGAGCAGCGCGAGGAACTGCAGCGCGACGCCGAGCACCCAGAACTCGACCTCGCCGCCGACCGCTCGCACCATCCAGCCGAAGTTCTGGCCGAAGAAGCCGGTGATGAACGTGAGTGGCAGGAAGATCGTCGCGATCACCGCGAGCTGCTTCGTGACGTCGTTCAGCCGGTTCGAGACCATCGAGAGGTACGCGTCGGACGCTCCGCCGAGCAGATCGCGGTAGCCGTCGATCGTGTCCGTGAGCCGGATCAGGTGGTCGTAGACGTCGCGGAAGCCGCGCTCCGCCTCGGGCGAGATCGCGGGGACCTCCGCGACGCCACCCGCGAGGGTGGCGGCGAGGTCGCGCTGCGGCGCGATCACCCTCCGCAGGGCGGCCAGCCGGCGCTTCATCTGGAACACCCGGCGGAGCTGCTCCTGGTCGGGGCGCGAGAAGATCCCCTCCTCGACCGCGTCGATGAACTCGTCGACGTCGGTGAGCAGCGGGAAGAAGCTGTCGACGAGGCTGTCGACGACGCGGTAGAGGACGAGGGCGGGCTCGTCGAGGCCCTCGGGCCGACGGGTATAGCGGTCTCGCACCTCGGCGAACGCGGAACACTCGTCACGCCGCACCGTGACCAGAAAGCGAGCCGAGTAGAAGCAGTGCACCTCGACCACGTCGTCCTCGTCGCGCGCCGCGCCGAAGACGACGAGGAACACGAAGTCGTCGAACTCCTCGAGCTTCGGGCGCTGGCCGAAGTTCATGGCGTCCTCGATCGCCAGCTCGTGAAACCCGAGCACGTCGCCGAGCAGCACGAGCTCTTCGTCGGCGGGCCCGTGGACGTCCAGCCACCAGAAGCCTTCGCCGTCGCGCAGCTGCTCGAGCCGGGCTCGGTCGAGCTCGACCTCTCCCGCCCCGGAACGGTCGATCAGGTAGCTCGGCATCACGCCCATCGTCCACCGCAGAGCGGACGGCGACCGAGGAGCGAGTCGGCAGTCTCGGTAGGATCAGAAGCATGAACGGCAACGGCGATCCCATCGTTCTCGTCTCCGGCGCGCGCACGGCGATCGGGCGCTTCGGCGGCGCGCTCAAGGACGTCGACGCGTACGAGCTCGGAGCTGCCTGCATCCGCGAGGCGCTTGCCCGGGGAGGGGTCGAGCCCGACGACGTCGACGAGGTCGTGATGGGCCAGGTCGCGCAGGTTGGGCCCGATGCCTACAACGCCCGGCGCTGCGCCGTGGCCGCCGGCGTCCCTGCCGGGGCGACGGCGATGAACGTCAACCGTCTCTGCTCGTCCGGCCTACAGGCGATCGTCACCGGGGCCCAGGAGATCCTGACCGGCCAGGCCGACGTCGTGGTCGCCGGCGGCGACGAGTCGATGACGCGGCAGCCCTTCCTCGACTACCACGCGCGCGACGGCTTCCGCCTCGGGCCGCGCGAGATTCTCGACGGCACCCTCTCCCTCGTCACCGATCCCTTCGGGCGCTACCCGATGGGCGCCACCGCGGAGGCTGTAGCCGAGCGCTACGGTGTCTCGCGCGAGGAGCAGGACGAGTTCGCCGCGCGCAGCCAGCAGCGCGCGGTGGCCGCGATCGAGTCGGGACACTTCGAGTCTGAGATCGTCCCGATCGAGCCTCCCAGGGCCTCAGAGCCCGTCCTGCGCGACGAGCACCCGCGGGCGGGCACGACGCCGGAGGTCCTCGCCAAGCTCAAGCCGGTCTTCAAGGAAGGCGGAACGGTGACGGCGGGCAACTCGGCCGGCATCAACGACGGCGCCGCGGCCGTCGTGATGATGCGCGCCTCGGAGGCGAAACAGCGCGGCCTCACGCCGCGGCTCGCCTTGCGCTCGTGGGCCGTGTCCGGCATCGAGCCGGAGGTCATGGGCTACGCTCCGGCGTTCGCGATCCCGAAGGCGATCGAGCAGGCGGGCTTGAAGCTCGCGGACATCGATCTCGTCGAGCTCAACGAGGCGTTCGCGGCGCAGGCCGTCGCCGTTGCGCGCGACGTCGGCCTGGACCCGGAGGCGCTGAACATCTCGGGCGGCGCAATCGCCCTCGGCCATCCGGTAGGCGCCACGGGCGCGATTCTCACCGTGAAGCTCATGCACGCCCTCGAGCGGCTCGGCAAGCGCACGGGCATCGTGACGATGTGCATCGGCGGCGGCCAGGGCATGGCCGCCGTCTTCGAGCGCCCGTAAGCGAACGTGCAGCGGATCTCGCGCGAGCAGGCGCACGTCTACGCGCTCGACGGCTCGCTCGAGCCTGTGCTTCGCGTCACGGCCGGCGAGGCCTTCGCGGTCGAGACGGACGACGCCTCATCGGGCCTCTTGACCTCGGGTGAGCTCGCACCGACGCTCGAGAACCTTCCCTACGCGCGCTTCACGCCGGCCCAGGCGAATCCGGTCGGCGGGCCGGTGTACGTGGACGGAGTGGCGGCGCGAGGCCGGATTCGCGTCGAGATCGACGAGATCACGGTGGCCGACACCGGCATCTGGTACAACCGGCCTCCGATCTCGCCGCTCCGCGACTCGCAGGAGTGGCCCGAGGGCGGAGAGGCCTTCAGCGAGGTCGTAAGGCACGAGGGAGGCGAGGCGACGATCGGGCGGCTGCGCTGGCCGCTCGTCCCGATGATCGGCACGCTGGCTTGCGCCCCGGAATGGGAGATGCATTCGACCACCGCCGGCCAGGGCGCGTTCGGCGGCAATCTCGATGTCGGCGACTACCAGGCCGGCGCGGCCGTCTACCTGACCAGCTACCACGAAGGCGGTCTCGTGTTCGTCGGCGACGTCCACGGGTGCCAGGGCGACGGCGAGTGGTCGAGCGTGGCCGACGAGAGTCGAGCCGAGGTCGTGCTGCGCGCGTATCCCGAGCCGGGCGACCCGCTGCCGGCACCCCGCATCGTCACTCCCGACCGGATCGTGGCCCTCGGGATCGCGCGGCCGCTCGAGGCCGCGGCCCGCGAGGCGATCATGCACCTGCTGCGCTGGCTCGTCGACGAGCTCGGCTTCACCCGCCGCGAGGCCTATCTCGCGGTCGGCCTCAATCCGGAGTTCCGGATCCGCGTGTACCAGATGACCGTCGCCTATTCGCTCGACTACGTCGCCGGCGCCTCGCTGCCGCGGGCCTTTGCGGGGCTTTCGTCGTGAACGCGGCCTTCGGCCGCTTCTCGGCGGATAACGGCCGCTTCCCGGCCGTTTCCGCCTAGAGCGGATGTGGGAGCGGGCCCCGGACCTCCTCGAGAGCCTGCCCTGCCGCGAAGAGCGTCGGCTCGTCGAAGTGGCGGCCGACGAGCTGCACCCCCAGCGGTAAGCCCTCCGAGCTCAGACCGAACGGAACGGTGAGCGCGGGAGAGCCGCTGATATCCCAGGGGATCGTCGCGCGCATCGCCGTTCGGGGTGGGTAGGTCTCGCCGGCGATCTCGAGCTCGTCCGCGTCGTGCCGATGGGCTGGCCGGGGGACCGTGGGACAGAGCAGGACGTCGTACGCGAGGAAGAACCGCGAGCTTCCGGCACGCAGCTCTTCCACGGCTTCCTCGGCGGCGACATAGTCGTCGAGAGACTCGACTCGCTTGCCGAGGCGCTGCCGGAGCGCCGGGTGGAGCTCGTCATGCCTCCCGGCGATGACCCGGCCGAACTGGGCGCCGCCGCCGCCTCCGTACAGCGTCATCGTGGTCGTGTTCCAGTCGTGGCGCTCGAGCGCCGGGAACGAGGCGGGCTCCACCGAGGCGCCGAGCTCGACGAGCGCCTGCCCGGCCCGCTCGACGAGCCCGATCACCTCGGGCTCGACCGGGCCGAAGGCGGACGTGATGAGCCCGACACGAAGGCCGGGCCGCAGGCGGCCGTCCGAGGACGGCTCGGGGGCGGGCACGGGCGGCGCGTACGGATCCTCGCCGTCGGAGCCGGCGGTCTGAGACAGGGCGAGCGAGACGTCCGCGACCGATCGGGCCAGGAAGCCGGCGTGGAGGAAGCGCTGCAGCACGTCCGGCAGCCAGTGACCCGTCACGGGAACGCGCCCGTGGGTCGGCTTCAGGCCGACCACGCCGCAGTAGTGAGCCGGGAGCCGGATCGACCCGCCGAGATCGCTCCCGATCCCGAGCGGCGATAGACCCGCCGCGACCGCAGCCGCCTCGCCCCCACTCGAGCCACCTGCGCTGCGCTCGAGATCCCACGGGTTGCGCGTGCGCCCGAAGACGAGGCTGTCGGTCTCCCACCAGAGCGCGAGGTCCGGAAGGTTCGTCTTCGCGAGCGGGATGCCGCCCGCGTCGACCAGCCGCGCGACCACGACGGCGTCGCGCTCGGGCACGTGGTCGGCGAACAGACGCGAGCCACGCGTGGTGCGCACCCCCGCCGTGTCGAACGAATCCTTGATCGTGAAGGGCACACCATGGAGCGGCGATAGGTCGTCGCCCCGCGCGAGCGCGACCTCTGCGTCGCGGGCGCGCTCCTCGACGCCAGGCATCGGGGTGACGAGCGCGTTGAGCTGCGGGTTCAGCTCCTCCGCGCGCTCGAGCAGAGCGCCGACGACCTCGACCGGACTGAGCTCGCGGGCACGGTACTTCGCGGCCAGGTCGGCCGCCCCCAGGTAGGCGATGTCGTCGTGCACGGGCGGAGCCTAGCCCGGCGTCAGGAGATCGAGAGGACGAGCTTCCCGAAGTGGCTGCCCGACTCGATGCGCTCGTGCGCGTCCGCGGCCTCGGCGAGCGGCCGCACGCTGTCGATCACCGGCGCCCAGCTTCCGTCGTCGATGGCCCGCAGCAGCGCGGCGAAGTCCCGCGCGCTCCCCATCGTCGTTCCGAGGATGGAGAACTGGCCGAAGTAGATGGGGCGCACCTCGAGCTCGACGGTTGCGCCGGCCGTGGCGCCGAAAACCGCAAGCCGCCCGCCCGGACGAAGGCAGCGCAGCGAGTCGGGCCACGTCGACCCGACGGAGTCCACGACGACGTCGACGCCCTCGCCTCCGGCGAGCTCGCGCACCGCGGCGACCCAGTCGCCTGCCGTGTAGTCGACGCCCGACTCGGCGCCGAGCTCCTTCGCCCGCTCGATCTTGTCCGCGCTGCTCGAGGTAACGAGGACGCGCGCCCCGGCCTGGTGCGCGAGCGAGACGGCGATCGTCGAGACGCCGCTGCCGGCCCCGAGGATGAGCACGGTCTCGCCGGCGCGAAGCCCCGCGCGCGAGAACAGCGCCCGGTACGCCGTCAGCCCGGCGAGCGGGAAGGCGGCGGCCTCTTCCCAGGAGAACCTCTTCGGCTTCGGGAAGACGTTCTCCGCGGGCACGGCGACGAGCTCGGCGTAGGTGCCGTCGCTCGGTCCGCCCAGAATCTCGTAGCCGGGCGCCGGCGCCTCCTCGCGCTCGCCCCAGCCCAGCATCGGGTAGACGACGATCTCTTCTCCGGTGTCGCGGCGGATGCCCGCGCCGTCCGAGCCCAGCACGAGCGGCAGCGGGAAGTGGTAGGTCGGATTCGCGCCCTTGCGCAGATACGTGTCTCGGCGGTTCAGCGCAGCCGCCTTCAGCTCGACGACGACCTGATCGGGCCCGGCGGCCGGGTCGGGCAGCTCGTCCTCCCGAAGGACCGAGGGACCGCCGTACTCGTGGATGACGGCCGCGCGCATCAGCGGCCTACACGGATATCAGAACTGCGAGGCGATCACCGGTGAGGTGTTGTCGACCGCGTCGCGGCTCAGGCGACGGTCCGGCCCGCGACGACGGCGCTCGATCCCACCCTGCCCCTCGACCGCCGTACCGCACGAAGCCGCACGACGGCCACGCCTGCAGCCAGCGTCGCCGCCGGCACGAGCAGGTCACCGACCACGACGGCCCGATCCGCGGAGAAGCCCTGCGTCGCGGCAAAGAGCACCGTCGCACCGATCGCCGCGGCGATGACGAGCGGCAGCGCCCGGGCCAACAGCCCGACCGTCGCACCTGCCGCGGGATCGAGCCGCCAGCGCAGGACCGCGTTGACAGCGGCCAGCGCGCCGGCGTAGGTGACGAGCGCCGCGATGACGTAGAACGCCAGGATCAGCCACTCCGGCGCCGACCACGCCTCCTCCGGGTCGATCGGCGCGTAGCCGTCCGCGAGCTGCCGCCTGTTCGAGAGCGCCTCTCCGTAAGCGATGAAGAGCCCGATTGCCACGCCCGGCAAGGCTCCCAGGAGCGCCGCGAGAGCGGTCGTCGCGAGCCACAGTCTCGGGCCTGCGACGCCCTTCGCCCCGGCCCACGAGAGCCCGAACGCGCGCGGATCGTGGCCGACGAGCTCCGAGGCCGGCACGCCTTCGACCGCGGCGGCCTCGAGATCCGCTTCGAGCTCGGCCGTCATGTCGGCGACGGCGGCTCGAGGCACGCCGAGCCTCCGCCAGGTGCGCCGGCACGAACGCACGATGTCAGTCACGTGCTCACCTCCGTCTCGATCGTCCGCAATACGCCGTCGACGGCCGAGCGCGTCGCCCGCCAGTCTTCGATCCACTGACCCAGAGCGGCGCGGCCGGCCGGCGTGAGCCGGTAGTACTTGCGAGCCGGGCCACCGTTGCTCGCCTCCATGTACGCCTCGACGAGCCCGTCCCGCTCGACCCTCGCGAGGGCCGGGTAGATAGAGCCCTCGCCGACGATGTCGAGGCCGCGTTCTGCGAGCCGCTTCGTCATCTCGTACCCGTAGGTCGGCTGATCCGCGATGACGGCGAGCAGGCAGACGTCGAGGACGCCTCGGAGGAGCTGGCTGCGGCGGCTGGAGCCGAGACCTACCATGCGGTGCATGGTAGCGGCGGGTCCCTTGCGATGCAAGGGTGCTCCCAGGTCTACGTCAAGACCGGGCTGACCGCGTAGCGCAGGAACAGGTGATCGCCGTCACGCCGCGCCGAGAGCAGGCGGCCCGCGAACGGGCGGTCAGGCAGGAGGCAGACGCCTTCCACAAGCCCCAGCCGCTCCTCCCCGCCGGAGCGTCCTGCGAGTCGCGGCGAGACCGTCAGGAAGAGCTCCTCGGCAAGGTCGGCGTCGAGCAGCGAGCCGTGAAAGGTCGGGCCGCCTTCGCTCAGGACGATGCCGTGCCCCCTGGCACGGAGCTCGTCGAGCGCCGCGGCCAGGTCGACCTCGTCCTCGCGGTCGGCCACGAGCACCTCCACCGCGCCGGGCACGGATTCGCGCAGTCGGGCAGCACCACGCTCCGTCGTGAAGACGAGCGCCCCGGCTTCGAGCGCCGGATGCGAAGCATCGAGCGCCCCGCTCCTCGTGACGATCGCCAGCTGCGGCTCAGGCGCCAGCTGAAGGCGCCGTCGCAGCTCGGCAAAGTCCCCGGCTGCCGCCTCGTAGAGGCTCGCGGCCGTCCAGTGCGCCTCCGAGGAGCCGCGAAACGTCGAGGCTCCCATCAGCAGCGCACCCGCGCAGGCCCGCAGCAACGCCATGACGAAGCGGTCGGCGTCGGTGCCACCGCCGAGTAGCCGCGGCGATTCCGCCTCGGCGGGGATCGCGATGACGCCGTCGAGCGACGAGACGAAATTCATGAGCAGCCGCGGCTGGTCAAACCCGAGCGTGCCGCCGTACCGGGTCGCCAGGAGGTCCGGCAGGGGAAACGCCGGCAGGCCCCCCGACTCGTACAGGAGCTCCAGCGGGGTGCCGGCCGTCACCCGGCGCCGATCCCGCGCACGACCCCGGCTTCTGCGTCCCAGCGCCACTCCGCCTCGGGGCCGGCCAGGTGGACGCCGCCGAGCCAGCGCTCGATGCCGTTCAGCCGGACGTGGTCGGCGCGACCGGCCAGGATCTCCTCGCCGGTCTCGGTGACCGACAACCGGCCCTCTTCGTCGAGAAGCGGCTGCCGCGCCTGCACCAGCCCGTCGACCCGCTGCCAGAACACGGTGTCGCCCATGAACGGCCGCTCCTCCAGGCGCTGGAAGGCGTCGAAGGCCGCTACCCGGTCGGACGCGCCGCCGGCGACAGCCTCGAGGAGCTCGCGCTCGCTGCGGGCAAGCCCGTCCCGGACCGCGGGCAGCTCTTCGAGCAGGCGGCGCAGCGCCTGCGGCAGGAACGGCAACGCCGCCTCATCGGCCGCTGCCAGCTGCGCAAGAGAACGTGGATCGGCCTCGCGGAAGGCCGCCCACGCCTGCGCCGCCAGGTCCCGTTGGTCGCGCTCGACCGGCCTTTGCTCGAGGCCTGTCAGGTCGGCAGGCTGCTCGCTCGGCTCACCGAGGTCGACGAGCGTCGCCGGCGTCTCGTCGAGCGCGGCCAGGATCTGCACGAGCTGAAGCTGGTCGAACAGGTCGCGCTCGAACCAGAGAACGACCTCGTCAGCGGCGGCGAGCGCAGCGTCCTGGCCCTCGAGCGCAGCCCGCGCTTCGTCGTACGGAGCCCAGCGGCAGGACGCGAGAAACCGTGCGCGGGTCTCACGCAGATCGGAGTCCTCGAGCCCCCCGGGAACCGGCCCCTCGTGCAGGACCTCCCGCCACGGCAGCACGTCGTCGAAGCCTGCGGCTCGGAGGCGCCCGGCGACGACGTCGCCGTTCGTGACCTGGAGCAAGGCGTTCGTCAGGCTTCGACCGCGGCCCGCAGGAAGAGCTTCGCCCGCAGGTTCTCCTCGTTCTGCGGGAACACGTCGACGAGCTTCTTCAGGTCGTCGCCGAACACCGACCGGTCGAGCGTCGAGATGTCCGGCCAGTCGATCTCGAGGAAGTTGTCGGCGGGGTCGCGAAAGTACATCTGCACCTCGCCGCCCGGCAGCTCGAAGAGCGGGCGGAAGCGCTCGCTCTTGTCGAACGCGTCGAGCTCCTTCAGCTTGCGGTAGGCGCCCTCGAAGTCATCCACCTCGAAGCCGAAATGCTGGTACGTGTAGGGCGGCTGCTCGTCGACATGGAAGAGGTGGAGCTCGAGATCGCCGAGGCGCAGCCAGCGCACCGGGGCACCGAAGTTCGGCGAGGGGATGCGCTCCATGCCGAACACCTCCTCGTAGAAGCGGCAGGAGGCGTCGACGTCGGTGGCCGGGATGCTGACGTGATTGATCGCGGTTGCTCTCATGAGGGTTCATGATAGAGCGGTGGCTCGAAAACGCGGCCCTCACGGGCCGCTCCACGGGGCGATAATGACGCTCCGCGTCATTTCGCCCTAGAACGGAGACGCAATGGCCGACACCTACCGCGCAGTCATCCCGTACGAGTCGCTCGACCCGCTGACGATCGGAGCCTCCGGCGACGAGGAGAAGGTCAACCGGGAAACGCTCGAGCTCGACATTCCGTCCGCCAACCTGCTGGCCGCCGTCTATCCCGACGAGCCGGAGCCGGTCGGGGACGCGACCGATGCCGCGAGCCGGGCGCTCGAGAGCCCCGTCTCGGGCCCGCGCTTCTCGGAGCTGCTCTCCGGCGCGAGCAGCGTCGCGGTGATCATCGACAACCAGTTCCGTCCCACGCCGCAGTCGAAGCTGCTTCCCGCAGTGCTCGACGCGATCGAGGCGGCAGGCATCACGGACGCCTGCGTGATCTGCGCGAATGGCAAGGTCTTCCCGATGTCGGACTCGGACATCGAGCAGAAGCTCGGGAAGGACAACCTGGCGCGGATGGAGCAACTCGGCATCCCGTTCTTCCAGAACGAGCCGCGTAACGCAGAGGCCTACACATACGTCGGCGTCTCGTCCCGCGGCACGCCGGTCTGGCTGCATACCGAGGTCGCGAAGCGGGACGTCAAGATCTCGATCGGCCAGGCCCAGTCGAACCACTGGGGCGCGGGCGGCGGCGGCAAGCTCATCCTGCCCGGCGTCGTCTCGGACGAGACGATCGAGTCGAATCACTGC
>Ga0114129_10016636_pt1 | contig 10474 bp, 7 predicted proteins | sample RhiMetdeltSRZDD1_FD_80071 | JGI IMG/M metagenome (GOLD analysis project Ga0114129, IMG submission 80071) | Populus rhizosphere microbial communities from Tennessee, USA - Rhizosphere MetaG P. deltoides SRZDD1 (version 2) (version 2) | ecosystem: Host-associated > Plants > Roots > Rhizosphere >... | reverse complement strand
TGAGCCCGCGCCACGTGCCGGCCAGGATCGTGCAGGTCGCCGACATTCCGCGTACGCGCTCGGGCAAGATCACCGAGCTTGCGGTGCGCGACGTGGTGCACGGGCGCCCGGTGAAGAACACCGAGGCGCTCGCCAATCCGGAAGCGCTCGCGCTCTATAAAGATTTGGCGGAGTTGCGGAGCTAGTGCCAGGTGGGAAGACTTGGAGCCAGGCACTGACGCCCCAAACAATTGCCACGGTGAAAACTCCTCCTATTGCTCGGCTCGCATTACCGTCAAAATATCTTTGCGTTATGGTTTGTTCTAACTTGGGCGTCTTGAGGGAGGATCGCTGATGTTGGGATTTAGAAAAGTCCGATATGCTAGAATCCCATCTAGTGAACGAGATATTTTCGAGCGTTATGGCGAAACTATAATTCAGTTGATGGTTGCAGCCAATTTCGCTCCGCGGGCCGCCGATCTTAGGGCCATGTATAGCAATGACGCGATGATTGAAAACGCGGTTCAATGGCTTGCTCCAGGCTGGCGCGATCATGTCGGCACAGACATGAACCAAGAGGCTTTTCGCGGAGCCATCATCAAATATTGGTCCGACAAGGTGATGGCGCTTGGGCTCCCGAGGGCCGAACACTGTCAGCTAATCAAAGGACCACAAGGGCAACGGCTCTATTGGTTGATGCTTCTGGCAAGGCATGATCTCGCTCATCAGTTATGGATGAGGATCAGTTCCCTCGCCAAGGCACCTGAGTTTGATTTTTAGCGTCGATGCCAAGCCACGCGGATCATCGTGATTGCCCGGCGCCCCGAATACGGCCAGCGTATACGACAGCCTGCTATCTGATGCGGCCGCGCCCCCTCACGTCCAGAACGGCTTCGCGTCGGCGAAGGCCTCACAAGCCTTCACCGCCTCCTTCAGGAGGGGCGCGATACGCGCTTCCTCGCGGCCCGACAGCCGGCCGGCCGCGAACGCCTTGCTGATGCGGCCGCCGCGCCGCTTGCCGCCGCGGTTGTCGCCGTTGACGACCTGTTCCGACAGCTCCGCGTGCACGGCGATGTCGTTGAGGTCGCCGAGCGCGTCCTGCAGCTTTTCGAGGAGCTCCACGAATTCCTTCTGCCGCCGCATGGATTTCTTGCGCGGGAACGCGCCCACGAAGAATTCCGCCGCGTAACGAAGCTTCTTGGCGTGGATGCGCAGTTTGTGCCGGCGCCGCGGGTTCAACGTCTCCAGCCGCTTGCCCCGTTTCACGATCTTCTTCCGCCGGCTGCGCAGTTGATCCGCCGCCGCGGCCACGATCGGGCGCTCCCGGAGCGTACAGGCGATGTCGTCCGGATTGCGCGTCCAGTCGCCGGTCTCGATCCATGCCGCGGTATCGAGAACCAGAGCGCGGAAGCGTGGGCTTTCCACCGCCGCTCGCGCCTGCGCAAAGGCGCGCACGCGCCGTTGCCGAAGCTCGCGGGAGAGCACCGCGACGCCCGGCCCATTCGGCTTGCGGTCCGCGACCGGCTTCACCACCCGCTTGACGAAAACGTCAAGTTCGCGCGCCGGCGCAAGCTCGCCGGTGAGCCATTTGAATTCGTCCTTCAACGCGGCCGTTTGCGGGTCACGCAGCATGTCGCCGAACAGGGAGATCGCCGCGCGCAATCTGCGCAGCCCGACCCGCATCTGGTGCACGCCTTCCGCGTCGCCCTCGAGCGTCAACGGCCCGTTGGCGACGACCTGGTGCAGGCACGCCTTGGCAATGGTCTGGAATGCGGACTGCACCTTGGCGTCGGGCGCGACCGCGACCGGCACGGCCTTCACCGCGCCGGGCTTCTCGGCGGAGAGCAGCGCATAGCCGCGATCGGCCTTGGTCTGGACTGCAAGCTGCACCGGCACGTCCGCTGCCAGCGTCTTCGCCAGCCTGAACAGGTCGGCGACCTGCCCCTGCTTGAGCTCCAGCTCCAGCTCGCAGAGCGGCGAGGACTTCTGGCCCGCCTGCACCTTGCCCTTGTCGATGCTGAGCTCGACCTCGCTGTCGCCGCTCCGGATCCGGAACACCTTGCGGCGGACACGGGTCGCGAACACCGGCTTGAGGTCGCGACGGAGCTTCTTGTTCAGCAAAGGCCCAAGCGCCGTGTGGCGGGCCGCATCGAGGTCCGGTTGCCTTGCGCGGACGTCGTGCTCCCATTCGTTGCGGATGAACGGGCCCGCCTTTGCGCCGCTTTCCTGCTTGACGGTTTGCACCAGCCGGCGGCCGATGCGGCGCACGCGCAGTGACAGACCCTTGTGGCGCAGCTTCAGCTTGTCGGTGTCGAAATAGACCGAGACCAGACTGGCAGGCTTGCGCGCAGCGATGCCCGCACCCTTCAGCAGTGAGCTGCGGGTCAGGCGTCCCAGACAATGAACCGGGACCTCGAGCTTGAGCTCGACTTCACGCGGAGGAGACACGGGGGATCACGCAGCGATGAAAATTCACCATTATTCTGCGCGTCGCCGCGGGATGTTTCCAGGGGTAACGGGTTGGCTATTGTTCAAATTGTGAATTGTGACACCTAATTGTGACACCGCCGATTATGACAGTCGATTGTGACAGCCGATTATGACAGCGCAGGACTTGCCCGATTGCACCGGATGCGCGGCCGCGTCCGGTTCGCTCCGGGCGTTCTGTTATCAAATCAAGATATCTGTGGATCGAGCCCCTGACGGACCTGAATACTTCATTAGTTGCAGCCACATCCAAATGCTCGATGTCGCCTGCCGCGTGCTCTCTTTCCCTCTCCCCTTGAGGGAGAGGGTGGCTCGCGCGCAGCGATTGCGAGCGCGAGCCGGGAGAGGGGGGCGCTTTGCAACAAACAAAGAGCGGCGGAATTTCACGAAGAGCCCCCCTCTCCCGCCTCGTTCGCGCTTCGCTCACTCGGCACCCTCTCCCTCAAGGGGAGAGGGGGAAGCGGAGTGCGCGGCGAAGCCCGGGACGGCCGGCGCGGCTGCCATGCAGGTCTGCCTCGGACACGCGGCTGCAAACCTGCTTCAATGATGGCGATCGGCTGGTCGGGCTGTGGTCGACATCCGGCCACCAGACTTTCGGCCAATGGAGGGTGTCATGATCCTCGGCATGTCGACCTTGACCTTCGTGCACACGGCCCTGAGCCTGGTGGCGCTCGTCTCCGGCATCGTGGTGCTGATCAATCTCGTCAGCTCGCGCAGCAGCGGGTGGTGGACGCCGCTCTATCTCTTGACCGCGGTGGCGACGAGCGTGACCGGCTTCGGCTTCCCGTTCGACAAGCTGTTGCCGTCCCACATCCTCGGCATCCTGTCGCTGATCGTGCTCGCCGCGGTCATCGTAGCGCGCTACGTGTTCGGGATGGCGGGCGCCTGGCGCTGGATCTATGTCGTCGGCATCGCCATCAGCGTCTATTTCGACGCCTTCGTCGCCGTCGTGCAGGCGTTCCTGAAAATTCCTGCCTTGCATGCGCTGGCGCCGAGCGGCGCGGAGCCGCCGTTCGCGGTCGCGCAGATCGCGGTGCTGATCGCCTTCCTGGCGCTCGCCGTGGCGGCGATCCTGAAATTCCGCCCGATGGCGCGGGCCTGATCGCGACGCGCGGCGTCTAGAGTACCGGCGTCGGGCCTCCGCGCTGGTACACACCTTGCCCGGGACCGCCTCCCGCGGCAGCGAGTCTCTCGCACGCGGCGTGGAAAAGCTGCGGGTCGAGCGGCCCCTTCGTCGCATACGCGACATTGGCGGCAAGATGAGCCTCGTCGGTCGTGGCGACGAGCGCGACGTCGACATTGTCGTTGGTCATGGCAAAACGGATCATGAATTCGATCGGCGACATGTCGCCGAGCATCTCGTCGAGCCCGGCGCGTTGCCAGAGCCGCCGCACCTCGCCCTCGGCGGTCCCGATCGGCCGGGTCGTCCAGCCCTTGCCGGGGGCGCCGCGGCCGGTGACGCCGCGGACGACGACGGCCTTGCCGGCACGCCGCAGCGCCGAGATGACGTCCTCGTTCTGCCGCTGCAGCGCCGAATAGGGCACCTGGATCACGCTGAAGCAGTCCACGTCGACGAATTCGGCGACGAGCGGCAGCCGCGACGAGATGCCGAGATGGCGCACCGCGCCTTTTCGTTGCAGGTCGAGCAGCGCGTCGATCACGCCGCCATCTTCCAGCTCCTTTCGGGTCGGATTGCCGTGGACCTGAACGACATCGAGATGGCTGGTCCGGAGCCGGCGGAGACTTTGCTCGACCCCCGCCGTCACATTGGGCCCGGTGTAGATGTGCTTCTCGCCGCCGTCCGCGCTGCCTTCGATCCCCACCTGGCAGGCGCATTTGGAAGCCAGGATGACGTCGGCGCGGCGGTGCTCCAGCGCCTTGCCGATCAGCTGCTCGCTCAGCCCGTAGTCGATGGAGGTGTCGACGTAATTGATCCCGAGGTCGATAACGCGGTTGATGAACCTGATCGCGTCGCGCTCATCGATTGCGCGGGCGCGGGGTGCGCCCGCCAGCTCCATGGCGCCATAGCCGAGCCGGCTCGTGACCAGGTCGGTCCGGGCCATGCGCCGCGCGCCGCCGGCCAGCTTCGTTTCAGTTGGCGTTTCCATGCACCCTTTCCAACCAAAGATCGGCGGATCGTACCGGAATCCCGTTGCGCGATCCGGTCTATAATGGATCGCGGCTGCACCGACAGCCGTCGTGACATGCGCGGAGCTGTCCGCCGATGAGCGCCGACGACGCCTGGCCCGAGCTTGACTGGTCGCAGTGGCACGAGACCGGCGACACGCTGCATCGCTGGACGCAGGTGGTCGGCAAGGTGCGGCTGGCGCTGTCGCCGATGGTCAATCATTGGTGGCAGGTCGCGCTCTATCTGACATCACGCGGGCTGACCACCTCGCCGATCCCATACCGCGCGCTGACCTTCGATGTCACCTTCGACTTCATCGATCATGCGCTGCTGATTGAGACGAGCACCGGCGCGCGCGAGCGCATCGCGCTCGCGCCGATGTCGGTGGCGGCGTTCTATGCCGAGTTCATGCGCCGCCTAACCCGGCTCGGCATAGAGGTGCGGTTCTGGCCGATGCCGTGCGAAATCCCGGACGCGATCGCGTTCCACGACGATCACGGGCACGCGGCCTATGACGCCGCCGCGGCGCAGCGGTTCTGGCGGGTCCTGCTGCGGTCGCATCGGGTGTTCACCGAGTTCCGCTCGCACTTCATCGGCAAGGTAAGCCCGGTGCATTTCTTCTGGGGCAGCTTTGATCTCGCGGTCACGCGCTTTTCGGGCCGGCCGGCGCCGCCGCACCCGGGCGTCGCGCCCAACATGGCCAACTGGGTGATGCAGGAGGCCTATTCGCACGAGGTGAGCAGCTGTGGCTTCTGGCCGGGCAACGGCGGCTACGGCCGCGCCGCGTTCTACTCCTACGCCTATCCGGAGCCGCCGGGCTTCGGCGACGCGCGGCTCGCGACGCCGGGCGCGTTCTACGATCAAGGGGTGAAGGAATTCATCCTGCCCTACGACGCGGTGCGGCAGGCGCGCGAGCCCGACCGGACGCTGCTGGGATTCCTGCAGGAGACCTACGCGGCCGCCGCCGACGGCGGGCGCTGGGACCGGGCGGCGCTGGAACGGCGGTTGCCTGCAAACGGCCCGACCAAGAGGGCCACATGAACGCGCCAAGGGGGCCACGCACGGAATGGTGGCCCCCTTGGCACTCTCCAGCCTTCAAGCCCTTGCATCACCGGCCGAATTTCAGGTTCCCAAGGGGGCCACGGCCCGTGGCCCCCTTGGGAACTCTGGCCCCGGCGCAGGCTCAGTCGAGCGCCGCCCGCAGCCGGTTTCGGCCGGGCGCCAGCAGCGCGATCTCGGCGATCATCTTCTTGACGATCGCGCGCCCGAACGAGTTGTGGTTCTCCGCCACCACGGTGAAGGCGCCGGGGCCGCCGATGACGTTCTCGCGGTAATATTTCTCGAGCCCGCCCGGCGGATTGGTGTGCTCGGCGTTCCACGGCACCGAACGGTCGCTCAGGATCACGAGGCCGTTGATGGTGATGCCCTTGGCCACCGCCTCGTCGCGCGCGATGCGCACGTCGCGGCCGGCGTTGTTGGTGCCGTCGCCTGAGACGTCGATGGTGCGGCGCGCCGCCTGGAACGGCGCCTTGGCCAACTGCTCGACCGCAAAATCGATGCCGCCGCTGATCGAGGTGCGGTCGGCGAACGAGCGCGGCAGTTCCAGGAGCTGGTCGCCGAACCGCCGTGCCGGCTCGGCGCCGTTGATCGCGGCCCAGTCGATCACGACCTTGTGCGCGCCATAACCCGACCATTCGAGGAAGCAGATCGCGATCTTTCCGTGCGCGCCGGAGCGGATGGCCTCGAGCACCTGCGGGTCGGAGACCGCCGCGGCATAGCCTTCGCGCTGGAGCATGAATTTCTGATGGTCGACGCTGCGGGAGACGTCGGAGGCCAGCACCAGCAGCAGATCGACGTCCTCGGCGGCACGCGCCGCCGCGGGGATCAAGGCCAGTGCCAACAGCACGCCGACGTATCGAATGAGCCGCATCATGCGCGTGCTCCCAATCGCTGCGGCCAACGCCCCCGGCCCGGCGAGGTTCCGTGTCGGCGGAAACTACCTGATTCTGCGCGGCAGGTATCGGGAGTCCAGGCTTATCCCGATTTCAGCCGGCCAGCACCCGCGCCGCCGGAAAGCCGATCTCCACCAGCGTGCCGGCATTGGGCGTGCTCTTGATATGGAAGCTGGCGCGGTTCGCTTCCGCCAGCGCCTTGGTCAGCGGCAGGCCGAGCCCGGTGCCGCCCGAGCTCCAGCGGGTCGAGGTGGCAAGCTGCCGGAACGGCTCGAGCGCGGTGGCGATGTCCTTCTCGCTCATGCCCATGCCGGTGTCGCGCACCCGCAGCAGGACCTCGCCGGCGTCGGTGATCGCGGTCGAGACGATGACTTGGCCGCCGGCGCTGGTGAATTTGATCGAATTTGACACAAGATTGAGCACGATCTGACGCACCGAACGGGCGTCGGCGACCACCTGCGGCAGCTTGGGCGACAGCGACGTACGGATGATGATGCGCTCGCGGTTGGCCTGCGGCTGCATGATCGCCACGCATTGCTGGGTCAGATCGTTGAGCGAGACCCCGGCGAAGGTCAGCTCTAGCTTGCCGGCGTCGATCTTGGACAGGTCGAGCAGGTCGTTGATCAGCGAGATCAGGTGGCCGCCGGAGGTGTGGATGTCGCGCAGATACTGCCGGTAGCGATCGTTGCCGACCGGGCCGAAGCGCTCCTCCATCATCACTTCCGAGAAGCCGATGATGGCGTTGAGCGGCGTGCGGATCTCGTGGCTGATCTTGGCGAGGAAGTCCGATTTGGCGGACGACGCATTCTCGGCGTGACGCCGGGCTTCGATCAACCCCTCTTCCGCCTTCTTCCACGGCGTGATGTCGCGGAACACGGCGCAGAGCTTGCCGCCCTCGCCGATGCGGCCGAGCGTCATGAACAGCGGGATCAGACCGCCCGTCCGTTCGCGGCCGATCACGTCGCGGCCCCGGTTGAGGACCGCCGCGACGGCATCGTTCTGGAGGCTGCCGAGATAGTCGAGCGCGGCGCCCACGCTCTCGGGCGCGAGGAGGTCGACGAACGGCTTGCCGCAAAGCTCCGCCGACTCGTAGCCGAACAACGCCTGGGCGCTGCGGTTCGCCGACACGATGCGCGCGTCGCGATCGAGCACGATCACGCCGTCGGTCGCGGTATCGAGGATCGCATTGAGCTCGCTGATCTCGGGTCGGCTGAGATCGGTCGCCTTCTCCAGCTGTTCCGACGCAGGAATGGTCACCAGCGCGAACGCGGAATCGCCCTCCCACGGGATCAGGAACAGCCGGCTCTCCGCCTGCGCGTTGTCGCCGCGCGCGCTCGTGATGATGAATGCCTTGCGGCCGCCCTCTTCGATCGCGACGGCGCCGGGCTCGACGAACAGGCTGTCGAGCCCGCCCGCTTCGGCCAGCTCCTCCAGCGTCTCGTAACCGGTCCAGTCCAGAAAAGCTGGATTGGCATAAAGCAGATGACTCAGGCGATAGATCAGCACGCCGATCGGAAACCGGTCGAGCAGCAGGAAGATGGCCTCGGCATTCGGATCACGCTCCTCCTCGGGATCGACAAGGAATTGGTCCCGGGCGACCTCTGCCCCATCGCCCTCCGCATGGTTGAGGCGTTCGGTGAGGCGGCGGGAGAGCTCGCGGAACGCACGCCGCTCGACCGGATTCAAGCTTGGAGAATTCGCATCGCTCGCCGGCGCCCGGAACGGCACCACGTTCTCGGCAGGCGGCACCAGCGCAAGCGCGGGGCGCTTGCCGGGCGGGTTCGCGGCGCGCTCTTTCGCCGCCTGCTCGTCGGCCGGCGGTTGCGCTTCGGGGACAGGCCGGGCCGCGGCCGCCATCGACGCCGCGTGACGCGCCTGCGCCAAGGCATTGAGGCGCTCGACGTCGCGGCACACGCCGAAGCCGCGATAGCCTCGAAACGACCGCTCGCGATCGAATACCGGCAGGCCTGACAGCTCCACGGCGAGGCGCTCGCCGTTGTCGCCGACCGACCAGCTTACGGAGATGCCGCTCCAGGTCTCGTGCGTCTCCAAGGCGCGAGCGACCAGGCCCTCGGGATCGAGACCGAGCGCCGCCGATACCTCATGCCAGGGTCGATCGAGCACCGTCGCGGTTTGCGGCCCGGCCAGCTCGACAAATTCATTCGAGCCGATCGTAAAGCGCCCTTCATCATCCATCTGCCAGACGAAGCGCAGCGGATGGCGCCGCTCCATTGGGGCAGGCGAAGCGGCGGCCGCCGATGTGCTTCCCATCGCTTCGGCGGGACGAGGCGTTTCGGAAGCGACCGGGGCGGGGGCCGTCGCCGGCGACAGCCCGGCGACGGTCGCAACCAATGCCGTGGCGCCAGCGCCACCAACGAGATGAAGGCCGAGCGGTCCAATGGCGCTGTCGCCGGCGGCATGGCCGGTCTCTGTGGCCGCACCCGCAAGCGCCTCGACGCCAAGTCCGGAAAGCGTTGCCCGGCCGTTTAACCACGAGCCCGCCGCCGGCGTCGCGTGAATGAGGGCGCCGTTTGCCGAAAAAATCGCGAGCCGCTCGTCGGCGCCGGCGAGCAGGCGGCGGAGACGTTCGTCGAACGGCAAATCCGGTCCGGCGCGCTCGGCGGCGACGACGAGGATCGCAGGCGTGCTGTCGGGAAGCGTGATCGAGGAGCAGAAGCAGGTGAGCGCACGCCCGATACCGGCAGCGAATCCGCGCAGGCGCTCGAGCCGCGGCGTCCCGCCGGCCGGCAGCGTCGCTGCGAGCCGCGCGATCTGTGCCGCCGCCTGCTGCCCACCGTCGAATTGGCGCGCGGCCAGCGCCGCCGGCGTTGCGGCACCGAAAATTGCCGCGCCGGTCGGGTTGGCCCACAGCAGGCGCGAGCCGTCGCGCGCCCACAGCCATGCCGGCAAGGCGCTCGTCGCAAGCGGCGCCAGACGTCGATCGCGCAGCCAGATTGGACCGGAACCGGATTCGCCCATCAGCCACCGTAGCCGGCGCTGGTGCCGGGAATCGCGAATTTTAACAATTTTTTACTAGTCCGACCCCCGGACGGCGTCCACGCCGGGGGGTGCCATCCACTGCGCAAAAGCAGGGATAACCTTAATCTTCCAATTGCTTGTTCGACCGCCGGCGGCCGGCCACGCCAAGGCTTTGCGCTGCAGCAACCGGGTTCCGCGGGCGGGAGCCTAATCGCGCCTCCGAGGATTAGTACCGACGAGGCTTCGCATGGCCGCACCGGCGCCATGCGGCCTCGTCACCTCTCGATCAGGGAAGGGAGACGACAATGGCCAGAACGACCGAGCATTTTGAAGTTCCGCCGGAGATGCGTGCTTTCGCGGAGAAGCGTCGAGCAGGCGAAGCAGGCGCTCGAAGGTTTCATTTCCGCCGCTCACCGCACCGTCAGCACCTTCGAGGGGCGGGCGGAGACCGCGCGCCAGGGCGCCAAGGATCTGGGGGAAAAGGCGATGTCATTCGCCGAACAGAACATCGCGAGTTCGTTCGATTTCGCTCAGAAGCTGGTGCGGGCGAGAAATGTCGAGGAGATGCTCAAGCTGCAGGCCGATTACATCAAGGTACAGATGGCGGCACTCGCCGATCAGGCCAAGGAACTGGGCCAATATTCCGAACGAATGGCGAAGGGCGGCAAGGGCAAGCACTGAGGCCAGTCCGCGTGGTCGAAGACGGCCGGACGCCTCCTTGCGACGATTGTTTTTCCTTGCGAATTGTGCGTCGCAATAATTTCTATTGCGATGCACCAAAGCCTATGTTATATAGTGTCTAGACAGGTGGCCGCGGCCCGTCATGCGGTTGAGTAGGGGACGCCGGCCAATGTGATCACAGGCTCGAACCGGCTCGGGCGGCGGGTTCGTCAAATGCCGGGTTATTGCCGTCCGATCGAGGATCAATCTCATGGCTGAGGCCACTGCT
>Ga0114129_10016634_pt1 | contig 10474 bp, 9 predicted proteins | sample RhiMetdeltSRZDD1_FD_80071 | JGI IMG/M metagenome (GOLD analysis project Ga0114129, IMG submission 80071) | Populus rhizosphere microbial communities from Tennessee, USA - Rhizosphere MetaG P. deltoides SRZDD1 (version 2) (version 2) | ecosystem: Host-associated > Plants > Roots > Rhizosphere >... | reverse complement strand
GCCGATGCAGCGCGCGGCCTCGACGAACTCGCGGTTCTTCAGCGACAGGAAGCTCGCCCGGACGAGCCGCGAGGTGGTCATCCACGAGAGCACACCGAGCACCAGCACGATGACGCCGATGGTCATCCCTTTGAAGAACACACCGAAGAGGATGAGCAGGAAGAGGCGCGGGAACGAATACATCATGTCGACGAATCGCATGAGGAGGCTGTCGATCCATCGGCCGTAGTAGCCCGCGATGACACCGACGAGCGTGCCGATCGATACCGCGACGGTCACTGCCAGCAGGCCGATCGCGAGGGACACGCGGCCGCCGTACAGGATCCGCGTCGCGAGATCGCGTCCCAGATCGTCGGTCCCGAACGGGTGCGCGAGCGACGGCGGGTCATAGATGAGCAGCAGTGAGATCTTGTCTGGGTCGTACGGGGAGATGAGCGGCGCTGCGGCCGAGAGCAGCGCGAGCGTCCCGAGCACGACGACACCGGCGACGGCGGGCCGGTGTGCCCGGAAGCGCTCGAACGCCATCGTCCACTGGCTGCGCTGGCTGGTGCGCTGTTCGATTCCGACCGGTACCGCGACGGACTTCGTGGCCATCAGGAGTACCTGATCCGCGGATCGAGATACCCGTAGGCGACGTCCGCGAGCAGATTCGAGAGGACGATGAGCGTGCTCGACACCGCGAGGATCCCCTGCAGCACCGGGTAGTCCGAGCGGAACGCCGCATCCAGGAACAGGCGGCCCATGCCCGGCCAGCCGAAGATCGACTCGGTGACCAGTGCACCGACGAACAGCTCTGGTATGTCCAGCGCCACGACCGTGACCAGGGGGATCGCCGCGTTCTTCAGCGCGTGCCGCATGACGACGATGCGCTCGGCGAGCCCCTTCGCGCGCGCGGTGCGCATGTAGTCCTGGGCGATCGTCTCGAGCATCGACGCCCGCAGGAAGCGAACGTGCGAACCGACCTGAACGAGGGAGATCGTCGCCACGGGCAGGATGAGATGCCGCAATCGATCGCCGACGTCGAACTCGGCGCCGGGCGTCTGGATCCCGCCGAGCGGCAGCCAGCGGAGCTGCAGACCGAACACGATGATGAGGAGGAGCCCGAGCCAGAACGTCGGTGTCGACAGGAACGTGAAGGTCGTTCCGGTGACGACGTGGTCGAAGACGGAGTACTGGCGAAGCGCGGTGGTCACGCCGATCGGGATCGCGAGGAGCAGGACGACAACGAACACCGTGGCCATCAACGTCAGCGTGTTCGGCAGCCGCTCACCGATCAGGGTCGTGACGGGCAGATGGTGCGCGAAGCTGTAGCCCCAGTCGCCGGTGACGAAGCTTCCCAGCCAGCTGATGTACTGGATCGGAAGTGGGCGGTCCAGCCCGAACGCGTGCTCGAGCCGGAGGCGGTCCTGCTCGGTGAAGTCGGGGTTCCCCTCATACGCGGCGAGCGGACCGCCCGGCGTCGCCTTGAGGATCGCGAAGGACGCGACGCTGATGGCAAAGAGGAGCGGCAGCGCCTGCAGGAGCCGGCGCACGATGTATCTGCCCACGGCGCCGCCGCCCTCCTATCTACTCCGGGCTACTTCTTGAGCCACCAGTCCTGGATGTTCCAGGTGAACCGGCGCCAGACGTTGCCCTGGAAGCCCTGCAGACCGGTCACACGCGCGTCGATGTTGGCGCGGTCGTACATCCAGATGATCACGTAGGCCTCGTTGAGCGCTTTCATGACCTTGGCGTACGCGGCCTTGCGCTTCTCGACATCGAGCGTTCCGCCGGCCTCATCGATCGCCTTGTCCACGTCGGCGTTCTTGAACCGGGTGTAATTCTGACCCGAGCAGTCGGCCTGGGTCGGGATCTGCTTCGAGTGGTAGCGCGGCAGGATCGTCCCGTGCGGGTCGATGCCCGGCGTCGACGCGTACATGAGCATGTCGAACGTTCCCAGCTTGCGCGGATCCTTGCCCGTGCACGAGCCGGAGAGGATCACCGCCGATGGCTGGTTCTGGAGCTTGACCTCAACGCCGATCGCCTTCCACTCCTCGACGAGCACCTGCTGGACGCGCTCGCGGAGCTGATCGCCCGTGGTCGTCGCGTAGGTCAGTGATGCACGCACCCCGCCTTTGCTGCGGATACCGTCGCTGCCCTTCACCCATCCGGCTTTGTCCAAGGTGGCATTGGCCTTCGCAGGGTCGTAGCCCTCCTGCGGCTCCTTGTACGCGGCCCAGCCCTGCGACACGGGCGAGCTGCCCGGCTTCGCTTTGCCGAAGAGCAGCTTGTCGATGATCTGCTGCTTGGGCGTCGCGTAGAGCAGCGCCTTGCGCATCTCGATGTCACCGAGCACCGGATGCACGCTGTTCGGGTCCGGGTACTCCTTGTTCTCGGCAGTGTTGAGCTCGATGCGCTCGACGGTCGGACCCTGGACGACGAGGAGCGCGAGCGAGCTCTCCTTCTCCACCTCGGGCGTCTGCGCCTCGGTGAGATTCCACATCGCCTGGACCTCGCCGGCCTTGAGCTGCGCGAGGCCGATCTGGCTCGAGGGCACGCTCTTGAAGATGATCTTGTCGAGGTACGGCTTGCTCGTGTCCCGGTAGTTGGTGTTCTTCTCGAGCGTGATGGACTCATCGGTCTTGAACTCGGTGATCTTGAACGGCCCCGTCCCGAGGGGACGGCGGACGTAGTCGGTCTTGCTGATGTCCGCTTCTTTCTCGAGCAGTGCCTTCGGCATCAGCGATCCGAAGTTCAGCGGATACGGCGCATAGATCGACTTGTAGTGCACCACTGCCGTGAGATCGTTCGGCAGATCGATGGATTCGATCTCGCTGAAGCCGGTGCGGTTGTTCACCTTGGGATCCTTCATCCAGATCTCCCAGGTGTACTTGATGTCCGCGCTGGTCAGCGGAGTGCCATCGGACCACTTGATGCCGGGCTTGAGCTCCCACGTCACGTCGAGCTTCTTGCCATCCGCGGTCAACTTGGCGCCGCCGTTCGCGAGGGTGGGAACGCTCTTCGCGAGAGTGGGGATGTAGTCGCCGTTGTTGTTCGTTTCGGCGAGCCCCTCGATCACGCCGTTGTTGACGATGTCGGTGACGGTCTGATTCGCGTAGTGGGCGGCGAGCGTCGACGGGAACTGCCAGATCGCGACGATCGCGGTCCCGCCACGCGTCGGCGAGGCCGTCGCGGCGACCGTTGCGCTTGGCGCCGGAGATGTTCCCGTACCAGGCGCCGGCTGCCCGCAGGCTGCGATGACGAGCCCAAGTGCTGCTAAGGCGATCGCTAGACGTCTCACGTGCACCCTCCCGCGCCGGCCGCGCGCGCGGCGTCACCGGCCGGCGACATTGTGCTCTCCACTAGCATCGCGGCCAAGCGAAAGTTCGAAAGGGGAGGGCGAGATGACCACCGTGAAGGCGGCGCTCGTCCAGGTCGCCTGGACCGGTGACAAGGACTCGATGGTCGCCAAGCACGCGACGTACATCGAGCAAGCGGCAAAGCAAGGGGCGCAGGTCATGTGCCTGCAGGAGCTCTTCTACGGGCCCTATTTCTGCCAGGTCCAGGACACCAAGCACTACTCGTACACGGAGAAGATCCCCGACGGGCCGACCACCAAGCTCATGCAGGAGCTCGCCAAGAAGCACGGCATGGTGCTCATCGTGCCGATGTACGAGGAGGACCAGGTCGGCGTCTACTACAACACCGCCGCGGTCATCGACGCCGACGGCAAGTACCTGGGCAAGTATCGGAAGACGCACATCCCGCACGTGAACGGGTTCTGGGAGAAGTTCTACTTCCGCCCCGGGAACATGGGGTATCCAGTGTTCGACACGGCGGTCGGCAAGGTGGGCGTCTACATCTGCTACGACCGCCACTTCCCGGAAGGCGCACGCATGCTTGGACTGCACGGCGCCGAGCTCGTGTTCATCCCATCGGCGACATCGCGTGGCCTTTCGATGCATCTCTGGTTCATCGAGCAGACCGCCCACGCCATCGCGAACGGCTACTGGGTGGGGACGATCAACCGCGTCGGGCAGGAAAAAGAGTTCGGACCGAACGAGTACTACGGCTCGTCGTACTTCGCCGACCCGCGCGGCAAGATCATCGCGCAGGCCTCGGAGAAGGATGAGCAGCTCCTTGTCGCCGACCTGAACATGGACCTCGTGCGCGAGGTCCGCAACACGTGGCAGTTCTACCGCGATCGCCGCCCTGACATGTACGACGATATGGTCAAGCCCTAGCGCCGTGACGCTTCCGGCGCTGAACTACATCGCTGGCTCGTGGGTCGAGTCGACCTCACGCGAGCGCGTGCGCGACGTGAACCCCGCGCGCAGCAGCGAGTCACTCGGCGATGCGACCGTCTCGACGCCGGCGGACGTCGTGCACGCGATCGACGCGGCCGCCGCCGCATATCAGGAGTGGCGTCGGACACCGCCGCCGCAGCGCGGCGACATCGTACGCAAGGCGGCGGACCTCATGGAGCGGCGACGCGTGGAGCTCGCGCGCCTCCTCACGGAGGAGGAGGGCAAGACGCTCCCCGAGTCGCTGGGCGAGGTCGATCGCGCGGTCGCGAACGTGCGTTTCGCGGCGGCGCAGGGTTCGCGCCTCACCGGCGAGACGATCCCGTCGACGCAGCGCGGCACGTTCATCTACACCGTGCGCGATCCGCTCGGCGTCGTCGCCTGCATCACGCCCTGGAACTTCCCGATCGCGATCCCGGCGTGGAAGATCGCGCCGGCGCTCGTCGCCGGGAACGCCGTGGTGTTCAAGCCCGCGACGCTCACACCGCTGTGTGCAGCGCAGGTCGTGCAGTGCTTCATCGACGGTGGCGTCCCGGATGGAGTCCTGAACATGGTGCTCGGCCCAGGCGACGCCCTGTCGCGCGCGATCATCGATGACGAGCGCGTGAAGGCGATCTCCTTCACCGGGTCGAATGCGGTCGGCAGGCGTCTCTACGCGCAGGCCGCGCAGCGGCTCTGCAAGGTGCAGCTCGAGATGGGCGGAAAGAACGCGGTCATCGTCATGGACGACGCGGACCTCGAGAAGGCCGCCGAGAGCGTCGCGGGTGGCGCTTTCGGCGCCACCGGCCAGCGCTGCACGGCGACGAGCCGCGCCGTCGTCGTTCGATCCCGCCTTGTCGACTTCACCGAGCTGCTCGCCGCGAAGGCCGACACCTGGCGCGCGGGCGACGGTCTGATGGACGGAGTGCGTCTGGGCCCGATCGTCGACGACACGCAGCTTCGCAAGGTGCGCGACCGGATCGAGGCGGGGAAGAAGGAGGGCGCGCGCGTCATTCGCGACGGGAGCGCGCCGTCGAAGCCGGACCTGAAGGCGGGTTACTTCGTCGAGCCGACCATCTTCGCCGACGTGGATCCGAACATGAGCGTCGCGCAGGAGGAGATCTTCGGTCCCGTGGTCAGCATCATCCCCGCGAATGACTTCGAGAGCGCGCTCGCGGCCGCGAACTCCGTCGGGTACGGGCTGTCCTCATCCATCTACACGCGGGATCTGCGCACGGCCTTCCGCTACGCCGAAGAGTCGGAAGCGGGAATGCTTCATGTCAACATCCCGACGGTCGGCGGCGAGGCGCAGGTCCCCTTCGGCGGGATCAAGGACTCCGGTCTCGGCGATCGCGAGTGCGGAACCGCGGCTTTCGACTTTTTTACGGAACAGCGCGTCATCTATGTCGGGTACTGACCGGCACTCGGTCCTCATCGATCTCGATCGCAAGGAGCGGCGCGCAGCGGTCTGGCAGCGCATCGTGCTCATCCTCATTGGGACAGCACTGGCCGCGGCTGCGCTGCTCTCGCAACAACGCTCCGGGAATGAGCCAGCCCCGACGCCCACCGCAACGGCGCGGCCGACGGGAGCGCTCCTCGCACCACGCGCTCCGCTCTCGTCCCTCGCGCTGCCGACGAGCGTGACCGACGTGGAGCTCTCGGCGTTCCCAGACTGGCTCGCGAACGAGCCGCCACCCGCCTCGCTTCGCGCGGTCGTCGCGGTGCGCGGCACGATGGGCATCGCGTCTGTCGAGGGGCTGACCGTCGTGAACTGGACCGAGCACGGTGTCTCGTACCGCCTCGAATCGTTGGAGCGGACCGTCGCGGATCTCGTCGTATTGGCGGATTCGCTTCGCTGACTCGGCCATGTAGATCGGCACTAAACCGGCAGTCCATCTCGCGGAAGACCATTTCCATAACCGCGTAAGACTTGCTCGAGCGGAGGTACGCTCGATCTTGGAAGCAGCGGTGCAACACCGCATTCCAAGAAAGCTGGCGATCCAGCATGAGCGAGAGTGACCTGGAGCTGGTCTTCACCAGCTCGGCGTTGCTCGGGACGACTCTCCTGATCCTGGCGAGCCTGGGTGTGGGCACGCGCCTGCGGATGCGGATCCCTATCCCGATGCGGCTCTTCCGCGTTCACCTTCCTTTCATGCGCCGCGACGATGCGACAGCGACTCCGATCCTGCTCGGTTTCCTCGCGATGTTCGGGATCGGTGGCCTGGTCGGGGCGGCGCTCGAGCTGAAGGCGGTCGACCAATTGCTCATCGGTGTGGGCTTCGGTGTCGCCGGAGCGTCCACCACGCTCGGGATCTTCGCGGCGCTGGGCCGCGCGGAGGGGCGTCGACCCACATCGCTCCGGGAGCTCATCGGGCGTCACGCGACGGTCACGGTGAGCATCGGCCCGGGCGCGCGCGGCACGGTCCGCCTGACGTACGACGGCGCCATCCAGGTCCTTCCCGCGACGGCAGCCAACAGCATCGCGCGCGGCCGCGAGGTCGAGATCGTCGCGGTACACGGCATGGCCGTCACCGTCCGGTCCCTTCCGCCCCCGTGATCGCTGACACGCGGTCACGCGAAGAAAGAAGGGATCACTGTGTCGATCACGATCGTTCAACTTCTCATCGCAGCAATCGGGATCCTCATTCTCATCGCGCTGTTCGCGGGCGGCCGCTACCGGGTCGCTGGTGCGAACGAAGCGCTCGTCATCTCCGGTGCGCACGGCAGCAAAGTCCGCGATGCGAGCGGGAATGTGACGAGCTCCGACGATCACGGCGTCAAGGTCGTGGTCGGAGCAGGCACGTTCGTCTGGCCGCTCGTGAACAAGGTCGGACGGCTGCAGCTCACCGCCCGGCAGGTCGAGATCGGTCTCACGAACGAGAACGCCGCCGTGAGCAAGCAGGGCGTCGGCGTTCTCATCAATGGACAGGCGATGTTCAAGATCGCTCGGGAGCCGGAGCGGCTGCGGGCCGCGGCCGAGCGATTCATCGGCGAGCCGGACAACCAGATCGAAACGATGGTGAAGAACGTCCTCGAAGGATCGCTCCGTTCAATAGCCGGAACGCTGACGATCGAGGAGCTCATCACCGACCGCGACCGGTTCCAGCAGGCGGTGTCGGAAGCGGCTCGCGGCGACCTCGAGGCGAGTGGCATCCACATCGACGCGCTCACCATCACGAGCATTCGTGACACGAAGGGCTACATCGAGCAGCTGGGTGAGAAGAATCTCGCCAGCGTCCAACGCGACGCCCGCATCGCGAAAGCGAACGCCTCGCAGGAGGCGGCGGTCAAGGAGAACGAGGCGCAGCGCGTGATCATCCAGGCCGAACGCGATCGCGAGATCGCGCGAGCCGAGGCACTCAAAGTGACCGCGAAAGCGCAGGCGGACGCCGAGCAATCGGGTCCCCTCGCGAAGGCCGAGGCGTCGCAAGCCGTCGTGCAACAGCAGACCGAGCTCGCAGTCCTCGAGGCGGCGCGACGGGAGAAGGAGCTGCTCGCCACGACCATCAAGCCCGCCGAGGCTGAGCGTCTCGCGGCAGTCGTTCGCGCCGAAGGTTCTCGCCAGGCCGCGATCCTCGCGGCCGAAGCCGCGGCGCGACAGGTGCAGCTGACCGGAGAGGCAGAGGGTGCCGCCGTGATCGCGCGCGGACGCGCAACGGCCCAGGTCACCGAGCTGGCCGGCGCCGCTGAAGGCGCGGCCATCCTGGCTCGCGGCCAAGCGGAGGCGAAGGCCAAAGATCTCCTCGCCGACGCCTATCGCAAATTCGACCAGGCGGCGATCCTTCTACAGACGCTGCCGCTCGTTCCGCCGATCGTGCGGGAAGCCGCGGCACCGCTCGGCAACATCGCAAACCTCACGGTCATCGATCCGAGCGGCGCATCGAAGCTGACCGACACCGTTGTCCGCACCGCCGCTGAAGGGACCGCAATCGCGAAGTCGCTCCTTGGCATCGACCTCGGGAAGCTGATGGGAGAGCTCGCGGGACGCCGCGAGAACGGGACCAAGGACTAGGTCACCTGTGAGGCCGGGAGCGCGGGCTCCCGGCCTCGTCCTGCTCTAGGATTCCGCCGGCACGAAGGGGAGGTCCGATGAAGACGCTCATCACCGGCGGGACCATCGTGACCGCGACCGACAACTACAGGGCCGACGTCCTCGTCGACGGCGAGAAGATCGCCATGATCGGCAGGGGCCTGAAGGCCGGCGGCGCGAAGACGATCAACGCGGCGGGCAAGTACGTGATCCCCGGCGGCATCGACGTGCACACGCATATGGAGCTGCCATTCGGCGGCACCTTCGCCTCCGACGATTTCGAGACCGGCACGCGCGCCGCCGCGTTCGGCGGCACGACCACGATCGTCGACTTCGCGGTGCAGGGCATGGGCGAGCCGCTCGAGAAGGCGCGCGATCTGTGGCTCAAAAAGGCGCGCGGCAAGGCGGTCATCGACTACGGCCTCCACATGATCGTGCGCGACGTGTCGGACAAGGTGCTCCGCGAGATGGAGACGATGGTCAAAGAGGGCGTCTCCTCGTTCAAGCTCTTCATGGCCTACCCCGGCGTCTTCATGGTGGACGACGCATCGATCTTCAAGGCGCTCACGCGCGCCGCGGAGATCGGCGGCCTCATCTGCATGCACGCGGAGAACGGCGGCGTCATCGACGTCCTCGTGAAGCGCGCGCTGGCGAAGAAGAACACCGCTCCGAAGTGGCACGCGCTCACTCGTCCACCCGAGGCCGAGGGCGAAGCGACGGGCCGCGCCTTCCGTCTGGCTGAGATGGCGGGCGGCGTGCCGCTCTACATCGTCCACCTGTCCGCCGCGAACGCGCTCGAGCAGGTGCGGCTGTTCCGCGATCGCGGGCTGCCCGCGTATGCGGAGACGTGTCCTCAGTACCTGTTCCTCTCGGTCGACAACTACGACGAGCCGGGTTTCGACGGCGCGAAGTACGTCATGTCACCGCCACTGCGCGAGAAGTGGCATCAGGACGAGCTCTGGAAGGGTCTCGCGCGCAACGACCTTCAGGTGATCAGCACCGATCACTGTCCGTTCTGCATGAAGGAAGGCTTCCAGGGCCAGCCGAAACAGAAGGAGCTGGGCATCGGTGACTTCTCGAAGATCCCCAACGGCGCGCCTGGCGTCGAGACGCGGATGTATCTCACGTACGACGGCGGGGTGGTCCAGAACAGGATCACGCTCAATCGGTGGGTCGAAGTCACATCGACGACGCCCGCAAAGCTCATGGGGATGTTCCCGAGAAAGGGAACGATCGCCGTCGGCAGTGATGCGGACATCGTCGTGTGGGATCCGCGCGCGACGCACACGATCTCGGCGAAGACACACCACATGCGCGTCGACTACAACCCATACGAGGGGCGCAAGGTGAAAGGCAAGCCCGCCGTCGTGATGTCGCGCGGCGAGGTGATCGTGGAGAAGGACAAGTTCCTCGGCAAGAGAGGCCGCGGACGGTTCGTCAAGCGCGGGAGCCCGATCCTCCAGACGTGAGAGCGCTGCACGCGACGTGATCCATCCGATGCACCGTCAGCTGCGCCACGATGTCTGGGCGACGGACAAACTTATCGCGCAGTGTCGGCAGCTGACCGCGGAGCAGCTGCAGCTCTCGGTGCCAGGCACGTACGGGACGGTCCTGCGCACACTGCAGCACATCGTCAGCTCCGACGAGGGCTATCTGGTCCGTCTGCTCGGAGTGTTGCTGCACGAACCGCCGTTCCGTCACGAGCCTGAAGTCGGCCTCGATGTCATCGCGTCGCATGTTCCACACGTCGCGGACGCCGTCGAGCGTCTATTCGCGTCCGGCGATCTCGATGGCGATCGGCTCATCCGAGACACACCGGCGCGACGGCCGGACCAGCCGCGTTTCGAGATGAACGCGTGGGCGCCGCTGACGCAGTTCGTACATCACGGCAACGACCACCGTGCGCAGATCTGCACGACGCTGTCCGCGCATGGGATCGAGCCGCCAGACCTTCAGGTGTGGCCGTACGCGATCGAGCTCGGCGCTAGCCGTGAGGCGAAGGGGGTGTGAGGCCGGTCGTCTTCATCCACGGCGCCTTCATGTCCGCGGAGTCGTGGGATCCATGGAAGCAGCGCTTTGAGGCGCGTGGCTACAAATGCACCGCGCCGGCGTGGCCGTTCCTCGATCACAGCGTCGACGAGCTTCAGCACGCACCCGATCGGCGCTTCGGCAAGCTGGGCAT
>Ga0114129_10016633_pt1 | contig 10475 bp, 3 predicted proteins | sample RhiMetdeltSRZDD1_FD_80071 | JGI IMG/M metagenome (GOLD analysis project Ga0114129, IMG submission 80071) | Populus rhizosphere microbial communities from Tennessee, USA - Rhizosphere MetaG P. deltoides SRZDD1 (version 2) (version 2) | ecosystem: Host-associated > Plants > Roots > Rhizosphere >... | reverse complement strand
CTCTGCCACTCGCCCGGCGCCCACGCGGCGAAAAATGCCCCGGCGAACTTGTTGCCGCCGGTCTGCGGCACCATGTTCACCTTCACGCCGCCGCCCGACACGTAGGCGCCGATGCCGGCGGTCTGGAACGACATCTCCTCCGTCATCATGTTGTTGAAGTAGCTCTGCACCGAGCCGTCGCTCTGCAGGCCGTTGATCATCTGGCCGTCCACCTGCATCGTCACGTTCGCGGAGCTCGCGCCGTGCACCGACATGTAGGTGTTCTGCATCGAGGCCTCGCCGCCCACGTCGGGGCTGCTCAAGCTGATGCCCGGGACCATCTGCGCGTAGCCTTGATAGCTGCGGCCGGCCGGAACGGCGTCGAGCAGATCGCGATTGAGCACCTGCGTGCGTTGCGTGCTCTGGACATCGACCACCGGCGTCGCGCCGGAAACCGTCAGCGTTTCTTCGAGCGCGCCGACCCGCAGCTCGGCGTTAATCGACATCGTGAAGTCGGCGCCAAGCTCGATCCCCTCTCGGCGGACGGTATTGAACCCCTGCAACGTAAAAGTCAGAACATACGTCCCGGGCCGCAGATCCACGATCCGGTATTGGCCGGTTTCGTCGGTCACGACGGTCCGCACCTTTTCGATGAGTGCGTTGCTGGCCGCTTCAACCGTGACGCCGGGCATCACCCCGCCCGTCGAGTCCTTGACGACGCCCGCGATGGTGCTCTGGGCGTGCGCGACTGTTGGTACCGCTATCAGGCACAAGAAAATAAGTGCCGGTACTGCGAGTCTACGAATCATGCCGGATGCCTCCCTTTTACAATGGCCCGATCGAACTCTGAGCGACGCGAAGATACTTACGAGAGCCGCGGCACCGATATGAAACGAGCGGAGACAGAAGCCGGAGTCGAAAAAACTGGATAATTTGAGCTAAAGCTAAACCTTAGGGTCGAGGTGAGTCAAGGGAATGTCATCGAGTGACCGACAGCCAGGATCGGCGTTTCAACTTCTTGGATCTCTGGTAAACCAGTGGAAAGGTGAGGGAACGCAGCTCGACTTCACTCAGGGGGCAACCTGAGCGAAGTCGAGGATCAACCGAGGACTTACGGGAGTGCTGGACGACCTACCACTTCACCTGCATGCCCACCTTGAACAGCCGGCCCTGCACGATGTCGCCCGGCTGATGATAGAGCGGCGTGCCGTAGTAGGTGCCGGTCGGGTTCGCGCCTCCGTTTTGCGACGTCAACGTCTGGCTACCGCGCAGCGCGAGCACCGCGCTGGAGTTCAGCGAGTTGAAGATCTCGAACTGGCCGAGCATCCGGACGCCACGCACGGTGAACAGCTTGGCCACCTTCAGGTCGAGCTGATTCAGGGCGCCGACAAACTCGTACCCGGACGGAATCAACGGCACGACGAGCAGCGTTTCGGTCAGGTTCGGAATCACCAGCGCGCCCGGCGTGCACGGCCCTTTACAATCCGCCGCGTAGCGCGTCGTGCGACCGACGTTCCAGTTGGTCAGCAAGCCGAAGCCCGGCTCGCTCTGGAGCGACGCGCTCGTCTGGATCCCGAACGGGAGCAGAACGGATCCCGCCATCTTGATCTGCGTCCGGAACGGGTTCTGACGCTCGCGCTCGTCGCAGAACCGCAGGAGGTTCGGATTGTCCGGCTGATCGCAGTTGACGTTGAGCGTATGCTGCGTCACCGTGCCGCCGAACAGCTGCGCGCCGTGAGGCAGCCGCGCGCTCATGCTGAACTCGAAGCCGTCGTAGATCTGCTGCCGGGTTGTGCTCGCGAAGTCGACGCGCTCGGCGCGCAGATTGGCCGCCTGACTGATGTTGTAGACGGTGATGACTTCACCGTCGATCGGGCTCACCACCGTCAGCGGCGTGTAGTCGCCTGGCGTCCGGAAGGTGTAATCGGTCACGGTGAGGTTGTGGAACACACGGTGGTACCAGGAGCCGGTCACCGATACGCGCGGCAGTAGTTCGTGCTGCACTGCAATGCTCGATTCGACGTTGTACGGCCGCTTGAAATTCGGGTCGGCCGTCTGCAGTGAGGTCAGACCTCCGAAGCCGACCGGCAACTGGCCGAGCGTGGTCGCGTTGCCGCTGACGTTGATCTCGCAACCGGGCGTCAGGTAGATGCACCCGAGTTCGCCCTGTGCGATGTCGTCGCCGTTGAGATCGCGCCAGTTGACCGCTGCGGTGTTGGTCGACGCCAGCGGGTTGTAATTGGCCGCGAAGCCCGTCGTGTTGGCGCCGTTGTACCGGCTGTAGGTCATTTTCAGCGCCGTTTTCGCATTCCCGAAGAGGTCGTAGACGGCACCGAAGCGAGGCGCGAAGTTCTTCCATTCCGGCAGGTTCCCTACTGTGGGCGTGCGCCGTTCGGGGACGAATCGGCCGCCGCCCGAGATGGTCCCGGTGGTCTGACCGTTGAGATACTCCCAGCGCAGACCCGGGTTGATGGTCAGACGTTTGAGCGTCCAGGAATCCTGAATGTAGATCCCGACATCGTTGTTCAACCGGTTCTGCCACCACCGCGGCGTGTTGTAGACGACGACCGAATCGGGCACACCGCTGCGGTATCGCTGCACGAGGTCGGCGTTGCGGTCTTCGGTCTGGTTGTACGGACCCCACGTCCGCTGGATCCCGGTCTTGATGTTGTGCGTGCCGGTGACGTAGGTCATCGACGCCTGCATCACGTATCGCTCGGGACCGTTCATCGAGTCTTGTGCCGCAAACCACGTGGTCCCGAGGTCCAGGTCGGTCTTCACCGGCGTGGCGTACCACGCAGCCGTTCCGCGCTCTTTCGGAATCGTCGGATCGACGGAATGGTTCACGTATTTCTCGAGGTTGGTCGAATAGCCCGCTTCGAGCAGCAGCCGGTCGGTCGCCGTCATCGTCCACTTGGCGGCGCCCGTGTAATAGTGCGGCGTGTACCAGTTGCGTGCCGCCGTCGCCGGGTCGGTCCCCGCGCTCATGTTGTGGCCGCGGTACTTGTCGACCTGATCGTTGTACGCGCTGATCTTCATCCGCGGCGTCAGCTGCCACGTCATGCGCAACAGCGCGCTGCGGATGTACTGATCGTCCACGCCCAGCTCGCCGCTCTTCGGCGCGAACGACTTGCCGTAGTCCTTCGAATAAAACGTGTCCGCGACCGTCGCGTAGTTCCCCCAGTGGCGCCCCGAGAAGAAGAACCACAGCTTGTCCTTCTTGAGCGGGCCGCCCTCGGAGAAATTGAAATCCCACAGCTTCATAATCGAGGACGGATCCCCCAGCCCTTGCGCGATCAGCTCCGGCGTCAGGTTCCTGCTCTGCCACTCGCCCGGCGCCCACGCGGCGAAAAATGCCCCGGCGAACTTGTTGCCGCCGGTCTGCGGCACCATGTTCACCCTCACGCCGCCGCCCGACACGTCGGCGCCGATGCCGGCGGTCTGGAACGACATCTCCTCGGTCATCATGTTGTTGAAGTAGCTCTGCACCGAGCCGTCGCCCTGCAGACCGTTGATCATCTGGCCGTCCACCTGCATCGTCACGTTTGCGGAGCTCGCACCGTGGATCGACATGTAGGTGTTCTGCATCGAGGCCTCGCCGCCCACGTCGGGGCTGCTCAGGCTGATGCCCGGGACCATCTGCGCGTAGCCTTGATAGCTGCGGCCGGCCGGAACCGCATCGAGCAGATCGCGATTGAGCACCTGCGTGCGCTGCGTGCTCTGGACATCGACCACCGGCGTCGCGCCGGAAACCGTCAGCGTTTCTTCGAGCGCGCCGACCCGCAGCTCGGCATTGATCGACATCGTGAAGTCGGCGCCGAGCTCGATCCCCTCACGCTTGAAAGTATTGAAGCCCTGCAGAGTGAACGTGAGCGTGTAAGTGCCGGGCCGCAGGTCAACAATCCGGTACTGGCCGGTCTCGTCGGTGACGACTGTTCTGACTTTTTCAATGAGGGCCGAACTGCTGGCTTCGACGCTGACGCCTGGCAGCACCAAGCCTGTCGAGTCTTTCACGACGCCGGCGATCGCGCTCTGCGCAAGCGCCGCAGTCGGCCACGCCAGCAGACAGGCTGACGCCCACGACGCAAGCATGATTCTGCGTGTCATCCGATGCCTCCTTCGCTGTCACCGGGCCACCAACGACTGCGCGACGAACTGCAGACGACGGGAACGGATTAGTGCGCGACGAGATCAACGAACGACCGGGCAAAAAAGGAGCGCGACATGAAAACGCGCGACGGTAAGAACGAGCGAGCAGCCGAAAACCATTCCAGCCTAATGCCGAGAATACGGCCAGTCAACATTGATTCGGCCCATTTCAAGAGGCCCACCGTCCGATCCACGCTGCCGGATCCATCGACACAATTCGCCGAACTGTATCAATCCATGCTGGTGCTACCATCCGGAGCGGCCGCTGAAGAACGACTGGCACTCGGCCAGGACGTCCCGGAATTTCGCCATCGGCCTGCAAGAACCAGATGAAGGCTGAGTCAAGCCCGCTCCAAACGAGCACCGCGCCCGCACACGAGCGGTTTGTCTGGGCGGCCGTCGCCATATTTGGCGTGGCACTCGTCGTCCGGCTGATTCACGTCTGGCAGATTCGGCGGTCGCCGTTTTTCAGCGTACTGCTGGGCGACTCGCGCGAATACGACGCCTGGGCTCAGCGGATCGCCGGCGGCGACTGGCTCGGCAGCGACGTGTTCTACCAGGCCCCGCTCTATCCGTACTTTCTGGGATCGATTTACGCGATCGCCGGTCACAACCTCGTTGTCGTGCGCATCTGCCAGGCGATTGTCGGAGCCACGGCCTGCGTCCTGCTTGGCCTTGCGGCGGGACGGTTGTGGTCGCGCAGCGCCGGACTGGTCGCCGGACTCGCCCTCGCACTCTACGCTCCGGCGATCTTTTTCGACGGCATCCTGCAGAAGAGCGTCCTGGATGTGTTCTTCGTCTGCCTTGCGTTATGGCTGATGAGCGCGATGTTGGCGCAATCCGAAATGGGATCCGGCCTTAGCCGGGTTCGACAGTCTCTTTTTCTCGGCCTCACCATGGGTGGCCTGGCGCTGACCCGCGAGAATGCGATGGTGTTCATCGTCGTCATCGCACTGTGGATTGTTGTCGGACGCTCCGGGCACTCGAAGACCCGGCTGAAGCCGGATCCCACGGTGAGCCCTGTCTCGCGCACGCGTGCGCTCGCTGCGTTCGCGATTGGCGTCGCGATCGTGTTGGTACCGGTCGCGATTCGCAACAGCGTCGTCGGCGGCGGCTTTTACGTGACCACGTCTCAGTTCGGGCCGAACCTGTACCTCGGGAACAATCCAACGGCGGACGGAACGGCGCAGTCGCTTCGCGTCGGGCGCGGCTCCGTCGAATACGAACGTCAGGACGCCACCGAGCTCGCCGAGCACGGCATGAGCCGGCGCCTGACGCCAGCGGAAGTGTCGCAGTTCTGGACCGATCGCGCGATCGGTTACATCACGTCCCAGCCGGGCGCGTGGCTGAAGCTGATGGCGCGGAAATTCGCGCTGCTCTGGAATGCGACGGAAATGCTCGACACCGAGAGCCAGGAAAGCTACGCCGACTGGTCTACTCCAGTTCGGCTCGGATCGGTCGTTGGTCACTTCGGCGTCCTCGTACCGCTGGCTCTCCTCGGCGTGTTGGTCACCTGGCCCGATCGACGGCGCTTATGGGTGCTCTACGCGATGATCGCGGCGTACACCGTCAGCGTGTTGATGTTCTTCGTGTACGCGCGCTACCGTTTCCCGCTCGTTCCGTTTCTGATCCTTTTCGCCGCGGCGGGAATCTCTGAATTATCGCTACTTGTCAAGAGCGCCTCCGGCTATGGCGAAGCGCGCGAGCGCGCAAGCGCGCTGCGCCAAGTTGGCCAGCCGCTGAGTCTTCGGCGAGGATTGGTGGTCGCCGTTGCGGTAGGCATCGTGGCCGTCTTTACCAACTGGCCGGTGCTCTCGCCCAACCTGATGCGCGCGATCACCGAACACAATCTGGGCGCAGCACTGCAGACCGACGGCCGTCTCGACGATGCGATCGATCACTATCGCCGCTCGCTCTCGTTCAAGGCAGATCACGCCCCCGCGCTCAACAACCTGGGCACAGCGTTGATGGCCAAGGGCGACGCTGACGGCGCGATTCAGAACTACGAGCGGGCACTGGCGATCGCGCCCGGCTACTCCAGCGCGCACTTCAACCTGGCCAACGCACTGATGCGAGGCGGCCAGCCTGCCAGGGCCGCGGAACATTTTCATCTGGCGCTCGAAGCGTCACCGGGATCCGCGGACGTCTACAACAACCTCGGCATCGCGCTTGCGGACGAGGGCCGCTTCGACGATGCCATCGCAGAATTCCGCAGGGCGTTGGAGTTCGATCCCGGCTCGGCGAAAACCCACAGGAATCTGGGAAATGTTCTGGCGTCCGCAGAACGGCCGCAGGAAGCGATTGCGGCGCTGCAGCGCGCAGTGCAGCTCGACGCGGGCGACGGCCCGGCTCACTACGATCTCGCCACGCTCCTCCTCGAGGCGCGGCGGACGACGGAAGCCATCGAAGAGTTCCGCGCGGCGCTGGCGTTGATGCCCGACTCGCTCGACGTGCACAACAACCTGGGCATCGCGCTTGCGTCAACCGGACGTCTGGATGAAGCGATAGAAATTTTTCGGCGCGCGCTCAGCCTGAAGCCCGACTTCGCCCCGGCGCGCCGGAACCTGGACGCGGCGCTCCAGCAGCGCCGGCTGCAGCCCCGGCCTGGCCGCTGACCGTCGACGCTGCGGTGGTGAGCGACTGCCGCGGTGCGCAGCGATACTTCAGCAGCGTCCAGAACGCCTCGAAGCCATCGCGATACCGGATCTTCTTTCCTTCCTGGACACTGCGCGCGCTGTAGCGAATCGGCACCTCTCGAATGGCGATCCCCAGCCGCCTGACTTTGGCGGTGACCTCGGGACAGAACTCGAATCGCACGCAGTGGAGCTGCAGCCGTTTGAGAACGTCGGCACGAAACGCCTTGTAGGCGGTGGCTTCGTCGGTAATCCCTGCGGCGAACAACAGATTGGCGGTGATCGTCAGGATTCGATTCGCCAGCCAGTTCGGCCACTTCATGCCTGTGAGGTTGGCGGATCTGACCGCGGGCAGAAAACGAGAGCCGTAGACAACAGCCGCGCCGCCCTCGACGATCGGCGCCAGAATGCGCGGATAGTCGCCGGGATCGTATTCGAGATCGCCGTCCTGAACGATGACGATGTCGCCGGTCGCCCGCGCGATGCCGGCGCGAATTGCCGCGCCCTTGCCGACGTTGACGACCGAGTGGTGAACGAGCATCGCGCTGCCGGGCATCAGATGATCCAGCAAGCGCCCCGTGCCGTCGGTGGAGCCATCGTCGACCACAATCACTTCACGTTCGCATCCGGCCGGCAGCGGCGCCGCGACCACGCGTCGAATGACTTCGGCAAGCGTGGGCCGCTCGTTGTAGACGGGAACGATGATCGAAACCCTCCACTGCATCACTGAGATTTTAGATTTAAGATTTTAGATTTAAGATTGATTTAAGATTGATTGTAGATTTGAGATTGATTGTAGATTGAAGATTCAGCGCGGCGGCGCGCGCACTTCCGCCTCCTCGTGCGCACTTCCAGCGTCAGCCGTACGCACTTCGAGCGTAAGGGAGCCGCACTTCAGGCAGCAAGCCGCACTTCAGGCGTTAGGAAACCGCACTTCCACTGTTACCAGCCAATCCGCGCGCCGATACCGATCAGGCGCCCCTGCACGATGCTGTTCGGCCGTTTGTACGAAGTCGAAGCGTAATTGTTCGTCACAACGCTGACGATGTTGTCGGGGTTGAGCACGTTGAAGAGCTCCAGCGCCGGGCTGATGTTGACGCGTCCTCTCCTGAAGGTTCTCGTCACCTTGATGTCGAGCTGGTTGATGCGATCGCCGAATTCGGTCCCCGACGGATTCAGAGTGACGTTCAGCGTCGAGCGCGTCAATTGCGGTCCGACGACGAGCGCGCCGGCTGGACACGGCGCAGGACAACTCGACGGATACCGGAGCGTGCGCGTGAGTGTGTAGAACGTGGTTTCCTCGGTGCCGGCCTGCGTGCTTTGGAACGAGCCGCTCAGCGTCATGTCCCACGGCAGCGGATAGACTCCCGACGCCTTGTAGTTCGATTGATACGGCAGGTTGTTATCGCGTTGATCGCAGAAACGGAGCGAGTTCGGGTTGTCAGGCGCGTAGCAGTTCGATTCGATATCGTGCTCGAACGCGATTCCGCCGAAGACCTGCGCCCGGCCGGGCCGCGCTCTGAACTCGAGGTTGATGCTGTCGTAGTAGTTGCGGTGCGTCGGGTCGAGCGTCGCCAGGTTGTCTACCGCGTTGGCTTTGTTCGCGTTGAGGTTGTAGATCGTAATCGGGCTGCCGTCACGCGGGTCGAAGATCTGGATCGGCGTGTAATCGGCGGCGGTCAGGAGCTGGTTCACGGTCTTCGAGTAATCGCGGAAGCCACCGTGGAACCACGAGGCCGTCACCGACACCCGCGGCAGCAGCTCGTGCTGGATCTCGAGGCCATGTTCGAGATTCCAGAGGCGCGGGTAGCCCCCGTACCGGTTGAGGACGGCGCCGAAATTGGCTGGCAGGTTGGCGAACTCGATCTCGCATCCGGCCGTCCGATAGACGCAGCCGCGCTCTCCCTGCGCGATGTCGTCGCCGTTGAGATCGGTCCACGCCAGCGCGCTGGTCGTCGGGGTGAGCGGGTTATACGTCTCGGCAATGCTGGTCCAATACGGTCGGTTGTACCGATTCAGCGTGTACTTGAGCGCAGTCTTCGCGTTGCCGAACAAGTCGTACACCACCGCGAACCGCGGCGCCCAATTCTTCCAGTTCGGCAAATCTTGCAGCTCATCGAAGCGTCGCGCTGGCACGAACCGGCCCGCCGGCGATTCACCGGCGAGCACCTGCGCGTTGATCGACTCCCAGCGCAACCCGAGGTTGAAGGTCAGCCGCTTCAGCCGCCACGAGTCCTGCGCGTACACTCCGATATCGCCGTTCAGCCGCTCCGTGCTTCGTATGGGTGTATTGCGGACGACGACCTGACTCGGCACCGTCCATGGAATGCCGGTGCTGTTGCTCCGGTAGACCTGATACAAGTCGCCGTTGGCGTCGACCAGGTGGTTGAACGGACCCCATGTCCATTGGAAGCCCGTCCTGAAGTTGTGCGAGCCGGTCACATACGACCCTGACGTCTGAACGCTGTACTGCGTCGGGCTCTGCTCTTCGTAGATGAACGCCGCGTCCTTGACGTTGCCGAGATCCGCGTCGTAGCGGGTCACCGTCGAATACCACTGCGGCGTGTAGCGCGGCTTCGAGATCCCTGGCTCGTACTTGCGCTGGTAGTGTTCCAGGTTGCTCGACCAGCCACCCTCGAGCAGGAGTCGGTTCGTCACCGTGGAGGTCCATTTGGCGGCCGTCGTGTGGTAGACCGGCGTGCCCCAGAGCTGGGCCGCCGTTTCAGGATCGTACAGGCTCTGCATCTCGTGGCCGCGGAACTTGTCGACCTCGTCGAAGTACGCCGACAGCTTGTTTCGCGGGCTGACCTGCCAGGTCATTCGGAGCAGCGCGCTCTTGATGAATTGATCGTCAATCCCGGGACTGCCGTCGTCGAAGAACGTGTTCGGCACCTGGGTGTTCACCGAAAAGTACCGCGCCGATCCGAAGAACCAGAGACGATCTTTCTTGATCGGCCCGCCCTGCGCGAAGTTGAAATCGATGATCCGTTCAACCGCCTGTCCCTGAAGCACGCCCATGCGCTTCAAGCGATCGCTGGTGTTGTCGGCCTGCCAGTCCCCGGGGCGGTACGCTGTTTTGAAATCGCCGCTGAACCGGTTGCCGCCCTCGCGCGGAATCATGTTCAGGCGGACACCGCCCGAGGAGGTGTCGGCGCCGATCCCCGAGCTCTGATAGCTGACCTCCTGGCTCATGGCGTCGTTGAAGTAGCTCTGGACCGCGCCGTCCGCCTGCAGCCCGTTCACGCGCATCCCGTCGACCATGACGGTGTTGTTCGACGCCGACATGCCGTGCGTCGACATGTAGGTCTGTTGCATGCCACGGGCGCCGCCGACATCGGGCAGACTGAGGTTGACACCGACGACCAGCTGGCCGACGCCTTGAATCGTGCCGCCGGTCGGCACGGCGTCCAGCACGTCGCGGCTGATGACCTGCGTGTGCACCGCCGTCGTCACGTCCACGATCGGCGAGTCGCCCGTGACCGTGATCGACTCCTCGAGCGCACCCACTTTCAGGTCGGCATTGATGGTGGCGGTGAACTCCGACGGGAGCTCGACGCCTTCGCGCCGCAGCGTCTGAAAGCCGCTGAGTGTGAAGGTGACGACGTAGGTCCCTGGACGGAGATCGACGATCCGGTATGTGCCCTGGCCGTCGGTGATCGCGGTACGTGATTTCTCGATAAGAGCGGGGCTCGATGCCTCGACGTTCACTCCCGG
>Ga0114129_10016631_pt1 | contig 10476 bp, 9 predicted proteins | sample RhiMetdeltSRZDD1_FD_80071 | JGI IMG/M metagenome (GOLD analysis project Ga0114129, IMG submission 80071) | Populus rhizosphere microbial communities from Tennessee, USA - Rhizosphere MetaG P. deltoides SRZDD1 (version 2) (version 2) | ecosystem: Host-associated > Plants > Roots > Rhizosphere >... | reverse complement strand
ACGTAGATCAGCTGGAAATCGGAGAAGGTCTGGATGATCGAGAAGACCACGACCACGAGCGTGACCGGCTTGAGCAATGGCCACGTGACCCGCCAGAAGCGCTGCCAGCCGTTGGCCCCGTCGAGCGACGCGGCCTCCTGGAGATCGGGGCTGATCGTCTGCAGCCCGGCCAGCAGCGTGATGGCGAAGAACGGCATGCCGCGCCAGGTGTTGACGACGATCGCGCACCACATGCCGTAGTCGCCGTCGGAGAGGAACGGAATCTTGGTGACGATGAAGCCGGTGCGATAGAGCAGCCAGTTCAGCACGCTGAAGGTCGGATCGAACATCCAGCGCCAGGCGAACGTCGAGAGCACGGTCGGGATGATGAACGGCAGCAGCATCGAGGCCCGGATGATCCGCTTGCCGCGAAAGTGGCGATTGAGCAGCAGCGCCAGCCACATGCCGAGACCGAGCTTCAGGATGGTGGCGAAGAACGTGTAGTAGAACGTGTTGCGGAACGCCGTCTGGAAGATCGAGTCGTGCCACGCCTTGATGAAGTTGCGCAGGCCGACGAACTCGCCGGGATTCCCCACGCTCGTGCTCGACAGTGACAGCCACACGCCCATGATGAACGGATAGGCGATGAACACACCGAGCAGGACGACGGTCGGCGCGAGGAGGAGCGTGGCGAGGAGGCCTTCGCTCTCGAGGAAGCGCGTGCTGCGCGCGGGCCGCGTGTGGGCGTGCGGCAGCGCCACCTGAAGCCCGGTGGCGTTCGTCGATCCGCCCGCAATGACTTTCTTCACCGCATTACCCGTAGATCTTCGAGAGCTCGGCGGCGGCCCACTTCACGGCATCTTCGGCCTTCATGCCTTGCACACCCTTCGCGAACATGTCGACGATGACGTACTTACTGTACACCTCGGTCGCTTTGGCCGACGGCGGCCCCGCGAATCCCATCGTGCGCGAGTTGTCGGGCGCCGTGCGGAAGCCTTTCATCGGCTCGTCGATCGTGTTCCAGAGCGGATGGCGCTCCCACCGCTTGGTGGCGCCGACCGAGAATCCTTCGGCCACCTCGAACCACCGTCCGAACGCGTCCTGGCCGTGGAACCACTTCAGGAAGTCCTTCGCGAGCTTCGCGTTCTTCGTGTACTTCATGACGCCGTGCGCGAAGGCCGTGTGATAGCTCGTGGAGCCGCTGGGGCCGGCGGGCAGGCGCGCGTGCTGGATGTCGCGCACGAGCGGCTCGCCGCGCTCGTCCTTGATCTTTTCCTGGCCTCGCTTGGCGGCGATGTATATGGATGCGCCGTTGAGCGTGGCGCAGATCTCGCCGCCGAGGAAGGCGCGGTTGTTGTTCGTGTCGTCCCAGGCGAGGCCGCCTTCGTCGCACGCCTCCTTCCAGAACGCGGTCATGAACTTCACCGCTTCGACCGAGCCCTTGCTGTCGATGGCCGTCTTGCCGGCCTTGTCGGTCTCCATGCCGCCGAAGTTCCACAGCAGCGGATACGCCCACGCCGGCGCGTCACCGAACGTGTGGCCGAGCGTCTGGCCGTACGGGTGGCCCTTCTTCTTCAGCTTGCTGGCGACCTGTCGGAGCTCGTCATAGCTCTTGGGGAACGTGGTGACGCCGATTTCGTCGAACCAGGATTTCCGATAGGCGATGAGTCCCGGCACGATGCTGTGCGGCAGCGCCAGAAACTTGCCGGCGACCTTGGCGTACATCTCCGACTGCGCATAGAAGCCGCCCTGATCCTTGGCCTGCCACTCCGCGAGGTCGCTCACGTCCAGCAGGCCGTTGGCATAGAGGTGCGGCCAGTTGTGGAGCATGTGAACGATGTCCGGTCCGTTCTGCGACTGGATGGCGGCCGTGATGCGCGGCTGCAGATCGTTGGCGTTGATGAACTCGAACTGCACCTCGGCGCCGAGCAGCTTCGACGCCTCGACGGCGTGCTTGGTCTTGAGCTCGACGTCACAGGCCGGAATGAAGTCGACCCATCGCAGAATATGCAGCTTCGTGCCCTGAGCGAAGGCCGGGGCGCGGCCGAATGCCGTCACCCCGCCCAACGCGGCGCTGCTGGCCAGGAACGTCCGACGAGTGAGCCTGTGCGGCGTCGTCATCGACTTCTCCATCACGTCCGGTCCGTGCGCTGCCCGCTACCCCTCGTAAATTTTCTTCAGCTCACTGTCCGCCCACTTCACCGCCTCTTCGGCGGCCATGCCCTGCACGCCCTTGGCGTACATGTCGGTGATGATGTACTTGGTGAACACCTCGGTGGCTTTCGCCGTCGAGGGCCCGGCGTAGCCGAAGAGCCGCGTGTTGCGCGCCGCCGTGCGGAACATCTTCAGCGGCTCGTCGAGCTTGCCCCACATGGGATCGTTCTCCCACTTCTTGGTGCCGCCGACGGAATAGCCTTCCTGGGTGGCGAACCACTTGCCGTAGTTCTCGGGCTTGTGCAGCCAGCGCAGGAACTCCTTCGCGACTTTTTGATTCTTGCTGTACTTCATGACCGCGTGCGAGTGGTTCAGGAACAGCAGATAGGCGCCGCTCGGTCCAGCCGGCAGCGGCGCGTGATCGATGTCCTGCCACAGCGGCTCGCCCTTGTCGTCCTTGATTTTTTCCTTCTGCCGCTTGGCGACGATGTAGATGGACGCGCCGTTGAGCGTGGCGGAGATCTCGCCGGCGTGGAAGGCGCGGTTGTTGTTGGTATCGTCCCAGGCGAGACCGCCCTCGTCGCAGCACTCCTTCCAGTACGCCTGCATGAACTTCACGGCCTCGACGGCGTTCTTGCTGTTCAGCACGACCTTCTTGCCGGACTTGTCGACCTCGGCGGCGCCGAAGGCCCACGTCATCGGGTAGGTGAACGTCGGCGAGTCGCCGAAGGTGTGGCCGAGCGTCTGGCCATACGGCTTGCCTTTTTTCTTGAGGCCGGCGAAGAGCTTGCGCGCTTCGTCCCACGTCTTCGGGAACTGGCTGGCCCCCGCCTCCTTCAGCCAGGACTTCCGGGAGGCGACGGCGTTGCCGACGAACGAGTGCGGCAGCGCGAGCCACCGACCGTTGATGACGTCCGCCGGTGGATAGATGTCGTAGAAGCCGCCCTCCGCCTTCGACAGCTCGGTGGCGAGATCGCTGACGTCCACGAGCGCGTTGTGGTAGAGCTGCGCCCAGTTGTACTGCATGATGAAGATGTCGGCGCCCGACCCCGACTGGATGGCCGCCGTGATGCGCGCCTGCAGGTCGTTGGCGTTGATCGTCTCGAACTGGATCTCCGCGCCCAGCGCCTTCGACGCTTCCGGCATCTGACGCTTCAGCTCGACGTCGGACTCCGGAATGAAGTCGACCCACCGCACCCAGTGCAGCTTCGTGCCCTGCGCCCACGCGGGTGCCTGTCGCGCGGCGAGGATGGCTTCGATGCCGCCGCTGGCGACGGCTGCCGTCGCGCCGGAGACCTTGAGAAAGTAGCGCCGATTCATCCCGTCCGAACCCATGCGTGATTCCTCCTTGATCATGTCAACGGGCTTCTCGCCCCGCGCGGTTCCGGAGGGCCACGGGGCGCGGTGAGTCCGATTCTGGAGTGTGAGCTAAACCTCCGAGAAATGTGACGAAGTGATACCACCGCGCTTGCGGCGTGTCAACGCCATCGTTGCCCGCAGAGCGGTCTTTAGCGGGCGGGCGCCGGAGCGATGACCGGGCCGCCGAGGACGGCGGGACGGCGAAACGTGAAGGCGAGGACCGCGGCCATGAGGGCGAGGGCCGCGGACCCGACGTAGAGCCACGCGTAGGCGCCCATCCGGTCGTAGATCACGCCGCCGGCGAGCGAGCCGACGCCCATCCCGAGCGAGGAGATCAGGAAGACCGCGCCATACGCGGTCCCCATGACCTTTTCTCCGAAGAACTCGCGCGTGACGAGCGCGTAGAGGGGCATCACACCGCCGTACGCGATCCCGAAGACCAGCGCGAGCGTGTAGAACAGCACCTGCGCCTGGCTCGCCAGCACCAGACCAAGTCCGAGGAGAAAACCGCCGGCGAGCGCGACGCCGCGGCCACCGATCCGATCGGAGAGCGCGCCCCAGCAGAAGGAGCCCACGCCCATGGCCACCCAGTTGAGCAGCGCGACCGTGGAGATGGCCCCGCGACTCCATCCCGTCGCGCGCTCGATCGGAACGAGAAAGACGCCGAGGGAAAAGAACGCACCGATCCCCACGCAAATGATCGCGGCGGAGGCGGCGACGACGACCCACCCGTACGACACCGAGCGCTGACTCGTGGCGGCCACCTACGATAGCATGCGGTCCATGTCGCCCCTGTTCTGGCCGGCCGCCGTTTCCATCGCCGTGGTGGTGGGCGCGCTGATCTTCCGGCATGCGTTGTTCGTCGGCTTCCGTCGGTGGACGGGCCATACCGACGACAACAGCCTCTTTCTGCAAGCGGTGCGCGTGCCGTCGATGCTGTGGTGCGTCGTGCTCGGCCTGTTCGTCGCGCTCGAGATGGTGGATTTGCCGCCACGCCTCGGGCCGCAGATCCAGCGCGTGCTGGAGGCGGCCATCATCATGTCGGTGACCATCACCGTGGCCGGCGTGCTCGGATCGCTGGTGGCGGCGGCGAGCGAGCGACACGCGATCGGCGTGGGCGTCACCGGCCTGGTGCGCACGTCGGTCCGGATGAGCGTGCTGATCGTCGGCGCCCTCGTGCTGCTGTCGTCGCTCGGCATCGCGATCACGCCGCTGCTCACCGCGCTCGGCGTCGGCGGCCTGGCGGTGGCGCTGGCGCTCCAGGACACGCTGTCGAACCTCTTCGCCGGCATGCATCTGCTCGCGGACCGGCCGATCCGCGTCGGGGATTATGTGCGGCTCTCGCTCGAGAACGTGGAAGGCTACGTGGTCGACGTGGGCTGGCGGTCCACGCGCATCCGGATGCTGCAGAACAACGTCGTCATCGTCCCGAACTCCAAGGTCGCGCAGTCGGTGATCACCAACTACGACCTCGGCGAGACGCGCGTCACGCTGTCGATCGCCGTCGGCGTGTCGTACGACGCCGACCCGGATCACGTCGAGCGCGTGCTGGTCGACGAGGCCACGCGCGCGGTCGGCGAGGTGGACGGCCTGCTCGGCGAGCCGCCGCCGTCGGCGCGGCTCCTCCCCGGGTTCGGCGCCTACTCGCTGGACTTCACGCTCGTGTGCTGGATCGCGCGCTTCCCGCAGCAGTTCGTGATCCAGCACGAGCTCCGCAAGCGCCTGCTCCGGCGGCTGCGCGCCGAGGGCATCGAGATGCCGTTCCCGGTGCGAACCGTCGAGCTGCGGCCGGTGAAGACGGCCGACTGACGGGGCGCCGGCTCAACGGTCCGCGAAGGCCAGCCTGGCACCGAGCGCGGCAAAGGCGGCGGCGAACGTGCGACGCAGCCAGCGCAGCACCGACGGTCGCGTGATGACGTGCGTGCGGAGGGCCGCGGCAAAGACGCCATAGCCGACGAAGACGACGAGCGTGAGCAGCATGAAGACGGCGCTCAGCGCGAGCATCCGCGCCAGCGCTGCGCGCTCGTCGGCGCGCACGAACTGCGGCAGGAACGCCAGGAAGAAGATCGACAGCTTCGGATTCAGGATGTTGATGAGGATCGCCGACGTGATGACCTCGCGCGCCGAGCGCGCGTCGACCCCGGTGTCGACTCGCAGGGCGCCGCGCTCGCGGAGCGTGCTCCACGCCATGAACAGCAGATACGCCACCCCCACGTACTTGAGCGTCTGAAACGCGAGCGCGCTCGCGTGCAGCAGCGCCGCCAGCCCCATGACGGTGGCGGCCATGTGCGGCACGATTCCAAGCGTGCACCCGAACGCCGCAATCACGCTGGCGCGGGATCCGCGTGAGAGGCCCGCCGCCAGCGTGTAGAGCACACCCGTCCCCGGCGACACGACCACGATCAGCGACGTGACGAGGAAATCGACGCTCACGACCGCCTCCTTGGCATCGGCTTACATTACCGGGCGCTCACGCACGAGCGCGAGCATTGTCAAACCGCCGACCATCGTCGCCGCCAGTCCGAGCCACGGACCGCGAAAGCCGCCGGCCGCCGTCACGCACCAGCCGAAAATCGGTGGGCCGATCGTCACGCCGAGCGACGAGATGGCGAGGCCGAGACCGACGGCGGTGCCGGCCGTTCGCGCGCCCGCGAGCTCTGCCATCAGCGTGTGCTGCACGCCGTTCCAGCCGATGCCGACCACACCGAAGACGAGTGCCAACGGCGCCAGCCATGCGCTGCTGCTGGCCGGTCCCGTGTAGGCGAGCGCCACCGAGCACAGCGCCGAGCCACAGCCGGCGATGGCGAGCGGTAGCCGCCGCCGCCCGCCGAACACGCGGTCCGACAGCACGCCGAAGGCGATGCGTCCGAGGACGCCGCCGCCCTGGGCGAGGGCGAGATAGCGACTCGCGCCGAGCAGGCTCAGGCCGACGACGGCCTGGAGATAGAGCGCGAGAAAGGCCATCCACACGGTTTGCATGCCGGCGAAGATCAGCGTGGCGATGCCCACCAGCCAGAGATCGCGGTTCAGCAGCACGCGGGCGAGAGCGCCGCGCTCGCCCGGGCGCCGCGCCGGCAGCGGCTCGCCGGGCGGATCGCGATAGACGAGCGCGCAGAGCACCGCGCAGGCGACGATCAGCACGGCCGCGACGATCACCGCGCGTCGCCAGCCGAGGGCGAGCGCCAGGGCGGGAAGGCTGGCCGCCCCGAGCATGCCGCCGAACGGCAGCCCGACCTGCTTCAGGCCCACCACCGTCGCGCGCTGGCGTGGCGGAAACCACGACATCGCCGCCGTCGTGGACGCGGGATTCAGCGTGCCGTAGCCGACGCCGGCCAGCGCGAGCCGCGCGATGAGCGCCGCGTAGGAGCCACTCGCGCTCACGGCCAGCAGGCCGGCGGCGATGATGGCCTGACCCAGCACGAGCGTCCGCGCCGTGCCCCAGCGATCGGCGAGCAGCCCGGCGAAGAGCGACATCACGATCGGGCCGACGTAGTACGCCGACAGGAACGAGCCGGCCTGGGTCAGCGTCAGGTCGAGGTCCGCGCGAATGACCGAGGCGATGGCGGGGATGCCGAGCGGCCCGACGTTGGCGACCGTCTGCGCGAGGACGATGACGGCGAGGATCAGCCAGCGCTTCCGCGTCGGATCCGCGGCCGGAGCGGCGCTCACGAGACGTGAGCGCCGAGTCGCGCCGCCGCCGCGCGCAGGTCCTCCTCGGTATCCACGCCGATCGTCGGCTCCGTCGTCTCCATGACCGTGATGGCGATGCCGTTCTCGAGGAAGCGCAGTTGCTCGAGCCGCTCCGTGCGCTCGAGGAACGAGGGCGGCAGCCGGTGGAACGCCTCGAGCGCCGCGCGCCGGTAGGCGTAGAGGCCGATGTGCTTGTAAACCGGCGCACCGGTGCCGTCGCGGTCATAGGGGATCGCGTACTTCGAGAAATAGAGCGCCCGATGGTCGGCGTCGACCACGACCTTGTTGACGGCCGGGTTCGGCTTCTCCGCGTCGGTGGCTCGGATCTTCAGCGTGCTCACCTGTGTGTCGGGATGCGAGCGGAACGGCTGGACCAGCGCCTCGATGTGACCGCGCGTCACCAGCGGCTCGTCGCCTTGCACGTTGACGTACACGTCGGCCGCGCGCCCCTGGGCGACCTCCCACACGCGGTCCGTGCCCGACGGATGGTGAGGCGACGTCAGCACGGCCGGAATGCCGTGCGTGCGGCAGACGTCGGCGACCTCGACGGCGTCGGTGGCGACCAGCACGTCGCCGAGCAGCGGCGAGCGGCGCGCCGCCTCGTAGACCCACGCGATCAGCGGACGGCCACCGATCTCACGCAGCACCTTGCGCGGCAGCCGCGTGGAAGCCAACCGCGCGGGGATGACTCCGAGGACGGTGAGACTCATCCGAACGCGCGCAGCGTCCGCAACAGCGAGGCGCGGAGCTCGGCGCCGCTCGCCGTGAACGGTAACACCACGGGCATGGTGACGCCGGCCCGCGCAAAGGCGTCGATCCGCTCGCGACAGGCCGCCTCCGGCCCGACCACGCCGAGACCGTCGAGCACGCGCGGCGAGATGTGCCGCACCGCCGCCGCGCGGTCGCCGGCCTTCCACGCCGCGTTGACGGCCTCCACCTCCTCGGCGAACCCGGAAGTGCGGAAGAAGCTCGCGTAGACGTCGACGATCGTGTAGCCGGTGATGTCGCGCGCGAGCGTCGCATGTGCGGCGCCGACGTCATCGGTCACGCAGGTCCGGATGAACGCGGCGACCTCGAAGGAGTCGAGCGTGCGGCCGGCCCGCTTGGCGCCCGCCTCGAGGTGTGCGATCGATGCAGGCACCGCCTCCGGTGGAATCCAGTTCAGGACGACGCCGTCGGCGATCTCGCCCGCGAGCTCGAGCATCTCGGGGCCGAGAGCGGCCAGCACCACGCGCGGCGGCGGCGACGGCGGCGGCGTCGTGAGGCGGAAGTTCTTCAGCCGGTAGAACTTGCCCTCGAAGTTCACGCGCTGGCCGGCGGCGACGAGCCGGATGATCTGCACCGCCTCGCGGATCTGCGCGAGCGACGGCGAGAAGGCGAGGCCATGCCACTGCTCGACGATGATCCGGCTCGACAGGCCGAGCCCGAGGGCCACGCGGCCTGGTGCGAAGTGAGCGAGGGCGGCGGCGCTCATGCCGAGCACGACCGGCGAGCGTGTCTGCACCGGCACCACCGCAGAGGCGACATGCACGCGCGTGGTGTGGCTGGCGATCATCGCCATCACCGTGAACGCGTCCCAACCGGACGCCTCGCCCGTCCACGCCGTGTGATAGCCGCGTGCCTCCGTCTCCTTGACGATGGCGACGAAGTCATCGGGCGGCAGGGCGGCGGCGCTCGCGAGCACGAAGCCGAGGCGCGCGGTCATGGGACGGCAGTATAGCGCGGGGCCTCGGCTAGAATGCCGGCGGTGCGCCTCGTACCCGAGCTCGTTCTCACTCCCGACGGCTGGCGTCGCGATTCCGCGGTGGCTGTCGCCGACGGCCGGATCGTCTCCATCGACGCCGTCGACGCCGCGCGGCCGGACGACGTCGGGCTCCCGCGCCGGGCGCTCCTGCCCGGTACGGTCAACACGCATTGCCACGCGTTTCAGTCGCTGCTGCGCGGGCTCGGCGACGATCTCGACTTCATGGGCTGGCGCGACCGCGTGCTGTACCCGTTCTCCGCGCGCCTCGATCGCGCGGCACTCGGCACCGGCGCCGCGTTCGCGTTCGCCGAGATGCTGCTGCACGGCGTCACCACGTGCGTCGACTTCTTCTACATTCACGACGGCGGCAACGCCAACGCCGAGGCCGTGATCGAGGCGGCGCGGGCCGTGGGCATCCGGCTGGTGCTCGCGCGCGGAATGTACGACTGGGAGGGCGCGCCCGCGCGCTATCGCGAGACGCCCGAGGCGGCCGCGCGCCGAACGCGCGAGCTGATCGCCGCCCATCGCGGCGACCGCACGGTGAGCGTGCAGCCGGCGCCGCACAGCCCGCACGGCGCGTCGCCGGCGATGCTGCGCGCCGGATTCGAGGTCGCCGAGGCCGAGCACTGCGTCTTCCACGTGCATGTGGCGGAAGGCCGTTACGAAGGCGAGCGGACGCTCCGCGAGCACGGCGCCACGCCGCTGCGCTATCTCGATCGCCTCGGCGTCCTCGGTCCGCGCACGGTGGCCGTCCACTGCGTATGGCTCGACCCCGACGAGATCGCCCTGATGGGCGAGCGACGCGCGGCGCTCGCCTATTGCCCGAGCAGCAACATGTTCCTCGGCGACGGCATCACGCGCCTGCCCGAGCTGCTGCGCGCCGGCGTGCGCGTGGGCCTCGGCAGCGACGGCGGGTGCACCAACAACCGGCTGTCGATCTTCGAGGAGATGCGGATGGCGTCGCTGCTTGCGCGCGTGCGTCTGCTCGACGGCGCCGCGCTGGACGCGACGACGGCCTTCGCGCTCGGCACCGCGTCGGCGGCGGCGATCCTCGGTCTCGACGCCGGCCGCATCACGGCCGGGGCGCTCGCCGATCTCGTCGCCGTGGACCTCGATCATCCGTCGCTGCACCCGCCGACGGACCTGTTGCGCAGCGTGGTCTACGCGATGTCGCCCCAGGCCGTCACCGACGTGTGGGTGCACGGCGAGCGCGTGGTCGAGCACGGTCGCCTCGCGCGCGCGTCGATGGATGACATCCTGGCCGCGGTGCGCGCCGCCACGCGCGGATTTGCGCTCTAGCGGACTGCGGCAATGTCGCGCGCGTGCCGCTCGGTGACGTCCATCTCGGGCATCCGCGTCCCGGGTCGCATGCCGCGGTTGCACGCGACGAGCGCGACGCAGGACAGCAGGGCGGCCACGAGCGCGAGCGCGCTGGCGCGCCGCGCACCGGCGCGCAGCCAGCCCGCCAGCAGCGCCAGCGCGATCGCCGTGAGCAGGCCGCCGGCCGGAACCCACATCACGAGCCCGGCGAGCTGCTGATCCTCCAGCGT
>Ga0114129_10016630_pt1 | contig 10476 bp, 7 predicted proteins | sample RhiMetdeltSRZDD1_FD_80071 | JGI IMG/M metagenome (GOLD analysis project Ga0114129, IMG submission 80071) | Populus rhizosphere microbial communities from Tennessee, USA - Rhizosphere MetaG P. deltoides SRZDD1 (version 2) (version 2) | ecosystem: Host-associated > Plants > Roots > Rhizosphere >... | reverse complement strand
GTGTCGTCGGGATCGGCGACGACTCGATAGTCCGCGACCTCCGGGATCGCGCCGCCGGATGCAATGGCGAGGAGCCTCGTGGCGCGTCGTCCGCGGATGCGCCGGTTGACCTCGTCGCGATGAATCAGCGCCGCGCGGCGGCCGCGCTTCGTAGCGAAGCCGTCCGCTGCCATCGAGACGACGGCGTCGAAGTGCTGGCGGGAGAGCTCGCGGTAGGGCCAGGCGCGCCGCACCAGCTCGTACAACTCGTCCTCGCCGTACTGGCAGCAGGCCGCCTCCGCGGCGATCTGCTGCGCCAGCACGTCCAGCGGCGCGTCATGCGACACGATGCGATCCAGCTCGCCGCGGCGGACCGACCGCAGCAGCGCTGCGCCTTCGAACAGATCGTCGCGGGACACCGGGAACAACCGGCCTTTGGGCATCCCGGCGATGGTGTGACCCGATCGACCGACGCGCTGCAGGAAGGTCGCGATCCGATGCGGCGACCCGATCTGGCACACGAGGTCGACCGATCCGATGTCGATGCCGAGCTCGAGCGACGCCGTCGCCACGAGCGCCTTCAGCTGGCCGCTCTTGAGCCGCGACTCGGCGTCGAGCCGCTTGTCCTTCGACAGGCTGCCGTGATGGGCCGTGACCGCCTCGTCGCCGAGACGATCGCTCAGGTGACGCGCGACGCGCTCGGCCATCCGCCGGGTGTTCACGAAGATCAGCGTCGTCCGGTGCTGTCCGATGAGGGCCGTCAGCCTGCTGTAGTACTCCCCCCAGACCTCGTGGGACATCACCGCTTCGAGCGGCGAGCCGGGGAGCTCCAGGTCGAGGTCCATCGCGCGGCGATGTCCCTCATCAACAATGCGGATATCGGATTGCGGATTTCGCCCTTCGACAGGCTCAGGGCGGCCTGAGCTTGCCGAAGGCCGGATTCCAACCAGGAATCGCCCAACCTCTTCGATCGGCTTCTGCGTTGCTGACAGACCGATCCGCACCAGCGGCTGCCCGGCCACTTGTTGGAGGCGCTCGAGCGACAGCGCGAGGTGCGCCCCGCGCCGAGTTCCGATGACAGCGTGGATTTCGTCGACGATGATCGTCCGCGCGGTGCGCAGCATCTCGCGGCTGCGCTCGGCCGTCAGCAGCAGATACAGCGATTCGGGCGTCGTGACCAGGATGTGCGGCGGCGTTCGCAGCATCGCCGCGCGTTCCGATGAAGTCGTGTCGCCCGTGCGGACCGCGGCGGTGATCCGCGGCGGCTCGAGCCCGGCCGCTTCCGCGAGCCGGACGATGCCGCGGCGTGGCTCCGCGAGGTTCTTGTGGATGTCTGCGCTCAGCGCTTTGAGCGGCGAGACGTAGACGACCCGCACTTCGTCCGGCAGCGGCGTCCGCAAGCCTTCCTGGACGAGATCGTCGAGCGCGGTGAGAAACGCTGCGAGCGTCTTGCCGGATCCGGTCGGCGCGGCGATCAACGTGTGCCGGCGCTCGCGAATCGCGGCCCAGCCTTTCTCCTGCGCCACCGTCGGCGCGCCGAGAGTCTCCGAGAACCACTGCGAGACGATGGGATGAAACGAGGAGAGACCCATTGGGGATGATCGATCCTACAACACAGCCGGGAACACGAAGCCACGAAGCCACGAAGCCACGAAGACCCACGAGGAAGAATGGGTTTTGAAAAACCAAATCTTCTTCGTGTCCTCGTGTTTCGTGTTCCCGGTAGCGTTCAGGCTCGAAGGACGACGGTCTTGGCGAGCGACCCGAGATCGAGGTGCACGCCGCGGTCGCGGCCGGCGCGCCTGGCTTCGCCGAGTGACCGATCGGCGCCGGCGAGCGCGCCGGCGATCGTCTTTTCGCGTCTCGGCACCACCGACACGGCGCCGATGCTGACGGTGACTGGATCGATCCGCTGTCCGGCATCGGCCCTCGCGGCGTCCGCGACGACGCCGGTCATGATGACGCGCATCATCCCCTGCATCATCTGCGGCTCGATCTCCGGCAGGATGATCGCGAATTCCTCGGCGCTGAACCGGGCGACGAGGTCGCCCGCCCGTCTGGCGCTCCGGGCGAGCGAACCGGCGATGGTCTTGAGCCGTTCGTTGCCGGCGGGCTGGCCCTGCCGTTCGATGATCCGCTTCAGGTAATCGACGTCGACGATGGCAATTGACAGCCATCGCCCGGCTCGCGCCATGCGCCGCCATTCGGTTTCGAGCGCCGTGTCGAACCGTGCGCGGTTCGCCACGCCGGTGAGCGGATCGACCAGCGCGAGCTGCTCCAGCCGTTCGCGCAGGTCTTTGAGCTCCACGTGCGTCCGCACCCGGGCTCTGACGAGTGCCGGCTTGATCGGCAGCGAGAGATAATCGGCGACGCCGACTTCGAAGCCTGGAGCTTCGTCGACTCGATCGTTCATGTTCGTGATGAACAGCACCGGAATTGATGCCGTCCGCGCCTCGGCTTTCAGGCGCCGACACATCTCGAAGCTGTCAAAGCCTCGCAGTTTGAGGTCGAGGATGATGCAGACCACGCCGCTGGCCAGGGCCTGTTCGAAGACATCGACACCGGGTCCGGCGGCAACGATGTCGAACTCGTTCTCCAGGGATTGGCGAACGGCTGAAAGCGCCAACCGATCTGCGGCAACCAGGACTCGCGGCGGCGCGGCGTCGCTCAATGCGAGACCTTCGACATGAAGCGTGGCCCGGAGCGTACCAGCCGTGCCGCGTGGTGGCAAGCATCAAGCTCAGCCATGGGTAATTGATAAGATCCATCTCCCCCGTGATCCCCAGGCGCATCGGTCTTCGTTGGGTGGTTGCCGCGCTGGTCCTCGCCACCGTGCTTCCGCTCGGGCTGGCTGCCGCGCTTGGCGTGCGGCGCGCCTGGCGGCGGCAAATCGCCACGGTCGAGCGTCAGAACGTCGAGACGGTTCGCGCCATCTCCGTCGCGATCGATCAGGAAGTCGAAACGACCACGGCGGCCCTGGACTTCCTCGGCGCACTGCATGCGCTTGACGAGCCGGACCTCCAGGCCTTCGACAACCTCGCGCAGCGCCTGATCGTGCGGCGGCCCGACTGGTCGGCAATCGTGCTGACAGATCCCCGAGGGCGGCTGCTGGCGACGACACCGGCCCGCGATCTCCACGATGCCGCGTTTCGGGCAAGCGACTGGGCCCCCGCGGTGGTTTCTGCGAATCACTCTGCGGTGTCGCCGCTGTTCCAGATGCCCGGCTTGCCAGGACATTTTGTCGTGATCGCCATTCCCGTCGTTCGCGACGCGAAGGTGACCCTCGTGCTCGGGGCGCTGGTGCGGGCGGATGCCTTCAGCGCGATCCTCCGACGGCAGCAGACGCCGCCCGAGGGCCTGGTCGCGCTAATCGATTCCTCGAACAAAATCGTCGCGCGGTCCCGCCAGGAAGACTCGTACGTCGGCACGCCGGTCACGGCCGCGTTCCTCGACATCGCGGCGCGGACCAACGAGGCAGCGTGGCAGACGGAGACGCGCGAAGGCGTACCGGTGTATTCAGCGTTCAGCCGCTCGCCTCGTACCGGGCTGACGGTCGGTCTCGCCCTGCCGCGCGAGCAGGTCGACGGTCCCTTCGCGAGGATCCTCTTGTACCTCAGCGCCATCTGGCTCGGCTTCATGGCGCTTGCCGGCGGCGTGGCGCTGGTCCTTGGCCAGACGATCGTCCGCGCCATGAGCAGCGCGTCGAAGTCGGCGATGAAGCTCGCCAGAGGAGAGACCGTGGTCCCGCGCCGTTCGCGCGTTGCCGAAATCGATGAGCTCGGCACTCAGTTGCGCGATGCGTCCAACCTGCTGGCGGCGCGGAATCGCGAGCGCGACGAAGCCAGCCGGATCAAGGACGAGTTTCTGATGACGGTGTCGCACGAATTACGGACGCCGCTCACCGCGATCTACGGCTGGGCCCGGATGCTGTCGACCGGCCAGATCCGCGACGCGCAGCGACCCCGCGCCGCCCAGGCGATCGAGCGGAACGCGTCGGCGCTTCAACAGCTCGTCAACGATCTGCTGGACGTCTCGCGCATCGTGTCGGGACGCCTGCGTCTCGACGTGCAGTCGGTGGTGGCGGCCGACGTCGTGAGCGCCGCGATCGACGCCGTGCGGCCGGCGGCGGTCGCAAAACAGATTCGCGTCACCACCGCCATCCCGGACGCCACGCTTCGCCTGTCCGCCGATCCCGACCGGCTGCGGCAGGTGATTTGGAATCTCCTCTCGAACGCCGTGAAGTTCACGCCGGCCGGCGGCAGCATCGAAGTTCGTGTCGTCGGGGAATCGGACGAGGTCGCGTTGACGGTTCGCGATACCGGTCCGGGCGTCGAAACCGACTTCCTGCCGCACGCGTTCGATCGCTTCCGGCAGGGCGCGGCCGGCACGACCCGCGCGCATGGCGGTCTCGGGCTCGGCCTGGCGATCGTGCGTCACCTCGTGGAACTGCACGGCGGCAGGGTGTCGGCCACCAACAATGCACCGGATGCCGGCGCGACGTTTCGCGTGGCGTTACCGGCAATTGCCTCCGTCGAGCCGCGGAGCGATCTGACGGTTCCGTCGGAAGAAGGCGTGATAGCCGCCGCCCCGGTGCGCGCCAATCAGCTGGACGGCCTCAGCGTATTCGTGGTCGACGATCACCAGCACACGCGCGAGATGGTCGCGACCGTGCTCGAGAACGCCGGCGCCGATGTCCGCGCCGCGGCGTCCGCGGAGGACGCGTTGATGGTTCTCCAGACCTGGCAGCCCCAGGTGATGATTTCCGATATCGAGATGCAGGGGCAGGATGGCTACGATCTGATGCAGCGCGTGCGATCGCTGTCGGGGAATCGCCAGCGGCTCGTCGCCGTCGCGCTCACAGCGCACGCGCGGCCCGAGGATCGGCTGCGCGCCCTCGAGGCCGGGTTTCAGTGGCACCTGACGAAGCCGATCGATCCCGGCGAACTGGTGGGTGTGATTGCGTCGCTGGTGGCTCAGGCCGGCGAGGTCACCTCGCCGGCCTGAGGACTGAGGATGAAACGCGGTCTTACTGTCCGGTCGCCGACCGCTGCGCCGACGCCGGCAGCGTGTACGCGATGTACTCGCCGGAATAATTGCCGCCGCTCACGGCGACGATGATGTACTGCTTGCCGTCGACCATGTAGGTCATCGGCGAGCCGCTCTGCTGCGCCGGCATCCACACCGCGCCGACTTCCTTGCCCGTTGTCTTGTCATACGCGCGCAGCATCGCGCCGCGCGGATGCTCCGGCGTCGTCGTGACGATCGGGTCGCCCGCGATGACCAGCGTCTTGGTGACCACGACGCCGACGTTGCCGCTTTGCCCGGTCTTCGGAATCGTCACGCCGCGCAGCGCCGGATGATTGCGGACGCCGTCGGGCGTATCGCCGTGCGGTGTCGACCACACCAAATCGCCTCTGTCGAGATTGATGGCGACGATCTGGCCGTACGGCGGCTTGACGATCGACAAGCCTTGAACCGTGGCGCCGAATCCGCCACCGCCGCCACCGGCCGCGGCCCCGCGCCCGCCACCCGCCGCCCCTGCCGCTCCGGCAGTCGTCGGCGCGGGGGTTGGTGGGGGAGGCGGCGGCGTCGCCGCGCGCTGCGGCCGGGGCGCGTCGGCGGCTTCACCCTCGCCGCCACCGACAATCGCGCGGAAGGTCTGGCCCGCGGTGCCCATCACGTAGTCGAGATCCGAAAATTCTTTCGGCGGCGCCACGAGACCGAGCGGAGCGATGCACGCGTTGCAGGCGTGTGAGAAGAACGTATGGAGCTCCGGGTCGTACGCGGAGCCCGGCCAGTTCACGCCGCCGCTCAACGTGCCCGATGTCAACGCCGCCACCGGCCCTTCGACCTTGCTGACGAGCGGTGGCAGATACACGGGACCGAGCCGGTACCGCTTGGCGGCTTCGAGGCCGGCGGCCTTCAATTCGGGCGTGAAGTCGATGAGATCGCTTTCGAGGACGCCGCCGCGCGAGTACGGCGGTGGCTTGGTCGGGATCGGCTGCGTCGGGCTGGTCTTTTCGCCCGGGACATCGGTCTGCGGCACCGGCTTCTCCTCGATCGGCCAGACCGGCTGACCGGTGATGCGATCGAACACGAAGAGGAAGCCCTGCTTGGTCGCCTGCGCGACCGCCTTGATCGGCTTGCCGTTCACGTTGATGTCGGCGAGAAGCGGCGCAGCCGGCATGTCCAGATCCCAGATCGGGTGATGCACGATCTGAAAGTGCCACTTGCGCTGGCCGGTCTTGAGGTCGACGCAGACGATGCTGTCGCCGAACAGGTTATTGCCGGGACGATGGCCGCCGTAGAGGTCCGATGTCGGATCCTCGACCGGCAGGTACACAAGCCCGGCTTCCTCGTCGACGGTGATCTGTGACCACACGCCGGTGTTGCCGTTGATTGCCCACGATTCCTTTTCCCACGTCTCGGCGCCGAACTCACCCGGACGCGGAATGGTGTTGAACGTCCAGAGCAGCTTGCCGCTCTTCACGTCCCAGGCGCGCACGAGCCCCTTGGTGTTGTTGTGCGACTTGACGGTGAGCCCTTCGCGGAAGGAGGAGCCGACTATTACGACGTCCTTGGCGACGGTCGGCGTGGAGTGCAGGCCGATTTCGCCGGTTTCGAGATCGATCTGTTCACCCTTGCCGATGACCGCGCCGACCTTCATGTCGACGATGCCGTCCTTGCCGAACGAGCTGATGCGCGTACCGGTTTTCGCGTTGAGCGCGACGAGCCGGTAGCCCGGCGTGACGTAGAGGATGCGCTCGTCGCCCTTGCCGTCGGTCCAGTAGGAGAGACCACGACCCGAGAGCTGGCGCGGCGCGTGGACGGCCCGTGCGCCTTCCCGCTCCGCATGCACCCACATGATCTCGCCAGACTTTGCGTCGAGCGCGACGACGGACCGTCGCGTGCCGCCCGTCGCATAGACGACGCCTTTGACCATCAGCGGCGTGCCTTCGAGCTTGAACTCGGGCCGTGTGCCCAGGTTGTCGGTCTTGAACCGCCACGCGACCTCGAGATCCTTGAAGTTGCTGGCGGTGATCTGATCGAGCGGGGAGTAGCGCGACCCGCGCACATCCGCCGTGTAGTGCGTCCAGTCGCCGTTTTTCGTGCTCGGCAGGCCCGGTGCCTGGCCCGACAGCCGGGCCGCCGCCGCCAGACCGACCACGCTGGCAAGGGAGGCCGCCGCCAGAACAGTTCGTCGTGAGATTCCTGTCATTCGTGAACCCTTTTCAATGAGAGAGAGGATGACTGCCAGATTCTACCCACCTTTCGGCTTGAGCTCCAGCTTCGGGTAGTAGCGCTCGGGCTGCTTCAGGAATTTCTCCAGCCACTTACGCCCGGCTTCCTGAGGAGTGAAGCTCCACGCCTGCCGGTGATAGTTCCAGTCGTCCGGATTGAGGGCCTGCGCCCGCTCGAAATATTTCGCGGCGAGCTCGGCGCGGCCGTCCTGCTGGAACCAGACTGCCAGCTTGAATGTCGCCTCGGCCTCCAGTTCCGCGGCCGAACGCGGCTTGACGCGGCGCGCGAACTCCTCGTCGGAGAGCACGTACTGACTGCGCTCGCCGTTGGTGACCCAGTCGCGAAGCGCGGCGACGTAGAGCTCGCCTTCGATCTCGAGCGCCTTGCCGCCGTAGGTGTCGGTCCGCGTCGACGTCCACGCCGGTTCCGCCGGCCGCACGACACGTCCCCGCTCGTCGATCCAGACGCCTGACGGCACGTTCACGAGCTGGAACGCCGAGCTGACCGTGTGCTTCGTGTCGACCAGCGTCGTGTAGGTCGCCCTGGCCGCGTCGTACCACTTACCGGCTGCCGCCTCTCCGCCCGTGTCCTGGGCCGCGGCGACGACCTCCAAATTCTTCTCCTTCAGCTCCTCGTAAACCTTCTGCCACCCTGGCAGATCGAATCGGCAGCCTCACCAGGAGGCCCACGTCACGACGAGCACTTTCCTGCCGCGAAGACTGGCGAGGTGTACTGGCCGGCCGGCGCGATCGGGCACGACGAAGTCGGGCGCCATGCGTCCTTCGAGGAAGCTGCCGCGCAGCGACTGGATGTCGCCAAAGCTCCAGACCTTCGCATCGAGGTCGGCGACGACCGGCTGTCCGATCTTTTTCGCGAACGCGGTGAGGCAGAAGTACTCGCCGTGCACCATGTCGTTCGGTATCGGGATGCACAGATCGGCACGGCACGCACCCTGCGGCTTCACTTCGAATTCGTTGATCGAGGGGAGGTCGCGCGTGCGGACCCACAGGGCGTTTTTCGGCTGCTTCGGATCGCGGCCGATCGCGCGCAGCGCGATCGCCTTGTCATCGTAGAGGACCGTGGCGGCCGGCGGCGGGCCACCAGCTTGCCGAGCCGTAGCGCGCATTGGAATCGAGCGCGAGCGAAGGGTGGAATCGAGCGCGCCCGGCGCCATCGAGGCAGCGGACATCAACTGCAAGAACTGTCGTCGTTCCACGGCAGGGGACACTATACTCCCCGTCGGGAGGTTTGAGGATGCCGGCGACCGTCCTTGTCGTGGATGACGATCGCGACCTGACGCGGCTGATGACGAAATTCCTCAAGCTCGAGGGATTCAGCGCCGCCGAGGCGTACAACGGTCAGGAGGCGCTCAAGTACCTCCGGGATGGTGGCGATGCGAACGTCATCCTGCTCGACCTCCGCATGCCGGTGATGGATGGGTGGGCGTTCCGCCGCGAGCAGAAAGAAGATCCGGCGCTGGCCCGCATCCCGGTCGTCGTCCTGACAGGGATCGAGGGCGATCACGAAGAGGACCTCGGCGCAGCCGCCGCGTTTCACAAGCCGGTCAGCTTCCCTGACGTCGTCGACGCGCTGCGCCGGCTGTGCGACGGCGACGGATCGCCACGATGACCGCGAAGGCGCCGCGCCGCCACGCGACATCGACGCTGAAGCCGGCGCGTTTCAGCAGCGCCAGTTCCTCGTCGAGCGGCACGTAGACATCTTCCCGTCCCCACGCGCGCAGCAGAGATTCCGCTTCGGCAGCATCGTACGATGCGCGCAGGTGGGTTTTCCACGCGTCGCGCTGTGACGCCGCGCTGGCGCGGTCGGCCGCTGGATGACAGTCCGCGCTGATAAACAGCCCGCCTGGCCGGAGCGCAGCACGCACCCGCTGGTAGAGACGGGCTTTGGCACCGCGCGTGCGGACATGGTGTAGCGCGAACGACGCGACCACCACGTCGGCGCGCGGAAGCGCCGCCCGGACGAAGTTCGCGGTGTGCAGCGTCGCCCGGCGTCCGAGCCGTCGTCCGGCAAGCGCCAGGATGCCGGGATCGGCATCGATGCCGGTGACAGACGCCTTTGGCGCGCGTTTCAGACAGCGAGCGGCCAGCGCTCCCGTCCCGATGCCGAGCTCGACGATCGTGCGAGCCCTGGTGTCGACGGCGTCCGCTGCCGCGTCGAGCATGTTTTCGTAGGCGGGGATGAAGGTGCGGATCCGCTGATCGTATTCGGCGAGCTCGATACCGAGGTGCGATGCGACGCTGCCCATAGGTCGGGAGTTACGGGCGCAGCGGCCCTGCCGCCTCTGCGCCAGAGGCGCTACGGCGTGCCTCGCCGGAGCTCGCGTCGTCGTCCGGCGAGCGAAGGCGGGAAACGGCCGCGCTACGAGCAGAGTCGTTGTCAATCCAATCGCGCGGGATGTTGATGTACGACCGGTCGAGCGCCTGCGTGGATTCGCAGCCGAGCAGCTTCAGCGTGCGCACCAGTTCCGTCCGCAGAATCTCGATCGCGCGCGCGACGCCGGCTTCGCCGGCGGCGGCGAGGCCGTACGCGTATGCGCGCCCGACGAGGACCGCGCGTGCGCCAAGACACAGCGCCTTGGCGACGTCGCCGCCGCGCCGGATGCCGCCGTCGACCAGCACTTCCGCCTGTCCATTCACCGCCTCGAGCACTTCCGGCAGCGCGCGCAGCGTCGCCGGTACGCCATCGAGCTGGCGGCCGCCGTGGTTCGACACAACCAGTGCCTGCGCCCCGGCCGCGATCGCCTGCCGCGCGTCTTCACTGGTGTGCACGCCCTTGATGACGATGGGGCCCTTCCAGAGGTCGCGAATCCACCGAAGATCCGTCCAGGTCACGACCGACTGCGCCAGGGCGGCGCCGACGTCCGCATATCCCATCGGTCCTTCCGGCAACACAACGTTTGGAAAGTTCATCAACCCGCCGTCCGCCAGGAAGCCGGCCAGCCAGCGCGGCCGCGCCAGCACTTGCGGTACAAATGGCAGCTTTTCCCAGAGCGTTCCGCTGACCAGTTCCTTGACACCGTTGCGGACGTCGCGCTCGCGCTGTCCGGCGACCGCGGTATCGATGGTCAGGACCAGCGCCGAGAATCCCGCTGCCTGCGCCCGGGCGATGCCGGCGGTCGCGATCTCCCGCCCGCCGACAAGGTACACCTGATACCACGCCGGTCCGGGAGTCGCCGCTCGGACGTCCTCGAGCCGGCAGCCCGACAACGTGGACAGGATGTATGTCGTACCTGCG
>Ga0114129_10016628_pt1 | contig 10477 bp, 10 predicted proteins | sample RhiMetdeltSRZDD1_FD_80071 | JGI IMG/M metagenome (GOLD analysis project Ga0114129, IMG submission 80071) | Populus rhizosphere microbial communities from Tennessee, USA - Rhizosphere MetaG P. deltoides SRZDD1 (version 2) (version 2) | ecosystem: Host-associated > Plants > Roots > Rhizosphere >... | reverse complement strand
GCGAGGCGGAGCACGTTCTTCCGTTCCGACAACGCGCCCACGCAGACGAACCCCGTGCCGTCCGGCGTCCAGCCGACCGCCGCGCGCGCCTCGCCCGGCGGCAGCGGGGCGAAGCGATCGAGGTCGACGCCGCAGTCGATCACCTCGACGCGGCCGGAGGCCTCGGGGACGACGGCCTCGAGGCGGCTGCGCAGCCAGTCGGAGACGGCGACGACCGCCGCGGCACGTCGGACGGCGTGCCGGGTCGCCGCTCGGATCGCCCGCGATCCCTCGGCGTTCGCGACGTCCTGCCCGTGCGCGGTGAGGACGACGGGCGCACGCCCGGCGAGCACCGCGAGGAGGCCGGCGGGGACGAGAAAGTGCGCGTACACGACTTCCGGCCGGAACCGGCGTGCCGTCGCGGCGACGTCGTAGGCGAGCGCGAGGTGACGAGATCGACCGCCTCTGTGGTCGACGACCGCGCGCTCGAGCTCGTGTCCCCGCGCGGCGAGCGCCGCCTCGAGATCCGCGACGAACGTCCCGAGCTCCGGCGCGTCCGGCCCGGGGTACATCTGTGAGACGAGGAGGATGCGCACGGCCGGAGGCGTCAGCGGGCGTCGTACGTGCCCCAGAGGTCGCGTAGTGCGCCGCACAGCTCGCCGATCGTGGCGCCCACCCCGAGCGCCTCGCGCAACGACGGAAGGAGGTTCGCCGTCGAGTCCGCAGCCCGGCGCACCTCGGCGACGGCCGACTCGACCGCCGCAGCGTCCCGGCCCGCGCGCAGGGCGGCGGTTCGCTCGCGCTGCGCGCGCTCGACCGCGGGATCGAGCCGATGCAGCTCGATGCGCTCGCCGTCGTCTCCGACGTGGCGGTTCACGCCGACGATCACGCGCTCGCCCTGCTCGACCTCCCGCTGCCACCTGAACGCGGACTCCTCGATCTGCTGCTGCACCCACCCGACCTCGATCGCCGTGACCGCGCCGCCGAGCTCGTCGATCCGCCCGATCAGCTCCGTCGCGCGCTCTTCGAGCTCGTCGGTCAGCGCCTCCACGTACCACGAGCCCCCGAGGGGGTCGGCGGTGCTCGTCGTCCCGGCTTCGTGCATGAGCACCTGCTGCGTGCGCAGCGCGAGCAGCGCGGAGCGCTCCGTCGGCAGCGCGAGCGCCTCGTCGAACGCGTTCGTGTGGAGCGACTGCGCACCGCCGTACACCGCGGAGAGTGCCTGTGCGGTCACGCGCACGAGGTTGTTCTCAGGCTGCTGCGCCGTGAGCGTCGACCCGCCCGTCTGCGCATGGAAGCGAAGCGCCTGCGCAGCAGGGGTCGTCGCGCCGAAGCGGTCGCGCATGATCGTCGCCCACATCCGCCGCGCCGCGCGGAACTTCGCGACCTCCTGCAAGAGGTCGTTGTGCGCGTTGAAGAAGAAGGAGAGGCGCGCGCCGAACGCATCCGGCGAGAGACCCGCGGTGACCGCGGCCTCGCAATAGGCGATGCCGTTCGCGAGCGTGAACGCCAGCTCCTGCGCGGCGCTCGAGCCGGCCTCGCGGATGTGGTACCCCGAGATGGAGATCGTGTTCCAGCGTGGGATCCGCTCTGCGCAGTACGCGAACAGATCGGTCGCGAGCCGCATCGACGGACGTGGCGGGAAGATGTAGTTGCCGCGCGCGACGTACTCCTTCAGCACGTCGTTCTGCACCGTTCCGCGCAGCGCCTCGCCGGGCACCCCGCGCTCGGCGGCGACGAGCTCGTAGCAGAGCAGCAGCAGCGCGGCGGGCGCGTTGATCGTCATCGACGTCGAGACCTCGTCGAGCGGAATCCCCTCGAGCAGGCGCGCCATGTCGTCGACCGAGTCGATCGCGACACCCGTCCGTCCGACCTCGCCCTCGGCGAGCGGGTCGTCGGAGTCGTACCCGAGCTGCGTCGGCAGGTCGAACGCGACCGACAGGCCCGTCTGCCCCTGCGCCAGCAGCTGCCGAAAGCGCTCGTTCGTCTCCTCCGCCGAGCCGAACCCTGCGTACTGCCGGATCGTCCACGGCCGGCCGCGGTACATGTCCGGATACGGGCCGCGCGTGAACGGGAACTCGCCGGGCGGCTCGGTGGGACCCGTCGCATCGGCCGGTCCGTAGACGGGCTTCACCTCGATGCCCGAGTCCGTCACGCGTCGTTCGGGCGTCGCGGCCACGCCTCGATCCTATGTGGGACGCGGGCAGAGCCCACGTCCGGGCGCTAAAGACTCCCGCCCGCTCGCTCGATCGCGTCGAGGGCGATGCGGCGGCCGGTCTCGACGTGGCGCGTGATCGCCGCGCGCGCGGCGTCGCGGTCGCGGCCGAGGAGCGCCTCGTAGATCGCCCGGTGCTCCGTGACGAGGTACTCGCCACGCTCGAGATGACCGCCGCGGATCACCTGCATCATCAGGTTGACGGACAGCTCTCGGTAGAACCGCGACAGCAGCAGGTTGCCGGCCAGGTCGACCTGCGTCTCGTGGAACGCGGCATTCGCGGTGTCCCATTCCTCGTGCGAGATCGCCTCCGCGGTCGCGGCGAGCCGCGCGCCGAGCTCCTCGATGCGCTCGTCCTCCGCCGTCTCGACCGTGACGTCCGCGGCGTGCAGCTCGAGCGCGAGCCTGACCTCGTAGCCCTCCACCAGCACCCGGGTCGTGATCGGGCTGACGAAGTAGCCGCGCCGGGCCTTGACCGTGAGGAGGCCCTCGGAGACGAGCCGCGTCAGCGCGTGGTGGACCGGGCTCCGGGAGACGCCGAGCTCGGCCGCGAGCTCGTGCAGGCTGAGCTTCTCGCCCGGGCCGTGCTCGCGGGCGAGGATGCGGCTCCGCAGGGTCGCGTAGACCTGTTCGTTGAGGTTCGCGCGGGGAAGGACGATGGCCACGGGTCAGATGTAACATGACACGCCCCCGGTCCGGCAACCGGGGTTACGCTGGACACGTGAGGGTCGCCGTGAAGCTGTTCGCCGCCCTGCGCGAGCAGCGCGGCGCGCGCGAGGTCGAGCTCGAGCTCGAGGACGGCTCCCGGGTCGACGCGGTGTGGCCCGCCCTCGGTCTCGGAGACGAGCCCGCCGGCCTCGTCTACGCGGTCAACCGCTCGTACGCCGCACGCGATGCCGTGCTTGCGGAGGGCGACGAGGTCGCCCTGATCCCGCCGGTCTCGGGCGGGGCCTTTCGCCTCTCGGACGAGCCGCTGTCGCTCGAGCGCGTCGTCGCGGAGGTGGCGTCCGACGACGCGGGCGCGATCGCGACGTTCGTCGGGACGACGCGCGCCCGATCGCGCGGGCGCGAGGTCGTGCGCCTCGAGTACGAGGCCTACGCGGGCATGGCCGAGGCCGAGATGGAGCGCATCGCGAGCGAGCTGAAGGGGCGCCACGACCTCGTCGACGTCGCGATCCACCACCGCATCGGCCCGGTCGAGATCGGCGAGACGAGCGTCGTGATCGCGGTCTCGGCCGCGCACCGGCACGCGGCCCTCGCCGCCTGCAAGGAGGCGATCGACACGCTCAAGGAGACCGTCCCGCTCTGGAAGAAAGAGCTCTACGTCGGCGGCGAGGCCTGGATCGGACAGGGGTCTTAGGTGGGGGAAACCATGTTTCCCCCACCTGCCCCCTTCTTCCGGTCTCCGCCGCCGCCGACGTCACCTGCGCTTTCGCGGGAATGAATCCCGCTTCGCGCGCCCAGGTCGCTTCTCGTCTGTAGCGTCATCAAGAGCATGAACCGACCGTCCGACGAGCCCGTCACCGCTCCCGAGCCGGCAACGCTCCCGAGCGAGCACGACCGCAGCCGCCGCTCGCTCCTCGGGAGGATCGTCGCGCCGCTCGTCGTGGTGATCACCGCGCTCGCGAAGTTCGGCTTCGCGGTGTTCAAGTTCTTCGGGATCTTCCTCGCGGTCGGCGGGTACGCGCTGATCTGGGGCTGGTGGTTCGCCGTCGGCTTCGTGTTGCTGATCCTCGTCCACGAGCTCGGCCACTACATCGAGGCGCGGCGCGAGGGGCTCGACCCGCAGCTGCCCGTGTTCCTCCCGTTCCTCGGGGCGTACGTCGCGCTCCGGAACATGAGGTTCGACCCGTGGGTGAACGCAAAGGTCTCGCTTGCCGGGCCGGTCACGGGCGGCGTCGGCGCGGTCGGCTGTCTCGTGGCGGCGGAGAGCCTCGACTCCGACCTGCTCCGCGCGCTTGCCTACACCGGCTTTCTCCTCAACCTGATCAACCTCGCGCCGATCGGGATCCTGGACGGGGGCCACGTGCTGCGCTCGTGGCGCATCCTGCGCGCCGGCGGCGGTGCCTCCACACCGGCCGTTGCCCGGCGGCGCGCCAACCTCGTCGCGATCGCCTCGATCGCCACGGCCGTCGCCCTCGTGGCCGGGATGGTCGCGGCGCACGTCCCGCAGGACCGCCTGTGAGCGACGCGAACGAGCTCGACCGCCGGCTCCTCGAGCGGACGCAGGAGACGTTCGCGGCCGACGTCGCGCTCATCGCCTCGGAGTTCCTCTCCGGCTTCCAGGCCGTGGCGAAGATCGACCGTCCCGCGGTGACGATCTTCGGCTCGGCGCGGGTCGCAGAGGGCACGGCGACGTACGAGGCGGCCCGGGAGACTGCGCGGCGGTTCGCGGATGCGGGGTTCGCGGTCGTGACGGGCGGCGGCCCGGGCGTGATGGAGGCGGCCAACCGCGGCGCCAAGGACGCGGGCGGGCTCTCGGTGGGGTTCAACATCCTCCTGCCCCACGAGCAGGGGCTGAACCCGTACTGCGACATCGCGGTCACGTTCAAGCACTTCTACGCCCGCAAGGTGATGTTCGTGAAGTCGGCGGAGGGCTTCGTCATCTTCCCCGGCGGCTTCGGGACGATGGACGAGCTCTTCGAATCGCTCACGCTCATCCAGACCGGGAAGATCGGCAGCTTTCCCGTCGTGCTGTTCGACACCGACTACTGGGGAGAGATGCTCGACTGGATCCGCGCCGAGATGCTCGTGGACGGGCTCGTCTCACCGGGCGACCTCGACCTCCTGCGGCTGACCGACGAGCCGGAGGAGGCCGTCGCGTGGGTGACTTCGATGCTCGATGCGCGCCGGGCGGAGGGGACAGCCTGAGCGACCTCGACGACGCGGTCGCCGCGATCCGGGCCCGGAGCGCGCTTCGCCCGCAGGTCGGCGTCGTGCTCGGCAGCGGGCTCGGCGGGTTCGCCGATGCCGTGGACGATCCCGTCGAGCTCCCGTACGGCGAGATCCCCGGCTGGCCCGTCTCCACGGCGGTCGGGCATGCGGGCACCCTGGTCCTCGGGACGTTCGGCGGCGTCCCGGTCGCGGTGATGAGGGGACGCGCGCACCTCTACGAGGGCGTGCCCGCGTCGAAGGTCGTGTTCGGCGTGCGGGTGCTCGGGCGGCTCGGGATCGAGAGCCTCGTCCTCACGAACGCCTGCGGCGCGCTCGACACGTCGCTCGAGACCGGGACGCTCGTCGCCCTCTCCGATCACCTGAACCTCCAGGGCGCCTCGCCGCTCGTCGGCCCGAACGACGAGTCTCTCGGCCCGCGGTTCCCGGACATGACCGATGCGTACGACCCCGCCTACCGCGCGCTCGCGCACGCCGCGGCCGACCGGCTCGGGATCCGGCTCGGCGAGGGCGTCTACGCGGCGTGGCTCGGCCCGGCGTTCGAGACGCCCGCCGAGATCCGCATGCTGCGGACGCTCGGGGCAGACCTCGTCGGGATGTCGACCGCCCCGGAGGTGCTCGCGGCGCGGCACATGGGCATCCGCTGCCTCGCGCTCTCGTGCGTGACGAACGCCGCCGCCGGCGTCCTTCCCGAACCGATCGACCACGAGCGCGTGCTCGAGGTCGGCGCGCGGGCGGCCGGGGACCTGGTCGCGCTCCTGCGCGAGGTCCTCCCGGTGCTGGCGGCTTCTTAGACTTCGATCATGGACCTGCGCGATCTTCCGTCGGTCGATCGGCTGCTGGCCGATGAGGTGCTCGCCGCCGCGCCTCGCCCCCTCGCGACCACGGCCGCTCGAACGGCGGTCGAGCAGGCCCGCGAGACGATCCAGGCCGGTGGGGAGCCGGGCGACCTGGTCGAGGCCGCCCGTGCGGAGCTCGGGCGGCTCGTCTCACCCGCGTTGCGCCGGGTGCTGAACGCAACGGGAGTGATCGTCCACACGAATCTCGGGCGCGCGCCGCTGCCCCCTGCCGCGCTCGCGCGCGCGGTCGATGTCGGCGGGTCGTACTCGAACCTCGAGCTCGACCTCGCCTCGGGCAGCCGGGGCTCGCGGCAGGACCATGTCGCCGACGCGCTCCGCCGGCTCACCGGCGCGGAGGCAGCGCTCGTCGTCAACAACAACGCGGCGGCCGTGCTGCTCGCGCTCGCCGCGCTCGCAGACGGCCGCGAGGTCGTGGTCTCGCGCGGCGAGCTCGTCGAGATCGGCGACGGGTTCCGGATCCCCGATGTGCTCTCGCGCTCCGGCGCGCGGATGGTCGAGGTGGGGACGACGAACCGCACGCGGGTCGTGGACTACGAGCGCGCGATCGGCCCCGACACGGCCCTGCTCCTGCGGGTACACCAGTCCAACTACCGCATCGTCGGCTTCACCGAGTCGGTGCCGACGCGGGAGCTGGCCCAGATCTCCAGGCGAGCTGGGCTCTGGCTCGTCGACGACCTCGGCTCGGGCTCGCTCGCGGACGTCGGCGACGAGCCGACAGCGGCATCGAGCCTCGCCGCGGGCGCCGATCTCGTCTGCTTCTCCGGCGACAAGCTGCTGGGCGGCCCGCAGGCCGGCATCGTCGTCGGTCGTGCCGAGCTGGTCGAGCGCCTGCGCCGTCACCCGCTCCAGCGCGCGCTCCGCGCGGACAAGCTCACGCTCGCCGCGCTCGAGGGGACGCTCGCGCTGCACCAGGATCCCGAGCGCGCGCGGGCCCAGATCCCCGTCCTGCGGATGCTGGACGAGCCGGTCGAGGCCGTGCGGGAGCGGGCGGAGCGACTTGCGGGGCTCGTCGGCGGCGAGGTGGAGGAGACCGTCGCCCGCGTGGGTGGCGGCGCCCTGCCGCTCGCGGAGCTCACGAGCGCCGCCTGCGCGATCGAGGAGGCGCTCGCCGCACCGCTTAGGCTGGGCGACCCTCCCGTGCTCGGCATCGTCCGCGACGGCCGACTGCTCCTCGACGCGCGGACGCTCACCGACACCGAGGTGGACGAGGCCGCGCGCGCGGTGCTGAAGGCGCGCAGGAGCTTGTGTTGATTCAACACAAGCCCAGGACGTCTCGCGCGTCATGGCGCTGACGGTCGGCACCGCGGGTCACGTCGACCACGGCAAGACGACGCTCGTCCGTGCGCTGACGGGGAAGGACACCGACCGGCTGCCCGAGGAGCGTGCGCGCGGGATCTCGATCGACCTCGGCTACGCGCCGCTCGCGCTCCCGGACGGGACGACGCTCTCGCTCGTCGACGTGCCCGGGCACGAGCGGTTCGTGCGGACGATGGTCGCCGGCGCCACCGGAATCGACCTCTTCCTCCTCGTCGTCGACGCGGGTGAAGGGAGTCGCGCGCAGACCGACGAGCACCTCGCGATCCTCCGGCTGCTCGGCGTCGAGCACGGTGTCGTCGCCGTGACGAAGGCCGATCTCGTCGACGAGGAGACCCTCGAGCTCGCCGTCGAGGAGGCGCGAGAGCTCGTGCCCGACGCGAGCGTCGTCGCGGTCAGCGGCGTCACCGGGTTGGGCCTGGACGAGCTGCGCGCGGAGCTGGCGTCTGTCGCGGCGGGCCTCGAACAGCGTCGCGCCGACTTCCCGACGCGGCTCTTCGTCGACCGGGTCTTCACCCTCCGCGGGATCGGCACGGTGGTGACGGGGACGCTCTGGTCGGGCTCGATCGGGACGGGCGACCAGCTTCGGCTCGAGCCGCCGGGCCGCGACGTGCGCGCGAGGTCGGTGCAGGTGCACGACGCGCCGGTCGAGCGCGCGGAGGCAGGGCAGCGGGTCGCCGTCAGCCTTCCGGGCGTCGAGCGCTCCGAGGTCCGCCGCGGTGACGCGCTTGTCGCTCCCGGGGCGTTCCCGCGCTCGTACCGGCTCGAGGTGGCCCTGGAGGAGCTCCAGCCGATTGCCGACGGGACACGACTGTCCGTGCACCACGGCACAAGCCGGATCCCGGCCCGCGTGGTGCGGGTCGGGGACGGCCACGCCCAGCTCCGCCTCGCCGCGCCCGTGGTCGCCGCGCGCGGTGATCGCGTCGTCCTACGGACGGAGGCCACGGTCGGCGGCGCGGTCGTGCTCGATCCGGCGCCGCCGCGAGGCCGCGATGCCGAGCGCGACCGACTGCTCGACGAAGGCGACGCACGCTCGATCGTCCAGGCGCTCGTGTCCAGGCCTGTCCGGGTCGAGTCGCTCGCGGGGCGGGCGCTCCTGGACGGCGCCGACCTCGAGGAGGGGCTCGACGCCGTCCGGGTCGTCGAGGGCTGGGCCTTCGCGGACGAGTGGCTCGAAGAGACCTCGGCGGGAGTGGAGGAGCGGCTCCGCGCCCGCGCGATGGAGGCGCCGCTCGAGCCCGGCCTGCCGCTCGGGGAGCTGCTGCCCGCCGAGCTTTGGGCGCCGGTCGTGCTCCCACTGCTCCCGGTGGAGCGGCGCGGCGGGACGGCGTACCTGCCAGGCGCCTCGGCGTCTCTCGGGTCGCGTGCCGACGCCGCTGCCGAGCTCGAGGCGGTCCTCGCCGCATCGGGCCTGGTGGCGACGAAAGTCGACGATGCCGAGCTTGCACGCTTTCTCGAAGGCGAGGGAACCATCGTGCGCCTGGCCGACGGGTACGTCGTCTCGGCGGGCGCCTACGAGGTCGCGCAGGATCTCGTGCGGATGGAGTGCGGCGCCGCCGGCGAGATCACGCTCGCGCGCTTCCGCGACCTCGCCGGCGTCGGTCGCCGGGACGCGCAGCTCCTCCTCGAGCGGATGGACGTCGACGGCGTCACGCGGCGGCTCGGCGACCGGCGGGTCCTGCGCCGGGCTGCCCACCGCGCTGTGCGAGACTGACCGCGACGTCCCGGGAGAGGAGGAGCGATGGCGGGTAAGTCCGATTTCACCGAGGAGGAGTGGGACCAGCTCCGCAAGGGGGCGACGGGTGCGGGCCTGCTCGTCTCGGTCAGCGACAGGAGCTTCTTCGACTCGATCAAAGAGGCGTCGTCGTTCGCGCGCTACCTCGTCGACGCCCGCGACGACGCCAGCCAGCTCGTGCGCGAGCTTGCTTCCGAGCACGGGACGGGCTTCGGCGCGCTCGCGACGCCGAGCGAGGTGAACGAGGCGGCCGACGAGTCCCTGCGCACCGCGGTCGCGACGCTGCGCGCGAAAGCCCCGGACGACGTCGAGGCCTATCGCGCGTTCGTGTTGTCGCTGTCGGAGACCGTGAGCAAGGCCGCAGGGGGCGGCGACGAGGCCGAGGCGGCCGCGATCGAGCGGATCAAGACCGCGCTCGCCTGACTTTTCTCGGCCTCGGTTGCGGACGCGTTACGCGGGGCATCCGGATGGCGCGGTCGGGTCGTACTCCTTCGTGGAAGCAACCACGAAGGAGGCACTCGTGTCATCGATCAATCTTGGACGCTGGGTCGCGATCGGCGCCGGCGTCGCGGTCCTCGCTATCGGCATCGTGCTGCTCGTCGTCTACGGGGGCGGCGGGTCCGGCGGCGGGTACTAGGCCTACGCTGCGCTGCTGTTGTGGTTGGCGAGCGCGACGTTGTGCCCGTCCGGGTCGAGCAGGAAGCCGCCGTAGTAGTCGGGGCCGTAGACCGTGCGGGTGCCGGGCGCGCCGTCGTCGCGGTAGCCGGCCGCGACCCTCGCCCGCCAGAAGGCGTCCACCGCCTCGCGGCTCGGTGCGGGGAAGCCGACGTGGAGGCCACGGGTCAGGGGGTGCTCATGAGCGGTCGGGCCCATGGCCCAGTCCTCCCATTCGACGAGCGCGGCGTCCGCGTGGCTCGGCTCGACGCCCAGCGCGGAAAGAACCGTCCGGTAGAAGCGCTCGGACGCGGTCAGGTCCGAGACGGCGACCCCGACGTGGTCGAACACGCTGCCAAGGCTACGGGTAGAAGCGACGCGCGCCTGATGCTGCCCGCGGGGGGCTCCAAACCCGCATGTAATGTGGCCTCGGAGCGGCACGGGCCCGGTGGCCCAGCAGGTCTTCAAAACCTGTGCGGTCGTGTAGCCCACGGCTCGGTCGGTTCGACTCCGGCGCCGCTCCGTCAAACCGATTGCGCCGTTCGGACGGGCCTCGTGGCGCGTAGCGCTTTGGACGTCGGCGCGACGGCGTGGCCGCTCGAGACCGTTCGGGGCTGCCTCGGACGGGGCGGCACTGTGGCAGGAATGTTGCAGACCTCCGTCAGTGCCTGGCCTGCGATGGAGTTCCTAAACCGCGTGCGCAAGTTCGATTCTTGCCGGGGGCACACAGCACACCCGTAACCACACGGTTCACGGCTTTCGACCCGATCCTTGTTCGATCAGCGATCACGCGCTGTCTACCAGCCGTCTACAAAGGGCTCGAGCGTT
>Ga0114129_10016624_pt1 | contig 10478 bp, 10 predicted proteins | sample RhiMetdeltSRZDD1_FD_80071 | JGI IMG/M metagenome (GOLD analysis project Ga0114129, IMG submission 80071) | Populus rhizosphere microbial communities from Tennessee, USA - Rhizosphere MetaG P. deltoides SRZDD1 (version 2) (version 2) | ecosystem: Host-associated > Plants > Roots > Rhizosphere >... | reverse complement strand
CCGTATGGGCTTCTTGGATAAAACGGGGTCGTCTCACGTTGCGGGGTCTCCTGTACCTTGCCGAACATTTCGCTCGAGGACGCCTGATAGAATCGTGGGCTCAGCCCGGATTCACGAATCGCCTCCAGGAGCCTCACTGTTCCAACGCCGGTGATTTCTGCCGTATATTCGGGAATATCGAAGCTGACACGGACGTGGCTTTGGGCCCCCAGATTGTAGATTTCGTCCGGTCTTACGGTCCTGAGGATTCTATTGAGGGAACTGGCGTCATTGAGATCACCGTAGACAAGATGAAGCCGTGCGTTTGGGACGTGTGGATCTTGGTAGATTCCATCGACCCGTGCCGTGTTGAAGGAACTGGAACGGCGAACGATTCCGAAAACTTCATAGCCCTTGGACAAGAGAAACTCGGCCAGGTACGATCCGTCCTGGCCGGTAATGCCGGAAATCAGCGCCTTTTTCAAGAGGCCTCCATTCTGGTCGCGTCTCGACGCGGGAAGATTCCCAGGCCCATCACACCGCTTTCACATCTCGGGATTCATCCTCCCCAGGGACCATCACCGGGAAGAATATGGCTCAAACGAAGGGCGGGATCACTGGCACCGAGCCAGTGCGGCCGGCGCCGCCTTATAGCACACGCTTTGGACGAGGGTCAACTCAGCGAGCCTGTATGGACATCTACCTAGATCGCCGCTTCGGCGCTCGGTAGAGACGGCCTCTCGGTTGAAGCAACTGTGGCGTGGGTACTCCGAATGGCGGCCGCTCGGGTTGCATTACTAGCCAATCCGATCGCGAGCAGCATTAAGAACAGAGAGAAGCTGCTGCCGGCAAAGAACAGATCGTCAAAAAAGTTGCGCACGGCATAGCCGATGACCAGCATCGAGGTGCTGATGCCCCATGCATAATTCAGCCAGTCCCCGTCGCGCGCCGTCGCACGACGGAGAAGCAATCGGATCGCGCGAACAAGGAACCAGCAGAGAAAAACCAGGGCCGGGAGACCGCTCCCCATGGCCACCATGATAAAGACGTTATGGGGAAGACGAATGTCCTTGGTTTCAGGATAGCCCTGGAAACGCATGATCAGGGTATGATTCCCATATCCGATCCCCATCAGCGGATGGGCCACGATTTCCTCAACGGCCAGCTTCCACACGCCGACCCGGACACCAAGCGTCCACGGCTCAGTCGTGCTCTGTTGATAGCCCATTCTGGCCATTCCGAGCAGCACAATTCCGATCAAGAGGCTGGCAAGGGCGGCCCCGACGATGGCTCGACGACGCCCGGTTGTCGCTCCGAATGCCACCATTTCCGCAACGATTCCGATCCACGCTCCACGGGTGTAAGACAAGACTGCAGTAAGAAGAGCCAGCAAGAAGACAGCCGTCGAGGCCACCCGATGCAATAACCCTTTGGCGCGTAACATCAGTAGAGCCAGGAATGGAATGGTCAAAACCATGTAGGTACTGAGCCAATTGAATGCCGCCTCGCCTCCTGAGGGAAACGGCACCCCTGCCCGAACGGTTCGATCTTTCCAGTTGCCGCCTCTCAGCACGAAATCATAGAGGGAATACGTGCAGAGCACGACCGTGGCAATAACCATCGCCAGCAAGACCCGCTTGGCGATGACGCTCGTCGCCGGCTGCTTCGACATGACGAGAAGCGTCCAATAAAATACCAGTATTTCAGCCCCCAACTTCCGCCACTCGCTAAAGCTGTACGCCGGGTCGGTGGCGAAGGGCACCGACAGCAAGATCCACGCGACGAACAGCGCCAGGGGCACATCGACGGAACTCCTCACCCACACTGAAGAGCCTTCCCACCAGGCGGTTCCAACGGCAAGGACGAGGACGGTAAAAAACACGTATTCCTGGATGTGGAACAGAGATGGATGGAAGCTCAGCAGGACGAGGCCTATCAGGGCATAACCTTGAATGCTCCACATGACGCTGGACACGCGATGCACTCGTTCTATTCTCCTCACAATGCCCTGGACAGACCGCTCGATGCGTGCTGAACCGGCCTGGCTGCCATATCGCCACACTGGAACCGCAGGGTCGTTCCTGGAGGGTCATATCTCAGACGGAAGGTATTCATCAATAGGCACCAGTCACTAGAGACTCTCAGGACTTCGGCTGAACCTCGCGTGACCGACCATCAGCCGAAGCCCTTCATCGTGAGCCCCTGTCTGCCGCGGCATCCTCGTCTCTTGACTGCTTCCATGTGCATGTGTTACGCGGACGGCCCATGCCGCATGTCACGGTCGTCATTCCTGCCTACAATGGAGTCCGTCGCTATCTCGCGGAAGCCATCCAAAGCGTATTGGCCCAAAGCCACCGCGACGTTGAGATCATTGTGGTCGATGACGCCTCCACAGACGACACATCGGGTCTGGTCCGCAAGTATCCCGTTCGGTGCGTTCGGCACGTCGTAAACCGCGGCCAAGCGGCGGCTCGCAATGAGGGGGCGCGGCACGCCGGTAGTGAATTGTTGGCCTTCTTGGATCAGGATGATCTGTGGGAACCCACATTTCTGGAAGAAACTTGCGCCGCCATCATGCAGAACCCCGACGCGGCGATAGTGCACGCCGATGGATACCAGGTCAGTGAGCAGAACGCCATCCTTCATTATGATGCCGCCATGAAATGGAGCCCGACGATCACCCAACTCCTTCGCGGCGGTCATGACGCGGCCACCTCAGGGTCGCTGTTCCGCAAGACCTGTTTCGATGCGCTCGCAGGCTACGACGAAAGCCTGCCGATCTGGGAGGACATTGACCTGGCCATTCGGCTGTATCAACGCTACCCCCTCGTCCACCTCGCGAAGCCACTCTATCGTCATCGACTGTACGGTCACAATGCCTCCCGGGATATTCCGTCGGAACGGGCGCTGTTCGGACGCCGGAGGTTTCTGGATAAATACAGCGCGGCCTGCCGTGCGGGAACCCCGGAAGGGCGGGCTCTACGGAAAGACTGGGCCCGCTATTATTCGGACTTAGGGAAGTATCACATGCGGGAAGGACGGATGAGTGAGGCACGACGGGCATTGCGACTCTCAGTCAAGTACGTTCCGTTGAGTCCCAAGGCGTGGCTTCGCATGGGACGCTCGTTTCTGATTCGAGGTCGACAGGCGTGATGGCCCTGTCGGCGCCGCATGGACGGTAATTTCAGTGCCGAAGCCGGAGTGCCCGGTGAGAACGCAGAACGGCTTCGCGACGAGCTGTTCGATGATGGTGCGCGCCGGCACTCCGCGACCCCATGCCTGCCTGCACATCCGTTCCAGCGTCGCCATGAAGAAAAAGTGGCCGATCCCGGTGCGAAGTCGGAGCACGTGAAAGCCCGCCTGTTCCAGGAGTCTGATCAGGGTCTTCTTCGAGAAATGGTAGAGGTGTCGAGGCGGATCCCAATGGATCCACCATCGGCTGAACAGTTTGGCCTCCAGGCTATCGACATTGGGAACCGCGATGATGAGACGTCCCTCAGCCTTGAGCAATTTCCGGACGCGTCGAAGCTCTTGGACCGGGTCGAACACATGCTCCAATGAGTGACTCATGAAAATGACGTCGAACGACTCCTCCTCGAATGGCGCCGTCGCCAACGTGCCGCAATGGACGCGATCGCCGACCACCGCCCGCGCCCGTGCAACCGCGGCCTCACTCAGCTCGATCCCATAGACGTCCCAACCTTGCTCTTGAAGATTGTTCAGGTTGCCCCCCGGCCCGCATCCGACATCCAGGAGCCGTCCTTCACCGATCCACGGCACGATGTCCCGCCCGCGGAAAATGCGGCGCATCTGTTCAGGCCAGAGCAACACCTTGCGGATGACATGCCACGGGCCTCGACCTTCTGGCGACGGATATCCATAGAAGTCTTCTCTGATCCATCGCTTGAGCATACGCGACCATTGCTTCGCCGTCCGATGGAGCGCAGACCGCATCTTGACCGGAGCAGGCGCAAAATATTGCTGCGGATAGTATCGGCCGATTTCTTCGATCGTCGGCCTTGGATTGAGATAGAGCAGCCCGCACGTGCGGCAACGCACGACGGTAAACTCCTCAGGGGAACCGAAAATCGGATCGCGCTGCCGCAACACGATGCTGGTTCGATCGTGCCCGCAGAGATTACAGGTGACGTGTTCCACTAGGCTCCATTTCGTCCATCACACATATGACCTCACGATCCGCGTCAGGCACCGCCAAGCCGTCTTGAAGCTCCTTGCTTTGCCCAGGCTCAAGGTCAATCCCTGAATCAGATCGGAGCGGCCTTCTCGGCGTTGCCCCCGTTTGATGCGTTCCTTGCCTTGATCCGCCAGATGCATGGCCTCTTCTTCAAGTAGATACTGCCGCTTCTCGGGATCCTCGCCGAATCGCCTCATCAATTTCGAGATGAGGAGGACTCGATGTTCCAATGCGATGTGAGCGGGTTTGATCGTCAGGTTTCGATGATAGGTCAACGGCTCGGCAATGTTGGCGATCTCGTCATGCTCGGCGATTCGAGTCCACAGCTCATGATCGTCGAGCCCCGCCGACACGAAGGCTTCATCGAATCCACCGACCCGCTCGAGCACCGATTGGCGAATCATGGCGGCTGACGGAGTCGGGACGTATCCGCGCACAAACAGTCGTGCAAAGCGTTCCGATGGACGATACCCGGCACCAATGATGCCCATCTCCCGTCCCTCTCGATCGATGTGGGCCACGTCGGTGGTCACCATGCCGATGTTCGGCCGTCGTTCGAGGATCGCGACCTGCTTCTCCCGTTTAGTAGGGTGCCAGAGATCATCATGCTCCACCAGAGCGACGTCCCGGCCGGCCGCTTCCGCAATTCCGCGGTTCCGTGCCTTGGCGACACCGCCGTTGTCTTGCCTGATGTAACGCAGCCGCTCCGTACAATCTCGAATAGCGTCCCAAGAGCCGTCAGTGGAACCGTCATCCACCACGACGAGTTCCCAATCCTGCCATGTCTGGGCGAATACGGTGTCCACGGTGTGGCGAAGAAAACTCCGCGCGTTATACACCGGAATCACGACACTGACCGTCGGCATCGTTACACCTTACAGCCTGAGCAAATAGCCATTGGGGTGATAGGTCATGAGATACTTGTGCTGCCGCCGATCGATGTGGAAATCCTTCCGCTTGCTGATAAATTCCTCTACCGCCTCGAACGGGCCCGGCCCGTGTTCCGGCGAGACGGGATGGCCGTTCACGATCGTATCTTCCACGATGAGATAGCACCCGGGGGAGACCAGGTCGGCATACAGGTCGAGCTCTTGCCGAACATGCCGAAGGCTATGGTCGGAATCGAGAATGACCATGGTCCGGCGCCCTTGGACTCGTTTCTTGATGAGTTCCACGATCGTCCGTTCCGTCGAACTGGACTCGAACAAGGAAATCCGCGGGTGAGCCCTCACTTCCGGATACACGCGGCTGAGCGTGATATCCACGGCGACGATCTCGCCATGCTTCAGCAGGTCAAGGAGACTGGCATAGTAGAGTGCGCTGCCCCCGTAATTCACGCCGCACTCGACGATCACGTCAGGCTTGGTTCGAACAATCAGTTCCTGGTAGATCCAGAGGTCCAACGGACATTTCTCAGACGGTACGCCGAACCATGTCGTGGACCCATCACGCCACGTCGTTCCTTTCGTGAGATCCTCACGCAGTGGCGACCCATGATAGAGACGAGCGAATTGGTTCACAATTCTCTGTTGCCGCCAGTACCGAAGCTGCCGGAAGACACGCCGTCCCGCGTGATGAATGTCGTTCCACAACATCACGCTACCCTGCGTCCAGCGTGCGGCGGTGACCGCCCGGGCCGATGATTGTCCACGCGGCTTTGTATTCATGCACCATCTTGTTGTATTCGCTTTTCGGGCCCAGGATCTTATAGGTGAGCCGTTTCCTTGCCACCTTGAATTTGTCGTTCAACGAACGTCCCGTGTGGGTGAGGCGCTTCAGACGGATCAAGTCGCGATCGACCCGTTCACAAAACCGCGTACACCGTGCGTCCAGGCCGGGATCATAGGATTTGAAGGCCACGCCGTACACGGTATGTGGAAAGTCGGGCAGCCCCTGATACCCGACAATTTTCATGGGATAGGGCTCGAGCAGGCCTGCGAAAGCCTCCGGGGTGAACCGCCAGTAATCATACGGGTGTGAATGAATCCAGAAATCCATGACGGACGTCACCACGATCGCCCCGTCGTCGCCGAGGACACGAAACATCTCTTCGAACGCCTTGAAGACCGGAAAGACGTGCTCGATCGTATCAGCCGACAAGACCGTGCCGACGGACTTGTCGGCCATCGGAAGGCGTTCGAGCACCACGATGCGGTCGACGCCCGGGCCTTCTCTCATATCACAACCCACGTATTCCTTGCCGGGAAAGAACGGCCTGAGATCCGCATAGCCGGGGGGACCGATCTGCAGCGAGCCGAATTCGTAGACCGGTTCCTTGACCGCGAACGTTTCCGCAAACGCCTGCACGAACACCTTGATATTATCCCGCATTCACGACGACTCCTTCTTCAAGGCCCGCAACACGACCGTCATTTCCTCGCACACGTTCCACAAATAGCGCCGCGCGCGCTTCTGAAAATATTCAGGCAGATACTTGAACGGCTTCCGCATATTGTAGGTAATCGACACGGTCTCGAAGCACGTGTTCAGCCCGTAATAGTTCTGAGGTTTAAAATATTCGAACGATTCCTCGGTCATGAAGCGCACGTGGGTCGGATCAACAAACGCCTTGCGGGAGGCGTAATACGGCGTCTTGATGAAGACCTTGGCCCCGGGCTCGCAGACTCGATACAGTTCCTCCATAAAGGTGATCAAATCACGCATGTGCTCGATGGAATGAATGGAATAGGCGAAGCTGACCGTATCATCCCGGAAGGGCAGACCCCGCTCGAAGTCACACACCAAATCGACGCCATCAAGCAAACGGCGATCGATCCCCAAGGCCTGTGGTTGCTTGTGTGCTCCGCACCCGATATCGACAGTAATACCCATCACACCCGCCCGCCCCGACCGCGCCGAGACGCGGTCTCTCCCGGTTCCACCCGCCCGCCCCGGCGCGTCCTGGACGCGCCCTGCCCGGTACACCCGCCCGCCTCGACCGCGCCGAGACGCGGTCTCTCCCGATTCCACCCGCCTGCTCCGGCGCGTCCGGCCCGATCGCGCGTCGATAGCCTATGGCTTCATCAGATCCACGACGTATTCCGAGAAAGGCAGAGAAGACGTAAACGCCGGCGACACGGCATTGAGAACATGCGTGGAGCGAGGCCCCCGTTCGACGACGAAATCGTTCAGCAACTCCGCGGTTCGCGTATCCACGAGTTGGGCGCGAATGCCGGGTTCCTTGCCCGGCAAGAGATCGCCTCTCTGCAGGCCGACGCCAAGCCCGTCCGCTTCACGGAAGAAGCCCGCGCGAGACATCTTCATCAATTCTTTCCAGGCCAGCGCCCGGAAATGATCGCGGTTCCGTCCGAACAAGCGCAAGAGAAAGGCCGTCATCGTCACCGTGTCTCGAACGTTGGCTCCCGTCCACCCTCGATATTGTTCCCTACCCAACAATGGAAGCGCCGAAGGGCCGACCGTGACCGTTCCATCCGGCCGGCGGGTGTAATGCACCCCCAGGAACGGATTGCGCAGGTCTGGAACCGGATAAATGTTCCCGCGGACTTGCACGCGTGATTCGGGGCTGAGCCGGAAGAATTGTCCCCGAAACGGCAGAATGCGGTACTGCGATCCGACGCCAAAGGCGTGGGCGAGGCGATCGGCAAACAGTCCGGCACAATTGACGAGATGTCCATAGCCGACCGTCCCGTCGCTGGTTCTGACGCGGTCCTCACCCGCCCTCCCCAGCCAAGCCGATCCGCACTTCAGCTCGACGCCTTCATGCTCTGCGTCTCTCACCATCGCTTGCATCACGGTTTCCGGATCGACGACCGCCGTATCTTTGACATACAAAGCCTGCGTGATGGTTCTGGCCGACGGCTCGATCTCACGCAGAGTCCGCTCGTCGACCAGATCCGCGCGAACGTGATTCCCCTGCGCACGGGAATGGAGATCGAGAAGCGGGGGGAGGTCGTCCGGCGTTCGAGCGACGATCACTTTCCCATGCTCATTCAGCGGGATTCCCCGGCTTCGACAGTACTCCCGCAGCCGGCGATTCCCTTCGACGCACAAGCGCGCCTTGAGCGTCCCCGCCTTGTAGTACACTCCGGCATGGAGCACGCCGCTGTTGCGCCCGCTGGCGTGCCACCCGGCCTGGTGCTCCTTCTCAACGACCACGACGCGGCCGCCGAATCGATGACGCAGCGTCCGGGCGATCGAAATACCGATGACTCCCGCCCCGACCACCAGGAAATCGCAGTTCGATTGATTGATCATGGACGTCTCACTCTCGATCGGACGCGCCTTCTGCAGGCCCGGCAGCGCGTGACAAAAAGGTTCGCATCAACCGCGTGTAGGATCGCAACCGCAAGGGGGCCTTCTTGATGGCCTGACCATACAGCACGCGAGCTTCGGCCTGCTGCCCGCGTTGCTGCGCCGCCCGCCCCTTCAACAGGAAATAGTTCGCCCATTCTCGATCGAGTGCTTTTCGCTGTGATCGGGTCAGCGGCCGGTGCGCTTCCAGGCTCTTCAAAAAACGTTCTCGACTGACGAGGATCTTGTCCTTGTGCGTCGCCTCGTCGAACGCCATATCGCGATAGCCATGGCCACGCTGCAGCTTGCGCACCAGGACACGATCGATCCATCCGAACTGCGTCACGGCATAGAGACGAAGGGTCAAGTCCGAGTCTTCGGAGCCGTAGAGCTCAGGCCGGAGGGCTCCCACCTTCTCGAGCACGTCACGGCGCATCAAGAGTGTGGAAGGGAGCGCCGCGTGCCCCCCTACAAAGGCCTGAACGAGGGGCTCCGGGCTTCGACCGGCGTGCACCCGCTCCAGCACGTGGCCCCGGTCGTCGACCACTTCGTAATCCGTGTGAACGACCCCCATTCCGGAATGACGGCGCATGACATCCAGCTGCGCCTCAAGTTTCTCCGGCAACCACACGTCATCGCAATCCAACAAGGCGACGTAGTCGCCGCAGGCGGCCGCGATGCCCTTGTTGCGAGAACAAGCGGGACCGCCGTGGGCCTCCTGAAACCATGTGATGCCGTGCGTTTTTTCCAACGCCGACAAGACGTCCTGGCTTCCGTCGGTCGAGCCGTCGTCCACGGCGATGATTTCGACGGCGCTCACCGTCTGCCTCCGGACGCTGGCGACGGCGTTGGGCACGAACGGCGCTCCATTGAACACCGGGATCACAACGCTGACCAGAGGCCTAGCGGGAGACATCGAATCGCGCTTCCTTCATGACGAGAAATTGTGCGGCCGCTGCGAAGACCTCATCGACGCCGATCTGCCGCATGCAATTGGCCTCTCCCCGCTCGCACGTCGGATGAAAGCACGGCCGGCAGTCCAGATCCTTGTACAGAACCGCAACACGGTCACCGCGCGGTCCCCATTCACGAGGATTCGAGGGTCCGAACAGGCCCACGACCGGGACGCCCACGGCGGCGGCCATATGCATGGCCCCGTTGTCATTGCCGATGAACAGCGCGCACCGCTTCACGATCGCGGCAAACGTCAAGAGGTCGGCCCGGCCAGCGAGATTGATCGGCGTCGAGCGTGCCGCCTTGATGATATCTGCGGCAACGCCCCGCTCGTGCTCCAAACCGCCGATGAGAACCCGGCAGCCGTAGGCGGCGACCAGGCGGTCCGCCAATGCGGCGAATCGCTCGGCCGGCCATGATTTGAACCAATACCGGGCCCCGGGATGGAGCATGATCAGAGGCCGCTCGGCGGACCCGTCGCCGTCCGTTGCCTGGACGTCAGTCAAGAGACGTTCGGCTTGTGCGTCGTCTTCCGCGCTCGTCCGAAGCGCCGGAGCGGCCGTTTTCGGCTCGATGCCCAGAGGGCGCAGCGCCTGCAGATCGCGGTCGACTCGATGCAGGCCGAACGTGTGCGGTACGACAGTGGTATAGAAGGCGCCTCGCCACCGATGCTCCTCGTTGAAGCCGATGCGGACGGCCGCACCGGTCCAGCGGGACAGGAATGCCGAACGATCGCCGTCCGTCAGATCGATGACGAGATCGAACTTCCGCCGGCGAAGGTCTCGCAAGAAGCGTATCTCTTCACGGAGACCGGCGCGCCGGAGCGCAATCACCGCATCGACGTCGGGATTCCGTCGCAGGATGCCCTCCGTCCCTGTATTGACCGCCATGGTCATGCGGGCATCCGGGAATCGGTCGCGCAGCGCCCGTAGCACGGGGGTCGCCAGGAGCACATCGCCGACATACCGCAGCTTGATGACCAGAATATTCTTCATCCTACCGGACTCATGGGGAAGCGCCGCACATCTCGCGATAGACGGCGACCGTCTCGTTGGCCGCCCGGCGCCACGTGAATTCTTTGGCGCGTTCAAAGCCCCTG
>Ga0114129_10016622_pt1 | contig 10479 bp, 7 predicted proteins | sample RhiMetdeltSRZDD1_FD_80071 | JGI IMG/M metagenome (GOLD analysis project Ga0114129, IMG submission 80071) | Populus rhizosphere microbial communities from Tennessee, USA - Rhizosphere MetaG P. deltoides SRZDD1 (version 2) (version 2) | ecosystem: Host-associated > Plants > Roots > Rhizosphere >... | reverse complement strand
TACCAGAGAACTACCTTCTGATTCAGTCAATGGTATTCAGACGATCAAGAGATGAAGCGCTCAAAAAGGCCGATAATCTGTTTCAGATGACGAAGAGGCGCACCATACTAGAAGAGGAATTTAAATAAATTCTTCCTGTTTTGGCTCGGTATCAATTTCTAACCCTTTATCACTTGACAAGCGACAGGGTGAGTGTTGCGAGATATAGCACATATAGTACATGTATGATCCTTGTTCAAAAGATTCCGGTCTGCTCTTAGATAATATATAAACAACCTAGACGCGCATAAAACTTTTTGTTATCAAAGCGATAATCTATTGCTTGCATGGTTCTTCCAATAGCTGCACCATAGAAATAGAACAATTCAAATAGCGTTTCGATCCATAGCAGGTTAGCAAGATAAGTTGCAGTCCACTAAGCAATGCGCTCTATGCGCTACCACACTTCCCATAGAGAGCGAGATCAGCATTTGCAATGAATGTATCAAATGTGCAGATTGCTGTGTGGGCCTAGAAAAGTTGAAGGAATAGATTGTTACTCCACCATTTTCAGTGTGTCAGTCGTTGTCACAATTCCGATTACATTGCCTTTCTGGCTGACTAAAATACACTTGGCAAATCTTACAAGTGGAATAAGTGCTTTGGCTGGAGTCGAAACGTCGACTATCGGAGGCGGCGGCTCCATGGCTTGGAAAACCTGCATATTCCTAACATCCTTTTCATCTTTTTCAAGCATAACTTTGGCAAGCCCGTCCTCTGTCAATATACCCACAACCTTGGAAGAGTCAAATACCGGGATCTGGCTTATCGAATTGTCGCGCATAACATCTATTGCTTTATGAAGTTTTTCGTCCTTTTGTACAGAAATTGGACCATGGCTGCAAATATCTCCTGCCTTCATAGAGGTACGCCCTTCAAGAGAGCTCAAGACTTCAAAGATCTTGCGAGCAGTTTCATAACTCGGTTTGCATCTTCCTGATTCGATTTGGTTTATCATTGAGGTGCTGATTCCCGTCAAGGAGGCTATTCTTCTTTGGGTTATTCCAAGTCGCATTCTAGCCTGCCTGATATATTCTAGCCTGGGTAGCATGTTTGCCGACTCTAATTTTCAATTCCGCACTTATAAGCTACCTGAGAAATTGAAGCCTTATATTATGTGCGGACAAATTTTTCATGTTACAATAATCAATGGCGAATGATGGTAACAGCAAGTGGGATTCAGTAAAGCGATATAAACTGACAAAGATGATAAATGAACTGTCAAGTATTTCAGGACATGGGACTGAACTTGTCACAGTATACATCCCCCCGCGTAGACCAGTCTTTGATGTTATTTCTCAACTTCGAAATGAAGCGGGCACAGCTTCTAATATCAAGTCAGACCTTACCAGAACCCATGTGCAAGACGCTCTTAGCAGAACCATAGAGCAACTGAAATTGTTCAAGGAAACACCTGAGAATGGGCTTATAATTTTCTGTGGTGCAATCCCAAACGAAAAAGGTATTGGCAAAGAAAAGATTGAGATATATCCTGTACTACCACCAAAGCCTGTTCAAATCAGCCTCTACAGGTGTGACGATCACTTTTGGACCGACCACCTCAAGGAAATGATGAAAGACGATAAGGTAATTGGCATCTTATCTATAGACACCCAGGAAACTGGGATTGGTATACTTACTGGAGATCGGTGGGAAGTTATTGACTCGCTTACATCCGGCGTAGCTGGCAAACACCGTCAAGGGGGCCAGTCAGCAAGAAGATTCGAACGGTTAAGAGAAAATGAGTTGAATGAATACTATCACAGAGTGGCAGACCATGTAAAGCAGGTTTTTATAGATCAGTATGATGTAAAGGGCACAATTGTCGGAGGCCCGGGGCCAACAAAAGAGAATTTTCTAAAAGAGGAGTACCTTGACTACCGCTTGCAAAACAGCATTTTAGCGACCCTTGATACCTCTTATTCCGGCGAAGAAGGTGTGCGCGAGCTGATAGAAAAGGCGCAAAAAGAGGGTATCTTACAGGAGTTTCGTGTAATGGAAGAAAAACAGCTTATCAAAAGATTTATGGCCGAAGTGCATTCTGGACGCGGCCTAGGAATTTACGGTATTCATGATGTAGTAAAGGCGTTGGAAAGCGGCATAGCGGATCTGGTTTTGGCAACTGATGATATCACGTATGTCAAGCTGGAGATTCGATGCAAGGCCTGTAGGAATACTCAAACGATAATGATAGACAGACCCCAACTGATCAATACAAGACAAGAGTGGCTTTCAAAGCAGTGTCCAGTATGCTCTAGTACAGACCTCGAACTTGTAGACAAAGATATAGTCGACTACCTTAATGAACTTGCTATAAAGACAGGATGTAGGCTAGAGGTCATTTCTGGCAAAACAGAAGAAGGAGCGCAACTTGCCAGCCTTGGTAAAATGGGCGCTGTTCTACGCTACAAACCTATGTAGTCTCACATGAACATTCCGATATGTCCTTGAAGCAACCGCTGCAGACCACAAACGTGTTGCAACCTGTAGGCGTGCATGCTTCAAATGATCTGGAATCTCTACCGCAACTGCATTTTTGCATTGATTGTTTTGCGTTAGGGACGGATATGTGTTTATTGCAGAAGCTCAAGGAGTATGTTTAATGCTATAGATTTTAAGATTTATTACTTGTCATAAGAAACAAATGTAACAAAATGGGCTTTGAAAATATTACTTATGAATATGGGGCTAAACTATCATCCCCTCTCCCCAAGGATGGCACGTTTACGTAGGTTATTTTGTATACGCAGAAAGTATCAAGAAGGCGTTCTCCTACTCGCATACTAATCTGGCATCCAACACTCTGATTTGTGTCATTCTCTAATTCTGTGATATTCTTGCCATTGATGGGTCATTAATTAAACTCACACGCAACTATGTTCACGCAAATTGGGGATATTAAGCAATTTAGTATAACAATTAGGTACCTAGACAAGTATTAAATAAAGGCCTAGAAGTATGTCCTGATGAAGTATGCCTGCTCAAATGAAGGTTCATCCATCATTTTTTAAAGAATTCGCTACTAAAACTTGGGTCTCTCCGACGGAGATTATAAAGGAACTCGTAGAGAATGCATTTGATGAGGACGCAACTAAGGTACTTATCACAGTGCTGAGCAACGGCTCGATTGCTATTGAAGATGACGCAGGAATGGATCAAAATGGAATGGAAAAATTCCTACTCTTGGGTTCACCACACAAGAGAAGTGAATCCATTTCGCCCAAATTAAAGAGAATTAGAACAGGAAGATATGGAACAGGAAGACTATCATTTTTGACATTATTTGAGAGCATGAGACTACGCACTCGTCGCCATGATTTCACGAAAGCGCTCGCGATCAATGCGGATGTGCTTGAACGGTTGTATACCGGTAATGCTAAGCTTGATGATCTAAAGGAGCCTCCCCTTAAGCGAGACGGAACAGAACTTCTCATGACCGGGGCCAAAACTCAGCTTGACACATTCAAGATAATCAAGGAGATTCGAAAGCTCGCAATTATAAGACAACCATTGTTCGAGATCTATATCAAAACAGCAGAGAGATTCAAAGAATGGCAGTTTGATGGGGCTCAGATAGTAAAAGCCCCAGAGATACAAGGGCATAGAATACCTGTCAACCTTGAAAATGGCAAAATAACTGGAGAAATCATTATTGCAAGGAGACCCCTATCAGAAGATGAGCGAGGAATAGCGGTCATGGTAGGAAACCATGTTGTGGTGCGCAGCAGTTTTGGCTTTGACACAAAGCTGAATCGCGTAACTGGGTTTGTCAGATGTGATAGCCTCACGACCAGGTTTGCTGACAAATCTGCAATAATTGAAGATATTGAATATTCGAAGTTTAATCAGATGATGAAAACATTTGTCATTGATAGGGTCATTCCCGGGTTGACAGAATACGAAGATGTACTAATAACTCGGGAGGAATCTCGGATCTATCGTGAAATTGACAAGATACTCGGACAAGCCATGATTGAGAATCTCGAACTTGAAGAGGAAGTGCAAGGGTATGAGCTCGTCCAAATAAAAGAAAGAGTGAAGGGTACCATTAGTGCGAAGGACGAAGAAGAAGAGAAGTATCGACAGACGGCTCACCCTAGTAACAGACACACCATCGCAGAATATGAACAGGTTGAACAGTCCGCTTCTGGCAGTGCGTCAATCTCTAAGACAGGAACTACGTCGTTACGTACGGTCACAGAATCAAATGTACCTAGCAGCCTGTCTAATGCGGGATCGGAAAGCTGGGTTGCGGAGGTAATCGACGATACACAGGGCACCGCCGATGAAATGATTAAAACAAAAAATGTACGTAAACCAATAGTGAAGAAGACCTTTGCTCTCAAAAGAATAGGATACAAAGTGATCCCCTACGAAGATGAGAGTGACTCTCGTTACAGCTTTATCACTGAGAATATTGTTTTCGTAAATAAGGCCAATCCGACCTACAGGGCAGAAGCGACAAGAGGAGACGAGTTCCTCATGAGACATGTCATAAGCATTGTTGCTGAAGCAGTCGCGCAGGCTAAACATCCAGAAGGGAAGGAGGCACTTGAATTACAGAACAGGCTTGTGGCTGAGGCCATCAGGATACATGACACCAATGTAACAAAGCGTTAGAGAATTAAAATCATTAATTGCTTTGGCATTTTTTTCGCTCAACCAATAGAAACGACTAAATCTAACTTGGACAGCGATGTACATCACATATGGCGTTTGCAGAATTCATGCCGGGGGCGACGGTAGTAGGGATATCCTATAATGATGGCGTTATATTGGCAGCAGACAAAAGAGTTTCGTTTGGGAACTTTGTAGTGAACAAGAATATTAAAAAGACATTCTCGGTAACGGATCACGTTGGAGCGGCATGCGCTGGCATGGTCGCTGACATGCAGGTACTTGTAAGGCAGGTGGAGGCATTGGCCAAAATCCGCAAATTGGAGACGCGGCGTGAGGTTGCTCCAAACTCGATCGCAAAGCTAATGTCAGTTATTATGTTTGAGAGAAGATATTTTCCACTGTTGACTCAGGTCATTGTGGGAGGTATCAACGAAAAGCCTGAAATATATACCTTAGATCCACTCGGCTCGGTACTCCCCGATGATTATGCTGCAGTAGGCACAGGAGCAGAAGGGGCACTTGGCATCATGGATGCGGAATTTAAGCCAAATATGACAGAAGAGGCAGTAAAAGAATTGGCTTCCAGAGCTATCAGGTCTGCGACCCAGCGTGATGCTTCAAGTGGAGATGGGATTGACATATTGTATATAACGAAAACTGGGCACAGGGAAGAAACGATAAGACCTTCCTAATCTCTTATATTTTCTTGTAGGCTTCCCAGATTTTGTCGGTAACATAGTGAACTGTATCAATAATGTAGCCTTTGACCATTGCTTTTGCCGCTTCGCTGTCTTCAAGAGCAAGTCCTACAGCAAGCGCTCTCCCATGGGTCTGGTCTCTCACTGCTACAATTTCTCCTTTCTTGAATGAGTCAAAATCGACTATACCAGGTCGCATCACCTTGGCACCGTTGCAAACAAATTTTACAGCGCCTCCGTCTATTGTCACAGAAGGAAAGCGCTGCAAGTTTTCTTGCTCGCCAAGGAATGGTACTATTGAGCCGCCTACTTGCGCCGCTATGATCTTGTCAGCCCTCAACAGCCACTTATCTCGCTCAATCTCGTATACCTTGATATTCTTAACCTTCGGAATAAGGTCATGCGGCCATGCGGAAGTCAATCGATCGAAAAGTTTTGCTGTTTCACTCTTTGATAGTACGAATATCTTCAGGGAGATCACTATTGTGATAGACACACGATAATTAATCTGTTACACAATCGCTCAAAACTTCAGATCAGCGTCATAGAGCCTAGTTCACAAAATAATTCCCGTATTCAACATATATTGGCTAAAACCCTTCCCACCTATCAAATGTCCATAAGCATTATTTGAAGAATTTTTTACGGTTGAACCTGCCTTACGGATTAGTATGTGTTATTTCCTGCCAGCATTCTAAGCAATATTCGCCATTTATCTGGAATATTTCTGCGGGCCTGAGCTTACACTGCATACATTGGAAGGACTCGGACTCTGTAATTCCTTTTAATTTTTCGGCAGTTTTGTTGATAATCTGCATACTATAGTTATAGAAATTACTAGCTCATTTGCAATATTTATACGTTATTTTGGGGACAGTACAAACGATCCCGCTTCATGTTGTGTAAAAAGAAGGGATCAACCTCGTGTGCAGCTAAAGAGAGCGAGTGTATCCACGATTTATTAAGTTAGTTGTACACACTTCAGTCTATTAACATTTTGTCTGGACCTAATGTCCGATCTTCTTTCAATATAGAAAAAGTCTTTAGCTAAATGTAGCATCTCTTATTTCTATAAGATCTCTTAAAATGGCGCTTGCGGTCTCCATGCCGCCTGCCCCTCTGCCTATAATCGTCTGTTGTCCAGAATGCTCGGAAGAAAATGTAACGGCATTCAAGGTGCCGTTAACGCATACTGGATCCGTCTTTGCAACTTCTGTGGGAGCGACGTCAAGACGTCTGTGGTCACATACTGCTAGTAATTTGATTGCGTTACCCCGTTCCGCTGCTTTCTTGACATCTGGCAAGCGTACATCCATTATTCCAGTGCGATTGACATCCTTCATGGTTACTTTCATTCCCATAACCCAGTTAGCCATAATAACCAATTTTGCGGCCGCATCAAACCCGTCCACATCGAGCGTGGGGTTGGCTTCTGCGTAGCCTTTTCCTTTGGCATCCTCCATTGCTGCGTCATATGTCCGTCCTTCCTCCATCTTGCTCAAAATATAATTTGTTGTACCATTCAGAATGCCCTGAAATGAAATTATCCTGTCTCCCTTTAGACAGCGCTTAGCAAACTCCAAAATGGGAGTTCCGCCTCCTACTGTGCCACTGAATCGTAACATAACGCCATTATAATTAGCAAGCTCGATAATTGAGGGAAAGGCAAGTGCTAGTGGTCCTTTATTAACACAGATCACATTCTTGTCGCTTCTCATTGCAGTTGTTATGTGCGAGGTTGCAGGCTCTGCCTCATTCAAATTTGTGGGAGTGCATTCAAGCATCACCTCTGCATCCACATTTTCAATAACTTGAAGAGGATCAAATTTGGTGCTAGCCTTCTCGTAAGCACCCACTGTTCCTTTAGTTTTCTTTGCTTCAAGAAGCTTCTTGACATCAAGACCCCCAGGTGCGATAGCTGATCCGCTGTTGTCAACGCACGCTACAATACGAGGCTTTATCCCGTGCTGACTATACAAATCTGCTGATCGCGACAGCAATAGCTTGGCGAAACTCTGTCCCACTACCCCGAACCCCACAATTATTACACGCAATAGAGATACTCTGCTGCTTAAGATGGTTAGGGTTTAATAAAAATACAAGTTCATGAAATCTAAATATCATGTGTCAAATTCTAGTCAATGCTAGATTGTCCATGCAAGGGCATATGAAATCTAAAATTATAAGTTTTTACTTCTTAATACTGTTAGTTCCTGAGTACTAAAGGTGATACAGTAGCATATCTAAAAAATGGAAAGTACTTCAACTGTTCTGACAGGACCGTACTGCTATTCTGATAGTAAGAAAATAAACAAACCGAAATTACCGGTACTGGTTAAGTAGTACGTTCAATCCACGGTAATGAGTTAGTCTTAAGAAGTACCGAATTATCTATGACATGTTCGGGAGATCCTTCCAAACGGTTTTTACCTCGCCAGCTTTTCTTAAGATTAGAAAGGAAAACTTTAGGTTTGCTAGACAATATTGCTACGCTGACATTTTTGCTCGTTGTCGGGCTTGGTGCCGGAACCCTAGGCTCAATGCTTGGAGTTGGAGGTGGTATTATAATGGTACCCGCCCTTACGTTCTTGAATGTGCCACCAACACAAGCCGCAAGCACAAGCCTTATTGCCGTCTTGGCAACAAGCATCTCATCTACTATAGAGTACTCTAGACAAAAGAGGATTAACTATGGCCTTGGCCTACAGATGGCAGCCTTCGCGATACCCGGTGGAGTGCTTGGTGCTATACTATCGGAATACCTGCTTCAGGATACGTTCAAATTGTATTTTGGGATTTTGTTAATACTCACAGGGCTTTACATTCTATACAGAAACTCTGTCTATAAAGATCGTCAGGTCAAAAGGCATTCGCTTGCTCTGCAAGCTGGAGTGTTTGCTGCTTCATTCGGAGCTGGAATAATCTCAAGTCTCTTTGGTGTGGGAGGCGGAATCATATTTGTACCAAGTATGTTGCTTGTACTTGGATTGACGATGTACAGAGCGGCTCCAACATCACAATTTACGCTAATGATGACAGCTATTGCCGGAGTTTTTACGCATTCGGCTTTGGGGCATCCTGACTATCTACAGGCAATCGTATTATCCTTGGGTGCATTCGTTGGTGCCCAGATAGGAGCAAGATTATCGCGTATTACCAAGGATGTGCTATTGCAACGATTGTTGGCAGCTGTACTAATGACGGTAGCGATTATATTCATTCTCGATGGTCTCAATTTGAGATATTGATCAGAGATCTTCGACATATTGCTATTAATAGCAGTCATCGAGGGTTCGAGCAAAATTACCCCAGGTTTATCAGTTACTTAAGATTTGATTATTTCCTTGCTTCGTCAATATAGAATATTGCCTCATTTCTCTTAAGGGCAACGCCTGAAGCCAGATTCAATGCCGCGCTGTAGAGTTTACTATTGTCTGGTTCTAAGCCTTCGCTGTTTCCTGCAAGCAATAAATATAGCCTAATGCTGGAGCCAAGTACATCGCTCAGCTCTTGATTTACAGTTGCAGTGTATGGTCGAAGTGCTCCCCGGAATACATCTGCCCTAGCTCTCAGTAATCCAGATATCTTTTTACCAACGGGTGCGTCAGGACCCACTAAAACAATTGTACCTTTGGAATCTTTGAATTTCGCAGGATGTTCAACTGCGCCCTCAGGGGCCATAGCATTCACACCTTCTTTTGTTATCAGTCCAGGAATGTAAATGAAGTTATCAACCAATGCATCCCATTGTCTTCTTGAAAGCGAGCTCAGAGGTACATTATAATCATGTTCTCCTGTGAAGTGGATGATTGAATCTATTCTGCCCGACCTATTATTTGCAGCATTAAAGATTCGATGAACGCTTTTTTCATCAAGCATGTCAATCGTATGGTTGTGAAAGTCGTCAAATTCGGTCATGTCTTGCTGGTTATGTGCAAGCACGATTACATCCCTTGCCCCAGCTTCATGAGCGAGTTTAGCAATGCCTTTCACTCTGTCTATGTCCTTCTTAGCTGATGAGCTGGTCGTAATAACTATAGCTTTTCCTCTGACATCCGGTTGAACTAGCCCGTCAACTCCAGTCCCAACTATTGGTTTGACTGGATAGAACACGCGGTCATTTGGAATCACTCTGCCGTTTATTAACCTGCTTATATTGTCATCACATAAATTTATGACCATTTCTGCTACGTCTTCTTGTTTCAGGAATTCCCCATCTACTATCATCTTGCTCGTATTACTCTGTATTTTTTCGGCTATCTCCTGCATCTTCGCAAGAGCGCCTGCTACAGTCTCTGACAATTTGTTGATATTTTCCTCTGATACGACCTGACCACGAGATTTGCAAATGTCTGCGGCAACTTGGGAAACACCTTTTGCTACCACGTCTGCCGGTTCACCCAAAAGAGGAAGCGCATCGGCGGTAATCTTCTCAATATCGAGAGAGCTGAGTTCAGGGTAGCCTCCAATACGTAGAAATTCAGCAGCGGCTTTAGGATATACTGTCTTGTAAATTCTATCAGAGTGGACAGGTCCGGGGTTTGTTGCAATTGATTGGATGCCCCGTTCCACAAGCTCCCATGCTAGTGCTTCTGCAAGACGGTTCTTGGCGCCCTGTGCAGCGGTATAAGGCGTTCTAAATCTGTATGGTCTCTGCTCATATCTATTTTCCTCTGTAAAAAACGTTGCAATTGTGATTATTTTGGAGCCTCTACTCATCGCACTGAGAGCGGCTACAGAAGTCCAGTAGGTGCCCGTAAGATGGATGGCTACCGCCTCACGGAACTCCTTTACACTTGCATTGGTAAAAGTCTTGACTGGCCCCGAGACGCCTGCATTATTCACTATAATATCAACTCCTCCAAACTGCTTTCGGACACTTTGAAACATGGAATTAATCCCGGATTCATCTGCGACATCTACTCCTGGAAAAACCCCTAACCTGCCAGTAGAACCTGACGAAGAAATTATTTGCTCCAAAATGCCTGCAGTTTGATCCAGAGGCTCCTTCCTCCTGCCCATGATGACAATATTGGCGCCGTTTTCGGCAAACGTTCTGGCGATTGCCTGCCCGATACCAGTTCCGCTACCAGTGATAACTACGGTTCTATCCGTAAATCTT
>Ga0114129_10016621_pt1 | contig 10479 bp, 9 predicted proteins | sample RhiMetdeltSRZDD1_FD_80071 | JGI IMG/M metagenome (GOLD analysis project Ga0114129, IMG submission 80071) | Populus rhizosphere microbial communities from Tennessee, USA - Rhizosphere MetaG P. deltoides SRZDD1 (version 2) (version 2) | ecosystem: Host-associated > Plants > Roots > Rhizosphere >... | reverse complement strand
CACGGCGGGGTGAATTCAATATTTCGTAGGGGCGAGAGGCTTCTCGCCCCTACGAACAACGTTTCTGACATGGTAGCGCGTTTATGACCAGTTCAAAGACGACACAAGATTTCGCTCTTGCCATCCGCCCGATAGAACCGGGTGCGGCGGCTCCTGTGGTATATGACCTCAACGGGACTGCCACGAATATCGGTTCCGCCGAGGATAATCATATCGTGCTGCGCGGGCCCGGTGTCGAGCCATATCATGTTGCGCTACGGAGAGAAGATAAGGACCTGGTGCTGGTCGTGGATTGGGCGCTAGCCCGCCGTGAAGGAATACCATTTAAGGCATTCCGCGCAGGGGATCGTCTTTATTGTCAGCGACACGGCAAGATACCCGGCAAGCAGGGGCGCTGCCCGAAGTGTATCAAGGGTGAAAGAGCGCCGGTCTGGCTGTTTCGCCCGGTTCAGGCAGGTGACGTATTTCCCATCGGGCAGGAATTTGAGGCGTCTGTGCTCAGTCAGGCCCGCCCCAAAAAGGTCAAAGAAGAAGCTCCAGAAAATGCATATATTTCGCCCTGGCCCGATTTAGCCTACATGGAATCCCTGGGCCGTCCGGCGGTGCAGATCGGCAAAGCGCCCGCAGCAATTGAGGATCAATCTTACCCGCTAGACGATTCGAATTACTGGGTGTGGAGTCCGCCCGAATCGCCGCTACCTGTTTTTCTGCACCAGCGTGCCAATCATGCGATGACACGCCACGCCTACCGCAACGCGGATCGCGAAGTAGGTGGGCTGATGCTCGGCAGGGTGTACCACGATCCGAAAGACGAAATCTTCTACCCGGTAGTGACGCAAACTCTTCCGGCGAAGTTTGCTACCGAGGCGCGCGGTCATCTGACGTTTACTCATGATACGTGGCGCGAACTGAACCGCCAGCGTGATGACCTGTATCCGGGTTTACAGGTTGTGGGATGGTATCACACGCATCCTGGCCTCGATATTTTCCTCTCGCAGATGGACTTATTTATTCATCGCAATTTTTTTCGCCAGCCCTGGCAGGTAGCGCTGGTGATCGATCCGAAACAAGACCTGGCAGGGATATTTGTTTGGTCGGGCAAAGACCTGCTCGATCCACAAAAGCCGCACCAATTATTCCGCGTGGCCGATCTAGCGGATGATGTGCTCGAAATTCCGCGCTCCCGAATCCGCATCAAGTTGGGGGAACGAGTGAAATGAGTCCGATTAAACTTACCTCAGGGCCGGGCCAGCCCGAAATGGAAGTGCAGCCCGCGCCGTTTGATTCGGCGCTGTACTGGCGTTCCGAATACGAGGATATGCCTGATGATACTTGGCCGTTTATTTTTTTGACTGAGGAAGCCTATTACGAAGCGAACGATCACGCCGACAGTGATATTACACATGAGGTTGGCGGAATCCTGATCGGGCAGGTGCGGCAAACTCTAGCCGGGACGCGCTACGTGGTGATCGAAGTTGCGATGGCAGCCGAGCATGTGAATCACAGTGCGGTGCATCTGACGTTTACTTCGGACACCATTGTCGATCTGCACAATCGGAAAGACGATTTATATCCGGATAAGCAGATTGTGGGATGGTTCCATACCCATCCGGGACTGTCGGTATTTTTATCTTCATACGACGTATTTCTGTATACCAACTTCTTCCCGCAGCCCTGGCAGGTAGCACTGGTGATCGATCCGAGAGCAGAGCGGGCGGGCTTCTTCCGCTATCCGAACGGCAATAAGTCAGAACTTGATCCGCAGCGTTATGTTGGATTTTATGAATTGGCTCCAAGCGGGCAGAGTGTGATCGCGTGGCGGAATTTCGAGCGCGTGGGCGCTGCTCCGGGGAGACGGTAGCCTGAGCAAGAGGTTGGGAAATCAGTAAAGGATGTGGGTTATGAGTCGAAATATGCGTTTGTATTATTACGGCATTCTTGGCGCGATGGGCGGATTGGTCGGCGGGAGGATTTTTGACGCCATCGGCTTTGGCCGCCGCGCAGTGTATCTAAGCGATGCTTTGCTCGGCGCGGCGCTGGGGCTGGCTATGGGGTTGTTCATCGGGTTGGCAGAGATGATCCTTTCGCGGTCGGTGGTGCGCGGCTTGCGCGCCGGGTTGATCGGCGGGGTTATCGGCCTGATTGTTGGGGCGATTACGCTGCCTCTCGCCGAATTCATTTTTCAGGCGGTCGGCGCAGGAATCCCCGGACGCGCGCTTGGCTGGGGCATCTTTGGGGGACTGCTGGGGATTGCCAACAGCATCGGCGTTCGCACGCAGATGTGGAAGGGCATCGTTGGCGGTTTCATAGGCGGATTAATCGGAGGAGCGCTGCTGGAGTTCGTATTTGGACAGTTCGATAATCCCCTGCTCGGCAAGTTCGTCGGGTTGATGATGCTCGGCGCAGCGATTGGCCTATTTACGGCGTTGATCGTCGCTACCCTCTCCCGCGCGTGGATTGAAGTCAAGACGGGCAAGCTCAAGGGCACAGAATTTATCCTCGACAAGTTTGTCGGAGACGGCGCGCCCGCTGCCATCATTGGGAGCAATGTACTCAAGAGCGACATTGCGCTGCCCGATCCTCTCATTTCACCACAACATGCTCGGCTCAAGGGGGGCGGAGCAGCAATGACGCTCACTGACATGAGCATGGACGGTACATACGTGAACGGGCGTAAGGTGGAAACAGTGAATCTGGCCGATAACGCATTGATCCGCCTCGGCAAGACTGAACTGGTCTACCACGAAAAGAGAGTGTGATATGAATCGCAAACACCAATTAAGCGTTTTATTAATCTTCTGTTTGACCCTGCTATTAGTCGCTGTGCCTGCCTTCGCACAAGATTCGCAGGGGAGTGGGTATACCCCAAAGGTAGTTCAGGTGGATACCTCGAACTACCCGGAAGTCACGGTCTACGTTTCGGTAGTCGATGCGAACGGCAATCCGGTGCGGAATCTCAAGCCGGAAGAGTTCCGGCTACTGGAAAATGGGCAGCCTGTCAACGCCACCGGGGTGACACAAGCAGGCGAGCAAGGCCCGGTGACGACCATCCTGACTATCGACAAAAGCGGCAGCATGCTCAAGCTGGGCAAGCTGGATGCAGCAAAGGCGGCTGCACTCGCCTACGTCGATTTGATGCGCCCTGAAGACAAAACCGGCGTGGTGGCGTTCAATACGCAGGTCGAAGTCGTGCAGCCCATCACCAGCGATAAGAACGCTCTGAAGCAGGCGATCAACAGTATTGTGGCGGTCAACGACACGGCACTGTATGACGCACTGATGGAGTCGATCAACCAGTTGAGCGGTGTTCAGGGCCGCAAGGTGATCATTCTGCTGAGTGACGGCCTCGATAACAAGAGCCGACAGACTCTCAACCAGATCATGCAGACGGTGAACCAGTCAGAGATCAGTATCTACACGATTGGGTTAGGCGATCCGTCGGCGGGGCTGACTTCACTGAACGCAGTTAACGAGGCGGCGCTGCGGCAAATCGCAGATCAGTCACACGGAACGTACACCTTCGCGCCCAGCCCTGATGCGCTGAAATCGATGTACGAGCAGCTTTCGACGCAGCTACAAAACGAATACAAGATCACCTATACCAGCCCCAACCCGCTACGCAATGGGCTGGTGCGGAATTTGCAGGTCGAAATCGTGCCGGGCGGGGCAGGGGTAGTGGAAGGGACGACCTCGACAGAAGGAACAGAATTTGGATACAACCCCGGCGGGCTGATCCCTGAAACATCAGGCACTATTGGCTGGATGTTGTTTGGTGGGTTGTTTGTCGTGCTGCTGGCGCTGCTATTCGTCCCGGATGTTATCAAGCGGGTCAGCGAAGGGCGGGAAGCGGCTCCCAAACCGAGCCGCGTCAAACTGAGCAAATCCGTCCCACCGACAGGTAAGACGGTAACACCGGATATGGAACCTACGCCGGAAAACAAGCGGCCCGCGACGGCTAATCGGGTGAAGCTGCGGGATAAGAAATCCTCATAACAGCCACGCCTGACCCCCTCCCTGAAATCGGGAGGGGGTTTTGCATCGGACAGTATTACGCTTTAACTCCAACAATCTCTGCAAACTGGCGAAGGGTATCAAGGTGCTGCAGCACGGAGGTGTAGCCTGCGCCCATCGTGTTGAAGCTCAAGTAGGTAGCATTTAACCCTCGCCACTCCTCGACCAGTTTGGGCCAATCATCGGGTTTGATCAGACTTCCGGTGATGCGCGGCTCCAATCCGAAATCACTGCCCCATGAGCGACCATGCCGTTGGAGCGCTTCAGATGCCTTCTCCCATGCGGTTTTCACATCTTCGGGGGCGCGCTGGTTGACCATCCAGCCATCGCCGAGACGGGCCATGCGGTCGAGGACGCGATCATCCGAGCCACCAAACCAGATCGGGATATTGCCGTTGACCGGGCGCGGCAGAATCCCCGCATCAGGGACGGTATGGTATTTCCCTTCGAACTTTACCAGGGGCTGCTTCCACAACAGGCGCAGGAGTTCCACCTGTTCTTCCATGCGCCTGCCGCGATTGTGGAAATCCTGACCGAGCGAGATGTACTCGACCTCGTTCCAGCCATTCCCCACACCGAGACGGAAGCGATCCCCGCCCGTGAATACATCAATTTGAGCGGCTTGCTTGGCGACCAGCGCGGTTTGGCGTTGCGGGAGGATCACAATGCCCGTCGCGAACTCAAGACGAGTGGTGATCCCAGCCATGAAAGCAAAGAGGGTGAAAACTTCCTGAAACGGATTCTGGTATGTATACGGCCCCTTCCATCCGCCGGGGCGATCCGGGTTTGCGCCGAGGACATGATCATAGGCCAGGATGTGAGAGAAGCCCATCCCTTCGACTGCCTGTGTGTAATCGCGGATGGCGGCTGGATCAGTGGGGAATTCAATCTGGGGAAAGACGACACCGATTTTCATTGGTTTCACCTGTCTCTGTAAGGATGTAGAAGTGATTCATGAATAGATGAAAGATAGGTCTATAATTACCGCTAAGTATCTCAATTAGACGACAGATGTACGGCTCAGGATCATACGCTTGAACGTCTTGATTGCAACCAGCAACGTCGGGCTGCGGCTTGACGAGATTGCAACTAAGTATCCCGATAAACCGGCGCTGATCCTTGCACCTGGGCCGAACCGCCGTACAGAACGGGTGATACCTTACCGTGAGCTACTTGATCACAGCAACCGGATTGCACGCGGCTTGTCGAGCATCGAAGCGGTGAAGGGGATGCGCGCTGCCCTAATGGCTCCGCCCAATGCGGAATTCTTCGCACTCGGATTTGCGCTTCTGCGTGCCGGGATTGTGCCGGTGATCGTCGATCCAGGAATTGGTCTCAAGAGTGTGACGGAGTGCATCGCAGAATGCGAGCCGGAGATTTTCATCGGGTCGCCTGCTGCTCACATGATCCGTCACGGGTTGGGCTGGGGCAAGGCATCAGTGCGGGTGAACATCACAGTGGGCGGGAACAACCTGCTGGGCCGCCGCCAGTGGGGAGGCATGTCGCTGGAAGAAGTCGAGCGGAACGGTCAAGACGCACCGCCGATCACAGTTGCGCCGACAAATCCCGATGATGAAGCAGCAATCATCTATACGAGCGGGAGCACAGGTTTACCCAAAGGGGCAATCTACACGCATGGCAACTTTGCGGCGCAGATCGATTTGCTGCGCGCAACTTTCCCCATCCATCCCGATGAGATCGATCTGCCCGCGTTCCCATTATTTGCACTGATAGACTTTCTAGTTGGCGTGACGGCGGTTGTGCCCGATATGCGCTTCCCCCGGCCTGCTGATGTTGATCCCTCCCTGCTCATCCGCACGATTGAGGATTATGAAATCGCCAATATGTTTGGCTCCCCAGTGGTGATCGAAAAGATAGGGCGCTATGCCGAGGAACATCATCTCACGCTCCCAACCTTGAAGCGTGTAACTACAGCAGGCGCACCAGCTTCCGCCGACTCGCTGGAGCGGTTCCGTAAGCTGCTGCCGCCTGAAGCTGGATTATTCGGGATTTATGGCGCAACTGAAATCCTGCCAATTTCTTGTGTGGAGAGCGGGGAGATTCTGGAAGAGACACGCTACCTGACCGCCGAGGGTGCAGGGGTGTGTGTCGGACGACCGGTGGCGGGTGCGGGTGTGCGGATTATTCAGATCAGCGACGAGCCTATTTCAACATGGGATAACTCCCTGCAAGTACCGCGCGGGCAAATCGGGGAGATTGCGGTGAAAGGCCCCGCCGTTACTGCTGCCTATGCAGGCCGCCCAGAGGCTAATACTGCCGCGAAAATCCGCGATGCGGATGGTCAGGGGATTCACCGGATGGGGGATGTTGGATACATTGACGAGGAGGGGCGGCTGTGGTACTGCGGGCGGAAAGCACATCGAGTCATTACGCCAGAGGGCACGCTGTTTACAGAGTGTGTTGAAGGGATTTTCAATGTGCATCCGCAGGTATCCCGTATAGCCCTGGTCGGCGTTCTGATCAACGGTGTGACAACCCCCGTGCTGTGCGTCGAATTGAAGAAATCACTCATCGAGCCAGATACCGAAGCAATCCGCACCGAGCTATTAGCGTTGGGCGCTGAGCATCCGATGGTGTGCTGCATCTGCAAGATTCTGTTTCACTCCGGTTTCCCAACTGACATTCGGCATAACTCGAAGATCATTCGGGAAAAGTTAGCAGTCTGGGCACAGGAGAAGCTGATACGATGAAAGCACTCGTCACCGGAGCGACAGGTTTTGTCGGTGGGGCGCTGGCCCGCCGTCTGCGCGCGAATGGTGCGGAAGTTACCGGGATCGGGCGGAATACCGAAGTGGGCACAAAACTCGAAGCGCAGGGTATCCGCTTTGTGAGGGCTGATATTGCTGACGCCGAGGCAATCCGCGAGGCGTGCCGGGATCAGGACATTGTGTTTCACAGCGCGGCACTGGCTTCGCCCTGGGGCCGCCCCGCCGATTTCTACGCCTCGAATGTTACGGGTACGGAGAATGTCATTCGTGGGTGCATGGATCAACATGTTAGAAGGTTGGTTTACGTTTCTACGCCGAGCATCTATTTCGAGCATAAGGATCGTTTGAACGTCAAAGAAGATGATCCGCTCCCGGCGAGACCCGTCACCGAGTATGCACGGACGAAACTTCAGGCTGAACAAGCAATCGACCGGGCGCATCATGATGGCTTACCTGTAATCACAATCCGACCCCGCGCGATCTTCGGCCCCGGCGATACAACGATCTTGCCGCGCCTGATCGACCGCTTGCAATCAGGCAGACTGCCTGTGATTGGGGATGCGCGAAACGAATCCGATATGACCTATATAGATAATGTAGTCGATGCGCTGCTGCTGTGCGCGGAGTCGCCTGACTCGACATTGGGGAAGAAGTACAACATCACCAACGGACAACCTGTGCGTATGTGGGAGATGATCAAGAAGCTGACTGCCGAATTGGGGATTCCCTACCCGAAGCGGCAAGTACCGTATTGGGTGGTCGATGGCATCGCAGGTGGGATGGAAATCGCCTACAGCCTGATCCCCGGCCAGCCAGAACCACCCTTGACACGCTATTCGGTGGCTGTGATTTGCCGGAGTACCACGCTCGACATTAGCGCGGCGCGGCGTGATCTGGGCTACGAGCCGCGTGTGAGTATCGAAGAAGGGTTCGAACGGTTTGTGAAGTGGTGGAAGGATATACACCAGTGATTGATGTGGATGGGTACTGCAACAAGATTTTGAACTGCAAAGAGCGCAAAGTACGCAAAGGTTCACAAGAATTGTCAACGTGGGGCTTCAGTAGTGAGTGAAGTCAAAGTCTCGATCTTCCATGCCGGGTACTGTCAGAACATTGAACACCTCGCCATACAGGGCGGGCGGTGGAAAAACATCCGCTTCCCTGCGATGTTCGCGCTGATCGAGCATCCGGGTTTTGGCCCAATGCTTTTTGATACAGGCTACTCCTTCCGATTTTTCGAAGAAACCCGCCGCCTTCCTAATTCGCTTTATGCACGGATGACTCCGGTTACGCTACGCGAAGACGAATTAGCCGTTTCCCAACTAAGCGAGCGCGGCATCCGACCGCAAGATGTTGAGCGGATATTCATCTCACACTTTCACGCCGATCATGTGGCGGCGCTGGGCGATTTCCCCGCCGCGAAGTATGTTTACATGCCGCATGCCTATGGCCCGGTGCGAGGCAAGCATGGATTCGGGGCGCTGCGACATGGCGTTATTTCCGGCCTGTTTCCCGCCGATTTCGAGGAGCAGTCGGAGACGGTAGCACTTAGCAATCTCCGTAAACTTCCTAAAGAGTTTCGCCCCTTCACACACGGAGTCGATCTATTAGGCGACGGAAGCATCATGGCCGTAGAGCTTCCGGGCCATGCGACGGGTCAAATGGGGTTGATACTACGGGCGGCGGATGGTGGAGTTTATTTTCTTGTTGGGGATGCGTGCTGGCTGCGTGGCGCGTTCGAGGAAGCTCGGCTGCCACACCCTATCGCCAACCTGCTCTTTTCCGATCCTGAAGCCTATAAGGAAACAGTGTTTGATCTAGCGGAGCTTCACCAGAAGCGGCCTGACATACGGATTATCCCCTCGCACTGCGCTGAGACAATCAGTAAGTATTCCGGCCAACCTATATGACGGAAGTGCAAATTTATACGCGGGAGACAATCGGCTCACTGGATTGGCCGGACACTCCTAATGGTAAATACGCGCAGAGCTATCTCCTTCCATTTTTCCAAAACGATCCCTCGACGTACATCAGCAATATCCATAACACAACTCTAATGCTAGCGAAAATTGGCGAGGTGTTGCTGCCGATCAGCATCAGTGATTTTCATCCGCAGAATACTTACACTGTTTCGCCATACAGCCACTATGTCACGTATGGGGGTTTCGAAGAGATTGAACGGCTGGGAAATCCGGCAGCTGAGGCGGTGATCCGCGCGATCTTGCGACCTATTGGATGGTGGTTTCGCCGTGCCGAGTTCGACCGCGTGGTGTATATCAATAACTGGCTGCTTTCTACAAATCTGTATCCGGCGCTGCAAGCTGAACAAATAGAAGCGCTGGCACGGATGCTGCCGTCGTTGTTTCCTGACCGCCCGGTCATCTTTCGGTCACTGGACAGGTATCGGAAGTTGCATCTGATCGATGCGTTAGAGCGCTGCGGCTACCGGATGGTAGTCAGCCGACAGGTTTGGTACATAGACCCAGAGGCCGCGCGGCAGAAAAAGCAGTTCAAAGTCGATATGAGTGTGTTCAAGAAGAGTCAGTATGAGATTGTGGACGGCAAGGCGCTCACCGACGCCGAAATCGACCGGGCGGTTGAACTTTACAACCTGCTTTACATTCAGAAATACTCGCATTTCAACCCGCAGTTTACGCCTGCGTTCATTCGATTGGCCCGCGACTGCGATCTACTGACCCTGCGCATGTTACGATTGGATGGTCGGTTCGATGCGGTGATGGGGTATTTTGTCAGGAATGGTGTGATGACGCAGCCATTCTTCGGCTACGATACCACCCTGCCTCAGAAGATTGGACTCTACCGCCTGCTTACAATGGTCACACTGTTGGAAGGAATGGAGCATGGGCTGATGGTTCACGCCAGTGCGGGAGTCGGGCCGTTCAAGAAACTGCGCGGCGGCATGCCTGTAATCGAATATAATGCGGTCTATGATCGGCATTTGCCACTTGGAAGGCGCTTGCCCTGGTCGGTGTTGAAGGTGTTATCGGATAAAATAGCGATACCGGTATTTCAGAAGTACGGGTTTTAGAAGGGCTGGAGCGCCATGCAAATTGAATACCCTCTCAAGATCGCTGGGCTGGGGCGATACCTACCTGAGCGCATTGTCACTAATGATGAACTAGAAGCACTCTGTAAGCTGCCGCACGGATGGATCGAGAAGCACAACGGCGTGTGCGAGCGGCGCTGGGTTAGCGGCGAAACGAGTTCCTATATGGGCGCGCAGGCGGCGCGGGAAGCGCTGGACGAAGCGGGACTCAAGCTGACAGATATTGATTTGGTTCTCAATGCTTCGGGCACACCGGAGCAGGCGATCCCCGATACAGGCGCGCTGATCCAGAAGCAGTTGGGGCTTGGCTCATCAGGAATTCCTTCGATGAGCATCCATGCCACCTGCTTGAGCTTCGTGGCGGCACTGGATATGAGTGCTAGTTTGATCGCAAGCGGACGCTATCGCAACATCCTGATTGTCAGTGCAGACATCGGATCGTGCGGGGTGAATCCGAAAGAAGCCGAGAGCGCAACCTTGCTCGGTGATGCGGCTGCGGCGGCAGTCGTGACGGCGGCAGAGCAGGGTGAAACATCAAAACTCCACAGCGCACTGATGCGTACCTACAGCGACGGCGCATATTACACCACAATTATGGGCGGGGGCAGTGGCAAACATCCAAATCACCTGGAGACACGCTTCGAAGATAATCTCTTTCACATGGATGGGCCT
>Ga0114129_10016616_pt1 | contig 10481 bp, 4 predicted proteins | sample RhiMetdeltSRZDD1_FD_80071 | JGI IMG/M metagenome (GOLD analysis project Ga0114129, IMG submission 80071) | Populus rhizosphere microbial communities from Tennessee, USA - Rhizosphere MetaG P. deltoides SRZDD1 (version 2) (version 2) | ecosystem: Host-associated > Plants > Roots > Rhizosphere >... | reverse complement strand
GCGTGTGCCGGCGAGGCGTGGTCATGTACATCACCACACGCAGACGTGACCCAAGTGGCCATCCAACGTCGTCCATGCAGGCTCCTGCTGCCCATGCCAACGCTCCTCACCGCGTGCACACGGGGGACAAGCAGCGTCACGTGCAGGCCTCGATGGGGAGCAACACCAGCAGAGAAGCGAGGCAACAGACGCCTGGGCAGATTGCCAATGAGAAATGGCTCACGGCAAGGCAAAGCGCAACCATGCGAGAGCGCCAACTCTTGTATTTGCAATATACGCCACACTGCTCCAGGAGACGAAAGACTACTGTTTCCAGCAACTTTTTGCGGCATTTTGTCACAGCGAAATTTTACAAGGCGTAAAGCAAAAAAATTCAAGGGCTTTATAAACACACGTCTCCTCCAGCATCATCCCTGTCACTTATGCTATGATGAGCGCACGCAAATGCACGGAGGCTCAGCACCGGGCAGGGAGGAAACGGGATGGACTTTGTCGCGGTCGTGGATCAAGTCATTACCCTCCTGCGCCAGCGCGGTCGCGTGACGTACCGTCTTCTCAAGCGACAGTTTCAGCTCGATGACGAGGCGCTGGACGATGTGAAGGTGGAACTGATCAAGGGCCAACGGCTCGCCGCCGATGAGGACGGCGCCGTGCTGGTCTGGATCGGAGATGCTGCCGCGCCCCCTGCTCCAGCTGTAGCACCAGCACCCACCCCGGCACCCCTGACCTACACACCCTCCTATCTCGCGGAGAAGATTCTGACGTCTCGCGGCGCCCTGGAAGGCGAACGCAAGCAGGTTACCGTGCTGTTTGCCGACCTCAAGGGCTCGATGGAACTCCTGGCCGAGCGCGATCCCGAGGACGCCCGCCAGCTCCTTGACCCGGTCCTAGAACGCATGATGACCGCGGTGCACCGCTATGAGGGCACAGTCAACCAGGTCATGGGCGACGGCATCATGGCGCTCTTTGGGGCCCCCCTGGCCCATGAAGATCATGCGGTGCGGGCCTGCTATGCCGCCCTGGCCATGCAGGAGGCCCTGCACCGCTATGCCGACGCGGTGCGGCGTACCCAGGGACTGCTGGTGCAGATGCGCGTGGGCCTCAACAGCGGTGAGGTCGTGGTGCGCGCCATTGGCAATGACTTGCACATGGACTACTCGGCCGTGGGCCAGACCACCCATCTGGCCGCGCGGATGGAACAGCTCGCTGCGCCGGGCAGTATTCTCCTGACGGCGGCGACGCTACGGCTGGTGGAGGGCTTCGTGCGGGTGCAGGCGCTGGGTCCGGTGCCCGTCAAAGGCCTGGTGGAGCCGGTGGAGGTGTTTGAGTTGGTCGGCGTCACGGCCCTGCGGCGGCGCTTACAGGCGTCAGTGGCCCGGGGACTGTCGCCCTTTGTGGGCCGACAGACGGAGCTTGAGGTGCTGCACCAGGCACTGGCCCGGGCTGGGGCCGGCCAGGGGCAGGTCGTCGCGCTCCTGGGCGAGCCCGGGGTGGGCAAGTCGCGCCTGGTCTACGAGTTTCTGCGTTCCCACCACACGCAGGGCTGGTTGCACCTGGAGAGCAGCTCGGTGTCGTACGGCAAGGCGACCCCCTACCTGCCGGTCATGGACCTGCTCACCGGCTATTGCGGCATCGACAGCCGCGATGACCTGCGGCGTCGGCGTGAGAAGGTGTTGGGCAAAGTGTTGGGGCTCGATGAGGCGCTGCGCCCGACGCTGCCCGCCCTCCTGGCGCTCCTGGAGGTGCCCGTGGACGAGCCGCAGTGGCAGGTCCTCGATCCTCCTCAACGCCGGCAGCGCACCTTGGACGCCCTCAAGCGCCTGCTGCTGCGCGAAAGTCAGGTGCAGCCGCTGCTGGTGGTGTTCGAAGACCTCCACTGGATTGATACCGAGACCCAGGCGCTGCTCGACAGCCTCGTCGAGAGCCTGCCCACCGCTCGCCTGCTGCTCCTGGTCAATTACCGGCCGGAGTACCAGCACGGCTGGGGCAGCAAGACGTATTACACGCAACTGCGGCTCGATCCCCTGCCCTCGGCGCGCGCACAGGCCTTGCTCCAGGCGCTGCTCGGTGACGACGCGAGTCTCACCCCCCTCACGCCGCGGTTGATCGCCCGCACCGAGGGCAACCCGTTCTTTCTGGAAGAGAGTGTGCGCACCTTGGTGGAAACGGGCCTCCTGGTCGGAGCACCGGGTGCGTACCGTGTGGCGCAGTCGCTCGACACCTTGCACGTGCCCGCGACCGTGCAGGCGGTGCTGGCTGCACGGATTGACCGCCTCCCGCCGGAGGAGAAACGCCTGCTCCAGACCGCGGCGGTCATTGGCATGGAGGTCCCCGTGCCCCTGGTGCAGGCCATTGCTGAGCTGCCCGAGGCGGCCGTGCACCGGGGCCTCACCCACCTCCAGGCGGCCGAGTTCCTCTACGAGACCCGCCTGTTCCCGGAACGCGTCTATACCTTCAAGCACGCCCTGACCCACGAGGTCGCGTATGCGAGTCTGCTCCAGGAGCGGCGGCGGGCGCTGCATGCGCACATTGTCGAGGCCCTGGAAACGCTCAGCGGCGACCGCCTGGCGGACCAGGTCGAACCCCTGGCCGCTCATGCCGTCCGCGGCGAGGTGTGGGACAAGGCCCTCCGGTATGGCCGGCAGGCCGGAGCGAAGGCCATGGAGCGCTCGGCGGCGCGCGAAGCGGTGGGCTATTACGACCAGGCACTGGCGGCCCTGGCGCATCTGCCGCAGCACCGCGCCCTGCAGGAGCAGGCCATCGATCTGCAGCTGGACCTGCGAACGGCGCGCGCGGTCCTCGGGCAGCATGCGCGCATCCTGCACGACCTCCGCACCGCGGCCACGCTGGCGGAAGCGTTGGACGATCCGCGCCGGCTCGGACGGATCGCCGTCTATATGGCCGATTGCTTCACCGCGGTGGGCCAGTACGATTGCGCCATGGCGTCCGGCCTGCGCGCCCTCGCCCTCGCTACAGCCAGCGGGGATAGCGGCACGCAGATCTGGGCACATAACTACCTGGGCCTGGTGTACTTCATCCAAGGGGACTATCGACAAGCCATAGACGCCTTCCGGCGGACCGTGGCCGCGCTGGAGGGCGAGCAGCGGTACGAGCGCTCCGGCCAGAACGTCCCGCCCGCCGTGTTCGCTCGCACCTTTTTGTCCCTGTGCCTGGCGGAGATGGGCGCGTTTGCCGAGGGGAGGGCCGTCGGCGACGCCGTGCTGCGCATTGCCGAGGCGGTCAATCACCCCGTGAGCCTGGTGAGTGCCTATCGGGGTGTCGGTCAGCTCGCCCTCCGCCAGGGGAACCTGCACCGGGCGCTCCCGCTGCTCGAACGTGCAGCGGGCATCTGTGAGGACATGGAGCTCCCGTTCCATTTCTCCCTGCTCGCGCAGGCCTTAGGCGCCGCGTATGTGCTGTGCGGGCGTATGGACGAGGCCATGCGGCTCCTCGAACGGGTGCTCGAGCAGACCACCGTGAGCGGCAGAATGAATGTGCTGGCGCCGCTGCTCGCCACGCTGGGCGAGGCGCATCTGCGCGCTGGCCGCCTGGAGGAGGCGCGCGCGCTTGCCACCCGTGCCCTCGAGCATGCCCGTACCTACCAGGGACGAGGCAATCAGGCATATATCCTGTGCCTCCTCGGCGAGATTGCGGCGCATCGTGCCCCGCTGGAAGTCGAAGAGGCCGCAGCCCACTACCAGCAGGCCCTCGCTCTCGCCGAGGAACTGGGCATGCGCCCGCTCCAGGCCCACTGCCACCGTGGCCTCGGCACCCTCTATGCCGCGACGGGGCAGCGGGAGCAAGCCCGGACCGCACTGTCGATGGCGATCGCCATGTACCGCGCTATGGAGATGACGTTTTGGTTACCCCAGACGGAAGCGGCGCTGACGCAGGTGGAGGGCTGATGATGGACTATGATGCCGTCCTGGCACAGGTGCTCGATCTCCTTCAGCAGGAAAAGCGCCTGTCCTATCGGGTCCTCAAACTGCGCCTCCAACTCGATGACGAGACCCTTGAAGCGCTCAAGGAAGACCTGATCTACGCCAAAAAGCTGGCGGTGGACGAGGACAACCGTGTGCTGGTGTGGGCTAGTGAGCACACCTCCGCGTCCGCGCCGCCCGCAGCCCCTGGAACTCCAAAACTCGCTGCTCCGTCGACTGAGCCTGAACGTGCCCCCCTGGCCTATACACCTCCACACTTGGCCGAGAAAATCCTGACCTCCCGCAGCGCCCTTGAAGGCGAGCGCAAACAGGTCACGGTGCTGTTCGCCGATGTAGCGGGTTTCACGACACTCGCCGAGCAGCTCGACCCTGAAATCGTCCACGAGATCATCAATCGCTGCTTCGAAGGCATCACGGCGGAGGTGCACCGCTTCGAGGGCACGATCAACCAGTACACGGGCGACGGGGTCATGGCGCTGTTCGGTGCTCCTATCGCGCACGAAGACAGCCCGCGCCGGGCGGTACACGCCGCTCTGGGCATTCAGCGGGCGATCCGTGATGTCGCCCAGGCCCTCCAGGCCGAACGTGGTCTCATGCTACAGATGCGCATTGGCATTAACACGGGCCTGGTCGTGGTGGGCAAGATCGGGGATGACTTGCGCATGGATTACACGGCGGTGGGCGATACCACCAACCTGGCAGCGCGGCTCCAACAACTCGCCCAGCCTGGAACGGTGGTCATCAGTGAGGCGACGCACCGGCTGGTGGCGGGATTTTTTGACACGCGCGACCTGGGGGAGCACACCGTCAAGGGGCATACAGAGCCAGTCCGGGCCTTTGAGGTGCTGCGGGCGCGCGGGCGGCGCACCCGCCTAGAGGTGGCGGCCGAGCGCGGCCTCACGCCACGCGTCGGCCGTGACCGCGAGCTGACGACGCTGCTGGACTTGTTCCAGCAGGCGAAAGCGGGCCATGGGCAGGCGGTGTCCATCACCGGGGACGCCTGCATTGGCAAGTCGCGCCTGGTGCTGGAATTCCGTCGCGCCCTCGCCGCAGCCGGGGAAACGGTCACCTGGCTGGAGGGCCAGTGCCTGTCCTTCGGGCAGGCGATCCCGTTCCTGCCCGTCATTGACCAACTGCGGGCCAACTTCGGCATTGAAGAGGCGGACGGCGAGCCGGAGATTATTGCCAAGGTCGAGGACGGCATGCGCCGCATGGGCACCCTCGACGCGCACATCCCCGCCATTCGCTACCTCCTGGCCGTGGACCCGGGCGACGCCGCGCTCAGCGCCCTGGAGCCCACGGTGCGGCGTAAGCAGGTCGTCGATGCCGTGCTGGCGCTGGCGCTGCGCGGGGCGCAGTTGCGCCCCCTGGTGTTGGTCTACGAGGACCTGCACTGGATCGACACCAGTACGGAAGCGTTGCTCGGCACGCTGCTGGATGCGATCGCGGGTGTGCCGGTGCTGCTCCTGCTCATCTACCGGATGGGGTATACCCCGCCGTTCGGCAGCCGGAGTTTTCACACCACCCTCACCCTCCAGAGCCTCTCGGAGGCCGACACCGTGACCATGGCAAGCTGCATCCTGGGCACCGAGCACTTCCCGGAGGCCCTCACGGCGGTGCTGGTGGCGAAGGCCGAAGGGGTGCCGCTGTTTGTGGAAGAGGTGGTCAAAACGCTCCTGGATGTCGGGGCGCTGCAGCGGGACAATGGGAGTTACCGCGTGGTGCAGGGACTGGCCGAGGCCCGCGTGCCCGACACCATCCAGGCCATCATGATGGCGCGCCTGGACCGCCTCGGCGACGAGGGCAAGCGCACGGTGCAACTGGCATCAGTGATTGGTCGGCAGTTTCTGGTCCGTCTCCTGGCACGCATCGCAGATCTGGCGAGGCCGCTTGAGGGGCTCCTGATGGAGTTGCAAACGCTCGAGCTCATCTATCGGCAGGGGCTGCTCCCCGAACCTGCCTATGTGTTCAAGCACGCCATGATCCAGGAGGTGGCCTATAACAGCCTCCTGCTGCGGCAGCGGCGGGCGTTGCACCAGGCAGTGGGTGTGGCCATTGAGGAGCTGTACCCCGAACGTCTGGCGGAGCACTACGAGGAGTTGGCGCATCACTTTACCCAGGGGGAGGTGTGGGCGAAGGCCCTCGAGTACAGTACTCTTGCGGGTGACCGGGCCGTAGACGCGTTTGCCAATGCGGAGGCCAAGGCGCATTACGCCCGGGCCTTACAGGCAGCAGCGCACATCACCCCGTCCCTGGAGCCAGGAGCCGTGGCACGCCTGCATGCCAAGCACGGAGCGGTGCTTGCCGTCCTTGGCGAGTTTGGGGGGGCCGTGGCGGCCTATCAGCAGGCGCTGGCCCTGATCCGGCAGACGGCGGACCGGCGGGGCGAGATCGATATCCTCGTTGGACTGTGTGGGGCCTACATTAGGGCTCACGATAGGGACCCGGCACTTGTGTCTATTGAGCAGGCCCTGGCCATGACGCGGGCACTGCGGGATCGGGCCTTCGAGGCGCGTTGCCTCGCCAACCGGGCCTGGCTCCGCTCCGTCGGCTATGGCCAGCTGGTCGAAACGACGCCCGATGCCGAGGAGGCGCTGCGCCTGGCCCGGGAGATCGGCGATCCGAAGCTGGTAGCAGAGGCCCTGATCTGCCTCGGCAGGGTCCTCCAGTGGCGTGGGGTGTTGGACCGCAGCCTCGGGTATCTCCAGGAGGGGGTGGAACTCGCCCGGCGCACGCATGCCGGGTTCCTGTTCAGTGTGGCTGCCTTTTTCATCGGCAACGCCTACACGGCCAGGGGCGCCTACGAGGACGCGCTCCAGTGGTATCAGCAGCTCAGCGACTATGCGTCCAAGGCGGGAGACAAGCTGCATATGGTCCGGATTCCCAACCTCATTGGCGGTGTCCACCTGGAGCTCTTCGATTTCGACGAAGCGCTCCGACTGAACCTGGAGGGAGCTGAGGTGGCGCAGCGGCTCTTCCCCTGGCCCGAGCCGCGTGCCCATGCCCTCGTGAAGGCTGGCCTGGCCCACCTGTATCGGAGGGAGTCCGGCCCTGCGGAGGCCTGCTTCCGCCGCGCCGAGGCGCTGCTGGAGGCCGATACCTGGGTGCGCTGGCGCTGGCACATCGCGCTCCTGCATGCGTGTGGGGAGCTCGCCTTGACCCAGGGGCGCCACGACCAGGCCTGGTCCTACGCGACGCAGTCCCTGGCCTTAGCGACCCAGACCGGTTCGCGCAAGCACGTGGCGCGCACCCAGCGGCTGCAAGGGGAAGTGCTGGCGGCACGCGGGCAGCTCGAAGCAGCAGCGCAGGCGTTGGTGACCTCGGTCCATGGGGCTGAGCAGATCCAGACGCCCCGTGAGGTGTGGCTGGGGCAGGCGGCTCTTGGCAAGGTCCTGGCGCAGCTCGGGAGGGACAAGGAGGCGGAAGCCCAGCTCACCCAGGCGACCCAGACCATAGAGGCGATTGCTGCCCACGTGCCCATACCGCGCTTGCGCCACAGCTTCCTGAGCGCCGCCCCGGTCCTGGAGGTCTACGTCACCTTGGGACACCGGCCCCCCCAGTACAACGAGGAGGGAGGATGACGCGCCAGGGCCAGGGGGTGTGCGGGCTCTGGAGCGCACGCCATTGTGTTGCGTCTCCCAGGCATGCCTGCTCGCAGGCGGCTCCCCGCTCTGGTGTGCCTTCGTACACTAGCCTGGGTATTACGGAGGATGATCTCCAGAGGCCGGCCGAACGCTGGCTGATTTCCCGCGGGCTGTAACACCCCAAAGCGCCAGGAGGTCAAAGCGCTGCTGGGAGAGTTGGAGAGATACCACGGGTCGTTAGCACTCTCCAAAGAAACACATCGCCCAACAGCGTCTCACTCTACAGCAGAGACGTCCCCCCATTCCTGGGTTTCCTGCAACACACTCCTCATCGTCTATGCTAGGATGGAGCCGTGCATGTGCTTACCGGAAGCGCCCAGGGAGGGCGGAGACGAGGTGGACTGTGTCGCGGTGGTGGATCAGGTCAGGCCAGGGAGCGGCCCGTCCTGGACCCTTGGCCCGCGATGGGAGTTGTGTGGAGGGCCGTGGAAGCGGCGCGTGTGCCAAGCGCGGGAGCGCCTGGATGGTCGCACGCTCCCGACGCGAGGAAGGCGATCGACCCATGGACTTGCACACCTATACTGGCGTGGTCGAAGACAATTATCAGCGGCTCGCCGACATTCTCCTCAGCCCAGACTCCGACGCGTCGAAAGTGCAACGCCTGCTGGCGCTGGACCTCCTCCCCGCGCCGCCGATCCCGCGTGGCTACGCCATCTGGTCCGAGGGCCTGCTGGCCTAGGCCTTTGCCTGCTTTCCCACCGTGGCCTTCCCGGCCTTATGCGAACGGTTACGCACCGCGACCGCCCACCAGGACACGTCGCGTCTGGACAAAGCCCTCACGATGTGGGGCGACCGGTTCGCCACAGCCCTGTCTGCCTGGCTGGCGAGCGATACGCTCCGCTGGCACGCACGCGCCATCCACGGCCTCACCCTCTACGCCAAAGGACTCAATGCTTTGTGCGATGTAGAAACGCCCTCGCTCGAGACCCACTTGCATCAGACCAATTACGCCGAGCTCGTGCGGGTCACGCGCGACTGGGACCTGGGGGTCGCCCCCGCGGCCCTGCTCTCTGGACACCCTCGCCACGTCTTGGCCCACCAGGTGGGCACGATGGTGGTGGAAGCCACCGATGAGGCCCACCGCATCGCTATGCTGCGCTGTCTCGGCCGGCTGTGCGTGCCCCATCACCCCGCCCCCGCCCTGGCGGCCACCTTGGCCACCCTCGCGGCGGAGGCGGACTCCCGCGTGCTGGAGCGGGAAGCCATCATCGCCTTGTGCCATCTCGACCGCACCCAGGCCTGTGCGTATATACGGCAGCATTGGCTCGCCGGGGCACCACAGCGCACCATGGCGGCCGAACTCCTGGGCTTGGCGCGGACGTCCGCGGCCTTTGACCTCCTGCTGAAGCTCATGGTGGACCCCCAGGCGGACACACGCCGCAAAGCCCTGGCGTCTCTGGCAGCATTTGCCTCAGAGGATGCCCTGCGCGTCCTGACGGCGCACCAGGAGCCCGATCCCCAGACGCAGCGACAGCTGTTGCGCAGCCGCCAGGAGCTCAGACGTCGTGTGCACCACCCAGCTGCCGCACCCCGGCGCGGCCCGAGCGCGATCTATGGGATCTCCCCGCTCGTGCTCCTCGCGCACGCTCCAGGCCAAGCGGTCTTTACGGAACGCGCCTTGTCCGCCGCCCTGCCGCCAGGGTTGATCGCCGATAGCGCGTCCTCGCGGCGCTACGCCGTCGAACTCGGGCTGTTCGAACGGCAGGGCGATGTGTATCGCGTCTCGGGTCTGGGAGCGGCGGTCCACTGGGTCGAAGGGTATCTGCAGGCAGGGGTACGACGCTACGGAGGCCAACCATCCAACGCCACCGCGGCTGACGTGGACCCCGGCGCGTAGGGTCCTTACCCAACACAGCGCTCAGCCAGGCACGACCGCTTGGAGACGTGCCTTCGCCTCAGGGTGCCTTTGCAGGGCCATGCTGCTCACCCCCGCGCGTGGTCTCTGGAGCTGAAGCCCACGGGCTCCGAGGATGCCTGTCCACCGCCTGACAGGGCTGCCTGCCTTGAGGGCGCTGCACGGCGCACACCGACAAAGTGAGATGCGCTGAGTCGCCACAGCAGCCCACGCGCGGAGGCACGATCTGTGGGCAACCTGGGGGTATACAACGGGCATAAGCAACACACGGCGCAGTGACATTCCGCCCAACTGCGTCACAACAGACATCACCCACGACTCTCTACCCCTGTACTTCATTCAGCATGTTATCTGTTACCTGTGCTATGATGGAGTCGTACACGAGCCCAGAGGCCGAGCACCTGGCAGGGAGGACATGCGGTGGACTTTGTCGCGGTGGTGGATCAGGCGATCGCGCTGCTGCGCCAGCGGGGCCGCCTAACGTATCGGACCCTCCAGCGGCAGTTCCAACTGGACGATGCGGCGCTGGAAGACCTCAAGGACGAGCTCATCTACGGCCAACGCCTGGCGGTCGATGAAGAGGACAGAGTCCTCGTCTGGTCTGGTGAGACGAAGACGTCGGCGCCGGCGGCCGCGGCTCCAGCAGGGACACCTGCGCCAGCCCCCCTTGCCTACACCCCACCCTATCTCGCGGAGAAAATCCTCACCTCCCGCAGCGCCCTGGAAGGGGAACGCAAACAGGTCACCGTGCTGTTCGCTGATGTGGCGGGGTTCACGACACTCGCCGAGCAGCTCGATCCCGAGGTGGTGCACGAGATCATCAATCGCTGCTTTGAGCGCATCACGGCCGAGGTGCACCGCTTTGAGGGGACGATCAACCAGTACACCGGCGATGGGGTCATGGCGCTGTTCGGCGCGCCTCTCGCCCACGAAGATAGTCCACGCCGGGCCGTGCACGCGGCCTTGGGCATTCAGCGCGCTATGCATGACCTCGCCCAAGCGCTCCAGGCTGAGCGTGGGCTGCGCCTGCAGATGCGCCTT
>Ga0114129_10016615_pt1 | contig 10482 bp, 8 predicted proteins | sample RhiMetdeltSRZDD1_FD_80071 | JGI IMG/M metagenome (GOLD analysis project Ga0114129, IMG submission 80071) | Populus rhizosphere microbial communities from Tennessee, USA - Rhizosphere MetaG P. deltoides SRZDD1 (version 2) (version 2) | ecosystem: Host-associated > Plants > Roots > Rhizosphere >... | reverse complement strand
CCCCAGAGTGGGCTGTCATTGAAGCCCTTGTGGCCGAACTCGCCCATGGCCGTCATGCCGATCGGAATGCCGCCCGCCGCCTCTAGGCGCTGCACGGCGACGGCGTCGTGGTCGGCCACGTTGTGCTCGAACATGTAGGACCCGAAGGTAAGCCGCATGCCTTCGACGGCGACCATGTCTACCGAGAACGGTACGCCGTCCAGTGGGCCAAGTGCTCGGTCGGCAGTCACCTCGCTCTCCGCACGGCGTGCCGCTGCGAGCGCGAGTTCGGAATAGACCACGGTGTAGGCGTTGAGTTGAGGCTGCAGTCGCTCGATCCGGGCCAGCACAGCGTTCATGAGCTCGACCGGCGAAAGCTCTCTGCGCCGGATGCGCGCGGCGAGTTCAATCGCCGGGGTGAAGCAGAGATCCTCCAGAGACGATGCTGTTGCGCCCACGATCGATCCTCCTGTCCCCGACAGGCATGCCGGCACGCCAGCATAAGCGCGGAGGAAGGGGCACACCACGCGCGCCTAGACAGGCTCCCTGGCAGCCGACACGAATCGTCGCCTCGGTACTACGCACGGTAGGTCAACACCAGTAAGCGGAGGGAGTGCCGTCGCACCTGTAAGGGGAAAGGGTGCCAATAGGCGACATTCTTTGCCGTACGAGAGCGTCGGATCGTGTGGATTAATTTAAACCGGCCAAGAAGGAGGGATGCACGAGCTGGACAAGGGGAATGGGGCGGCTGCCCGGATGGAGCCACAAGCAGCCGGCATAGTTCGCGGCGATAGGACGGACAGGGCGCGCGCTGAGCTGCACCCATGACAATTGGCACCTACGCGTAGAAACGCCATGTGGAAGACATGAAAAACCTGACGCGCCGCGCATTCGTCGGCTCGATGACCGGTTTCGGAGCGACGACTGCCCTGCCGGCATTCGGCCAGGGCCCCACCTCAGGGGCCATCTTGAAGAAGGCGATCCCATCCACGGGCGAGCAGATTCCCGCCATTGGCCTGGGGACCTGGATCACCTTCAATGTCGGCAATGACGAAAGGCTACGCGCCGCGCGCGCGCAGGTGATGCAGACCTTCTTCGACCGTGGCGGGAGCCTGATCGATTCCTCGCCCATGTACGGCTCTTCCGAAGCGGTGATCGGCTACGGCCTAGCGCGCATCAAGAACAAGGCCACTCTCTTTTCAGCCGGCAAAGTGTGGATCGTGCTCAAGACGCTCGGCGTGAACCAGATGGAGGCGTCGCGCAATTACTGGGGCATTGAGCGGTTCGATCTCATGCAAGTCCACAATCTGCTCGACTGGAGCACTCACATCGAGACGCTGAAGGAGATGAAGGCGCAGGGACGCGTGCGCTACATCGGCATCACCACCTCCCAGGGCTGGCGCCATGGCGGCCTCGAGCAGATCATGCGGACCCAGCCCATCGACTTCGTGGCGTTCAGCTACAACGTGATCGATCGCGAAGTGGAGGAGCGCCTTCTGCCGCTCGCAGCGGAGCGCGGGATCGCGGTCATCGTCAACCGACCATTTCAGGAAGGCGTGCTGATTGAGCGCATGATGCACCATCCGCTGCCCCATGGGCAGGCGAGATCGATTGCGCGAACTGGGCGCAGTTCCTCCTGAAGTTCATTGTCTCGCACCCGGCCGTTACCTGTGTGATCCCCGCCACCAGGCGGGTAGATCATATGGAGGAGAATATGGGGGCGATGCGGGGCCGGCTGCCCGATGCAAAAATGCGCAGGCGCATGGCGCGCTACGCCGAGAACGTGTAGCCGCATGCGGTCGTTTCCCTTTACCGCGGACGTCTATTTCTCCCTTTTTGAGACCTACAACAGCGCCATCTGGCCGGCGCAGCTAGTCGCCTATGGCCTCGGCATCCTCGCGCTGGTCCTGGCTCTGCGGCCGCGGGCGGCGGGTGGCCGCATCGCGCTTGCCGTTCTGTCCATCTTCTGGCTGTGGAACGGCATTGCCTATCACCTCCTGCATTTCCTCCAGATCAATTTTGCCGCGCCCGCCTTCGCCGCGCTGTTCGTCCTCCAGGGAGTTCTGTTCGCCGGGTACGTGGTCGGCGGGCGCAGCATCTTCCGCTTCCGCACCGACGTTTTCGGATGGAGCGGCTTGTTGCTTTGTTTGTTCGCGTTGGCGGTTTATCCTCTGCTCGGCTGGCTTGCGGGTCACGCCTGGCCGCGGGCAGGAGTATTCGGCGTGGCGCCGACGCCTACCACAATCTTCACGTTCGGCATGCTCTTGATGCTGGAGGGCGGCGCACCGCTCTATCTCTTTGCTATCCCGGTGCTGTGGTCGCTGGCCGGCGGCAGTGCTGCGGTGTTCATTCTCCGCATTCCCGAGGACGTGTCGCTGCTGGTCGCGGGCGTCGTCGGGCCCTGCATGCTGGTCTGGAAGTTCGCAAAGAATCGCAGCGAACTGCGAAACACATCGCACCTCAAGAACACCCGGTAGGAGGATCCTGCCTTGTCAACGGTGCCGGTCTCGCGAGCCCGTCAAAGAGTAGCTGCAAAGAGCCCGATGCGGGTCAAATCTCGCCGGTCTAGCAACGATGAGCGCACGGCAGATGTACCCCCGAAAGCTGCCGGAGTCGCCCACCGCCCAGAACGGGCAATGTGTGCCATCTACGGACTCACGCACCGCAGCAAAATCGCCCCATAGAGATGGAACAGGAGCGTTCCTGCGACGACCGCGGCAACAAGTAAGGCCGCCTGGGTCGCGTTGAGACCTATGGCAAGGCTGGCGCAACAGTGCGAAGCGTTCAGCCCAACCTGGAAGGCGAATTCGCCTGCATACAAATCTGTACAAAACGTCGATTGCAACCCTGACTTCGGCCAATTAATTCCCGTTCGAGCACTTGGTCTGCCGGGGCATTCTTAGGCTGGCCGAGTAGGCTCTTCGCAAACAAAACGAGATGGAGAGACGATTGACCGTCGATGTCACAGCTGCGGAGTGCGGTGAAGATGGCAAGGGTGCAGCCTTGCGCGCTCGCTTGACGCAAAGAGAGCTATCCGTGCTGAAAAATGCTTCGGAAGGTAGGACGGCAGATGAAATTGCTACGGTACTTGGCCTGGGCATGGAAACTGTTCGTAGCCACTTAAAGAAGGCAAGAACAAAGTTGGGAGCCCGCAATAGTGCCCACGCCGTAGCTGAAGCTATGCGGCAGTTTTTGATCGCCTGAAGTTCGGTATAATGCTCCAAGCTCAAGCCTAACCGCCAGCGGGATCCTGCGATGCCCATCGTCGAACGCGAGCATGACGCCGGCGTCGGACGGGAGGCGCGTGTCGGATCACTCGCGGACCTCCGCGGGCTGTTTGAGACATCACCCGATCTGATTGTCATTGCGGACTGTCGCGGCACGTTCACGCATATCAGCCAGAGTAGCGAAGCTATCCTGGGCTATCGACCCGACGAAATGATCGGGCGCAACGGTGCGGACTTCATCTATCCCGAGGACCTCGATCCCACGCGCAAAGAGATGCGCTTGGCGCGCCGAGGCCGGCATATGCGCAACTTCGAGGCGCGCTACGTCCACAAGAACGGCCGTGTGGTAACCCTCACTTGGTCGGGCGCATGGTCGGAAGATCGGCAACAGCACTCCTTCATCGGCCGCGAAGTGACCGAGCAGAAGCTGGAGGAGGAGAAATTCCGGCTGGCGGTCGAGGCATCGCCGAGCGGGATGGTGATGATTGACGCCGCGGGTTCCATCGTGCTCGTCAACGCGGAGACCGAGCGGATGTTTGGATACGCTCGCGCTGAGCTGATCGGGCAATCCGTCGATATTCTGGTGCCGGCCGATTTTCGCCACCACCATGCCGGGCACCGCTCCGGTTTCACCGCCGCCCCCCAAGCCCGCCGCATGGGTCTGGGCCGTGACCTGCATGGATTGCGCAAGGACGGCAGCGCGTTTCCGGTGGAGATCGGCTTGAATCCGATCCGCACGCGCAGCGGCCTGTTCGTGCTCAGCGTTGTGGTGGACATCAGCGAGCGCAAGCGGGTCGAAGCGGCCGCCCAGGATTATGTCGCGCGCGAGCGCTTGTACCCAGCTGCGATTATCGCCTCCTCCAACGATGTCATCATTACCAAGAGCCTCGACGGGCGGATAAGCGGCTGGAATCCGGCGGCGGAACGTCTATTCGGATTTACCGCGGAGGAGGCCATCGGCAGCAGCATCGACATCATCATTCCCGACAATCTGCGCTCCGAGGAGCGCCGCATCCAGGAAAGGATACGCAAGGGCGACAGGGTCGACCATTACGAGACCACGCGCAAGAGCAAGGATGGGCGACTCATCGATGTCTCGCTCAGCATCTCCCCCATCAAGCTCCCTTCCGGCGAGGTCATTGGCGCAGCAAAGATCAGTCGCGACATCACGGAGAGCAAGAGGGCAAAACAGGAGCTGCTCGAGAGCGAACAGATGGCGGTGGGGATTATCTTCAACGCGCTCGATGCCTTCATCCAGTTGGACCAGGCCGGCGTGGTTACCGAATGGAATCCGCAGGCCGAAGCCATCTTCGGGTGGTCGCGCCAGGAGGCGATCAGGAAGTCGGTGGCCGATCTGTCTCTGGCGGAAATCTATGAGCTGCGCTACTCGCAAATAGTCGAGCGCTTGCAGCAAGCCGACGAGCATACGGCCGGCGAGCGCTTCGTGGTCGCGGCACGCCGCAAGAACGGTTTGAATGTGACGGTCGAAGTCTCCATGACCGCCATCCGGCGTCGGGGCAGCTATGTGTTGAACGTGTTCGTGCGGGATCTGACGGCCAAGCTTGCAGCGGAAGAGCAGCTGCGGCAGTCGCAGAAGATCGAGGCAATCGGCAGGCTCACCGGAGGCATCGCCCACGACTTCAACAATTTGCTGGCAGCGATCACGGGCAACTTGGAACTGGCTGAGCGGGTCATCCGTGACGAGAAGCCGCGTGGATGGCTCCGCGACGCGCTCGAAGCCGTTGAGATGGGCAAGAGCTTCAATCAGCGACTGCTGTCACTTGCCAGCAAGCACGAGTTCGAGCCCGTGCGTCTCGTGGTCAATTGCCGGATTCCGGGGATAGCTGCACTTCTAGCACGTACGCTCGGCGAGCATATCGACCTGACTACGGATCTTGCTCCCGACTTGTGGCCAACGCTTGCTGATCCTGGCGAGATCGATGGTGCCATATTGAACCTTGCCGTCAATTCTCGCGATGCAATGCCGGAAGCTGGTAAGCTGTTTATCCAGACCCGCAACGTGACGCTCGACGTGGACTCGGCACGGATGGACCCGGATGCCCATCCTGGCGACTACGTCCAGCTTTCCATCATCGATACCGGGGCAGGAATGTCGCAGGAGGTTCTGCAGCGCGCAATCGAGCCGTTCTTCACGACCAAGGATCCTGGGAAGGGCACTGGGCTCGGTTTGAGCAGCGTCTTTGGGTTCACCAAGCAGTCGGGGGGGTTTGCCACCCTTGCAAGCAAGGTGGGGGAAGGTACTACGGTCAACCTTTACTTGCCGCGTGCAGCGGAGGGGCCTGTGCAAAGGCACGCAGGGCACACCGACAGTAGTCCGCAAGGAGATGGTGAGCTCATCCTTGTCGTCGAAGATAACGAGCTGGTTCGTAAGGTAACGTTGGAGCGCTTGGAGGCCCTGGGCTATGCAGTCATCGAGGCTCGGTCGGGCCCTGAGGCGATCGAACGGCTGAAGTCCGACGAGCCCATCGCTCTGGTTTTCAGCGATATTGTTATGCCCGGTGGGATGACAGGGCACGACCTAGCGCACTGGGTTCTCGCGGCGAAGCCAGGCGTGAAGCTTTTGCTGACGTCCGGTTACAACGCCGAACGTGGCCACAACGCGATTGCCCACCTCAAGGTGCTTGCCAAGCCTTATACTTTCACAGAGCTGGCGCACAGCATACGCGAGGCGCTCGATACTGCACTGACTCAGGCCGACGTGACCTCTCCTGTGAACACATAGCCGACCCCGCGCACACTCTTGATGAGTGTTGGGGCTTCCCCTCGCGACTCGATCTTGCGCCGCAGCCGCGCCACATGCCCATCTATCGTCCGATCGAGCGGTGACCAATCCCGGCCTCTCAGCATCTGCAATATCTCGTCGCGAGAGAGGACCCGCGCCGGATTCGTGAGGAATATTTCGAGGAGCAAGAACTCGCTTTCGGTAAGATCGAGCAGTGTACCATCGACCTTCCGGACTTCGCGTTTCGCTGGGTCTAGAACGCCAACGACGAATGCGTGCTGTTGCTTGACGCTCGGTTTGGGTATGATCTCTTCGAGGTGGTAACGCCGCAGGACACTGTGAATGCGCAGTACGACCTCTCGGATATGGAACGGCTTCGAGATGTAGTCGTCCGCACCATGCTCGACACCTACCACCCGATCGAACGGTGCACCTCTTCCGGTGATCATAACTATCGGGATATTCCGTAAGGCTCTAACCTGTCGCGCCAACTCGAGGCCGTCGTCGCGGCCTACGGCGAGATCGAGCGTGATCAGATTGACCGACTCGGTTTCGAGACTGCGGAAGAGAGCCGCCTTGTCTCGGGCTTCCGACACCACAAAGCCCTCTGCTTCAAAGGCCTCGCGCAAGATGGCACAGAGCGCTGGTTCATCATCGACGACGAGAATGCGGATCGGGTGTGTAGCGTTGTTGCGCACCACTGATGCGACTTGATTTGAAACCGCCAACTCTAGAGGCCTGCCGTCCGCGAGTCGTTGTGCTCAGGCGGTCTCGGTTTCAATACGCATCGCTAGGACGGTGTCCGGCGATGTCGCCAGGATAACCTCCACTGGCCGACTGACTGCATCGGGGAAAGACCCGAGAAGTATATGCGGGAGGGACCGAGAAGTACGTGGACATCATGTCCCTCGACGAGAGCCACGAGGAGGTCGCCAACGCAAACGGCTCTTTGGCAATTTGTGCGTTGCGTTGATGTTCGTTGCGCAATGTCTGGGTTGGGTCAAAACTCGCCGGTCCATCGGCGACCTCCCCACGGTCGGTCTACCCCAACAAACGGACGTTCCCGTAGTCGGCCAGGCACGGGGAGTTCGTGCCAAAACCGGACTCGTGCGCCGCAGCGACGCGAGCAGCTCCAAGGTGTCTTGTATCGTGACGCTCCCCTGCTTGATCCACGGCAAGCGTGTGCGGATGTCAGCTGCCCGAAGCCTCACGACGCCATCCGCTGACATCCCGGGCGAGTATGTCTCGGCTCAAGCCGCGGTGCTCGAGCTGGGTATCCGAAAGGCGGGAGAGATCGTCGTAAGCGGCCGCAGCGGCGTAGTGGTCGGCGCAGGTCCTCACCCATGAGGCGAGCCTGACCCGCAGCAATCCGAGCCAGGAGGGCAGTGATGGCGCTCCTGCGCCGGCCACCATCAGTTCAGGTGCGGCGAAGCGCTCGTGCATGTTCATTGGCGTCCCTCCATGGGACGGTGGCGCCAGGAGCCGAGGTGCGAAAGGCTCCACCTTCGCGTAGATCATTGAGAATGAGGAAAACTGGCCCCTGTTGGCAGATCATTCAGCCTTGATCCCGGCGGCTTTGATGATCGGCCACCACTTCTCGATCTCTGCTTTCTGAAAAGCGTGGAGCGCTTTCGGTGTCTGCTGCTCACGCGGGAAAATCTCCTGACCCAGATTCATGAGCTGCGCGCGCACCTTCGTGTCGGCCAATGCTTCAACGACCGCGGCGTTCAGCTGGCCAACAATATTCTTGGGCGTACCCTTCGGCGCCCAGGTCGCATTCCATACCGAGAAGTGAAACCCGACCAGCCCCGCTTCGTCGACCGTCGGGATTTCAGGCGCAACTGCCGATCGCGCCTTGCCGGTGACCGCAAAGGCGGTGATCTTGCCGTCACGGACCAGAGGCAGCGCATTTGCTTGCGCATCGATCATGAAGTCGATGTGCTCGCCAGCAAGGTCTTGCATTGCCTGCGCGCCACCGCGATAGCCGGCGAACCGGAAGCGCGTTCCCGTGGCGCTCTGGAAGAACGTAGCAAAGACATGCGGTGGGCTGCCGACGCCCGCGGTTCCTGCTGTTGCCTTGTCGGGGTTGGCCTTCAACCAAGCGATCAGGCCCTGCAGGTCGCTCGCGGGGAGAGATTTCCTCGATACGATGACCTGTGGGCTGCTGCCGTGGAGTGCGATGGGCTCAAAGTCGTTCAGCACATCATACTTCAGAGCGTGGATCGCTGCGTTGGCCACGTGCGTGGTCCAGATCCCAATGACGATCGTGTAGCCGTCGTGAGCGCTACGCGCCACCCGGCCAACTGCGATGCTGCCGGCGGCGCCCGCAACATTCTCAATGAGACTGGCTGGCCGAGCGACACGCGCATACGTTCTGACAGAATGCGCGCAATAGCGTCGACAGGGCCACCTGCCGGTTGCGGAACGACCATCGTGATCGGACGTGTTGGATAGTCCTGCGCGACGGCGATACATGAACAAGCGGTCAGCACCGCAACGGCTGCGGTCAGCTGTAGCAAACGATGGCTCGGCAGTCTCATGAGCAGCCTCCTGCAAAAACGGGAAGCCCTACCTCAAGTAGAGCCTCCGCGATTGAAGACCAGAGCAGCCGATGGGTCGCCGACCTCTGGCTATGGGCGATCCACCCTTCAAATAGAGCGGTCCCGCGGCATAACGGGAATCTACCAACGCCTTACGGCCCGGTGCCGTTAGCCGACCTCAGCCGCTTCATCCACGCTCCCTGCGGTGCACGGAACCTTTTTGGTCACTCCACTCTCTCGGCGGTTACAGTAAGGACGACGGTCCTCCCGGTCATTCTGCTGAGTGAGGGCTCAGAGGTGAGGAGCATCACATTGCCTGTCACCTGGACCTCGCGCTCCAGAGTGTCGCCAGCCGAGCCCGTTGGTCCATCATAGGTAATGATAACTTTGCCGCTCCCAGTCTTATAAGTGCCCGACGAAGAGCCCTTGATGTACCTACCGGCCTTTGTGAAGATGTAGAAGCCCGTCGGGCGGTCGCCGAAAGGCTCTGATGTTGCCTTGCTTGCAACGTCCATCCGCTCGATCTTCGTGATTCTCCATATCCCCACGATCTGCGAGGAGAGGTCCTGTGCTGCCGTGGGAGGACAGGACATCGCGATGAGTGCCAGTGCGATCAAGGTTGGAACACGTCTCATCGCGCAGTACCCCGTCAGCTCCTGAATATTGTGCCGTGCTTCTCGCCAATGGCCCGGAACTGCTCACGGGTGAGCGCCCTCGGCGGCGCTCCGGGCCCGCTGCCCACCTCCCTGAAGAAGGTCTCCAGGCCCGGGGGCGTCACGATCCACACAAGGTCCATTGCAGTTTCCGGGTTCTCGAAACCGTGCCAGAACCCCTTGGGAACGAATATCGTGGAGCCCTTGGCGATCGGCGTCCGCTGGTCGTCCAGGATGGCGAAACCGCGGCCTTCCTGAATGAGCAGAATCTCGTCCATGAAGTCATGGCGATGGACGGGAATGCCCGCGCCAGGCTTCAGGTGCTGGGTGCCCATCGCGAGAGCGGGAGAGCCCCTGGTGGGATCGACCTTGATGACGATATCCCCGCTCGGGCGTACGACCGTTTCGCCTTCGGCAGCACCGAGGTGATATCCCCTGGCCGCCGGTGCTTGGGCAATCGCGGCGTGCCCTCCCAGGGCGCCACCTGCCGCAAGGCTACCTACCGCTGCCAATACATCTCGGCGATTGTAATATAGCTCCGACATGATCGTCTCCTGGTTGAAGCTGGCCGATCCGAACGCGGCGCACAGTCGCACGAGATGGAAGGAGCTGCTTCGAGGTCAGCTCCAGGCAGCCTCCAGGCGAGCTTGATTCCGCTTCAGTCTGGCTCGATGTGGCGCTAGCTTCAGTCGGCCGACGGGCAGAGCGGCCGGTACCGACATGATCTATGAGTTCGACGCCTACGTGCTCGACGTTGACCGGCGCGAGTTGCGGCGAGCAGGTCAGCTGATTGCGATCGAGCCGCAAGTTTTTGACCTGCTCGCATACTTGCTTCGCCACCGCGACCGGGTCGTCACCAAGGATGAAATTCTCGACTCGGTCTGGTGTGGCCGGGTCGTATCGGAGTCGACCCTGACCAGCCGCATCAATTCGGCGCGCGGCGCAATCGGCGACAACGGCAAGGACCAGCGTCTCATCAAGACCTTGCGACACAAGGGACTTCGCTTTGTCGGCGCCGTGCGCGAACCGTGCGAGCGGACCGGTGACCCAGGCACTGGCGGACCCGGGGGCTCACAGCTCTCGCTTCCGGACAAGCCTTCGATTGTGGTCCTACCGTTTGCGAACCTCAGCGAGGAGACCAGCAACGACTACTTTGCCGACGGTATGGTGGAGGAAATAACGATGGCCCTCGGCCGTCTCCCGTGGCTGTTCGTGATCGCCAGCTCGTCCGCTTTCACTTACAAGGGCCGGCCGACCGATGTGCGCCAGGTCGGCGCCGATCTCGGCGTGCGCTATGTCCTGCAGGGGAGCGTGCGCAAGGACGGTAGTCGGGTCCGCAT
>Ga0114129_10016614_pt1 | contig 10483 bp, 11 predicted proteins | sample RhiMetdeltSRZDD1_FD_80071 | JGI IMG/M metagenome (GOLD analysis project Ga0114129, IMG submission 80071) | Populus rhizosphere microbial communities from Tennessee, USA - Rhizosphere MetaG P. deltoides SRZDD1 (version 2) (version 2) | ecosystem: Host-associated > Plants > Roots > Rhizosphere >... | reverse complement strand
CGTTAACGGCGTCGCCCTCGTGATGATTTCGCTCTTCATTTTTTACGGCGCGTACGAGCGTTGGCTTGCGCCTCCAATCGTTCAAAGCGGGCCGATGATCGTCGTAGCGGCTGGCGGTCTCGCTGTAAACCTGATCTGTGCCTGGATACTTCACGCGCGGGATGAAGTCGATCTGAACCTGCGTGGCGCATGGATGCATGTGATGGGCGATGCGCTCGGCTCGGTGGCTGCGATTCTGGCCGGCGTCTGCATGTTGCTTTTCGGCTGGTACGCGGCAGATGCGATCTTCAGCGTGGTGATCAGTCTGCTCATCATCTGGGGTTCAGTGAGGTTGATCAGGGAGTCTACCAACGTGCTATTGGAGGGCACGCCGGCGCACATCAACCTGGCGGCGGTCGAGAGCGCGATTCTCGACACGAACGGTGTGGATGACGTTCACGATCTACACGTTTGGACCATTACCTCCGGACGCGAGGCGTTGAGCGCGCACGTCATTCACGCTCACAGCATCTCGCAGCCTGATCTGTTGCGCGAGTTGCGCACCAAACTTCACGATCGCTTTGGCGTGTACCACCTCACGATCCAGATGGAAACCCCCGATTTCGAAGACGAGACATTTCATTTCTGCCACGCGGGCACGGCGTGTTTTAGATCCGAAAGAAATTAAGAGCAACAATGGAACTGAATCTCCTCTTGACTCTTGATCTGCGAGAACAAGCAGCTTTGCAGGCGGCACTTGTGACTCACGGCGCGCCGGATGCGCTGGTCACGCTTGCGCTGACGGGGGCATGTCGCATCGGGTCCATGGACGAGGCGCGGCAACTGCGCAAGTGGCTGGCTGAAGCGCGCACGGCGGGTGAAACAGATTTTGGCGCGCTGCACGTGATCGAGAAGGCGATGATTGATTTCGGACTGTAATTTACGCGGATTAGGCGGATGAAGACTGATCTGGGTTATGGGCGACGATCTTTCGAATTTAGTTTTGATGAACGGCGGTTCTCTGTTCTGAATGCGAATACCGGCGGCGAGACGCCGTTGAGTGATTTTGAAATCGGTGCTGCGTTCGACAATCCGATCGCTTCGGCGCCAATCGACGAAATCGCCGGCGCTGATGATTCGGTGCTGATCGTCGTTTCCGACGCGACTCGCGCGACTGCGAGCGCGCAAGTAGTAAACCTGCTGGTGCGACGTCTCATTCAGGCGGGCGTCTCACCGGCAAGCATGGCCGTTATCTTTGCCACCGGAATTCACCGCGCTGTCACTGAAAAGGAAAAAGTCGAACTCCTGACTCCCTTCATCGTGCAGCGCCTGCGCATCCTTCAACACGATGCTTACGACCGCGCAAACCTCATCACACTCGGAGAAACGGAAAGCGGAGTTACTGTCGCGGTCAACCGCGTGCTGAAAGATTTCTCGCACGTATTCATGATCGGCGGGATCACGTTTCACTACTTCGTCGGATTCACCGGCGGTCGCAAATCGATCTGCCCCGGACTCGCGTCGGCGGAGACCATTGAAGCCACACACATGCTGGCACTCGATTTCGAGCGTGGCGGCCGCAAAGCCGGTGTGGGTGCGGGACTGCTGGATGGAAATGCTGTGCATGAAGAGTGTGAACGCGTGGCCTCGCTCGTTGCGCCGGCTTTCGGCATCAACACGATTGTTAACGAAGATAAGCGGGTAGTGCAGATGTTTTGTGGAGACTGGCGACTGGCCCACCGCGCCGCTTGTGAGTATTACCTCGACCGTCACTCGGTAACCATTCCCGCCAAGCGCGATATCGTGATCGCCAGTTGCGGCGGCTTCCCGCACGACATCAACATGATCCAAGCTCACAAGGCGCTCGACATGGCCGCGCTTGCCTGCAACGAAGGCGGAACGATAATCCTGCTCGCGGAATGCAGCGACGGGCTTGGACGCCCGGATTTCATGAAGTGGTTCGACGAGCCGGACTCGCGCGCGCTTGAAGCACGACTCGTCAACGGTTATGAAGTTAACGGGCAAACCGCGTGGGCGCTGCTGACTAAGGCCGAACGCTTTCGCGTCCATCTGATTTCGGAGCTTCCGAGCGACGACGTCAAACGGATGCGGATGATTCCGGTGCGAACGATCTCCGAAGCGCTGGAACAGGCGCGCGGAGATGGTTTCATCCTACCGCGCGGCGCGGCGGTGTTGCCGAGGGTGAGACCCGCGTGAAGCTGGAGTTAACAACGTGCAGCGTGCGTAGTTGGGAGCGGCGCGATGGCGATGCGATTGTCCGGCATGCAAACAATCGAAACGTCTGGATAAACCTGCGCGATCGTTTTCCGTATCCATACACTTTCACTGACGCGCGCAACTGGCTCGAGTGCATCGTGGGCCTTAAACCGGAAACGAATTTCGCGATTGCCGTAGCCGGTGAGGCGGTTGGTGGTATAGGCTTCACGATGCAGCCGGACGTGGGCCGGCGCTCCGCGGAAATCGGATACTGGCTCGGCGAAGAATTTTGGGGACGAGGAATTGCCAGCGAGGCGTTGGTTGCAGTGACGGACCACGCATTTGCAAATCACGATCTGTGTCGCGTATATGCTCATGTATTCGATTGGAATCGCGCCTCGGCGCGAGTGCTCGAAAAGGCGGGATACGAGTTTGAAGGACGCATGAGAAAGAGCGTCACGAAAGACGGCCAGACGATCGATCAGTTAATGTATGCAATTGTGCGCGAGTGACGGTGGTGTTTTATTCATCTCTGCGTGATCTCTGCGGTCCTCTGCGCCTCTGCGGTAAAGAACCGCGAAAAACAAATTACCGCAGAGGCGCAGAGGACCGCAGAGATCACGCAGAGAATATGACAAATTACGACAGCACCCGATTGACGTGAAAAGGAGACATATGAAGATATTCATAGCTAGTCTTTTTGTTTTCTGCACCGTGTTCTGCGCGACCGCCCAGGAAATCGCGCCGGCGAGCACTTTGAACGAGAAGCGCGTTGCGCTCACCGACGCGGCTGTTGCTTTTGACGCCAGCGGCGCGCCTGCGCTCGAAGCTAGTTTGCGCACCACTGCCCTCAACGGCGCACCGGACACGCCGGTGTCGAACATCCGCATGATTGTCAGAAACAAGAGTACGCTGTCTTACGCGTTTGTATCCGGTTCCGTCACTTTTTACGACTCGGCTGGCGTACGCTGCGGCGAAGGCGTGTTCAAGGCCGACGCGCTCGCGGTAGACGAATCCTTTGAGACTGACTCTCCCGGAGTTCGTATTCGCTGCGAGGCCGCGACGTGGCGCATAGTCGCGACTAATTTGTTGCCGCGCCTGCCGCCGAACGCGCCAATCACCGCGCTCACAAGAGCGCCGTCAAATCTGATCATCAGCATCGATGGCGAGACACATCCGATTCAACTCGACCGGCCGCTCACACTGACGCTGGGCGAGAGACGCCGCACGATCATTGTCCGAACGGCGCCATAGGACCTTAATGCTTTCAACTCTCATCGAGCTCCAGCGTCTCAAGCGTCTCGATCGCACCGGCTGGACGTTGCGCGGATTGCCGAACGGCACCGAATCCGTAGCCGCTCATTCGTTTGGCGTTAGCGCCACCGCGATGCTGCTCGCGGATCGGTTTGTCGCGCAGGGCGTTAACGTGGATGTTGAGAAGGTGCTGCGCATCGCTTTGCTTCACGACTGGGCCGAGACGCGTGTCGGTGACATGCCGCGTACAGGCACGTTGTATTTCGGCGCGGAAGCGCGCAAGCAGGCCGAGACTGCCGCTTTCAAGGATGTCGTCAGTGGAGTCGATTCTGAAGGCTCGTACGCGGGTCTTTATAACGACTACGAGCAGCGCCAGAGTCTTGAAGCGCGTCTGGTCAAAGCTGCTGATGTTCTGGATCTCTTGATTCAGGTGCTTGCGCTCGAACGCGCCGGCGCTCGTGGTTTAGACGAGTTTTGGGAAGTCGCGGAAAATCCGCAATTCAATCTCGAGGAAAGGGCTGAACAGATAGTGCACGAACTGCTCCAATCGATCCTGAAGGCGCGCCGCGAGCTGCATACTAATGCTTGATTCAATCTGGAACTTCTTTTCAGCCATCACGTGGCGCAGCGTACTCATTGGGGCCCTCATTTTTGTTGGATCTTTTCTCATCAACCTCGCGATCGTTTCGATCATCCTGGTCAAACTGCCGGCCAACCACTTTGCCAAGAGTCGCAAAACGAAATTCTGGTCAGGCCCGCGCCCGGCGATTCACGCGGCGAAGGTCATCGGCAAAAACATCGGGGGCCTTTTGCTAGTGGCGCTGGGAGTTGTTCTGTCGTTGCCGGGAGTTCCCGGTCAGGGTTTGCTGACGATTCTCCTCGGCGTGATGTTGCTCGACTTCCCGGGCAGACATCGTCTGGAACAGAAGTTGTTGAGCAAACCAAGCATTGTGAACACAATCAACCGATTGCGAGGACGATTTGGAAAGCCGCCGCTGGAACTCAACTAGTGGATTTTCTCTGCGTATCTTTGCGTATCCTCTGCGTCTCTGCGTTAAATGGCCTTTCAACGCAGAGCCGCAGAGGATACGCAGAGAGCCGCAGAGTATTACTTCTCAAATGGTCACTACAGTCTTAGTGCCTTTGTGGTTAAGAAGCCCCTGTTTGACGTATGATTGGCGGCCAAGACTGATGCTCAATTCCCGTTTACGGCTATGCGTCTTTATTGTGTCAGTGCTCTTGCTGAGTTCAGGGTGCGGTCTGTTCGGCGCTAAGAGAAAGATTCAAGTGCCGCAGCTCCTGACGCCGCTCGCCGAAGCAAACAAGGATCGATTAGTCCAGGAAGTGAACCGGCTGTCGACGGTCAAGTCCATACACGGCAAGGTCGATATTCAGTTTGAAGACACGTCGTTTGCTTCGTACGGTATCGCCGATCAATATCGACTCGTCGACGGCGATATTACGGTGCAACGCCCGGGCAAGATCTATCTCGTCATTCAATTCACGTTCGTCGATATCGCACAGATGGCATCAGACGGTGAACGCTTCAGCGTCGCCGTGTTGAAGGGCGACGACAAGTACCGGCGTTTCGTGAAAGGAACTAACAACGCCGTCTATCCGAAACTCGAGACGGACGAAACGACCGCAAAAAATACCGAGAAACAAAAACAGAAGGAAACAGTCAGCGCGCTTTCGAATCTGCGTCCACAACATCTGACAGACGCATTCATGATCCGGCCGATTGAGCCGAATAACGCTTTAATTTACGCGCAGAGCGAGTTTTTTCAAGAAGAGGCCGACACGCGGCGACAGGCGAAGAAAAGCGATCGCGTGATGCGCGGCTACTACATCCTCGAGGAGTTTTCTCAAACGGGCGGCGATACGAAATTGCAAAGGCGGTTCTGGTTCGATCGCGTCAGCGGCATTCGCCTCGCACGCGTGCAAACGTTTGACGATCGCGGGCGGTTGATTACAGATGTTTCTTATTACAATGAGAAGACGCTCGGCAGCAGCACGACGGCATCGCTGCCCAGCCGCATTGAGATCACGCGGCCACAGGATCAATATAAATTGAGTATCAGTTATCAGGATTCAACTTCAGTCGAACTAAACAGGGAGTATGCGCCGAAGGCGTTTACGTTGGAGAATAAATGGCAGTTACCGGAAGTCGATCTCGACGTTCAGTATAAGAAGGTCACCGCCAATCAGTAATCGATGAGAACTATTCTTAAAGCCGAAGATCTCGTAAAAGTTTATCGCATTGGGAAGGTCGATGTGCCGGCGTTGCGTGGCGTCTCGCTTGAAGTGCAGGAGGGCGAGTTTGTCGCGATCATGGGGCCGTCCGGTTGCGGAAAATCAACCATGCTTCACCTGCTCGGAGGATTGCTTACTCCGACTTCCGGTCGCATCGTGATCGATGGCGACGACATCACCGCAGCCTCAGACGCAAAACGAACCGCAGTCCGGCGCAAAAAGATCGGATTTGTCTTCCAAAGATTCAACCTTTTCCCGACTCTGACGGCTGAAGGAAATCTCCGACTGGCGGAGCGAATTCACGGCAACGGCGGTGGGAATCCACAGCTTCGACGAGAAGTGCTACGGCTACTCGGGCTGGAAGATAAACTTCATCACAAACCGCTGGAATTATCCGGCGGCGAGCAGCAGCGAGTCGCGCTGGCGCGCGCAGTCGTGACGCGTCCGGCTATCGTTCTGGCTGACGAACCGACCGGGAATCTCGATTCCGAGAACTCAGCTCTTGTCCTTAACATGTTCCAGGAGTTGAATTACCGCTTCAATCAGACCATCATCATGATCACTCACAATCCCGAAGCCGCGGCGATGTGCAAACGGATCGTGCAGATGCGCGACGGTCACATCGTCGAACCCTCAACCGCCGCTCGGTTGTAGAAAGTGTCCCAACCACAAAGGCACAAAGCCATAAAATGTCTATAAAATTCGTGTCTTGTTGTCTTTGTGGTAAAATCCCGGTCGACCCACCAGCCACGGCTCGCGTGGCTGCAAACTTGCTGGCTTGAACCCGTGCGAGGCCTGTTTACCACACTTAAGAAGATCTTCTTCTGGAATTACGCGCGCAACACCTGGCAATGGGACCTCTTGTGTGTGGTTATTCTGATCTTTATATTTTTGACACCAAATCGGTGGTTTTCGAGTGGCGAACGGGACCAGAGAATGGTGCATCCAAGCCGCGTTCCCACAACCGTGGTTATTGGCCCCGAACTTATTGGTAGTGAACAAGATAAGGGCCACATTGAACAGCGCGTAAAGGCGTTAACAGGGCGCACCAATTTTGAGGTACTCGCGGTGCGACCGGTGCTCGATTCTGAGGGACGAACCCGCAGCTTCGAGGTTGACATAAGATAGTCTTTCCCTATAATTGCGAGGTTTTTTGCGAACCGCCGCGAAAGGAGAATTGATTTAAGGAGCATTTATGAAGAAATTGATTTCTTCGGGCCTGATGTTGGCTTTCATATTTTCCGCACTCGTCATAGTGTCCCCGACCACGACGAATGGTCAGGGAGCAGGCCTCGTGAGTTCTGTTTTGAACCGGATGGAGAAGAACCGCCAGACTTTGAAGTCGCTGCGCGCCGGCATCAGCATGGTTAAGTACAATTCACAGCTCGGCGTCGAAGATAAATACACGGGTATGGTGATTTATCTGCCCGGTGCCGGACGGCAATCGTCAGTCAGAATCGACTGGAGTCATCCGCGACGCGAAGTGCTGACAGTTAACAACAATAAATACACGATTTTCCGCCCGGCTTTGAATGTCGCTTACACAGGCGACTCGCGAAAAATGGGCGGCAAAGACAGTAAAGCTTCCGGCCTTCTCGCCATGATGGACATGTCGCGCCAGCAGCTTGAAGCGCGCTTTGAGCCGGTGAAGGACGTTCGCGAAGAGACGCTGTGGGGTGGAGTTAGCACCATTCACCTGACGCTCGTGCCGAAGGGAAATGCCGGTTACAAGTATGCTGAAGTCTGGATCGATTCAGGCGGTATGCCGGTGCAGACCAAGATCGTTGAGAAGAACGACGACTCAACCACGATGCGTTTGACGGGTCTGGAAAAGAACCAGAAGATCAGTCCGAATGAGTTCGACATCAAACTCGATTCGAACGTGAAGGTCGTCAAGAGCTAAGATTGTTTTTAGAAAAGATATAGCCACAGATTACGCAGATCGTTCGGATTTAATCTGTGTAATCTGTGGCTCGATTTTTGTCTGCGGTTGCATTGGACCGTCCGGGTCGCATATTCTTCGCGTCAATTGTTTGAGACTCAATGCGGAAGACTAAGTTTCTAAAACTGAAACTGCGAGAGGCCAGTTTTATCAGCCGAGCGCTACTGTCCAGTCACCATCCGGTCCTGGCCCATCTCATTCCGATGCGACGCTGCAATCTCGCGTGCGGCTATTGCAACGAATACGATCACACTTCAAAGCCAATCGACCTCGAAATCGTCAAGAGCCGGCTTAACAAGCTGGCCGATCTGGGAACGTCGATCGTCACCATCTCCGGCGGCGAGCCGATGATGCACCCTGAGCTCGATCAGATCATTCACCACATTCGCGTGCGCGGAATGATCGCCGGGCTGATCTCAAACGGTTACTACTTCACGCCCGAGCGCATTAAACGGCTCAACAAAGCCGGTCTCGAGTATTTGCAGATCAGTATCGATAACGTCGAGCCTGACGAGGTCTCGCGCAAGAGCCTGCGCGTGCTCGATAAGAAGCTTCGCTACTTGTCTGAATTCGCTGACTTTCACGTCAACATCAATTCCGTGATTGGCGGCGGAATTAAGAACCCTGAGGACGCGCTGGTCGTGGCGCGCAGGGCAGTCGAGCTCGGGTTCTCAACCACCGTCGGCGTGATTCACGACGTGGATGGAACTCTGAAGCCGTTGTCGGCGAAAGAAAAGGACATTTTCCAGCAGGTCAAGAAACTCGGAAACAAGGACCACGCGCGATTGAACTGGTTCCAGGACAGCATCGCCGAAGGCAAGCCTTACAACTGGCGCTGTCGCGCTGGCGCTCGTTATCTCTACATCTGCGAGGAAGGTCTCGTACACTGGTGCTCGCAGCAACGAGGCTATCCGGGAATTCCGTTGGACCAGTACACGATGGACGACTTCGATCGAGAATACAAGACCGAGAAATGGTGCGCACCTACCTGCACGCTTCAGTGCGTACACCAAGTCGGTATTCTCGACAACTGGCGCGACCCACAAAAGACACCCACCCAGATGGCCCAGGAGCAGAAGACAGGCGTCGGCGAAATGATCGGCGCAGACTAGGAGTCGCATCATGAGAGTTGTGATACTTCTGATAATCGGTCTGATCCTCTTTCAGCCGTTTTCCAGCGCAGCAGTTGCGCAGAGTGTTGATCCGATCATCCTTAACCTCACGGTAACGACTAAAAAGGGAACCATCATCCGTGGCCTTACTGTCGACAATTTTTCGATTACAGTCGATAAGCAGCCACTCAGGATTTTGTCACTCAACGAGCGTGAAGTGCCGGCCAGCGTCGGCATTTTGATCGATACCTCGGGCAGTCAAAGTGTCCGCGGCGTAACTGAAATCCGACAGCAGTTCAAGCAAGGCCTCGAAGGGTTTTTTAAGCTGAGTAATCCGGCCAACGAATATTTCGCGCTCGCATTCCACAGCAAAACGGAGCTCTTACAGGATTGGACGTCCGACTACCAAAGCATTCTCCAGAAATTCGATTCGTTGACATTCCAAAAGCCGACCTCGCTGTACGACGCAGTGCTTCTCAGTCTCGAGAAGATGAAGACAAGTCACAATTCAAAGCGCGTTCTGGTGCTGATCAGCGACGGCGCTGACAACGAGTCGAAGGCTTCGTTCAAACAAGTGCGCGATGCGCTCAAGGGATCTGATGTGGTTTTGTACTGCGTTGGCCTCCAGAATGTTGTCGGCCTCGGCGATGTTGACGCCGTACCGAATATGGAAGGACAAGGAGTACTGAACGAGCTCAGTTCGTTGTCGGGCGGCAGAGTACTTTTCATGAACAACTCTCAAGGCGCGAAGGCGTTTGATGAAGTGTTTGAGCTGATCGCGCTCGAGTTGCGGAGCCAGTATCAGGTTGCAATTGCGCCCGAGCCGTCTGGTGGAGATACAAAATGGCGCAAGCTCAAAGTGATGGCGAGCAGGGCCGGCGCCGCGGGCCAAACTGAAGAGCTGATTGCCAGAACCCGCCAGGGCTATTACCGGTAATCAAGCTGGCCGGGGGTGCACTTGTAGGGGCGGCCCTCCGTGGCCGCCCGTTTCCATATAAGAATGTTTTCGACGGACGGGCGGCCACAGAGGGCCGCCCCTACAGTTTGCCCAGTCGCACGCGCGCTTCCTCGCAGCGTCCATCCGGCTGTTTGCACGTTTCAGTGAGCAGGAAACTCTGAAACTCGACCTTCGCCTGATCGTTCTGATTCAAACGTTCGAATAGCAGTCCGATCCGGTAATGGATCGAATCGTCAGGTTCGCCTCCTTGCTGCGCCAACCGAAATTCCGAAATCGCCTCTGATACGTAACCGGCGTTCGCAAGTTCGACCGCGAGAAGTTTGTGCGTGTGTGGATCGTCTTCGAGGCTGAGCGCCTGCCGGTACTCGCGAATCGCAGCGTTTGAATCTTCGATGAGCTTTGCTCGCGTAGCTCGCGCGAGATGAGCATCCACGCTGCGACGGTCGAGGTAAAAGAACGTAGTAATGCTGGTGAGAACTATCGCGACGTAGAGCAGCGGCAACGCATATCGCCAACGAACCGGCGACTCTTGCCGTTTCCGCCACAGCATTATCACCAAATAAATAGGCAAGACGATCAGCGGAAGAAACAGCGTTCCGACGGCGAGCGCGATTGCGTAAACAAGATGAAGTCTTCGGCGAGCGGAAGCGAGTACCCAGGTGGAAATGAGCGCGGAGATTACGAAGGCGGCGGGCATGATGAGATCAAACAACTCACCCGCCGACATGTTTAGCTTCCAACTCACTAGCGTGTGGTAGGCCCTAAGCT
>Ga0114129_10016613_pt1 | contig 10483 bp, 5 predicted proteins | sample RhiMetdeltSRZDD1_FD_80071 | JGI IMG/M metagenome (GOLD analysis project Ga0114129, IMG submission 80071) | Populus rhizosphere microbial communities from Tennessee, USA - Rhizosphere MetaG P. deltoides SRZDD1 (version 2) (version 2) | ecosystem: Host-associated > Plants > Roots > Rhizosphere >... | reverse complement strand
CGAATATCTAAGTACTAAATACTTAGTAACACTTATGCGACCCGCCCACCCCACGCTGACCCCTCAGGAACTCGCCATCATGAAAGTCATCTGGCGCCTCGACAAGGCGACGGTTCGCGACGTTTACGAGGCGCTTCGCGAGAAGCGCGCCGTCGCGTACACCACGGTGATGACGATGATGAAGATCCTGGAAGAGAAGGGCTATTTGAAGAAGACGCTCGTGGATCGGGCGCACGTCTATCGCCCGTCCAAGCCGCGCCAGCAGGTCGTCACCGCCATGGTCCGTGATTTCGTGGACCGGGTATTTGACGGCGCGACCGGCGGGCTGCTCGTGCATCTCGCGAAAGACAGCCGGCTGACCAAGGCCGAGCGCGAGCACATCAGGCAACTGATCGACGAGACGGAGGATTGATCGTGGACCTTGCCGCGCTCACCAACCTGTTCCGCTGGAGCCTGCAGGCGGCACTCCTCACGCTTGTCGGCGCCGCGTTCCTGCGCGTGATGCGCATCGACGCGCCCACGCTCCGCCACGCGTTCTGGCGCACCTTGCTCCTGCTCTGCCTTGCGCTTCCGTTCGTCCAACCACGGCTTGCGGTGCCGTTCGTCGCGCTCACGGCGATGGAGGACATTGCCGTGCCTTCGGCGAACGGGATCTTCGTCTCCGTGACGCCGCCCGCATCAGAAGTGATGCGATACCTGGGTACCGCCATCCAACGCTGGCCGTCGTGGATAGGGTACGCGCTCGCCGCCGGCATCGCCGCCCGAGTCCTGTGGCTGGTCATCGGCATCCTTCGTCTGCGCCGATTGCGACAGACGGGCGAGCCCGGTGCGCCTGCTGGTGGGCACGACGAAATCCAGGCACTGATTCGTGCTGGCGCCGAGATCCGCTACGTGTCCCGCTTGGGCCAGCCCGTCACGTTCGGCGTGTTCCGGCCGGTCGTTTTGCTGCCCGACTCATTTCCAACGCTCTCACCGGCGGTGCAGCGCGCCGTGCTCGCGCACGAGTTGTGGCACGTTCGTCGCCGCGACTGGGCCTGGGTACTCATCGAGGAATCGGTTCGCGCGGTGTTGTGGTTCAACCCGGCGATCTGGTGGCTGATTTCGCAAGTTCAGTCGTCGCGAGAGGAAGTTGTCGACGAGCTGACCGTACAAGTCACGAACGCACGCAAGACGTATCTCGAAGCGCTCCTCACGTTTGCCGATCAACCGACACTGTTCCCGGCGGCGCCGTTCGCGCGTCGTCGACACCTGTTCCACCGGATGCTGCTGATTTCCAGGGAGGCTGTGATGTCGTCCAGGAGAATCGTGATTTCATCGGTTGCAGCGCTGGCCGTCGTTTTCGTCACTGGCTGGTATGGCGTGTCAGCCTTTCCGCTGATGGCCACGGGATCCTCACAGGCCACCCAGACTCCACCACGCGATCGACGGCCCGGCGAGGCGGGGCCGGAGACCGCTCGAGAGCGAGAACTCAAAACGGCGATAGCCGGCAACACGGCGCAGAAGAGCACCTACTTCGAGCTGGCAAGTTTGCAGGATGCCCGCGGAGCCCGCCTGGAAGCGGAAGCGACCTACGAGATTATCCGGAGGACATTCTTTAACGACATCAACGTGATCCAGGACCTGGCCAAAGCGTACAACCAGAGCGGCCGCTTCGTGGAAACGATTGACACACTCGAGTCGCTCGCCGCGCTCGATCCAAACAACCCCCAGCGCCACCAGCTCGTCGCCGTCTTCTACTGGGAGAAAGCCTTCAAAGATAAGTCACTCCCTCCAGACGAGGCGATGTCGTACGTCAAGGCCGGGATCGCGTCGACGGACAAGGCGCTCGCCGTCGCCCCAGACTACGTCGAGGCCCTCATCTACAAGAACATCCTGCTTCGGATGCAAGGGAACATGACGGCGGACGCCGCGACCAAGCAGGCACTGGTCGCCGAAGCCGACGTGCTGCGAAACCGCGCCACGGAGCTGCAGAAGGCTCGGGGCTCGAGCACGAACATGGAGTTCGCGCCGGCAGGCACGCCAGGGGCGGCGCCGCCGCCACCGCCGCCGCCACCCCCGCCGCCGGACGGCGTCCCCCAGTCGGTCGAGCCGCTCGACGGTGTCGTGCCCATTCGAATCGGCGGTGAGTTCAAGCCGCCGCGGAAGCTACGAGACGTCAAGCCGTTCTACCCACAGGAAGCACAGGACCTGAGGATCCAGGGTGTCGTGATCATCGAAGCCGTCATCGACGCGGCCGGCACCGTCGCGAGAGGGCGAGTGATCAAGAGTATTCCCAAGCTCGACGAAGCTGCGCTCGACGCCGTTAAACAATGGCAATTTGAACCAACGCTCCTGAATGGCGCGCCGGTGCCTGTCGTGATGACGGTCACGATCAACTTCACATTGGAGTAACTAGATCGGCCAGCGGAATAGCTGGATGAGCGGATAGCGGCCCGCGGGCAGCGGATAACGGAATACGTTAGCTCCGCTGCTCCCACACCTGGCAGAGATGGACGATGGTCTCGACCGCCTTCTCCATGTCTTGCACGGCGACCCACTCCAGCCGTGAGTGGAAGTTGTGCTCGCCGGCGAACAGGTTTGGTGTTGGCAGCCCCATAAAAGACAGGCGCGAGCCGTCCGTGCCGCCACGGATCGGGCGCTCAGCAGGAGTCAACCCTGAGCGCCTGATCGCTTCCCTCGCGCACTCGATGACTTCTGGATAGCCCTCCAGGATCTCGCGCATGTTGCGGTACGACTCCGCGATGCGGATCTCGACCGATGCGCCCTTGTGATCGGCGATCACCTCGCGCGCGAGCCGCTCGGCCATCGCTTCTTTCTCCTCGAGTCCAGCCGTTGAGAAGTCGCGAATCAGCAACTTGACCGAGGTGCGATCTACCGACGCATCGAGCAGGTACGGATGCACGTATCCTTCATAGCCTTCAGTCGTCTCGGGTGAGAGGCGATCGGGCGGCAGGCGCGCGATGAACGCGGCGGCGAGCTTGACCGCATTCACCATATGGCCCTTGGCGTAGCCAGGGTGCGTGTTGAAACCCTTGAACGTGATCGTCATGGCGTCGGCAGCAAAGCTCTCCCACTCCAACTCGCCGGCGCCGCCGCCGTCGAGGGTGTAGGCGCAGACCGCGCCGAATCGTCCCACGTCGAAGTGATTAGCGCCGCGTCCGATCTCTTCGTCTGGTGTGAATCCGATCCGAATGGTGCCGTGCGGGATCTCGGGATGGAGCATCAGGTATTCGGCCGCGGCCATGATCTCGGCAACCCCGGCCTTGTCGTCAGCGCCGAGCAGCGTCAGGCCTGATGCCGTCACGATGTCGTGACCGATATGCGCGGCAAGCGCTGGATCTTCGCTGGCGCGCAGAACAACCGACGGATCGTCGGGCAGGACGAGGTCGTCGCCCTGATAGTTCTCGTGGACGATCGGCTGCACGTCTTGTCCCGGCATTTCCGGCGACGTATCCACGTGCGCGATGAATCCAATCACCGGCACACGCTTTTCCGTCGTCGCCGGGATTGTGGCCATCACATAGCCGTACTCGTCCATGCTCACATCGGTCAGTCCAAGCTCGTTCAGCTCGGTCATCAGCGTTCGCAGCAGCGTGAGCTGCCCAGGCGTGCTGGGGCAGGACGTCGAGCTTTCGTCAGAGCGGGTGTTGATCTGGACGTAGCGCAGAAAGCGCTCGCGCACCGACGTCGTTACGACAGCCGGCGGGCCAGGCTCTTCGCGTCGGTCAGATGCACGAGGAGCAGGTCGGCGTTTCGAATGGCTTCGAGTACGGTCTGCCATGGTGAAGTTGAAGTCGATGCTGTCGTGACGGTCGATGTCGACTGTTGCTGCCGGGCGGCCTCCAGCTTGAGGACCGCGAGGCAGACCCGCAAGTATTCCACGATCGCGTGCAATCCCTGGCCGTGGTAGGCGATCCAGTTCCCGAAGAGCCGGGCGGCAAGATAGGCGCGGGCCGCACGATCGACCTCCGGCCACCACCGCGCCACGGCGGGCCAATCCGTTGCCAATCCGTCAAACGAACGAGCAGACAACCCGTGCGGCACGCATGCGAGGCATGCGTTGGCGCGGGCGCGATCGGCATTCAGATCTTCGTCGGGTTCCGGTGCCAGCGCAACGTCGAACTCGCGATCGACCGCTGCAGCCAGCGGTTCGCCGCCCGGCGTCCATGACGCGAGCGCGGCGGTCGCAGCATCTATCGTCGCGATCGCGCGGGCGGCGCTGAGTTCGCCTCGTGCCAGCGTCTCGATTGCGCGCCGCTCCCACGTCGCGTATCCATCCATATCGGTCAGCATGCCCGGCCGCAGCAACGGCGGCAGTACTTCACGCGCGTCCAGGCCCTCGGCGCGTCCGCCAAGCGTCAGCGACGGCGGGGCTGGAACGATGTCGAGTGAAGGACCTTCGAGGAGCAGCGATGCCGCAGTGGGGCAGTAGTGCGATAACGAAATCAGCTGTCCGCGAGCATCGTTCAGCACGACACGCGGGTACTGGCGGCACGCGGCAGGAAGGCAGCTCTCACCAAGTTCGCGATGCACGGCGCAGAGCCGTCCACGTTCGGGCTCGAAGAACAGGCAGTCGCCGTTGCTCCGGAGATTCAGAATCGCCGTCGTCCCCGCAGGTGGCGTCGGCTCGATCCTGAAGTGATTCGAGTCGCCGAAGTGGAGCCGCACGCGCTCGAATGCCGGCGCTTCGATCGGAATCGCCCATCCGGCCCTGCAGCAGGCGCCGCTATGCCGACACGCGTACTCCGCGTGGGCTCGAAGGCAAAAAGCGGGGTCTGACCCCAAGGGGTGTGTAAATCGACGACCGGGGTCTGACCCCAAGTCACCGTCCTGCAACCAGGGGTGTTTCATTTCGAGAATATCGATTACAGAAGTGCCGGAGCCTGCGACGGTTTTCGGCCGAATACGCCCGTAAATGCCCGATCTGGCAGCGGCCTCGGAATTGCTGACCTCGTAGGGCTTTCCATGGCAGACAGGGATTCAGCAGACCGGAACTCCTTTGGACCCCGACTTCGGGCCGAGCGCGAGCGCCGCGGCATTTCCATCGACACCATTGCCTCCGTCACCAAGGTCGGCGGCGACCTCTGGGAGGGCCTCGAACGGAATGACTTCTCCCGTTGGCCCTCAGGCATCTTCGCACGAGCGTTCGTCCGCGACTACGCCCGTGCCATCGGGCTGGACTCCGACGAAGTCGTCAACGAGTTCTGCCGACTGTTTCCGGTCGGCGATCGCCGCGGCAGTCGCCTGATCCAGGCCCAGGCGCAGCTGCTTGGCCACCATCTCGCTTACGCCGAAGCGGGCGGCCTCCCGCCACAGGGCGACCGTCGCCACACACCCGTCAGAGACGGGGACTCGACGCACGTCCGCAACCGCCTCGCTACGCGCGCGCTGGCGACGGCGATTGACGCCTGCGCCTCGCTCACGATCGCCGGCATGGTCTCAATCGTCGCCGGCTTCAGCTTCTGGTCCGTCGCCGGCATGGTCACGGTGATGTACTACACGGCGATGACGATGGCGTTCGGTTCGTCGCCGGGGGCGAAAGCCGTGGACGCCATCCGTCATCGTCTGCCGAGCCTCTCGGAAGTCGGCGAGCTGCAGAAGGTCTGAATCGCACGATCCGCCTTCGAGAAATCGGTGTCCAACGAAGTAGCCGGGACTGCGACCCTCGCTCGCGTGTATGGCTTGCACTTCACCCGTTCTCTCCGTTCTGCCGTCTGCCTTCCGCGTTCTGCCTTTACCTTTACCTTTGCCTTCTGCCTTTTGCCTTTTGCCTTATGACAAGACTCCTACTCCTCCTCTGTCTCCTGTCGTTCGGGACGCATGCCGTCGAGGCGCAACAAGCGGCGAGCGATGGCCGTGCACTAACCGTCGTGAACGGCGGTCCCAACGGGGAGGTCGCAAGCCTCGCCGAAGCCAACGAGATCCGGATTGTCTTCTCCGAGCCGATGGTTGCCATCGGCAGGATTCCGGCGGTGGTGCGCGCTCCCTTCGTGCGCATCACGCCGGCAATTCCTGGCGCATTCAGGTGGTCGGGGACAACGATTCTCATCTTCACGCCGGACGCGAAGCAGCCGCTGCCGTTCGCGACACGGTTTACGGTTACGGTCGACGCATCGGCGACGGCGATCAGCGGTCGCAAGCTCGCGTCGCCGTACAGCTTCGCCTTCACCACGCCGACGGTGAAGCTGCTCAGCACCGATGCGTACCGCCGCGGTGGGCGCGCCGACGCCCCGTACGTGATTCTGCTGCGCTTCAATCAGCCGGTCGAGCCGGCCGATGTCGCGAAGCACCTGACAGCGAAGTTCGAGCCCCACGAGTGGGTGCCGCCGGCGTTCACTGACGAAGAGCGGAAACTACTGACATCGATCGATCCAGCGTCGCTCGCCCGATTCGCCACGAAAGTATCAGCCACGAGCGCCGCCGCTTCGGCAACGTCGCCGGTGGGGCTGCGCCTCACGACAGACTGGGACAAAGACCGGTATCCGGCAGTGCCGACGCTCGTGGCGCTTGAAACGACGAGTCCCGTACCGCCAGAGAGCTGGATCAAACTCACACTTGGCGGCGCGACGCGGTCTCCGGCGGGACCTGCCACGCCGCAGCGGTTGCAGCAGTACACGCTGAAAGCCGAACCGGCATTCTTCGTCGTGGGCGCCAGTTGCAGCGATGGCTGCGATCCTGACCATCGCAATGCCATTCGGGTGCGTGCCGATGTCCGGACTGCCGACTTCGCCAAGGCCCTCAAAATTCGCGACGTGACCTCGGGTGTCAGCAAGCCGGTTGCCGCGTCGAGCAGGACGACAGGACGAGGCGAACACTCAGGCGACTACGCGGAGTGGCTGACCATCGAGGACGCCGGCTACGCCGCTCAACCGCCGGCAACCAACTACGCGGTCTCTCTCGCCAGCACGTTGACCGCGCTCGACGGTCAGGTCCTTGGCTACACCTGGCTTGGGGTCATTCACAACCAGCATCGCACGGCATTCACGAGTTTCGGCGACGGCCATGGCGTGTGGGAATCGTCAGGCGGCACGGTCCTGCCGTTCTACGCGCGGAACTTGTTCAACGTGAAGCAGTGGACGGCGCCCCTTGCGCCCGGCGATCTCATGCCGACGATTCGCGATTTGACGCCCGCGTTCTCAGCAGCACCCTCCGTCGCGCCCGTCACGCGCAAGCTCGGGTTGACGCGGGATCGAATCCAGTCGCACGGACTGGATGTGTCGAAAGCGCTGAACGCGCAGGGCACTGGCCTGGTGTGGGCAGCGGTCGAGAACGGCGATTCCATCCCGAATGCCAAGCGCGCCGCTCAGAATCTTCGCGCCTCGGTCGTCCAGGTGACCAATCTCGGCGTCACCGTCAAGGACAGCCCGCAGAACACGCTCGTGTTTGTCACCCGGCTCGACAATGCAGCGCCTATCGCGAACGCCCGCGTGGCGATCATCAATCGCGATAACAGCACTCACTGGACGGGAACGACCGGCGCTGACGGCGTCGCCATCGGTCCAGGCATACCGTATCGCGAGCGCCGCTACACCGGCCCAGACGACTACGTCGAATGGCAGCGTCCCAACTTCCTCGTGATTGCCGAGAAAGACGGCGACATCGCGTACGTCGCCGAGAACTGGAATGAAGGCATCGAGCCGTGGGACTTCGGCGTCCGCTTCAACCGCAACGAGGCGGAGCCGATGCTACGCGGCACCGTGTTCAGCGATCGCGGCGTGTATCGCCTCGGCGAGGAAGTGCAGTTCAAGGCCATTCTCCGTCACAACACGGCCACTGGCATTCGATTGCTGAAGCCCGGCACGCCCGTGTCGATAACGCTTCGCGACAGTCAGTACCGCCTCATCGACGAGCGTACGGTGACGGTGAACGACTGGAGCAGCGCCGAATGGAAGACGACCATTCCGAGCGAGGCTTCGCTCGGGACCTACTCGGTGCGTGCGGTGCTCGAGAGTGAGAAGCCGAAACCCAAAGCGCCGGAAAACGTCGATCCCGGCGATATACCCAGCCCGATGCTTGACGATGAGGCACCGGGCGAGAAAGCAGTGCATGGGTCATTCCTCGTGGCGGCGTACCGACGGCCCGACTTCCGCGTCGACGTCACGTTGAAGGGCGAGCGGGCGCTTGCCGGCGAGCCGCTCCAAGGAGTGATCGCTGCAAAGTATCTGTTCGGGTCGGCGATGGGCGCGCGTCCAGTGAAGTGGGCATTCACGCGCGCTGAGATGAACTCCGCGCCGGCGGCGGTCAACGAGAAGTTCCCGGAAGAGAGATGGCAATTCGTCGGGTGGGGCGATCGATACGGCCACACGCTCCCGATCGACGTCAGCCGCGACGAGGACACGCTTGCCAAGAACGGCGAGTTCGACCTCACGCTCACGCCGCAACTCGATGCCGGCGCGCCATTCCTTTATACGCTCGAGGGCGACGTCGAGGATCTTTCTCGGCAGCACCTTGCCAACCGCGCCAGCCTGCTCGTGCATCCCGCCCCCTGGTACATCGGCCTCCGCCGCCCATCGTCGTACTTCATCGATCAGAAGCAGGGGCTGAAGACGGAAGTGGTTGCGGTGTCGCCTGACGGCCAGGTCGTTCCGGGCGTGACTGTTGCGGTGAGGCTCAATCAGGTTCAGTGGAACAGCGTGCGACGCAGCGAGGGGAACGGATTCTACACGTGGGAGACCAATCGGCAAGTCATCACCGCTGGCACGTGGACGGTGACGTCTGCGGCTGAACCGGTACCGCTCGATATCGCGCTTCCCAACGGAGGGTACTTCATCGTCGAGGCGACCGCTCGAGACACGGCGGGCAGGTACACGACCACGAACATGCCGTTCTACGCGCTCGGCGACGGCTACACGGCCTGGGCACGGTTCGATCACAACCGCATCGAGATCGTGCCGGATCGCCGCACGTATAAACCTGGCGACTCGGCAAAGATCATGATCCAGTCACCGTGGGAGCAGGCCACGGCGCTGGTGACCACCGAGCGCGAAGGGATCCGCTCACATCGTCAGTTCACGCTGACCTCCACGCAGCAGTCGATCACCCTGCCGATTGCCGAACAGGACATCCCGAACGTGTTCGTCTCGGTGCTGCTGGTCAAGGGACGAAGTGTTGCCGAGGTTGCAAAGAATGCAGAGGCAACCGCGTCACGCGACTACGGGAGAGGCCCAAACGTCACGGACGATCCGTCCGACCCAGGCAAGCCGGCGTTCCGCCTTGGCTACGTCGAGCTGAAGGTTGAAGACGCCTCGAAACGTCTCGCGGTATCGGTGCGTGCCGACAAGGAAGAATACCGGCCGGCGAATACTGCGAGAGTCGTGCTGGATGTGAAGGACGCCGGTGGCCGCGGCACAGCGAGCGAAGTCACGCTGTGGGCCGTCGACTATGGAGTGCTGTCGCTCACCGCGTATCGCACGCCTGACGTGCTCGGTTCGGTCTACGTCCACAAAGCACTGCAGGTGATGAACGCCGACAATCGGCAGCGCATCATCAGCCGCCGTGTGCTGACGCCGAAGGGCGAGACGGAAGGTGGCGGCGGCGGTGCCGATGAAGGCGCCGGCACACTCAGGAAAGACTTTCGCGTCCTGGCGTTCTGGCTTGGCTCGGTCGTCACCGACGCAAACGGCAAGGGATCGGTCGAGGTCAAGCTGCCTGAATCGCTGACGACGTATCGCATCATGGCGGTGGCAGCGGATCGTGGATCGCGGTTTGGATCGAACGACACCGAAGTCCGTATCAACAAGCCGCTGACGCTCAAGGCCGCGTTCCCCCGATTCCTCGCTCTTGGCGATAAAGCGCATTTCGGCGCAGTCGTCACGAGCCAGCTGAAGACAGCGGGCACCGCAACGGTCACGATCAAGAGCTTGGACCCGGACGTCCTCGAGTTCACGGCTGGAGCTACCCAAACCGTACAGATCGGCGCTGGCGGGTCGAGCGAAGTTCGCTTCGACGCGGCAGGAAAGCGGATCGGCCGCGCGCGCGTGCAGATGACCGCCAAGATGGCAAACGAGACTGACGCGTTCGAGGATCTCATCCCCGTTGAACTTCTCGTCTCGCCCGAAACCGTGGCCGCGCATGGCGAGGTCAGCGACGCGAACCCAACCGCGACGGAGACCTTGCGCATTCCGACGGGTACCGTCCCCGGAGTGGGCGGCCTCACGCTCGATCTCTCGTCGACGGCCATGGTCGGTCTGGGCGAGGGCGCACGGTACCTGGTTGAGTACCCGTTCGGCTGCGCTGAACAGCGCAGCTCGCGGACGCTGGCACTGGTGCTTGCCTCCGATCTTGGCGATGCCTTCTCGCTTCCTGGCATGGATACCGCGAAGATGCGGCCGGCCGCGCAACAGAACTTGAAGGATCTCGAACGGTTCCAGTGCGCCAACGGCGGCTTCGCGTATTGGCCTGGCGACTGCGCGTTCGCGTCGCCGTATCTCACCGCCTACATACTGCACGTGTTCAAAACCGCGGTTGATCAGAAGTATCAGGT
>Ga0114129_10016612_pt1 | contig 10483 bp, 7 predicted proteins | sample RhiMetdeltSRZDD1_FD_80071 | JGI IMG/M metagenome (GOLD analysis project Ga0114129, IMG submission 80071) | Populus rhizosphere microbial communities from Tennessee, USA - Rhizosphere MetaG P. deltoides SRZDD1 (version 2) (version 2) | ecosystem: Host-associated > Plants > Roots > Rhizosphere >... | reverse complement strand
GAGTACTTCTACGAGCGCGTCTGGACCAAACCATTCGCCGAACGTCGGACGATGGACCTTGGTACGGAGCGAGTGGCTCGCGCGAGACTCAGCGAAGACAACAGTAAGTTGGAGGACGTCGACGTTCTAGCAGAAGGCGTCGAGCGCAACATCGTGCTGGCGCCGGACGGCACGATGTTCGTCCTCGGTGCCGATCGATTCCGCTTCTACGACTCGCAGCTCCAGGGCGTTGACCACGATTTTACGGACAATCCAGATATCCGTCGCAACTTCTCGGGTCGTGCGATTCGTATCAACCGCGACGGCTCCATCCCGAAAGACAACCCGTGGCTCACCCGGGCCACCGTTCTGCGCGAGACCTATGCGCACGGGTTCAAGGATCCTGAAGGCGCCGCGATTCATCCGCAGACCAGGGAGCTGTGGGCGATTGATCACGGCCCTCAAGGCGGCGACGAGATCAACATCGTCAAGCCGGGGCGGGACTACGGGTGGCCCGACGTGTCCTACGGGAAGCAGTACGACGCGCGGCAGGCCGATGGCCGGAAGAACGTGCCGGTTGGCAACGGCAAGACGAGCATGAAAGGCGTCGAGGAGCCGATCTATTACTGGGTGCCGTCGATCGCACCATCCGGAATGATGTTCTACACCGGCGACCTGTTCCCCGACTGGAAGGGAAATCTCTTTGTCGGCGCGATGTCCGCCGAGCACGGGCATCACCTGGTACGTCTCGTCCTGAATGGCGAACGGGTCGTCTCAGAAGAGAAGCTGCTTGCAGAGCGCAAGGCGCGCATCCGGTTTGTCCGTCAGGCACCGGACGGATCGATCTACGTGATCGCAGGGGCGGAGATCTGGCGGCTTGTCCCGAGCAAGGTCGAGGGGCTCGCGCCGAAGACGTAGGTTTGTGGTTGGTGGGAGGAGAGAGATCATGAGACACATCAGAATCGTGGCTGTGGCCGCCGTCATCGGCGCGATCGCGTTGGCCTCCACGCACCTGGGGGCGCAAGACACTGCGGCGCGCGAGGCGCGGGATCGTGCCGACATCGAGGCGCTGATGTGGCGCTACGCGCGCGCGCTCGATACGAGCAACGCGGAGGCGTACGGAGCGGTGTACGCGCCCGACGGCCAGTTCGGCACCGGCCCGAATGCCACGAAGGGCCGAGACGCGCTCACGAAGATGATTGCGGACCAGAAGGCTCGGCAGGCGGCAGCCGCCGCCAAAGGCGAGGTTGGGCCGCCGATGTATCACATGACCATGAACTCGCGCCTCACGTTCGTGGACAAGGACCACGCGCGCCTGGAAGCGTATTGGCAGACGGTGTTCGGAGCAAACGGTCAGAACGTGCCGCCTCGTCTGGCCGCGGCCGGGCGCGAAGTCGATCAGCTGGTTCGCGTGAACGGCCAGTGGTTGATCCAGATCCGTGACGTGGCGCCGCGGGACTGACCGTACCTGCGAACTGCGAGGATAATTGCCTGCAGCATGCTCACACTCTCGTTACGTCACGCGAATCGCCGTCTGTCCGCTGCTGGTGCGCTGATCGCTCTGTGCCTCACCGCCGCTTGTCGACCGACGTCGGCACCGCCGCCTTCGCCGACTCCGGTGTCAGCCGACGCCTGGGCCGTGGTCAATGGTAAAGAGATCACCCGCAACGAGGTGGAGAAGGCATTCACCCGCACGGGCAACGGCACTCAGAAGTTGTCGGAAGAGGAAACGCTGACAGCCAAGTTGGGCCTCCTCGACGAGCTCGTGCTGGAAGAGATTCTGATCGCGAAGGCGCGCGAGCTGAAGCTCGAAGTTCCCGACAGCGAAGTCGACACGGCATTCGCCGAAGCGAGGAAGAACATCCCGGAGGACGCGTTCCAACAGGAGTTGACTCGACGCAACACGACCGCTGCGGAGATGCGAGACGGTCTCCGTCGTCAGTTGCTCGCACAGAAGCTGATCGAGCGCGAGGTCAAGTCGAAAGCTGCCGTGACGGATCAGCAGGTCACTGATTTCTTCACTGCGAATCGCGCACAGTTCAACCTCCCCGAAGAGGCCTATCACCTGGCGCAGATCGTCGTCACGCCGGTGCGCGATGCGCAATTGGCAAACCGCACCGGAGACGATGCGAGCACGCCGCAGGCGGCGGCCGCCAAAGTCAAGATGCTGATGGAGCGTCTCCAAGGAGGCACGCCATTCGGAGATCTCGCACGGGACTACTCCGAGGATCCGGAGTCGGCGCCACGTGGTGGAGATCTGGGCTTCATACCGCTGTCGGCAGTGAAGCAGGCTGCGCCGGCGTTACGCGATGCGGTGCTCAAACTCGAGCCTGGAAGAGCCCGAATCGTGAGTCAGAACGGCGCCCACACGATCGTCTTCGTCGTCGCGCACGAGCCTGCCGGGCAGCGCGAGCTGTCGGACCCAATGGTGCGCCAGCGCATCACGGAGACGCTCAGTGCACGCAAGGAACAACTCCTGCGTACGGCGTATCTCACTACGGTACGAACCGACGCACGCGTCGTCAATTACGCTGCGCGGCGCGTGGTCGAGTCGCAGGGTCAATTACCTGGTCCGGCGCCCGCGTCACCGAAATGAGGCGGTCCTTGAGATGGACGATTGACGATGTACGATTGACGAATTGAATGCGGAATTGCCCAGTTGTCAATCCAATCCGTCAATCGCACTTCGTCAATCGTCAATTCAGCATCGCGCACGAGCGCTCTGGTGTTGATTGCTGCGCTGGTGTCGGCGTCGTTCGTCCAGGCCGTCGACGTGTGGACCGTCGGTATCAACAATACTCGCCAGGGTTGGAACAAATTCGAAACAGTCCTGACGCCCGCGAACGTTCCCAAGCTGAGGAAGACTCGCGAGTTCGTCGTTGACGAGAAGATCGACGTCACGCCGCTCGTCGTCGGCGACAAGCTTTATGTGTTCACCATGACGAACACGGCGTATGTCTTCGACGTCAACACCGGGGCCCAGCTCGCCAGACGTCAGCTCGCTGCGCCGTTCGACCCGGCCGACATCGCCAACCCACCGGGGAAGGGCATGGACCTCCACAACATCTACCGCAACTGGGGAATTACGGCGACGCCAGTGATTGACGTGGCAACCGCCACCATCTACGCCACGACGTTTGGAAAGCCAAACGCCGCGAGCCCGAACACCGAGCGCAACAACACGCTGTGGATCCTCGACGCGAACACGCTCGCCGACAAGAAGCCACCGGTGCTCATTGCGGGCAATGCCGACAACGGCGGCGGCGGGATCTCAAATGGGTTCACCGTCCCGTACCAGAAGATGCGTGCAGGACTGGGTCTCTTGACGGACGCTGGTGGGAACAAGGCCGTTGTCGTCTCCTTCTCCATCAACGGCGAGAACCCGCGCGGTCCGGGACACGGATTCGTCGTCGCCTTCGATGTGCGCGGCCTCAATCGCGACGCTGGTTTTACGCCGACGCCAGCGATCTGGAACGTCACCCCGGGGGGAGGCGCAGGCGGTGTCTGGATGTCAGGCTCCGGACCCGCGATCGACGTCGACGACATTTATCTCACGACGGGTAACGGGATGGATCCCGGAACGATGCCCGGGAATTTCAGTGAGAGCTTCGTCAAGCTTCACTACACGGCCGGCGTTGCCGGCGTCGATGGGGGTCAGCCGAAGCTGACGGTTGCCGACTTCTGGGGCGCGTTCAGCGACTTTGGCCGTGCCGACGAAGATCAGGACCTTGGCGCCGCCGGCGTCTTCATCGTCCCCGAGCGAGGCAACCTCGTCGGCGGCGGTAAGGATGGCATTCTCTATAACCTGAACAAGGACAACCTCGGGAAGACCACATGGGATCCCCAGTTCAATCTCCCCTTCGTCGCCACGTATCTTCCGAATGCGCCGAATGGCGACGCCGGTCTTCCGACGACGACGGCCGCCGATCCGAACTGGCCGATCGTCAAACGCGATCGCAACCTGCCCGCACAGACTCCAACCGGGAAGAGCTATCACATTCACGGAACTCCGGTGTACATGGAGCGCGCCACTGCCGGAATCGTGTTCATCTGGGGTGAGAACGAGCGGCTCAAAGCATACAACGTCAATTTCGCGACAAAGCGCATCGCCGCGTTCCGCGGCGAAGGGATGCAGTTCGCGTCGGGCAACTTGCCCGCGCCTGGCGGCATGCCCGGTGGACGCCTCGTCGTCTCCTCCAACGGCACCATGCCAGGCACCGCCGTCGTCTGGGGTGCGTATCCGGTGCAGGGCAATGCGAACTCCGCGGTCGTTCACGGCGCGCTCGTCGCGTACGACGCAACGACCGTCGTCAACGGAAAGCTGAAGCAGCTGTTTCACAGCGACGCGAACCCTGCGAACAACATGGGGAACTTCGCCAAGTATTCAACGCCGGTGGTGGCGAACGGCAAAGTGTACGTCGGCACGTTCAGCAACAAAGTCGTCCAGTACGGCCTCTAACGTCCGTAGTGTCCGGCTTCCTTGGCCCGCCGTAGCGCGCTGCACGAACGTGGAAGCGTGGCGCGCGAAGGCGGCAGCCGGACTGATGGGGTGCCCCATGAAGAACATCCTCGTGATGACAGCAATGGCGCTCGCCGCCTGTATTCGTGTGATCGCCGCCACGCAGACGGTGGCCACCACACAGGAACAATCCACTCCCGATGCGGGCACCGCACCTGCGAGCTCGGGCTTGAGCGATTTGGAGTCCATCACATTTGGCTGTCCCAAGGCAGCGTTGAATGCCGCCGCACGGAGGGCCGCCAAGGTTCCTTCGCAGGGAACGTATCAGTTCTCCTACTTCAACATCGTCACCGACTCTCACCATGCCATGTATGAGGTCCACTTCAAGAGCAACAATGAGGGAGAGTCGGAGTTGAAGTACTGCGTTGAGATCTACTGTCAGCAGGGCTGGGATCCAAAGACGTCGAAGACGTCAATCACGTTGATGAGCAACCGGCGTCAGCCTGCGGCAGCGCCGGCCCACGGAGACGCGTGCAGCGCGATGCAGATGCCTGCGAACCGCAGATTGAAGCGATAATCCGGCGCTGATGTAGTTGTCGCAGCGTCGCAGCTTGACAGCCGCTGCATCGTCGGATTCAATGCCCGCGATCGTTGCATGCCGCAACTATCGCGTCGCCAAGACGTTCGAAAGGGACTCCGATGCGTCTGCTTGTTACGTGTCTCATCCTCGGCGCGGCAGCCGTTCCGGCGATCGCGCAACCGTTTGCGAACGCCAAGACATCGCTCGCGAATTACACCGTTGCGGATTCCATGCCGCGGAAATCGTGTGAGAGTCTCGCGGCGTTCAAGGGCGAGGGGATCGTGTCGATCAACGCGCGCGTCGTGGCGGCTACTGCGGATACGCCTCAGCACTGTCGGGTGACGGGCGTGATCACTCCCGAGGTCGCGTTCGAGGTGAACTTACCGGACCGTTGGAACCGCCGCTTCTACATGACCGGCAACGGCGGCCTCGCGGGCGATCCTCTGGACGGTCCGACCAGTCCCGACCGAACAGCCGGCTTGAGCAACGGCTTCGCGCACGCGCGGACCAATACCGGTCACGACGCGCGGAAGGAGCCGAGCGGGTCGTTCATCCTCAGCAACCCGCAGAAAGCCATCGACTACGCCCACCGCGCCGTCCACGTCACCGCCGAGACGGCGAAGAAGATCGCGACCGACTATTACGCACAGCCGATCCAGTTCTCGTACTGGAACTCCTGCTCGAATGGCGGCCGTCAGGGACTGCTCGAGGCGCAGCGCTACCCCGATGACTTCGACGGCATCGTCGCCAACGCGCCCTGGGTCGATCAGACCGGCTTCACCGTTGGAGCGATGTGGAATCAGAAAGCGCTGACCGAGGCGCCCGTCTCGCCTGAGAAGATGCTCATGGTCGCGCAGAAAGTCATGGACAAATGCGACGCTGTCGACGGTCTCAAGGATGGACTGATTGACGACCCGCGCGCGTGCCGCTTCGACGCGTCGCACGACGTACCGGCATGTACTGCCGGCGCTGATACGCCAGACTGCCTCACGGCGGCACAGGCGGCGACGATCAACAAGATACATGGCGGCCCGAGCAGCAAAGGCAAGTCTTTCATCACGGGTTTCATGCCGGGCAGCGAGGCGGCGACAACTGCGCCAAACGGTACGACGAACAGCGGTTGGGTGGGGGCGATCGTCGCGGCGCAGCCTGGCGCCAAGCCGGCGGACTTCAACCTGGCGGAAGGCGTGATGCGCTACCTGATCCTCGACCCGCCGCAGCCCGAGTATGACTTCATGAAGTTCGACTACGACCGCGACACGGCGCTCGTCGAACGCTGGAGCAAGCTGGCTGACGCGAAGGATGCTGACCTGTCGAAGTTTCGCAAGAGCGGCGGCAAAGTCATCATGACCTACGGGTGGGCGGACCAGATTCTCCAGCCGATGATGGGCGTGAACTACTACGAAGCCGTCGTGGCGAAGAGCGGCCGGGGCGCGTCCGATTTCGCGCGCCTGTTCATGATGCCGGGCGTCGCGCACTGCGGCGGCGGCATCGGCCCGGATCGCAACGATGCCGTCACGGCGGTGATCGATTGGGTGGAGAAGAACAAGGCGCCCGACTCGTTGCTGGCGAGCAAGGTGACCAACGGCACGGTGACGCGCACGCGTCCGCTGTGCCCGTATCCGCAGGTCGCGCGTTACAAAGGTCAGGGCAGCATCGATGACGCGGCGAACTTCAGCTGCGTCGCGCCACGATGACGCCGCGTCTTTCGAGTCCTTTGCCGGCAAGATGATCTGCGCGGTGCGCACGCCGCCGCCGGTGAACGGCGGGCGGTCTGTCGGTGCCAAGCAATTGGATTGCCTCGATCAGGGCGTCGATGATGCGCGCGAGCGGCACCGCGTCGTCGCGATACCAGGTCCGCAGGGTCACATCCACCAGCATGAGTGTCGTCGCCGCCAGCGCCGTGGCGCGAGGATGGTGAGGATCACGCAGACCGAGCGTGCGGCGAAACTCCGCGGCGATCCGGCTCTCGATGCGATGGAGACGCGACAGTTGCGCGGCCTTGACCTCGGGATGCTCATGCGTGATATGCATCGACCGTCGCGCGGTGGGCTGCGCCACGACGAACTCGGCGACCCGTAGCACCGCGGCGCGCAGGATCTCGATGGACGGTCCCTGGCGCGCGCTCTGGTGGATCGCCTGCACGATCAAATCGCCGTACGCGTCGATCGCAAAGACGATGATCTCCTCCTTCGTCGAGAAGTATCGGAAGAACGTGCGCCGCGAGACGCCCGCCTTCGCGGCAATCTCCTCAACCGTCGTCCGGTTGTAGCCGCGCGAATCGAACAGTTCGAGGGCCGCGTGCCAGAGCGCCTCTTTGACGACGTGCCGCTTGGCGTCGCGGAGTCCGGGCGGGCTTGCCCTGAGCGAAGTCGAAGGGGAGACAGTGACCATGAGCGGGCATGATACCGGCGACACGATGTGTTGACAATGGCACTGAGTGCCATCTAGCATGCGCGCCATGTTCAGGAGGCGTCATGACACGAGGGGCTGTGAGTTTCGTGCGGGGATTTGTGCGCGTTGGATTGGGCACGCTGGCGTCTCTTCTGGCGGCCAGCGGTGCGCACGCAGCCGGTCCGACGGTCGTCGAGGTGCCGGGTCAGCCAGCTCTTCTCCTCAGCAGTTTCGATCTCGCACCTCTTGGCTATGCCAATGCCGAATTCTTCGTCTCGGGCACGGCCTCGTCCTACAAGCTGGCCGGCGCGCCCACACCGGACGGGCTCTGGAGCGCCATGCCGGCAGAGACCGCACCCTATGCCACCCGCATAGTCGTAGTGCGGCCGACTGATCCCAGGAAGTTCAACGGTACGGTCGTCGTCGAATGGCTGAACGTCAGCGGCGGGGCTGATGCTGGACCCGACTGGAACGCGGCACATCGCGAGATTATGCGCACTGGCTATGCCTATGTTGGAGTCTCGGCTCAGAAGGTCGGCGTGGAAGGTGGCCCCAGCCTGATGGGGATGGGTACACCTTTGAAGAAAGCCAATCCCGAGCGATACGGACGTCTCAGCCATCCGGGCGATGCGTTCGCTTACGACATCTTTTCCCAGGCAGGCAGGGTGCTCCGTTCTGCTGAAGCCAGCCGGATCTTCGGACCGCTCGTGCCGAAGCATGTGATCGCCGTAGGCGAATCCCAGTCTGCCGTGTTCCTGACGACTTACGTGAATGCCGTCGATCCACTGGCCAAGGTTTACGATGGATTCCTGATTCACTCGCGTTTCGGCAACGCCGCGTCGCTCGAAAACGCCGTCATGACTGGCGCGTCGGGCCAGCCGAGGGCCGTCAGGCTCCGCACCGATCTGCGCGCGCCGGTGATCACGGTGATCACCGAGACGGATCTGCTCGATGGCGGTATTCCCGGCTTTCACGGCGCTCGCCAAGCGGACAACGAGCGGCTTCGTGTCTGGGAAGTTCCAGGAACGTCGCATGCCGACAACTACACGTTCACGGTCGGGTTCACGGACTCGGGATCGACGCCGCTGGAGAAACTCGCGGCGGGCTATGAGCCCACGTCCAAGATACTGGGGAGCGACCTGGCCAAGCCGATCAACAACGCCCCTCAGCACCATTACGTCGTGGAGGCGGCGCTCTGGAGCCTCGAGCGCTGGATCAGAACCGGTCAGGTCCCGCCGAAAGCCACTCCGATGAAACTGCGCGAGGTCAGCAAGCCAGATGCGCCGCCAAGTCTGGTGCTCGACGCGAATGGCTTAGCCGAAGGCGGCGTCCGCACACCTTGGGTCGACGTGCCGACCGCACGCCTGTCGGGTGCGGGGAATTCCGGCGGCTCGGTGGGCTTTATGGTCGGTGTGTGCGAGCCTTTCGATGCGGCGACGCTCGATCGCCTTTATCCTGGCGGCAAGGGCGAGTACCTGAAGAAGTTCGAGGCGTCTCTCTCTTCGGCGATCAAGTCGGGGTTCATCCTTGCTGCGGACAGACGGGAGATTCTGGATCTGGCGGCGATCGCCTACCGCGGCTCGAGGTGATGACGATGAATAGGAAGACGCGCGTGATGGTGGCCGGCGTGGCGGTCACGTTCGGAGCCTTGACGCCGATCACGTCGATGTCGATGGCGTCCGCCGAGCTGACGTGCAGCGCGCGCGGCCCCGATGCCCCCATGCTCGTGACCGCTGATTGTGTCGACCCGAGGTTCAACAAACCCTATGTCGATATCGACGAGCAGCGGAACACCCCGGTGCCCCATCGCTATGTGCACGGCGGGTTCACAGGCACCGATGCCAAGTTCTCGTTCTACTTTCCGCCGCGGGAACGGTTCCAGGGACGGTTCTTCCAGAATACCCACCAGCTTCTGAACAGCGAGAATGGACCGCCGGGCAACATTGGCTTCGCCATCGCGAGCGGCGGCTACTATGTGCAGACAAATATAGGGGGTATCGAGCGAGCCACCACGACCGAGCAGGCCGTCTTCGGCACACTCGATCCGACCGTGGGAGGTTACCGCGTCAACGCGGAAGCAGCGAAGTTCTCGCGCGTCAAGGCCGCCGAGATCTACGGCAACCGTCGTGTCTATGGATATCTCTACGGCGGGAGCGGCGGCGCATTCCAGACGATCAGCAGTGCGGAGCACACCATCGGCGTGTGGGACGGCTTCGTGCCGTACGTCATGGGATCGCCGAATGCCATCCCCGGCGTGATGACGGTGCGGATCCATGCCTTGCGTGTGCTGAGGATGAGGGACAAGTTCCCCGCCGTCATGGACGCCATCGATCCCGGCGGCAGCGGCGACCCATATGCTGGTCTGAACGCGGAGGAGGCAGCGGCGCTCAAAGAAGCGACGCGACTGGGATTCCCGCTGCGCGGATGGTGGAACCACCCGACGATGAACGGAGGGCCACTCGCGCTCGTCGCCGGCTACGTCCCGTATCTCGACCCGACCTACACGGACGACTTCTGGACCAAGCCTGGCTACCTTGGCAGCGACCCGAAGTCATCGGTCTCGTCCGCGCGCATCCAGCACAAAGCGTCCGTCGTCAACGTGGTCGCGGGCCGCTCGAAAATGATCGAGCTCTCGAGCGTGCCCATAGGCGATCTCACGGGCGCCGACCTGATCATCACGAGCGGTACGTCCGCAGGGAAGAGTGTGCCGGTGGGTGCGGTCACCGGGAAAGCCGTGGCCTTCGGGTTCGGTGCGAATCCAGCGGTGGTGAACAGCATTCAGTCCGGCGACGAAGTGCGGATCGACAACTCGTCGTATCTCGCGCTCCAGACCTATCACCGCCACCAGCTCCCGACGCGTGACATGTATGCATGGAACCAGTTCCGGGACGGCAAGGGCGAGCCGATCTATCCGCAGCGCAAGGTCCTGATCGGGCCGATCGGTGCCATGAACGGGGCGGGCTCCATTCAGAGCGGCAAGTTCAAAGGCAAGATGATCGCGCTCGAGTCGATGATGGATATCGACGCCTTGCCGTGGCAGGGCGACTGGTACCGCACGAAGGTAAAAGAGG
>Ga0114129_10016611_pt1 | contig 10484 bp, 8 predicted proteins | sample RhiMetdeltSRZDD1_FD_80071 | JGI IMG/M metagenome (GOLD analysis project Ga0114129, IMG submission 80071) | Populus rhizosphere microbial communities from Tennessee, USA - Rhizosphere MetaG P. deltoides SRZDD1 (version 2) (version 2) | ecosystem: Host-associated > Plants > Roots > Rhizosphere >... | reverse complement strand
TGACATACTTGCCGGCGCGCTCCATGAGCAGCTTGAGCACGCGATATTCTTTCGCGGTCATCACGACTTGCTTGCCCGATTTTCTTACCACGGTGGCGGCGGGATCGATCTCAACATTCCGACATTTGAGCACGGTTTCGACCCGTCCTTCGCTGCGCCGAATCAACGCGCGCAGACGCGCGAGCAATTCATCCAGATCAAATGGTTTCACGAGATAATCGTCGGCTCCGCTGTCCAAGCCTTCCACTCTTTGAAGGGAGGTGTCTCTAGCCGTCAGCACAAGGATAGGAATCCTGTTTTTCTTTCGGCGCGTTGCTTTAAGCACTTCCAAGCCGTTGATTTTCGGCAGGTTGATGTCCAATATTGCCGCGGCAAAATCGCAATCCGACAGCGCGGCCAGAGCCGACTCGCCGTCTTGCAGCCAGTCCACGCCGTAGGCATGTTTCTCCAGCGCTTTGGTCAGAGAGGAGCCGAGTATGTGATCGTCTTCGACAAGCAGCAGGCGCATGGGCTTAAGCATTCCGCTTTACTTCGAATAGATCAACACCCCGACCGAGTGAAGTATGCTGTTTCGTAAACCGGGATGAGAGACTGCGGAAAAAGCGCCTATTTCGTGTTTCCCGCCCTTGCCTCAATTCTAACGGGCTCGTAAACCAGCGCTTGCTTGATCGCCGCGTCGATTTGCGTGGCCATCGGGTTACGCTTGGAGCAACTCGCAGTACTTGCCGTAGACACCGGTGCCCTTGGCGATCCCGAAAAGAGTGTCGGCCCGCCGGGTCGCCTTCGGCGTGAGTGCGATGGCCGATGCCCGGTAACAATTTTCGCGGGTTCCGCCATTTGAGATTTCCTACGTTAGTGAGATTGTTGCCGATTGGACTAGGCCAGCGACTTGCAGAACCTCAACTGATCGCGCTGGGACTTAGTTGACATGGCAACTGACCGTCGGGTACGCTGAAATAATCCGGCGGCTTAGATGACGACGCGGCGGTTAACTTAGGAGGATTCTATGGCTAAACCCGAAATTAAATCGGAAGCAGACGCATTCCGTCAAGCGTTCCACGAGCGCATGCACGCTAACCACATGTATGGTCTCTGGGAACTGGCGAGCCAAATGACGCCGCATCCTCAACCCAAAATGATTCCACATATGTGGCGCTGGTCGACGACGGAGTCGTTCATAGAGGAATCAGCTCGGGCCGTGCCGGTCGGCGACGAGCGGCGCGCGTTGCAGCTTTTCAATCCTGGCCTCGGTGGCCGCTGGGCGACGACCAACAACCTGATTGCCGCCGTACAGATTCTCTTGCCGGGTGAAGTCGCGCGTGCGCACCGCCACACGCCGACGGCGATCCGCTTCATCATTGAAGGTACGGGCGCTTATACAGCGGTCGACGGCGAGCGCGTTTACATGGCTCCGGGCGACTTAATTCTAACGCCAAGCTGGGCATGGCACGATCACGGCAACGAAACCAAAGAGCGAGTCGTGTGGATGGACGGGCTCGACATCCCGTTGATCGCATCGGTCGAAGCGATGTTCTTTCAGTTCTACACGGCGGAGCAGGTAGCGCCCACGCGTCCACCCAACGCGTCGAAGCAGCTCTTTGGCCATGCGCATATCAGCCCAACATGGGTCAAGGAAAAGCTGAAATCTTCTCCGCTGCTGCTTTATTCATGGGATCAAACTTGGCAAGCGCTAGACGAGCTGCGTGATCATGAAGGAAGTCTTTTCGACGGCATTGCTCTTGAGTATCGTCATCCGCAGACGGGCGGGCCTGTGATGCCAACCATGGCCTGTTGCGCGCAACTCCTGCGGCCCGGCGAGCACACAAAGGCGCATCGGCACACGGGCAGCGCGGTTTATCACGTCGTTAACGGCGAAGGATTCACAATCATCAACGGTCAACGTTTCACCTGGCACAAGGGCGATATCGTCGCTCTACCGCCGTGGGCGCTGCACGAGCATGCGAATTCCTCCGCGAGCGCAGATGCCGTGCTGTTCTCGATCCAGGATTTGCCGGTGCTGAGCGCGCTCGGCCTCTACTATGAGGAGGAACTCAAAGAAAACGGCGGACACCAGGAAGTTACATCGACGTTTAAGGCGACGTGATTCCCCCGGGTTGGCGAGACTCAAGGTGAAGCAACTGGACGCGACGAGCCATTAGCCAATCTCGTCGATGGCCGAACCGGCAAAGGCCGTTTGGAAGGACAAATTAGTAGATGGAGATCGCGTCTATATTCCGCTCGGACTTGCGCTGGGCCACATGGCTGACCGAGGAGCCAAAAGAAAAATAGTCTTCCCTGTGATTCACGTTGTAAGTGCAGAGGGCTGGCTATTTGGATGCTTGACCGTCAGAGTTTTTTGCTGGCCTCGCTTTCCGTAAAGCTCAAGAAAGAGATTATAGAAGGAAGAAACGGTGCGGTCTTCGCCTTGTTGGTGTCCTTCCCTATCTCGATACGAGAGTGTGATGGAAATTGGCCATTTGTGCAGCTCAACTAGCTCGACCCCCTTGGCGTCGAGATAAGCACCGACCGTGCGCAAGGTATTCGAAACACTGTAAAAGTCCGGAAGCCGCCGCGGTCTGGAACGCTTTGCTCGCCCGGCTTGGGATAATTTTTCGACGTCGGCCAAGCGGAAAGTTAATGACTCAGCAATGGAACCGCTGCGCAATTGCAAGTACCACTGTCGTACCTTCGTACGTAGCGAGTTGGTCTCGTGAGGCGTACCCTCAATGACATACCTGTCTGCCAGTCGCTTTAGTTCGAACACAGTAATATTTCTAGCTTAGAGCGCCTGGCCAATAGCTCGGAGATCTTCGTCGTAGGGTTTGGTCGCCGCCATAGCACACCTCCGGTTAAATTGGGCTATTATATTCGCTCGGCGGCTAGAAACAAATCGAAGAAAATTGCGTTGTTTTGCCAGACGGGATGGTTTCACCACCGAGGCGTCCGAGGAGGGCAAGGCGATAAGTAAAAGCACACGCAAGGAGTCTTGGGAGCACGGGGTCCAAGAAAAGAAGTGGCTGATGCGAGCCGTTAAGAACGTTCAAGTCGTTGAAGATAATCGATCTCTGTGGCCTCTGTCTCTGTGGTGAACTCTTCTTATGGCTCGCCTGGCAATGGACCGAAGGCGGCCGCCGGGCGGCGGTGTTTGGTTGCTGCTTCATAGGCCGACGCCGCTTTCAAGATCGTCGATTCCTCGCCTGGTCCCGCCCAGAACGACAAGCTGATCGGTAAGCCCGGCGCATCGAGCAACGTCGGTTCGGTGCCGGAAGCATTTCGATAACTTTTGGTATCCGAGCTGAGCACGAACTTGGGATCGTAGACGACGCGGTTGAATCCGGCCGGCACGACGATTTCCGGAATACCCGCGTCGGCGGTGAAGGCAAAGCGATTGCTCGGCCGGCTGTTGATCTCGGGCTCGACCGGGCCGCCGATCTTGGGGATAGGAACAGTGGTCAGCGGGTTCACCAAGACATCGAGATTATTTTCACGCATCACTTTGAGCACCACGCGCTGCATCACCTCGCGCATCTTGATGCGCTCTGTTATCCCGTTGGAGCGAATATCAGCAAGATTTTGCCAGTTGATGAAAGCGGCCAATTTATCCCCGGAATAGTAAGTCGCGTTGGCATTGAGCGAGGGCCAGTCTTTGACCTTGGCGTCACCGCGGCGCAGCAAATATTGGCTAAGATGAAACCTGAAGCTCGACGTCCGTGGAAAAATAGTAATGCGGCGGAGATTTAAATTGGGCGGGAAAGGCTCTAACCCTTCGGCGGCGCGGGCCATGTACTCCGCCGGAGACAGCGTTCCGCCGCCGGGTGTCTTGCCAACATTGACGTTGATCTTACCGGCGAAGACGGAAAACTCCGCCTCGCCGGCGCTGTTTGTCTTGAACAGATATTCGGGCATATGGAACGGCAGGATTTCCGCGAGCGCTTCTTGGAAGGTCGGTTTCAGATTGGGTATCGTCGGATCGTCGGGATAGAGCGGATCGACAGATTCAAAGAGTTGGGCGCCCAGCTTGTCACGCAAGATGCTCTTGATCTCTTTGTCGATTTGATCGCTGATGGCTGCGTCGTTGGGAGTGTGCTTGACCATGAATTCGCGCACGATGCCGATGCGCATGCCGGCTAGGCTCTTGTGCTCGGCAAAACTGGCGTAGGGCTTTTGCGAAATCAACACCTTCGGCAATGCGGTATAAATATCGCGGGGGTCGTAGTAGCCCCGCTTCGAGTCTTTCAGAGCGTCGAGCACGATGGCAGTATCTTTGACCGTGCGACAGTGAATCCCGGCGCGATCAATAAACGGATCAGCGCCGATACCACCGCCGAATGGAATGATGGCTTTGCCGGTATTCAAGTTGGCTAGTCCGTTGTAGGCCGCGGGAACGCGGCAGGAGCCGCCGGTTTCCTCGCAAATTGAGCACGTGACTAGATTGGCCGCCACCGAAACGCCGGAGCCAGAGCTCGATGCCGCTTGTGCGGCGGCGCGCTCGGTGTCGTACGGGTTGCAGGGATTACCGGCCCACGTGCTGCGGGAATTGCCCGCGCCGAGCACGACCGCATCGGCCTTCGCGGCGCCGCCGGGATCGCCGCTGGCGCCGTTATATTCGCTTAAGTTGGCCTTGGCGAGAATGATCGCGCCTTTGGCGCGCAGTTGGGCGACAATGGTCGAATCGGCTGGAGGCGCGTCCATGCCATAGGCGACGTCGGCTCCACCGGTGGAGCGCATATCCTTGGTGTCGAAGATGTCTTTAATCGAAAACGGCGTACAGTAAAGCGGCATCGTGACCAGATTCGGATTGGCGCCGAACTGGCGGTCCAGCTCCCGCGCCCGTTCAATGCCATCAGGCTGCGCGCGAAATGCTTCGCAGCTCTGGCTACAACTGCCCGGCAGCGAGCCTTTCGACGGATGAAGGTCGCAAGTGGCCTTGCAGGTTGCCGAGCGCTCGCCGCGGATGTTGACGGTGCTCAGCGAGCGCAGCTGTCCGGCGTTTTTCACGCCGCGGATATACCCGTAGGTTTGTTGCTTTGCCGGATCGGAGATTGTCGCTTGCATCACGCCGGGTTGAAGCGGAGTTCCGGTGTACTTGGCGATGTCGGGAAAAAGGTTTTTCGGATCTTCCGCGTCATTGGGGTTTACGGGTGCGACGCACATGCCGTCGTAGGCGCGGATGCGGCTGATATAGGCTTGCACCAACTTCTCGCAGGTGATTTGCCGGGACTTGATGGCGCGGTGGATATCTTCGATCTTTGCTTCTTCGAGGTGAAACCTCCATGGTGTTGCCGCCTTGCCGGCTGATAGCGGCTTTGTCGTCTGCGCGTAGATCATCACCACGGGCGCACAGTACAGCAGGCCAATGGCCGCGATCCATGGCGCCAAACTGAGCGATAAGAATCGCCAAGCTTTCGTCGCGTGACTCGTCATATCTGCCTCCTGGAATGTAGATTGGCCTCTCTTCTATCATGTTTTTGCGGTCCGTGGCGGGTAAGATTTAGTCGATTCGGAGATTCACCGCGGCGGCGCTCAGGCGCAACCACGTTGTGCCCGCGCGGCCGACCGAGCGACGAAAGAGAAGGTAGGCTGTCCCGAATCTGATTCCCGTTTTTGATCTCCTGTCCCGTTTCTGAATCTTTTAATAAAGCGAGCCTCCGGATGCATGGTCGAGATTAAACCCGGGTTCCGCAGTTAAACCCTTGAGCGAGGAGCAAACCCGGAGTAGGGAAGTCACCCCCAACTGTAAAGTTTCAAAGTCCATTTCGCTACTTCGCACTTCACCATTGTAAGTCTAGATTTCATCTTGAACCACTGATGATCGATGTCCACTCAGAGGCGGAGGCCCATTGACTTCGTTGGGTCAGGTTTGCTCCTCGCTCATCGCGTCGGCGGGAACTGCGAAATCCGGGTTAAAGGGCGCAATCCTATTGTCTAACGTCGATGCTGCGTCGATTTTGATATTTTTTGGCGAATTCACTTATATTTCTGAAGACTTCAGTAGAGGTTCGCGACAACGGCTAGCTCCAGCGCCGCAGCAAGACACAAACGTCTCTTTCCGGCGATAACGGGTCGCGCCACCGGAACAACGCAGCTCCACGGTGCCGGCATCAAACTTGCTGGTACTCTCGGAATGTATCAGTCGGGTCGCCAGAGGCGGCGGCGGACAAACCTTTCGGACGATGAGCTATGGCCAAGATTTCTCGCTACCAACAAATCTTTTCCGAGATTGAGCTTTTCCTCAACGCAGGGAGGTACGAGGACGCCAAGGTTCTCTTGCGATTTCTCGATGACCGCCCGTTAGATCGCCAAAGCAGCCTTCGTCTCCTTTTGATTAATATAACTCTCGACGGCGCCATACCCTACAAAGACGAGATCGATAAACTTCACGGCTTGTTGAATCCGAACGACCTTGAGAAAGACATTATCGGGAAAATTCTTCTCCTCGCATCGAAGTCTGCCGAAGTGGAAGGCCGAAGAGAGCAGGCTTGTCTGCTCAATCCGCCGCTTGAAGAACTCATTTCTCCCGATCCATCCGCAAGCGAGCTGTGTGAAAAAGTCAAACTGCTGCAAGACCGTGAGGCGGAGTTGCTGACTGTCAAGAAGCAGCTCGCGGAGTTGAGCGCGTCGAGGGACCGAGCTGTGCGGTCGTTGGAAGAAACCGTTAAGCAGAACACGGAGCTACTGCGGACGAAAGAAGCTGCGCTCAATGCTCTGGAAAACCGTTTCGGCGAAACCAGTCGTTCCCTAGAGACTCAACTTAGCGTGAAACAGGATCTCCTCGAGAGCCGTGATAAGGATCTCAAGAAAATCGGCTCCAAGGTTATTGAACTCAATGCGCAACTCGCCGAATTAGGTCGACTCAAGGATCAAGACGGTCGTCTGCTCCACGAGGAGCTCACGCGGAAAACCGCGCTTTTGCAGGTCCGCGATGCGGAGATAAAGAAACTACAGGAGCGGTCGGCAGAAGAGATTCGCGCCCTGGAAGGTCAGCTCGGCGAGAAGCAGAGTCTCTTGGCGTCTCGCGCCATGGAACTTGATTCGCTCATGGGCAAGATGAGTAGGCTGACTCAGGAACGCGCCGAGCTGGCATCACAACGAGAAAAGGCAGACCAGCGGGTTCAAGAAGTTCTGCGCCAAAAAGCCGCACTGCTCCAAGCCAAGGAATCTTCCATCCGCGAGATGAAGGAGCAGATGAGGACGAAGATCCAATCGTTCGAGCGTGAGCTGGCCGAAAAGCAGAAACGGATGGAAAAAAGCGGCGTGGAATTGGCTGAGCTACGGAATCAGATTCATGTCCTCACTAAGCGATTGGGAGACGTGGAAGCGTCCAAGTCACGCGCCGAAACCTTACTTCATCAAGAGCGTAATAGAACGAGCCAAGCGCTGTCGGCTGTCGATTCCGCTAAAAGTTTAGCCGGCGAGCCGCGCGGGGATCAAGTACCGACGCCTGAGTCGATATCCACTCCGTCCACTCCTGGTCATGATGATAACCCGGGCTGGCCGAGTTGGTTCCGCCGCGCATGGCCGATTACTTGGAAGCCAAGGACATTTCCGGCGCCTGCACTTTCCGCAGCTGTTGTCGGGCTGCTCCTGATGCCGATTGCCTATTTCTTGTTGGGGCACGGTCCCATGGGGCCAGACCACACAACCGCGCCTCCGCCGGCAACAGACGGCAATTCTGTCGTGGCCGTCGATGCCATTATGCTGTCCAAGCCCAATTTTGAAGCAGACAACGGCAAAAAAAGGCGGGTCGACCGCGTGGTGGCCAAGAAACGCGAAGAACCGCCGGGCGAGATGATGACGTATAAAACCCGGCGTGTGGTATCGCTAAGGGAGGAGCCTCGCTTCGCTGCGACCTCGAAGGCACAGATCGGTGCTGGCACGTCGATCAGTGTCCTCGAATCGAACGGCGATTGGTTCAAAGTCAGAACTCGACCGGCGGGCGCCATTGGCTACGTGAGAAAAGAATACCTCGTTCATCAAAGTTCGACTCGAACCGAGGACCGGCTACGTCTTTATTGAAAACGCTTGGGCGCGACGGTTTTAATAAGTAAAAAAGTGATGTCGCCACACGATGTCTCGAACAGTGTCGGCAAGCAGTCCAACCAAGCGCAGATGCATGCAAACGTACGCTCGTTAACAGGATCAAGAGGCTGAGATTATAAAAAATCGAGCCCATCAGACGAATGAATCACAACCTGTCCGATTCTTTCTTACTTCACTGTCCGGTTCTTTCCTGATTGGATTTTTCCGAGCTGTGTTCCGGCCATTCGATCTACAGACTGGGTTTCCTTCTTTAACTGCACCACAGTCCACGCAGCGATACAGGCTGTTAAGTTTCCGGGACAAAGCCATCGAGTCTTTGCCTCCACTGACTTGTTAAGCCAAGTCCAGGCGTCCAAAGAGCGTGACCGATCTGGAGAACCAAACCTGCGTCCGGCGTTTTCTGGCTACGAAATATCTCACGCAGGCAGCGATACTCAGGCAATAGCAAATCGAAAAATCTAAATTGGGGAGGGGCAGCGGCGCACCCCATAACTGGCTGACGGGATGCGCCGCTGCATGCTAAGGGGCGCCCAGAGGAAGCACGAGAGACCTAGTAAATCTTTTCTGTTCTTGACGCCTTTAACCGCGCGCGAAGTGTTCGAGAGACCAGTGCGCCATACAAGCCGACAGCTAGCATTAGTAACGACGAAGGCTCTGCGACGTCTGCGGTGATTTGGTTAATGTTGACGATATCACCACCAAGACCTTGCGCGCTGATAAAGATTCCGGACGCATTGTTCCCATTCTCATTCGGGCCGCTCTCGTCGTAGGGCTCGGATTCGTCGTAAGGAATGTTGATCGCGAGGTTGTCGATGGCGAATGATTTCGTTTGTAAACCTACGAACTGTAACGTGTGAACCGGAGTATCGAAGAAATAGCTACTCTGATGTCCCGTCAAACCTGCTTTTTTTTGAGCTTTTGATAAAGTCTGCTGATTGATGACGACACCATCGGCCAAGATGGTGAAGCTTTTTGCATTCTTAAAGAGCTGAAAATCGACGCTGAACGAATCGATCGGATTAACGCCAAAATCGATTGTGATGGCGGGTGCGCCTTTACCTTTGCCGATCCTCAAGGCCGAGTTAACGGCCGTCGTTTTTTGACTAAGGGTCATATCAGATCCAAACAACCCCTCCATGTACGCCTCGATATCAGAGGCGTTCACGCCTTTCTTCGAATGACTCTGAATCTGATCGAAGTCAAATAACACCATGCTGGCCGCAAGAGCCGGCCGATCAGCAAGCAAAACCGTTAGGAAAAACAAGCCCCGCCAGAGAATTCTTTCCAACATTTTATATACCTCCCGTTGCGAAAACCATGTTGTCGAGCGGATTCGCAAGGGGATCAACCAGTGTCCAGATAGTCATCAACGGCAAACGGTCGAATTATCTTTGTTACTGCGCAAGATCAGTGCCGCCCTCGTAACTATCGGATAACGAAATAGTTTTTAACCTAGGTTGAGAGAAGAAGTGTAAAGATCCATGACATTGGTCCGTCCAAACCGTGAGTAGCTACCTAAGAGATTGAAATGCCTAAACATTTCTAGATGAGAAAAACGTAATTACTTGTTACACAGTGTTCGAGTGGGTTACAAGAAAACATGCGCACCGGATTCGGCAACCAATTGCCAGTTTGGGAAAATTCACAACCTATGAGGTGTCGTCGGTCAACGGAAGACTGATATACGCGAGAGCGTTAACCGGGGCGTTAACGATGCGTTTGCCTTAGCTACGGATGTGCAACCGCTACAGGTGCTCGTAACACGGCTGAGTTCGGCGGATGCTTGGTGCACCGTTCAGTCAAGGGGCGCAAGGCATGCTCGAAGATTCCCGTTTATGTGCGTTCTCCGACGTCACGCTCAAGATACTTACCCCAAGCGTTTACGTAAAATTGCCTACGCTTATCGGTTAACAAGCCTGACGTGTCTTCCCTATTGAACGGCTTGCCGTTTGAGGTACAGAGGTGTGTCCGTCGGATTCAGTAACAAAGCTGGACGTGCTTCGGGATTGCCCGCTCGGGCAAAGAAAGTTGAAAGGATGTTCTCTATCGACAGAATGCCTGCGGTATTATGATTGCCGTTGACGACCAATCCGACTACATAGCCAAGCGCGTCGACAACCGCTCCTCCACTCATGTGGTTTTCGATGCGCATACCCCACTGGGTATCGATAGCGACGCCTTGGCTTTCCAGGTAGGGCGTCGTGTAGACCTTTAGATCCGCGGCAAAATAACCGCGCCGATTCTTTTCGGTCAAATTCAAAAAGCCCGCGGAGATTACGAAATCATGGTTTTGCGGAAATCCGGTGATGAATACTCTTTTTGGCGGCAGCAACGGCGTTAGTTGAAAGTCCGCGCCAGGATTGCTCACATCGATGCTCGCTTGGTCGAAGTCTCTTAACTTCCAGAACGAAAATGAACTCGTCGTCTCGGTCTTCAACTTGCCG
>Ga0114129_10016610_pt1 | contig 10484 bp, 7 predicted proteins | sample RhiMetdeltSRZDD1_FD_80071 | JGI IMG/M metagenome (GOLD analysis project Ga0114129, IMG submission 80071) | Populus rhizosphere microbial communities from Tennessee, USA - Rhizosphere MetaG P. deltoides SRZDD1 (version 2) (version 2) | ecosystem: Host-associated > Plants > Roots > Rhizosphere >... | reverse complement strand
GCCTCGAGATCGATGATCATCTGCTCCGCGTTGGAATAGCCCTTCGAGAGATTGATGGGAACGCCGCCGAGCACCACGATGTCGACCCCTGCCGCCGCCATCTCGCGCGCCGCCTTCATGCTGATGTCGTAGGACTGGTCAACCTCACCCTTGCTGCGAACCACGATCGCGAGCGTGGTGATGACGAGCGTCACGCCGGCGGGAACGATCTTGTAGAACTCGTAGGGAAAGACCTCGGTCGTCAGCGGCGGCGAGGTATAGCCGATACGCGCCCGCTGCCCGTAAGTGTTCTCGCGCGCCGATGATGTCATGCTGGGATCGATATCTCGCGCAAGCGGCGCCGCCGTTCTCGAAAGAGCTGGCCAAGGCTAGCGGCGCCGGCACGAGTTGTCCACGCGGAGGCAATCGGTTCATCGTGTCTCACGGGATTGTCACGCCGCAAATACAGTGACAATTAGTACGACGATTAGCCATCGTCTTTTGGAAGCGTTCTAGGAAATGAACATGTTCGATCGTGCTCGCGTTTTCTTGTTCTCGGGGTTGTTTCGCGCGCTGCGAATCGTTGTCCTGTCAGGATCGATCGCGGGCGCGTTCGTGCCGACGCCCGCCGCATTCGCGGCCGAGACCGTCACGATCGGTAATCTGGTCTTCGTCAACAAGGCGCTGGTCGGAGTCGGACGGGTGCCTTCCGACTTGCGCGACAAGTTCGGTGAAACCTTCGGCTCCGGATCCGGGATAGCGTTCGATCCCAAGACGTGGATGAGAACGCCGGCGGGTTATCAGGGCACGCTCTATATGCTGCCCGATCGGGGGTACAATGTTGGCGGCACGTCTGACTATCGCGCCCGCCTCAACAAGCTTTCTGTCACTCTGAAGCCGCTCGACAATCCCGCCGCCGTGCCGGAGGCGGAGCGGCAAAAGAGCGTGGTCGCAACTCTTACCGATACGATCCTGCTCACCGATACGGCGGGAGAAATGCTGACCGGGCTCGATCCGGGCGGCGTCCGTGCTGCGGCCCAGGGCTTTCCCGAACTTCCGCAGGCATCAAACGGACGCGTGAGCATCGATACCGAATCCCTGGCGCTGCTGCCCGACGGCAGTTTTTTTGTCGGCGACGAATACGGTCCCTATCTCTATCGCTTCTCGCCGGCGGGACGCATGATTGCGGCGGTGAGGCCGCCGGACGCTTTTCTTCCCAAACGCAACGGCAAGGTTCACTACTCTTCCAACAATCCAGGGCCGGGCGCGCAGGCGCCGGAGCCGCGCAACCCCGAGATGGGCCGGCAGAACAACCAGGGTTTCGAAGGGCTGACATTGACGCCGGGCGGCCGCTTCCTTGTCGTCGCGCTGCAGAGCGCGACCAGCCAGGATGGCGGCGCTTCACTGGAAACGCGCCGATATACCCGGCTCCTGTATTACGACATCATCGATCCTGCGCGGCCGAAGCTCGCGCGCGAGCACGTCGTGCCGCTGCCGATGTTCAAAGATGCCGAAGGCCGGCAGTCGGTGGCCGCCCAGAGCGAACTGCTCGCGCTCGACGAGACGTTCTTCCTGTTGCTCTGCCGCGACGGCAGCAACGGCTATGGTGCCGGCGGCACAACCTCGCGCTATCGCAGCATCGAGCTCGTCGACACGTCGCGGGCGACGAATATCGCGGGCTCGCCCTTTGACGGCGCCGTACCCGTCGCCCCTAACGGCAAACTTGCCGCCGGGGTCGTGCCCGCAACGCTCACCCCTTACATCGACATCAACAACAACACGGAACTCACCAAGTTCGGACTGCACAATGGTCCACCGAACGATCGCGACAATCTGTCGGAGAAATGGGAGGGCATGGCGCTGGTGCCGGCGCTCGATCCGGAGAACCCAAACGATTTCTTCTTGTTTATAACGAACGACAACGATTTCATTACCCAGAACGGCTATCAGGTCGGCGCCCCTTACAAAGACGCGAGCGGGCTCGAGGTCGATACCATGATCCTCGTGTACCGCGTCACGTTGCCGGTCACCTTCAACTAAAGTAGCGCTTAAGAAATAGGCTTCTGGTATCTGAAGGCCCGGGACGGCAGCCCGCGTCAAACTTGGCTGTTGCACCGCACAAGCAAGGTGCGGCACCACGTCCCGCCTGCGGGACCGCAATTCGGGCCATTGTCCCAGCGGCCCGGGCTAGCTTTGTTAACATGGGCGTGCGATTTACCGAGAAACGGAATCCCGCGACGGACGACGTTGCGGTCCATCCATGTTCGTTGACTGTAGGCTCAACGTAGCGGGGCGAGAAAAATAGATCTTCAGGGAGAACGTCGATGCGAACATTAGGACATCCGATCCTCGGCGCCCTTGCAGTGCTGGGCATCGCGCCTGCGTTGGCGCCGGTCTCTGCGCTGGCTGCGTGGGAACCGACACGTCCGGTCGAATTCATCGTGCCCGCAGGAACGGGAGGCGGCGCTGACCAGATGGCGCGCACGATCCAGGGCATCGTCACCAAGCACAATCTGATGAAGCAGCCGATGGTGGTGATCAACAAGTCGGGAGGCGCCGGCGGTGAAGGCTTTCTCGACGTGAAGAGTGCGCGCAACAATCCGCACAAGCTCATCATCACGCTGTCCAATCTGTTCACCACCCCGCTCGCGACCGGCATTCCCTTCAATTGGAAGGACATGACGCCGGTCGCCATGATGGCGCTCGACGAGTTCATCCTCTGGGTGAATGCCGAATCGCCGTACAAATCGGTGAAGGAATATATCGAGGCCGCAAAGAAGGAGCCCGGCAAGTTCAAGATGGGCGGTACCGGCTCCAAGCAGGAAGACCAGATCATCACCGTCGCCATCGAGAAGGCCACCGGCACCAAGTTCACCTATATTCCGTTCCGCGGCGGCGGCGAGGTCGCGGTCCAGCTGGTTGGCAAACACGTCGACTCGACCGTCAACAATCCGATCGAGGCGGTGGCGCAATGGCGGGGTAATTCGGTACGGCCGCTTTGCGTGTTCGACGGCAAGACCCTCCCGTACACCGACAAGGTCGCCAACAATATGTCCTGGAGCGAGGTTCCGACGTGCAAGTCGCAGGGTCTTGACGTCGAGTACTTGATGCTGCGCGGTATTTTCACGGTGCCGGGTGCTACCAAGGACCAAATTGACTACTACGTCGACCTGCTCAAAAAGGTGCGCGAGACTCCGGAGTGGAAGACGTTGATGAACGAGGGCGCCTTCAACAATACCTTCATGACCGGCGAAGAGTATGCCAAGTGGGTCGACGCGGAAGAGAAGCGCCACCAAGCACTGATGAAAGAGGCCGGCTTCCTGGCCGGCCAATGATGATTGCCGTGTGAGCACCCGCCGGCGGGCTCGAGGGCCCATTGGCGGGTGCGCACGGGTCTCGGATGACCGACCGATGAGCGAGAATTTCGAGGGCGCGCGCGGTGCCGGACCGGCTCAACGGTCGGTCGAAATGGCTGTGGCGCTGTTAATTGCAGCGTTCGCACTGGTCGTCATCGCCGGTAGCATTCAGGCCGGGATCGGCTGGGGAGCGGAAGGTCCGAAAGCCGGTTTCTTTCCCTTTTACGTAGGATTGATGATCCTGGCGTCGAGCATCATCAACTTCGGCGCGGTCATGTCCGACCGACGCAACGACCAACTGTTCGCCGAATGGGGGCAGCTCGGCAAGGTGATGTCCATGCTGGTGCCGACCGCGATCTACGTGGCGCTGGTGCCGTGGATCGGGATTTACATCGCGTCGGCCCTGCTGATTGCCGTGTTCATGCGATGGCTTGGTCAATACGGCTGGGGCACGATCGGAGCGGTCGCGGTGGGTGTCCCGGTCGTGACCTTCGTCATCTTCGAAAAATGGTTCTTGGTGCCTTTGCCGAAGGGGCCGATCGAAGAACTGCTCGGATTTTGACGCGTTCCGCCGGCTCGGCCGGACCGGTTGGAGTGACGAGATTCATTAAATGGAAGAAATCGTCAATCTGTTTCACGGCTTCAGCGTCGTCCTCCAGCCGTTCAACCTCCTGGTTATGCTCGTCGGCATCATGCTGGGCGTCATCATCGGCGTGCTGCCCGGACTCGGTGGAGCGAACGGCGTCGCGATCCTGCTGCCGCTGACGTTCTCGATGTCGCCGACGTCGGCGATCATCATGCTGTCCTGCATTTACTGGGGAGCGCTGTTCGGTGGCGCCATCACCTCGGTCCTGTTCAATATTCCAGGCGAGCCCTGGTCGGTAGCGACCACCTTCGACGGCCATCCCATGGCGCAGCAGGGCCGGGCGGGCGAGGCGCTGACCGCCGCGTTCACGTCATCCTTCGTCGGCGCGCTGTTCGCGGTCATCATGATCACCCTGGTGGCGCCGCTGGTGGCCAAATTTGCGCTGCAGTTCGGGCCGGCCGAGAAGTTCGGCGTTTATTTCCTCGCCTTCTGCAGCTTCGTGGGGATGAGCAAGGAGCCGCCGTTCAAGACCGTGGCGGCGATGATGATCGGTTTTGCGCTCGCGGCGGTCGGGCTGGACAGTGTCACTGGCCAGCTGCGGCTGACCTTCGGTCAGACCGAGTTGCTCAACGGCTTCGACTTTCTGATCGCGGTTATCGGCCTATTCGGCATCGGCGAGATCCTGCTCACAATCGAGGAAGGGTTGAGCTTCAAGGGGGGCGCGGCCGGCATCAATCCGGCGGTCGTGTTCAAAACCTGGGCCGAACTCCCGCGCTACTGGATGACGTCGCTGCGATCCTGCGTGATCGGCTGCTGGATGGGCATCAGTCCCGCCGGCGCGACGCCCGCGTCGTTCATGAGCTACGGCATCGCCAAGCGGGTCTCGAAGAATGGCGACAGGTTCGGCCGCGGGGAGATCGAGGGCGTGGTCGCGCCGGAGACGGCGGCGCACGCCGCGGGCACCGCGGCGCTGCTGCCCATGCTGTCGCTCGGCGTCCCGGGCTCACCCACTGCGGCGGTGCTACTCGGCGGCCTCTTGATCTGGGGGCTCCAGCCCGGGCCGCTGCTGTTTGTCGAGCAGAAGGAGTTCGTCTGGGGCCTGATCGCGTCGATGTATCTCGGCAATGTCGTCGGGCTGCTGGTGGTGCTCACCTGCGTGCCGCTGTTCGCCGCCATCCTGCGGGTTCCCTTCGCCATCATCGCGCCGATCATCCTGATGTTCTGCGCGATCGGCGCCTATACCGTGCACAACTCGACTTTCGACGTTGTGATGATGCTGGTGTTTGGCGTCGTCGGCTATGTCCTGAAGAAGTGCAACTACCCGCTGGCGCCGCTGGTGCTGGCGATCGTGCTTGGTGACAAGGCCGAGGAGGCATTCCGGCAATCGTTGCTGTCGTCGCAGGGAAGCCTCGGCATCTTCGTTTCCAACGGGCTGGTCAGCTCGATCATGGCGCTGGGGCTCATCGCTCTGTTCTGGCCGCTGATCCAGAACGCGTTCACCCGTCGGCGCACCCGGCCGGCGGTCTGACCGGCCTCCCCCCGGTGTTGGCCTGAAACAGCCCATCGAGCTGGATTGCATACGGTCCCGCTTCTGGAATATTGTATACCAGCCATGACCAACGATCATCGCTCCCCCGGTTCTTCCAGCCTTCGGGTTCAGTCCCGGCCTGCCTCCGCCGCGGCGGAGACGGCGCCGCGCGTGGCGGTCGAGCCCATCGGCAGCCCGGAAAGCTTCAAGAGCCGGGCCTATGCCGCCCTCAGGGACGCCATCGTCTCGATGGACGTCTATCGCAGTCGCGACGACATCCGCCTCGACGAGCGGCGGCTGGCGCTCGATTTCGGGATCAGCCGCACGCCGGTGCGCGAGGCCATGGCGCAGCTCGAGCGCGAAGGCTTCGTGCGCGCCGTTCCGCGGCGGGGGATCTACGTCGTTCGCAAGACCCGGCGCGAGGTCATCGAGATGATCACCGCCTGGGCGGCGCTGGAAAGCATGGCGGCGCGGTTGATCACGGAGAACGCGAGTGCGGAGGAGATCGCCTCGCTGCGCACCATGTTCACCAAGTTCGAGAACGGCAGGCTGCACGCCAAGCTCGACGAATACTCCGAGGTGAACATCGAGTTTCACCAGACCATCATCCGCATGAGCCGCAACAGCGTCCTCATCTCGCTCGCCGAGAACCTGTTCGCGCACATGCGCATGATCCGCCGCAAGACCATCGGCGAGCAGGATCGGGCCGACCGCTCGATCCGCGACCATATGACGATCATCGAGGCGCTCGAGGGGCGCGACACCAAGCGGGCCGAGGACCTCGTACGCAGTCATGCGCTCGGTCTGGCCGAGCACGTCGAGAAATACGCCGACTATTTGGACTGACATCGAAAAAGATTTCGACGGAGGATTCCCATGGCTGACGCAGCAGTGAAAACCAAGCCTGCGACCACCGCCGCGGAAGACACAGAGCGGCAGCTGACAGACGGCTTTCATCTCGTCATCGATGCGCTCAAGCTCAACGGCATCAATACGATCTATGGTGTTCCCGGCATCCCGATTACGGACCTGGGCCGTATGATGCAGGGTGCGGGCATTCGCGTCATCTCCTTCCGCCACGAGCAGAACGCCGGCAATGCGGCGGCGATCGCCGGCTTCTTGACGAAAAAGCCGGGTATCTGCCTCACGGTATCGGCCCCCGGCTTTCTCAACGGTCTCACCGCGCTGGCCAACGCCACGACCAACTGCTTCCCGATGATCCTGATCAGTGGCTCCTCCGAGCGCGAAATCGTCGATCTGCAGCAGGGCGACTACGAAGAAATGGACCAACTCGCCATTGCCAAACCGCTCTGCAAAGCGGCCTATCGCGTGCTGCATGCCGCAGACATCGGCATTGGCCTGGCGCGAGCGATCCGTGCCGCTGTCTCGGGGCGTCCCGGCGGGGTCTATCTCGATCTACCGGCCAAGCTGTTCTCTCAGGTCATGGACGCGGATGCCGGCGCGAAGTCGCTCGTGAAGGTCATCGACCCGGCGCCGGCTCAGATTCCCGCTCCGGCCGCGGTCAAGCGCGCGCTCGACGTCCTGAAGGGCGCCAAGCGCCCGCTGATCATCCTCGGCAAGGGTGCGGCCTACGCGCAGGCCGATGAGGATATCCGCGCCCTGGTCGAGAAGAGCGGCATCCCGTTCCTGCCCATGAGCATGGGCAAGGGGCTGCTGCCCGACACCCATCCGCAGTGTGCGGGCGCTGCGCGCTCGACCGTGCTGAAAGACTCCGACGTCGTGATGCTGATCGGTGCGCGCCTCAACTGGCTTCTGTCGCACGGCAAGGGCAAGGCCTGGGGCGAACCGCATTCGAAGAAATTCATCCAGATCGACATCGAGCCCAGGGAGATGGACAGCAACGTCGAGATCGTCGCCCCCGTGGTGGGCGATATCGGCTCCTGTGTGTCGGCTCTGCTTGCCGGCATGGACGGCAATTGGCCAACCCCGCCGGCTGAATGGATCAACGCCGTCAGCTCGAAGAGGGACGAGAACATCGCCAAGATGGCGCCGCGACTGATGAAGAATTCGGCGCCGATGGACTACCACGGCGCCCTCGGTGCGTTACGCACCATCATCAAGGAGCGTCCGGATGCCATCCTCGTAAACGAGGGCGCCAACACGCTCGATCTCGCGCGCGGTGTTATTGATATGTACAAGCCGCGCAAGCGCCTGGATGTCGGCACCTGGGGCGTCATGGGCATCGGGATGGGCTTTGCCATCGGAGCGGCGATCGAGACCGGCAAACCCGTGCTCGCGGTCGAAGGCGATAGCGCCTTCGGTTTCTCGGGCATGGAGGTCGAGACGATCTGCCGGTACAACCTCCCGGTCTGCGTCGTCGTCTTCAACAATAACGGGATCTATCGCGGGACCGATGTCAATCCGAGCGGCGGCTCGGATGTCGCGACCACCGTCTTCGTGAAGGATGCGCGCTACGACAAGATCGCAGAAGCATTCGGAGGCGTCGGCGTCAATGTGACGACGCCCGACGAGTTGAAGCGCGCCGTGAACGAGGCGATGGACTCCGGCAAGCCGACACTCGTCAACGCGGTGATCGACCCGGCGGCCGGCAGCGAGAGCGGGCGTATCGGCAACCTCAACCCGCAAAGCGTGCTTCGCAAGAAATAATCGGTCCCATCGATTGAACTCCTGAAGGAAACGACAATGGCAAAGAAAGTGAAAGCCAAAGCGAAAACAAAGCCCAAAGCCAGGGCGACGTCCAAGAAGGTGGTGAAGTTGAAGGCAAAAAAGCCGGCAGCCAAAAAGACGATCGCGAGCGGTCTGCCCAAGCCGTCGAGCAAGCCGTTCGGGCAAGCCGGCAAGGCCCTCGACGGCGTGCGCATCCTCGATTTCACGCACGTGCAATCGGGTCCGACCTGCACGCAATTGCTCGCCTATATGGGCGCCGACGTGATCAAGGTCGAACGTCCCGGCATCGGCGACATCACGCGCGGGCAGTTGCGCGATGTCAAAGGTGCCGACAGCCTCTACTTCACGATGCTCAATGGCAACAAACGCTCCATCACCATCGATTCCAAGCATCCCAAAGGCAAGGAAATCCTCGATCGGCTGATCAGGCACTGCGACGTGCTGGTGGAGAATTTCGCTCCCGGCGCGCTCGACCGCATGGGACTGACTTGGGAGCACATCCACAAGACCAACCCGCGCATGATCGTCGCCTCGGTGAAAGGCTTCGGCCCCGGTCCCTATGAGGACTGCAAGGTCTACGAGAACGTCGCGCAGTGCGCCGGCGGCGCAGCCTCCACCACTGGTTTCCGCGAAGGGCCGCCGTTGGTCACCGGGGCGCAGATCGGCGACAGCGGCACCGGATTGCATCTCGCTTTCGGCATCGTCAGCGCGCTCTACCAGCGCATCCGCACCGGCCGCGGCCAGCGCGTGCTCTGCGCCATGCAGGACGGCGTGCTTAATCTCGCGCGGGTCAAGCTGCGCGATCAGCAGCGCCTCAAGCATGGCCCGCTTACCGAGTACAGCCAGTACGGCGAAGGCGTTCCGTTCGGGCAGGCGGTGCCGCGCGCCGGCAACGATTCCGGCGGCGGCCAGCCCGGCTGGATCCTCAAGTGCAAGGGCTGGGAGACCGATCCCGACGCCTATATCTATTTCATCACCCAGGCGCCGGTATGGGAGGCGATCTGCGACCTGATCGGCAAGCCGGAATGGAAGACCGATCCCGACTATGCCAAGCCGCCGGCGCGGCTGCCACGGCTCAAGCACATCTTCAACACCATCGAGCAATGGACCATGACCAAGACCAAGTTCGAGGTCATGGACATCTGCAACGCGCACGACATTCCGGTCGGCCCGATCCTGTCGATGAAGGAGATCGCCGAAGAGAAGTCGCTGCGCGAAACCGGCACCGTCGTCGAGGTCGATCACCCCACGCGCGGCAAGTATCTCACCGTCGGCAATCCCGTGAAGATGTCGGATTCGATCACCGAGGTGAAGCGTTCGCCGCTGCTCGGCGAGCACACCGACGAGATCCTTGCCAAGGAGCTCGGCTATTCCGCCACGGAGATTGCCGAGATCAAGACCTCCGGCGCGATCACTGCACCGGAGAAAGGCGCACGCGCCGAGGCAGCGTGACCCATCGACGCGAAACAAACAAGATTGTCGTCCCCGCGAATGCGGGGACCCAGTAACCGCAGGCCGACTACTGGATGCCCGCCTGCGCGGGCATGACAGCGAAGGTTTTGGAGGGATCTGAATGCGTATCGTGGTGCACGGCCAACAGGCGTTCGGCAAGGCCGTCCTGGAGGCGTTGCTCAAGCGCGGCGACGACGTGGTCGCCGTCTATGTTGCGCCGGAGAAAGAAGGCGCCAAGGCCGACCCGCTGAAGGAGGCGGCGCTCGCGGCCAAGCTGCCGGTTTATCAGCCGGCGTCCTACCGCAAGCCCGAGGTGTGGGCGGAGTTCAAGTCGCTCAAGCCCGATCTGCAGGTCATGGCCTTCGTCACGCTGTTCGTTCCGGAGGAGTTTCTCAACATCCCGACCAAGGGATCGATCCAATACCATCCCTCGCTGCTGCCGAAATACCGTGGTCCGAGCGCGATCAACTGGCCGATCATCCAGGGCGACAGCGAGACCGGGCTCTCGATCTTCTGGCCCGATAACGGCCTCGATACCGGCGACGTGCTGCTGCAGAAGAAGACCCCGATCTCCGGCGCGGATTCGCTGGGCTCGGTCTATTTCGACCGGCTCTTTCCCATGGGCGTCGAGGCCATGCTGGAGGCCGTCGATCTGGTCAAGGCCGGCAAGGCGCCGCGGATCAAGCAGGATCACGCGCAGGCGACCTACGAAGGCCGTTGCGGCCCGGACAACGCCCGCATCGACTGGGGCAAGCCGTGGCGGCAGATCCACAATCTCATCCGAGGCTGCAATCCGGCGCCGGGAGCGTGGACGTCGCTCAACGGCCAGGCGTTGCAGGTGTTCGAGTCCCAGCCCTTGCCAGCGCGCGACCCCAAGGGCATCGGCGGCAAGATGGGCGAGGTCGTCGAAGTCGACGGCGAGGGCTTTACGATC
>Ga0114129_10016609_pt1 | contig 10484 bp, 7 predicted proteins | sample RhiMetdeltSRZDD1_FD_80071 | JGI IMG/M metagenome (GOLD analysis project Ga0114129, IMG submission 80071) | Populus rhizosphere microbial communities from Tennessee, USA - Rhizosphere MetaG P. deltoides SRZDD1 (version 2) (version 2) | ecosystem: Host-associated > Plants > Roots > Rhizosphere >... | reverse complement strand
TATTTATTTCGCGAATTAAAGCAATTTGTTCTTTAGGCGAATTGGGATTGAGCACTACAGTGCCGTTATCTAATGTCACCTTGTTCGGACAACCGATCTGGTTCAGGTAGGCATTTGCAGCCTCTGCGCCTATTACGTCGGCCATAATTTCATGAAAGCCCATAGCGCCCGACCAGTAAGCGCCATAAACGCCATCGCTGTACTTGGCATCTTTAAAGCCATTTAAATATACACCGCCCTGTGCAATAGAAATGATACCCGATTCGGTATTGGCTGCATTGACAGTAGGCTGATTGGGATTTTTAACATCGAGTTGCTTTTTGCACGAAGCCAGAACTGCCAGTGATAAAATATATATAGAAAGCTTTTTGTTAAATTTCATAACCTGTAAAGTTTTAAGTGGTTAGAAGCCGATGTTTATGCCCGCCTGATACGTTTTCAGATTTGGAATGGTATTGTGGTCAGCACCTCTGTCGAATGCTGAATTGTTAGAGCCTGAACTAATTTCAGGATCCATTCCTGTGTATTTGGTAAAGGTTACCAGGTTGCGGCCTGTTAATACAAGTTGTAACTTTTGCAATACTTTTATATTCAGCAATTTTGCAAAGTCTACCGCTACCACAACGTTCCTTAAGCGAAGGAAGGAGGCGTCTTCGTAGAAATAATTTTTGGTACCGTTCCTTGAACGTTCGGCATATACACCTCTGTAAAAAGCTGCCCACGCACCTGTTTGTCCGTCGATGGTGATCGGGTTATCATAATCGCCATGAATACCGTCGCGGTACATCCACTCTTTGGTTTGGTTATATAAATGGCTGCCATTTACCCAATCCCATTGAAGCGAAAAGTTGATGAGGTTTTTATAAGATAAATCGTTGATGAACGACATGGTAAATTTCGGGTTGGGATCACCGAAACTGTACTGGCCGGCCGTGAAATAAGGAGCGCGTGTACTTTTGTTAACCACCCATCCATTGCTGGCTACGGTGTAGTTGGCCTGCTGATCTTTTGGGATAAAAAAATCGCCTGTGTTGGGATCTATGGCATCTACGTTGTGCAGGCCCAGAAACCCATACAACTGACCTATTTTTTTGCCTGCTTCCAGCACGTAGTTGCTGCTGCCTGCATTAGAGGTTACCACAATCTCAGGGCCTTTCAATGCTGATATTTTGGATGATTGCTTGCCATAATTGGTAACAAAGCTCCAGCTAAAATCCCGGCTGCTTAATACATTCAGGTTTAACGAAGCCTGTATGCCATTCGATTCAAGCGAAAAAGCATTATCGATGATGGTGCCTACACCAGTCGACGGCGCCTGATCTACTTTGTAAATGGCATTGTCGGTTGAACGTTTCCACCACGTAAATGAAAAGTTCACATTTTTTAACCAGTCGTCTTTCAGCAGGTTAAAGGTTAAATCGGTTCCCAGTTCAACTTCCTTTGAAACCTCTACACTTAAATCAGGGTTACTGTTGTTAACGTTAAATGTAAAGGCGCTGAAATTGCCGATGTTTTTGGCAGGTAAGGTAGGGAACCGGTCGAATGGATGCGGTTGAATACCTGCTTTTCCGAATGCACCGCGCAATTTAAATTCAGGAACGATATCGGCCATTTGCGCATCCCATATATCCAGGGCCGATAAGCGCAGGTAGGCATCTCCGCGGGGAAAGGTAAACGGTTTTGAACCACCGCCGAAAGAAGAGGAGTAATCGCTTCTGAAGCCTCCCGAAATTCCGGCTATGTCGCCATATTCAAATCGCTGGTTCACGAGGTAGCCGTAAGTTATAAAGGGTTCTTTATAATCATCGGCAATTTTATAGCTCGCCATCTGACTGGCTGTGTACGGTGTATAGGAAGGAGCGTCTAATCCATACGTGATATATCTTTTATAAACTCTTTTTCTTGTATCAAAAGCTACAAGGGTAGTTGTTTTTATAGGAATATTCAGGTGAAAATCTTTTTCAAAATCAGTTCGTATGGTTGCAGTGGTAACAAAGTTCTGAAAAGAGGTTTTATACTGATAGTGGTCCATTTCACCTGTTTGGTCGGCCGCTGCAGGAACGCCGTAGGAGGTCCAGTAAGGAGGATAATTTTCTACCCAATATTGCCAGTAATCGGAATTTAAATTACTCGACTGGTCTTTTATATTCTGAATTACTTCATTGTACTGGTAGTTCAGGCCGTATTTGGCATCTATCTCAACAAATTTTGGGAATTTATAGTTCAGGTTAAAGTTCTGAATGATATCGATCTTTTCGTCGTTAACATCGGTGTATTGTTGCACATAGTGAAAATTATAGCCATTTACACCAACTGCATCGCCGAAATAAGCGCCATAGTTGCCATCGGAACTTTTATAGTCGTAGTTCGCAAACGGGCGTGAGTTGTTAATGGCATAGAACATATTTCTTCCTGTAGGATCTATCTGGGTATTTTTCGTGTATACCAGTTGGTTGATAGAACGGAAGGTGAGACCCTTAAATAATTCAATACCTATGTTCGAAGTGATATTCGATCTTTCGTATTTGCCATTGTTTTTGAAAACTGTTTCCTGTAGGGTGTTGGAAGCTGTAATGGCAAAATCAAATTTGTCTTTTCCGCCCGAAACAGAAAGCGAGTTATTATAAGTAGGGGCTTTGTGAAAGAACATCTTAAAATGGTCGTAATATTGCAGGTTCTTATCGTACGGCTTGTTATTGTTTGTTGCAAATGCCGTACTGTTCCATATTACGTTTTCTTCGTAATGACTGTAGGTAGTATCAAATACCAGCGGATTGCCGCTGCCGCCAATTACTTCGTTATTGGCATTGGTATTAAAACTGTGGAAATGCGCCTTATGCAAATCGCCATTATTCAACAATTCATTTACCGCAATGCTTGATGAAAAGTTAATGCTGAGCCGGCCTGCTTTTCCTTTTTTAGTAAAGATCTGAATAACCCCGTTGGCGCCCTGTGCGCCATAAATAGTAGCGGCGGCAGCACCCTGAACTACTTCAACACGATCGATATTGGTTAAATCGAGCGATTCGAGATTGGTAGCCTGGATTTCAATTCCATCCATTAGGATCATGGGTTTGGTGCCGCTCCATAAGGTGTTAATGCCGCGCAGCAAAATGTTAACAGGCTGACCGGGCGAACCATTGATGCTCGATATTTGAGCCCCGGGTATTTTACCAACCAGTGCCTGCCCGATATCTGCAGTAGGAGCTGGTGGCAGTTTATCGGCTGTTACCGATTCTACCGCAAAAGCCAGTTTCTTTTTACTGGTAGCCACGCCCACACCGGTTACCACCACTTCGCTTAATGCCCGGGTGTCGGTTTCGAGTTTAACAATAACATCGCTGCCTGAAGAAACTAATACGGCAGTAGTAGTGTAACCGATCGATGAAATTTCGAGTGTGACTTTTGAAGCAGGAGCCGTTAAGGTAAAAGCACCATTGGCATCGGTTGTTGTGCCTGCTTTTGTGCCTTTAAGTTTAACGCTTGCGTTGGGAATCGGGGAACCATCTTTGGAGTCTGTGACCTTCCCCTTGATTTGGGAGGTTTGTGCCGTTGCGGTATGTAATAACAATAACATACCGGCCAGCAGTAGCGCCAGTGAATTTCTCATGTGACAGTTTTTTAGATAAACAATAATAACAGCTGGCTAAACAACCAGTCTAATTATCAAGTTAACGAAAATATCAATTGAAACATTTCTGATTAAAATATATAAGTTATAAAAATATGATTATGATTTACTTGAAATGTTTTTTGATCTTATCCTGATAATTATAATGGACTTATTTTAGCAAGCATAAACCGGCAATATACATATTAGTTATGTTAATATATGATAAATTTCATCTGAAATTCGAATCAGGTAAGCTATCCGGTAATACGCATAAAAAAAAGCCATCTTCGATCCGAAGATGGCTTTGTATTGAAAGTAAGTTATTGTTTATTTTCTGGAAGCCAGTTTACTCAGCAAACGTAAAATTTCGAGGTATAACCAAACGATGGTTACCATTAAAGCAAATGCACCAAACCATTCCATGTATTTGGGGGCTCCTTGTTTGGCACCCTGTTCAATTAAATCAAAATCCAATATCAGGTTAAGTGCAGCTATGCCCACTACTATTAACGAAAAAACAATACCCATGGTGCTGCCTTCGTGTATAAACGGCATGTCTATTCCGAACATCCGTAATATCATTGATAACAGATAGAAAATACCAACGCCGGCCGTGGCTACGATAACTATTGATTTGAATTTTTCTGTTGCTTTAATAATACCAAAACGGTATAAAGCAAACATTGCGATTACTACACCAAAAGTTAATCCAACAGCCTGCATAATTATACCGGGTGCAACCTTGTCGAATGCGTGATTATAATAAGCCGAAATGCCTCCTAAAAATACCCCTTCGGCCAGTGCATAAACAGGCGCCAGAATAGAACCCCATTGTTTTTTAAAGTTCAATACCAGAGCCACAATAAAACCAATTATCAGGGAGGCTATTAGCCATATTATAACATCTTTGCCTTCAGCAGCTGCCTTCCAGGTAAAGGATGCAGATGCAAATAGTAAGATCAGCATCAGACCAAACTTGTTCAGCGTACCTTTTTCGGTCATTACCTCAGTTTGCTGATAATCGATACTTCCATTAAACGCTTTTTCGTTTAAAACAGGATTACCGGATTTAAATAGCGCCATATAAAATAGAGTTTAGTTTACAGAAAACAAGATACAAAAAATCGTGAATCATCAATTGTTAAACGGCAAACGTGAAACGTAAACGACAAGCACTTAATCCTTTTCCGTGAGCTCACATTTGTTTTATCATCATATCAGGAACTACCTGCTGCCTGGTGACTACTGCCCACTGCCTGCTTTATCAGTCTCAGTTCATCGGCAATTGTAACAACACTTCTTTTATTTCTTTGAATTTTGTCCAGGGAATAAAATGATTGGCGCCGGGTATAATCAGTTCGCCAATTCGCTCAGTATTCACCAGCAGTTTTTTGGCATATTCAACATTGCCCGGCGGAACCCATGTATCGGCAGCGCCATGAATAAAAAATACCGGACAGCGTATCGCTGCAAACGATGCTTTTAATGTAACCAGGTCTTTTTTCAGGTACCACAATTCTTCGTTCGATGGTCTGAATGCACCGGGCACCAGCAAATTCAACGGCGTTTTAAATATCACCGGCCGCCATTTTTCGGGCTTCTCTTTGGCCGGATCAACCGAACCTGAAATGATCACAAGACCGCAGAACAGGGAAGGATTATCGGCCGCCATTTGTACAATCAGCGGACCGCCCAGTGAATGGCCGGCGAGTAACATAGGTTTATTGTTGCTGAGTTTCGAAAGCGCCTGGTCAATTAATTTCGATTGATCTGTTAACGACGAGGCCACATTGCCAAAATCGCTGTACCCAAAACCGGGCCGGTCAACCGAAATCATGCGATAGTGATGTAGCAGGTCGGGGTCCTGCATGTAGTTGGCAAAGGCATCCCAACTGCCGGGCGTACCATGTATAAAAACAAGCGTAGGTAAAGTATCGGCGCCAGTTTGGGCGTAATGAATATTATGGCCCTGAATTTTTATGGTGGCCGTATTTAAAGCAATGCCTTTTTGCTGAAACTGGTTTCTCATCACCGAATCAGCTTTGCGAAAGGTCATGCATGAAGATAAGAAGGCAATAGTGACCAGGCAATGGACAATCGGTAAACGTAAAACGGCAATCGGCAAACGGAACCGGTTGCGCCGCGATGACCCGGCATTTAGCAAACGGTCCCGCCCTGCGGGATGAAATGGCAATCGCTCACAAAATATCAGATGCATAATTGCTTGTTATTGACTTTTCGCGTTTGCCGTTTCACGACTTATGATTTCTTCGGCGGTATACCTCTCCGGTCGTCTTTTTTGGGTGGGCGATTATCCCGGTTATCGGGCCGGTTATCGCGGCGTTGCTGTTGCTGACCCTGTTGAGGCTGCTGCCTGCGCGGTTGTTCTTTTTGTTGATGATGCTGATGCCTTTTTTTCTTTTCGGCCCTTTCCAAACTACGCAAACTGATTTGTCCAACTACATCAACAAACTCAGGTTCTACCTCTTTGGGTTTTTGTGTTGTTACATCAACGGCTTCCAACTCATCGGGAGCATGGCCCTGCTCGTTCATTTGCTTTATTTTCCTTACCCGTTCAATAGTCAGCGGATATTGCTTGTTACTGTCGGGTAGGGTATACCACATGAGGTTTTTGAAAATATCTTTTTTTATAAGAAGGGCAGTGCCCTTGTTAACCTGTAAGGTATCGGCGTTATCGGGGAAGTGTTGCAGGGCATCCAGATAAATATCCAGCTCATAGTTCAGACAGCATTTTAACCGGCCGCACTGACCACTGAGCTTGCTTTGATTGATTGATAAATTCTGATAACGGGCTGCGGTAGTGTTTACCGATTTAAAATCAGTTAACCAGGTGCTGCAGCACAATTCGCGGCCGCAGCTGCCAATACCGCCTACTTTGGCGGCTTCCTGGCGGGCGCCGATCTGGCGCATTTCAACCTTTACCCTGAACTCCTTGGCAAACACCTTAATCAGTTCACGAAAGTCAACCCGGTCATCGGCAATATAAAAGAAGGTGGCTTTACGGCCATCGGCCTGAATTTCTACCTCGGTAAGCTTCATTTCAAGACCCAGTTGGCGGGCTATGGCTCGGGCGCGGATCAGGCCTTCTTTTTCACGGTCTTTATTCTGTTGCCAGATCTCGATGTCTTTATCAGTAGCCCGGCGAAGTATCTTTTTAATATCGGGATCGGTTTCGTCGGCATTTCTTTTTTTCATTTGAAGCCGAACAATTTCACCGGTGCTGTTTACCGTACCAACATCAAATCCGCTTACACCTTCCACGGCAACGAGGTCGCCTTTTTCGAATATGTGAACAGTGGTATTACGGTAGAAATCTTTACGACTACCGTTATTAAAAGTAATTTCAACGATTTTACAGGTGCCTGAAGGATCACTAAAAGGCAGGTTACTCAGCCAATCATGTACATTCATTCTATTACACCCGCCTGTGCTGCATCCGCCATTGCTTTTACAGCCTGCTACCTTACCACCTGTTCCGCATGAACTACATCCCATTCTGTATTTAGGATTAACGATTTATAAAATTTTTTAAGATCGGCCAAAAACGCATGCAGAAAGTGAGAGATGGGAACCTGTTGATCCATTGCCGCTAAAGCGGACTGCGCCCTTAATTTATTCAAATATCGGTTTCAAAAGTTGTAACCTACTGAATATGACGCATTTATGGATAAAATATAGCGAAAAAAGATAACCTGATATTTAGTAATCCTGCTCGCAATTCAAACTCCACCACAACATTTTCTGCCTTCTGCTTTACAGGCCGATTTACAAATATAAGTTATTAACTGCAAAAGGGATTCATATGCAAGGAGTTTGTAAATATCGAATATTGAATGCTTCAACATTCTACATGCGATATTCATTATTCAATATTTTATTTATACGATTTTAGTTACCTCTTTGCCCGCAATTATGTGGTACATTTTTATGGTGAGTGCATGGAACAGCATTTTGGCGTTGGCATTCCGCTCAATATAATAGGAGGCTTTGTCGAGCTCTTCGATAATGGCCTGTTGCTGTTGAAAACCGGCAATTTTATTAAGGCGGCCTGCAAAATCGAGTTCATTCGACGGTAAATGAACGTTTTGGGCGCCCATGGCCTGCAAACGGATGGCCTGTTCGAGCAGGTGATTAAAATATCGAAGGAATTGTTTTTGTTTTTCGCGCCCCAGCTTGCTCACGTCGTCGATCCATTTTACCTGGGCTATAGGCCCGTTCTTTAAAATGGCATTCAGCCACTCGCGCAGCAGGGATTGCCAGTCTTCATCGGCGTGCTGCATCAATTGCAGGGCTTCGTGATAATTGCCTTCGGCAATAAGGGCTATTTGCCGGGCCTGTTCTTCGGCAAGTTTTGCTCTTGTAACCAGGGCATCGGTTATTTCGATCTGCGTAAGTGCCGGTATTTTAACCAGTTGTGTTCTCGATAAAATGGTTTGCAGTATCAGCGATTCGTTTTCGGCTACCAATATAAATAAGGTATTTGGCGGCGGCTCTTCAATCAGCTTCAGTAGTTTATTGCCTTCGTTGCCCAGGTATTCGGGCATCCACATTACCAGTATTTTAAAGCCGCTTTCAAAACTTTTGAGCGAAAGCTTGCGAATGATGTCGTTACATTCATAAGCCGTTATGTTCCCCTGCTTGTTTTCAGCCCCGATAAACTGCAGCCAGTCGTAGGCATTGCCATACGGATGTTTTGCAATGAATTCGCGCCACTCACTGATGTAATCTGAGCTCAGGGGCTTATCGCCCGATTTGCGCGGAACTACCGGAAACGAAAAATGGATATCCGGATGCATGAGCTGCAGCATTTTCTGACACGAGGGGCATTCGCCGCAGGCGTCGGTTTGGTGGTTGGTTGCAAGAGGCGGGGAGGAGGGTATTTCTTCACCAAATAAAGAAGGGCCTGCTGCCACTACCGGTTTTGCATTTGTTTTTTCACAAACAATGTATTGGGCAAAGGCTATGGCCAGAGGCAGGGCGCCGCATCCTTCTTTTCCTAAAAACAAAAGGGCGTGACTGATGCGGTTGTGCTGCACCATATTTACCAGATGCAATTTTACATCTGTTTGACCTATAACATTTTTGAACAACATGCAGCGGCGAAGATACAATTTCGAATACTGAATTTTGAATGTCGAATGTTGAATGACGAAGGCTTTTACTTCGACGTTTAAAATTCTGCATTCAATATTCAATATTTCTTAAAAAGAAGAAACCCCCAGGTGGGGGCTTCTAATTACTTTCGACGGCTACTCTTATGGCTTTTTAAGGAACTGGATCAGGTTTTCATAAAGAGTACCAGGAAAAGTGGGTTCGTTAAGCTTTTCATGGATTGGATACTGTTCGGTTTTTCTTTCAAGGATATGCTGTTTTCACAGGACCATTGGATCTTTTCAGTCGGTATTGGATTGCATTACAAAAGTGGTACATATTAACCGCTGCAGGAACCTTTTTCGGCCAATAGCCTCAAAAAACCGTTTTTGCGACTGAATTGTCAGATGAACACTTAATGGAAGGCTGTAGAAATATCTAATGGTTTTTATGGAGTGGACAAACGGTGGGGAGATGGGTGAACAAAAGGTGGACTTTGCCGGAAAAATAAACACTACCGGGTAAAAATCAGGGTGAGCCTCCCGGAAATGGGTGACCAAAAACAAAAATGGGCCTCCCTTAAAGAGAGACCCACCTTCATGATAATTATGTTTATTAATTCAGATATTTCGTTACTTCTTCGCTCATGGGTTTCACCTTATTATGTATAACGGTGATCAGGTTGCCCTTTTCATCGAGTAAAAACTTGGTGAAATTCCATTTAACGGGATCGGTAAATCCTTTTTTGGCGGCTTCGGCAACCAGGTATTTATATATTGGGGCAATGTCATCGCCCTTTACCGAAACTTTTTCGGCCATGGGGAAGCTCACACCATAATTCTTTTTGCAAAACTCACCGATCTCACTGTTTGAGCCCGGCTCCTGTTGTCCGAAATTATTGGCGGGAAAGCCCACGATCACCAGTTTGTCTTTATACTTCTCATATAATTGCTCCAGCTCGGCATATTGAGGTGTATTACCGCATTTTGATGCCGTGTTCACGATCATGATCTTTTTCCCTTTGTATTTCGAAAAATCAATGGTGCCGCCATCGAGCGAAGCAACTTTAAAGTCATAAATAGATGGGGCTGCAACAAAAAGCAGGGAAACAAGCAATAGGCGTATCATATTGATAAAATTTAATACAAGTGTATAATGTGTTTGAATTGTACTATACAAATATGCTGCTAAATTGGTTGCTTTAGCGTAAAATAATGGTTAATGGTAAGCTGTAAGCGGCAAGTGGGCAGAAGATTAATGGCAAAATGCAATGGGCAGTGGTACCAGCCACAAATCAAAGGAGTAGCAGCTGGCTGGCAGCAAGCAACATCAGATAGCAGGCGCCACCAATTTGCAGTTGCCCAACTTAGAACTTAAAACAGTTTTATTGCTTTTCATAACAACCCAAATCAGGCTTGCTTCCAACACTCCGGGGTAAACCATCGAGGTCGATGGTAGCGCTTGTGGCCACACCCGCATTTACTGCAGGCGATTCGTCTTTTAACCTGAAGTTGTAAAATTTTAACTGGGTGCTGATGCTGTCGAATAAAGGCGACTGGTTGGCGATTATGAAGCCTGAGGTAACATTAGCCGGAAGGGTTTTCACCTTCCATAAGCAGTTTTGAAAATTTATATTGAAGATAGTTGCGCCCTGTTTATCGGTTACCACCTCATCTTCAACAGTGCCATTCTCGCCCCAGAAAATACAGTTTGTAAAACCCGCTGTACAGTTGGCTGTTAATATCGTATTCCGGTCTTT
>Ga0114129_10016608_pt1 | contig 10484 bp, 11 predicted proteins | sample RhiMetdeltSRZDD1_FD_80071 | JGI IMG/M metagenome (GOLD analysis project Ga0114129, IMG submission 80071) | Populus rhizosphere microbial communities from Tennessee, USA - Rhizosphere MetaG P. deltoides SRZDD1 (version 2) (version 2) | ecosystem: Host-associated > Plants > Roots > Rhizosphere >... | reverse complement strand
GCGCGCGCCCGGTTGGACGGCTACCGGGCGGCGATGGATGTCGCCGGCGTACCCGTCCACCCCGAGCTGGTGCGGATCGGCGCGTTCTCCTTCGAGGACGGGCTGGTTGAAGGACGGGCGCTGCTCGCGCTGGACGATCCGCCGACCGCCGTCGTCTGCGGCAACGACCTGCAGGCACTGGGCGTCTACGAGGCCGCCCGGGAGGCGGGGGTACGCATCCCCGACGACCTCAGCGTGGTGGGCTTCGACGACATCGAGTACGCCCGCTGGTGCGGGCCACCGCTGACAACGATCCAGCAGCCGCTGGTCGAGATGGGGGCCGCTGCGGCGAAGCTCGTCCTCGCGATGGCCGCCGGGGAACCGCTCGCGCAAACCCGCGTGGAGCTGGCCACCCGGCTCGTGGTCCGGCAGAGCACTGCCCCCTTGGCCATCGAACATGTTCGTCGTACGCTTGGAAACGTTTCTATGGAGTGATGTCCGGGCGCTCCTCCGTCTGATCCGAGGAGTACCCGCATGACCGTGGTATTGCGATCGCTCATGGCGGTCGTCCTGGCGGTGGCGTTCGCCGTCGCCGGAGTCTTCCTGTCGACACCGGCGCGGGCCGCGTCGCTGGTCGAAGTGACCAACTTCGGCACCAACCCGACCGGCCTGAGAATGCACCTCTACGTCCCGGACAACATTCCCGCCGGTACGCGGCCGCCGATCGTGGTGGCCGTTCACTACTGCACCGGATCGGGTCCCGCGTTCTTCTCCGGTACGCAGTTCGCCCAGCTGGCCGACCAGTTCAAGTTCATCGTGATCTACCCGTCGGCGACCCGCAGCGGCAACTGCTTCGACGTCTCCACGCCGAGCGCGCTGACCCACAACGGCAACAGCGACCCGGTCGGGATCGTGTCGATGGTCCGCTGGGTGATCCAGAACCGCAACGGCGACGCGAACCGGGTGTACGCCACCGGTGCCTCGTCCGGCGGCATGATGACCAACGTCCTGCTCGGCGACTACCCCGATGTGTTCAAGGCCGGCGCCGCGTTCATTGGCGTACCGTTCGCCTGCTTCGCCACTACCGACGGCTCGATGTGGAACACCCAGTGCGCCAACGGCCAGCGCATCATGACCGCACAGCAATGGGGTGACCTGGTCCGCGGCGCGTTCCCCGGCTATACCGGGCCACGGCCGCGCATGCAGGTCTTCCACGGTACGGCCGACACGACACTGCAGTTCCCGAACTTCGGCGAGGAGATCAAGCAGTGGACCAACGTCCACGGTCTCTCGCAGACGGCCACCTTCACGGACTTCCCGCAGTCGGGCTGGACCCGCACCCGGTACGGCGGTTCCGGCGTGATGGAGCGCGTCGAGGCGATCCGGCTCGAGGGTGTCGGCCACAGCCTGCCGCTCGCCGGTCAGGCCGCGATGGCCATCGCGTTCTTCGGCCTGAACACCACACCGACCTCGCCGCCGCCCACCACCTCGCCACCGCCGACGACTTCGCCGCCGCCGACCACGAGCCCGCCACCCACGTCCTCGCCGCCGCCCTCTGGTGGTTGCTCGATCACCTACGTGATCACCAACACCTGGCCCGGTAACTTCCAGGCGAACCTGGTCGTCCGCAACAACCGGACGACGCCTATCACCAACGGCTGGACGGCCACCTGGACGTACACCGGGAACCAGGCGATCTACAACGCCTGGGGCGTCCAGATCACCCAGTCCGGGCAGAACGTGACCGGGCGGAGTGTGTCCTGGACCAACACGATCCAGCCGGGTCAGACGGTGACCGCCGGCATCCAGGGCACGGTGACGACCGCGAACGCGATACCGAGCCCGATCTCCTGCGCGATCAACTGATCATCGAAGAAGGTGAGAGGCCGGACGCACCCCTCACACGTCCGGCCTCTCCATGCACGATGCCCCGCCGCCACCCCTCGACCGACAGGGCATCGGCCGTCTCTGCCTGACTCAACGACGCGCCCCACCCCCGGTAACGGGCGATTTCCCACGTTCCCGTAGGCGGTCGGCGGGCGGTCCACCGAGGACAAGTAGGCTGCGCCGGAGGCGTCCGTTTCCGACAGCGAAGAGGTTCAGGTGGACCTGTACGAGTATCAGGGGCGCGAGTTGTTCGCTCGGCACGGGCTACCCGTGCTGGGTGGCGGCGTCGCCAGCACACCAGAGGAGGCCCGCGCGATCGCGGAGCGGCTCGGCGGCCGGGTGGTCGTCAAGGCGCAGGTGAAGACCGGTGGCCGGGGCAAGGCCGGCGGGGTGAAGCTCGCGGACAACCCGGACGAGGCCCAGGCGCGTGCGGCCGACATCCTCGGCATGGACATCAAAGGTCACACGGTGCACAAGGTCATGCTCACCGTCACCGCGGACATCGCTGAGGAGTACTACTTCTCGTACCTGCTCGACCGCGCCAACCGGACCTTCCTCGCGATCGCGAGCGTGGCCGGCGGTATGGACATCGAGCAGGTAGCCGAGGAGGCGCCGGATCGGGTGGCGAAGGTAGCGGTCGACGCGGTACGGGGCGTCGACGAGGCCACCGCGCGGGACATCGTGACGAAGGCGAACTTCCCCGCCGACGTGGCCGACCAGGTGGTCGCGATCGCCGTCAAGCTGTGGCAGGCGTTCGTGGCCGAGGACGCCACGCTCGTCGAGGTGAACCCGCTCGCGAAGACACCCGACGGTACCGTGCTGTGCCTCGACGCGAAGGTGACCCTCGACGAGAACGCGGACTTCCGCCACTCCGATCACGTGGCGTTCGAGGACAAGTCGGCCGTCGACCCGCTGGAGCAGCGGGCGAAGGAGAAGGACCTCAACTACGTCAAGCTCGACGGTGAGGTCGGCATCATCGGCAACGGCGCCGGCCTCGTCATGTCCACACTGGACGTCGTGGCGGGAGCGGGCGAGGAGTTCGGTGGGGTACGGCCGGCGAACTTCCTCGACATCGGCGGCGGAGCGTCGGCGGCTGTGATGGCCAACGGCCTCGAGATCGTGCTGTCCGATCCCGCGGTGCGGAGTGTGTTCGTCAACGTCTTCGGTGGCATCACCGCCTGCGACGAGGTGGCCAACGGCATCGTGCAGGCGCTGGAGTTGCTGGCCGAGCGCGGTGAGGCGGTCACCAAGCCGCTCGTCGTACGGCTGGACGGCAACAACGCGGAGACCGGCAGGTCCATTCTGGACAGTGCGAACAACCCGCTCGTGGAACGGGTGGACACAATGGACGGTGCGGCCCGGCGGGCGGCCGAGCTGGCGCAGGTAGGGGTCTGACGATGGCAATCTGGCTCACCAAGGACTCGCGGGTCATCGTGCAGGGCATGACCGGCTCCGAGGGGTCCAAGCACACCCGGCGCATGTTGCGGGCCGGCACGGCCGTCGTCGGCGGTGTCACGCCGGGCAAGGGCGGCCAGCACGTCGACTTCGACGGGGTACGGGTACCGGTGTTCAACTCGGTGGCCGAAGCGATGAGCGCGACCGGGGCGGACACGACCGTGGTGTTCGTACCGCCGAAGTTCGCCAAGGGCGCGGTCGTGGAGGCGGTCGACGCCGGTATCGGGCTGGCCGTGGTCATCACCGAGGGCATCCCCGTCCACGACACCGCTACGTTCTGGGCGCACGCCGTCGCCAGCGGCAACCGGACCAGGATCATCGGGCCGAACTGCCCCGGTATCGCGTCCCCGGGCGCCTCCAACGCCGGCATCATCCCGGCCGACATCACCGGTCCAGGCCGCGTCGGGCTCGTCAGCAAGTCCGGCACGCTGACCTACCAGATGATGTACGAGCTGAACGACATCGGCTTCTCGACCTGCGTCGGCATCGGTGGCGACCCGGTCATCGGTACGACCCACATCGACGCGTTGGCCGCCTTCCAGGAGGACCCGGAGACCGCGGCGGTCGTCATGATCGGTGAGATCGGTGGCGACGCCGAGGAGCGCGCGGCCGAGTTCATCGAAGCGAACGTGACCAAGCCGGTCGTCGCCTACATCGCCGGGTTCACCGCCCCGCCGGGCAAGACGATGGGGCACGCCGGCGCGATCATCTCCGGTTCCTCCGGTACCGCAGAGGCGAAGAAGGTGGCCCTCGAGGCGGCCGGTGTCAAGGTGGGCAAGACCCCGAGCGAGACCGCCCGGCTGATGCGGGAGGTCATGACCGGGTGATCGCTAGCGGGTGAAGACGCCGGTGGCCGCGAAGATTCCGTTGAGGATGATGTTGAGCGCGCCGGCGGCGATCGCGATCCACCCCAGTACCTGCGACTTGCCGAACTTCTTCGCGTCCTGGATCGAGAGGACGCCGAAGACGATGCCCAGGATGCCGCAGCAGAGCAGGCCGATGACGATGCCGAGCCAGCCCCACAGCTCGGTCCGGTCGTTGGCGGGCGTGGCGGCCGGGGGAGGCATGGGCGACGGCGGTGTCGTAGGTGGTGTCATACCAGGCAGCATAGGGTCAAAGAAGGATTTAAACGGCGAAAACCCGCTCTGGTGTCGTGCGGCCAGCTAGCTCGACGTTCGTGAAAAAGTAATCGGCAATGGCTGCGACCCCAGACCACCCGGTGCGCGCCGCCCAACGCGAGACGGTACGCGTGCCGATCCAGCGCGGTACCGTCACGCGGCGCGGCGGCGGGGCACCGCTGCCCGTGGCCGCGGTCGTGACGACGGTCTGGGCAGCCGTGCTGTCGGCGCTGCCGGTGGCCGCGGTGGTGACCCTGGCACAGCTCATCGACGCGCCATCGGTATCGGTGAACGGCGTTCTCCGGTACGGGCTGGCGGGTTGGCTGCTCGCCCACGGCGTACCGATGCGTACCGGTCTGGGCCCGATAGGTCTGGCGCCTCTGGCGATCGCGGCGCTCGCGGCCTGGCGGGTGTCCCGCGCCGGCGTGCACACGACGCGGGCGATCGGCGCGCGCCGGACCGGTTCGCCGCGCCTCGCGGCGAACGCGGCGATCGCGGTCGGGGTGGTGTACGGCCTGCTGGGTGTCGGCGCGGCGTTCGCCTGCCGTGGACCGGAGCTGTCGGTATCGCCGGGCCGGGCGGGGCTGACCCTCGGCCTGTTCGGGCTCACGGCCGCCGGCGCGGGGGCGTTGCCGGCCTCCGGCGCGTTCCATCGGTTGGCCGCGCGGACCCCGGCCGCCCTGCGGGACGGTGCCCGCGCCGGAGTCGTGGCGGCGCTGCTGCTGCTCGCCGCGGGTGCGGTATTGGCCGGAGTCGCCACCGCGGTCAACGGACGGGACGCGGGAGCGACGCTCGCCAGCTACGACACGGGAGTCGCCGGCCAGGCCGGCCTGACCCTGGTCTGCCTGGCATACGCGCCCAACGTCGCGGTCTGGGCGACCAGCTACCTCGTCGGCCCGGGGTTCTCGGTCGGCGTCGACACGACCGTGCGCACGAGCGATGTCACGCTCGGCGCGTTGCCGGCGGTACCCGTCTTCGCCGGCCTGCCGTCCGGTCCGGTGGGTGGTGCGTGGGTGCTGCTGCTCGGCGCCCCGCTCGCGGCCGGGATGGTGGCGGGCTGGTTGCTCGTGAGCCGCCGGCTGCGCCTGCTGTCGAGGCGCGCCGAGCCGGCCCTGGGGTGGTGGCCGGTGCTGGGTGCGGCAGCGATCGCCGGGCCCGTGGCGGGCCTCGTCCTGGGGCTGGCGGCGTACGCGTCGGCAGGCCCGCTGGGCGCTGGCCGGCTGTCTGTCATCGGCCCGGTCGGTTGGCAGGTCGCTCTCGTCGCCACCGCGGTCGTCGCTTTCGGCGCGGTGCTGGGCGCGGCCGGCGCCCGAGCGGCGATCGCCCGCCGCTGAAGACGCTGAAACGTTCGTGGGGCGGGCCGCATCATTGCGGCGGCCGCCCCACGGATCGCTCTAAGCCCTACCTGTCGAAGGATCTACCGCGAGACCTGGTAGATGATTCCCCCAATGATGTTGAGGGCCGCGACGGCGAAGCCGACGTAGGCCAAGGTGGGCTGCTTGCCGACCTTCTTGGCCTCCATCAGGGAGAGCACGGAGAAGATGATGCCGACGATGGCGCAGCAGATCGAGAAGACGATTCCGAGTACGCCGTAGAGCGTCGTCTTGTCGTTGCCGGCCGCTACCGGCTGTCCAGGGACCGTCAAGGTATCCCTCCCATGGGTAACGAAGTAGGACGCCGATGATCGTGTCGGGTCCGGGTAGCCGCGTCAAGGCCCAACGCGCGTGCGGGTCGCGACGAATTAGCCGGTGGGAAGGTTGAAGCCACCCAAACCCATCGCGGCGCCCAGGATCATGTTGGCGATCGCGATGAGGACACCGATGCCGCCGCAGATGATGCCGGCCAGTGCCTGGCCGCGGTTGCTAGCCTGTCCCTCGTTGACTTTCCGGAGGCCGATGACGCCCAGCACCACGCCCGCGATGCCCGCGATGAGACCGAGGATCGCGCAGCAGATCGCGAGCACGATGCCGATGATCCCGAAGATCATGCCGAGCATGCCCATCGTGTTGTTCTGCTGACCACCGGTCGGGGCGCCGTAACCCGCGTAGGGTGCTTGCGGGTACGCCGGCACCTGCGGCGCGTACGGGTCACCCGATGTCGGCTGTGCGGCGTACGGGTCGCCGTACTGCGGCTGCCCGTACTGCGGCGGCTGCGGCTGCGCGTACGGGTCCTGGTAGCCGGGCTGCTGACCGTACTGGGGTGGTTGCCCGTACTGCGGCGGCTGGCCGTACTGCGGCGGTTGCTGGCCGTACTGCGGCGGTTCCTGGCCGTACTGGGGTGGTTGCCCGTACTGCGGCGGTTGCTGGCCGTACTGGGGTTGCTGACCGTACGGATCCTGCCCGGACGGGTACCCGGGGGGTTGCATGCTGGACTCCTTCGACGAGGGGACAGGTGCACCCTAGCGCTTACGCGTTGGTCGAGGCGGCCGCGATCGCTATGACGTAGATGATGCAGCACAGGATGCTGATGCCCCATGCGACGAGTCCGATGATGAGCGCGAGCTTCGACCACTTCTTGGACTCGGCGGAAGCAGCCTGCGCCCCTGCGTAGTCGCCCTGCTGAAGCAGCGTATTGACCTTCGACGCGTTGATGATGGCCGGGATCGCAAGCGGCCAGAACAGGAAGATCGACACAATCGACATCGTCATGTTGTTGTCGACCTGAGGCGGCTGCTGCGGAGGATAGCCAGGTTGCATAGGGGACTCCGTTGTGAGGGATGTAAAGAGCCGCCCGGAGCGTACTCACCTACGCAAGCCCGTGTCAGCGTCCTATGTCCGACACGCCGGTAGCCGAACGGGTAGCGTGTTGCTGATTTGTCGTATTCGGCATCGAGCCGTTGCGGGCGTCGCCGCCGTCCGATCGTTAGGGTGCGGAGGTGGCTCGCCTCGTCGTGCTGGTCTCCGGCTCCGGGAGCAACCTGGCGGCGTTGCTGGACGCCTGCGCCGATCCCGGCTACGGGGCACAGGTCGTAGCCGTCGGTGCGGACCGGCACGGCATCGCCGGGCTCGACCGTGCCACGGCGGCGGGTGTACCGGCGTTCGTGGACGTCGTGGCGGACTATCCCACGCGCGAGGACTGGGATCGGGCGCTGACCGTACACACGGCCGAGTACAAGCCGGATCTGGTCGTCTCGGCCGGTTTCCGCAAGCTCGTCGGGGCCGCGTTCCTGGCCGAGTTCGGTGACCGCTACGTGAACACGCACAACGCGTTGCTGCCGTCGTTCCCGGGGATCCACGGGCCGCGAGACGCGCTCGCGTACGGCGTGAAGGTCGCCGGCGCCACGCTGTTCTTCGTCGACGCGGGCGTCGATACCGGGCCGATCATCGCCCAGGTGGCGGTTCCGGTACTCGCCGACGACACCGAGGAGACGCTCACCGAGCGCATCAAGGAGGCCGAGCGGCAACAGCTGGTCGAGTACGTCGGCCGCCTGGTCCGCGAGGGCTGGACCATTACGGGAAGAAAGGTCACCATCCCATGACGTCACCGGAGGGTCGGCGTCCGCTGCGCCGCGCGCTGGTCAGCGTGTACGACAAGACCGGACTGGATGAGCTGGTTCGCGCTCTGCACGAGGCCGGCGTCGAGATCGTCTCGACCGGCTCGACCGCCGCCGCGGTCCGTGATGCGGGGGTACCGGTCACGCCGGTCGAGCAGGTGACCGGCTTCCCGGAGATCCTCGACGGTCGGGTCAAGACGCTCCATCCTCTGGTGCACGCGGCTCTGCTCGCCGACCTGCGCAAGCCGGCGCACACCGAGCAGCTCGACGAGTTGGGCATCGCCCCGTTCGACCTTCTCGTCTCCAACCTCTACCCGTTCCGCGAGGCGGTCCGCGCCGGCTCGGGCATCGACGAGTGCGTCGAGCAGATCGACATCGGTGGCCCGGCGATGGTCCGGGCGGCGGCGAAGAACCACGAGAACGTCGCGGTGGTCACGTCGCCGTCGGCGTACCCCGTGGTGCTGGACGCGATCGGGGCCGGCGGTTTCACGCTGGCCGAGCGCCGCACGCTCGCCGCTCTCGCCTTCGCCGACATCGCCGAGTACGACGTGTCGATCGCCGAGTGGTGCGCGCAGGAGCTGGCCCCGAGCGAGGATTGGTGGCCGGAGTTCGGCGGCATCGCCGCGCGCCGGTCGGCGGTGCTGCGCTACGGCGAGAACCCGCACCAGCGGGCCGCGTTGTACCTCGACCGGGAGGCACCCCCGGGCCTGGCCCAGGCGGTCCAGCGGGCCGGCAAGGAGATGTCGTACAACAACTACGTCGACGCCGATGCGGCGTGGCGCGCCTGCCACGACTTCACGGAGCCGTGCGTGGCCATCATCAAGCACACCAACCCGTGCGGTATCGCGATCGGGGCCGATGTCGCCGAGGCGCACCGCAAGGCCCACGCCTGCGACCCGACCTCCGCGTTCGGCGGCGTCATCGCGGTCAACGGCGAGGTGAGCGCCGAGCTGGCGAAGCAGATCGCGGACATCTTCACCGAGGTGGTCGTCGCACCGTCCTATGCGGACGGTGCACTGGAGGTACTGGCCGCTCGCAAGAACCTGCGGGTCCTCGAGGCGCCCGAGTACCATCCGTCCATTGTGGAGTGGCGACAGATCTCCGGCGGTCTGCTCACCCAGGTCGCCGACCGGCTCAACGTGCCCGGCGACGACCCCGCGAACTGGCGGCTCGTCAGCGGTACGGCCGTCGACGAGGGCACCCTCGACGACCTCGTGTTCGCCTGGCGCAGCGCGCGGTCGGTCAAGTCGAACGCGATCGTGCTCGCCTCCGGCGGCGCGACCGTGGGCATCGGCATGGGCCAGGTCAACCGGGTCGACTCCGCCCGCTTGGCGGTGTCCCGGGCCGGTGCCGAGCGGGCCGCCGGGGCGGTAGCCGCCAGCGACGCGTTCTTCCCGTTCCCGGACGGCTTGAAGGTGCTCGCCGAGGCCGGCGTCCGGGCCGTCGTCCAGCCCGGTGGCTCGATGCGCGACGAACAGGTCATCGGCGCGGCGGTGACGGCGGGCATCACCATGTACCTGACCGGAACGCGGCACTTCTTCCACTGATGGACTCCGGGGCGGAGTACGAGGGCGACGACTTCGTCGAGTTGGACCTCATCGAGGCGGAGGTGACCGGCAGTCGGTTCACCAACTGCGAGTTCAGCCGGGTCCGGTTCAACGCCGCGACCCTGCTGCGGTGCGCGTTCCTGCACTGCCTGTTCCGCCGGTGCGTGTTCTTCGACGCGACGTTCGACGACTGCAAGCTGACCGGTACCCAGTTCGTCGAGTGCGACCTGTTGCCCCTGCACGTGACCGGCGGCGACTGGTCGTATGTGTCCCTGCGCGGGCAGAACCTCGCCGGCGTCGACCTGTCCGGCCTGAGGCTGCGCGAGGCGGACCTCACCGAGGCCGACCTGAGCCGGGCGAACCTCCGGGGTGCCGATCTCGGGTACGCCCGGATGCACCACACGAAGCTGCGCGACGCCGATCTGCGCGGCGCGAACCTGGAGGGCGTCGCGTTGCGCGGGCTCGACCTGACCGACGTGCGCATCGACCTGGCCCAGGCGGTCCTGTTCGCGTCGGCGTACGGCGCCCGCGTCGAACCGTAGCCCTGCATGATGAGGGGCATGAGTGCAGCGGAGCGCCGCGGCGCCTGGACTGAGGAGCGAAGCGACGAGGGAAGGCGGCGCACAGGGCGCGGAGCGGAACGAGGCAAGCAATGAGGGGTTGGTGGTGGCATCGGCAAGGACTCGACGGCTCGCTGTCCGGAGCGGCGCCTTCGGAGGTGCTCGCCCGGACCGGCTGGGCACGCTCGGTCGGCGGCGCGAACCCGTACCTGACGCTGTTCGCCCGGGCCGGCACCGGGCGGGCGGCGGTCGACGCGGCAGTGGCCGCGCTGGACATCTACGAGCTGCCGGCGGCCCGCGGGTGCACGTACGTCGTGCCGAGCCAGCACTTCGGTCTCGCGCTCGAGGTCGGCCGGGGCGCGCCAGAGGCCGACCTGCGGACGCTGGCCAAGCTCGGCGTCGACCGTACCGAGATCGAGAAGCTCTGCGGTGAGGTGCTCGCGGC
>Ga0114129_10016606_pt1 | contig 10485 bp, 10 predicted proteins | sample RhiMetdeltSRZDD1_FD_80071 | JGI IMG/M metagenome (GOLD analysis project Ga0114129, IMG submission 80071) | Populus rhizosphere microbial communities from Tennessee, USA - Rhizosphere MetaG P. deltoides SRZDD1 (version 2) (version 2) | ecosystem: Host-associated > Plants > Roots > Rhizosphere >... | reverse complement strand
CGGAGACGAATAACGACAGACCGAGTGGAGCAATAAAGTCCGGTGGCGATCTTGTGCTGGCGGCTCAGTCGGCGTCCGGTACGGGGCGGCCGAACGGCCCTGTTACGGTCACCGACACGACCAAGAATCAGGGCGTCGTATCCGTACCGGAATCGGCGACTGGATTCTATCTGTCGCTCGACAGCGCGTACAACCCGACCGTCGATATGTTTCTCGGCAGCCGTGTTGTGGGATCCCTTGGACCCTCTGAAACGAGTACGGCGTCGACGCAGCTCGTGATTCCACCAGGAACAGTGACTGGAACCTATTACGTGATCGGCGTGGCAGATTGGAACGGGGCAGTCGCCGAGAGCACTGAATCCAACAACACCCGCATAAGCAATTGGGTGCTGATTGGACCCGATTTGGTCGTGACCGCCGTCAGCGCGCCGTCATCCGCCGTCGCCGGGACCAGCATCAGTGCGAGCGATACGACGAAGAATCAAGGTGGCGACGCTGCGGTGGCATCGGTCACAAGCTTCTTCCTGTCATCAAACTCTTCGCTCGACGTCAGCGACGTGCTTCTTGCGACCCGTCCGGTTCCGTCTCTGGGGCCTGGACTGAGTGACGCAGGATCGCTCGCCCTTCCCATTCCGGTGTCGACGACGGCAGGCACGTATTACATCATCGCAAAGGCTGATGGCGACGACGCGAGCGCGGAGGCTCTGGAGAATAACAACACGCGCTGGAAGAGCATCTCGGTCTCGGCGGCACCATAGCGGCTGGCACGCGCGAGCGGCACCAGGTCAGTGTGTCATCGCGTACAACAGCACGTTCATCGCGACCTGGTAGCCTTCCACGGAGAAACTGTAGAAGTACTGAGGCTCCTCGCCCTCCCGCTCCCAGGAGTCGCTGATATCCGTATTGTGCGTCATCAGGACCATGACCCGGCCCTTGCTGTCGGCGATGGCGCGCGCGTGCACTTGCGCGCTGTCGGCGCCGCGCTCCGATGTGCCGCCTCCGCTCCCACGCCAGAAACCGATGCCGGGGATTTGCGGCATCCTTCGAAGGTCGAACATGGTGTGGAAAATCGGGTGCTCCATCGGCAGATCGACGATCGGAAACTCGCTCGGAGGTAACACTTTTCGAATCTGGCCGGCCCAAGCGTCCCAGGCGTACGAACCCCAGAAATCGTCCACCCAGAGAAAGCCGCCCTTTAACAAATAGGTCTTGAGCTGCGCCGTGTCCTCATCATTGAACAAGAGGCTGCCCACCGCCTGCATCATGATGACAGGGCACTTGAAGAGCTCATCGCCCGTCAGCCGGACGATGAGGTGTTGCGGCCGCCCCGGGGCGTCGAAGCCGACCGATATTTTCGTGAGCTCGGCGAGTCGAATCGAGAGGTCGATGTCCGCAAGCGGATAGTCCGTCAGCCAGCTCCCGCCGCCGTCGCCGGTGGGGTTGCGCCGGTACATCGCGCGGCAATAGTGGTAGCGCCCTTTGAAGCTGTCCGGGCGTGCCATGTGCGCCCCGATGCTTGCGTCTCCGCCTCGTCCAAACTGTGCCCACGCGAGGGTGGCAAGCAGCGGAGCGGCTGCCGCGACGGCCGTGACGGCCGAAAGTCTCATCTGAAGCAGTCTACCCCCCGATGGATGCCCCTCGTCGGTAATCGCTGTCGGTAATCGCTTGACCGCATGAGCATCGGCCCTCAGACTCCTGCGATGTCAGTCACGGAACCGGAAAGCGAACAGGGGCTTGTACGGGCGATCGGTGTGCGCGGGCTGACCGCGAACATCGTCAACACGACCATCGGCGCCGGCATCTTCGTCTTGCCTGCGCTGGTCGCCCGAGATCTCGGCTCCGCGGCGCCCATCGCCTATCTCGCATGCGGGCTCGCGATGACCTTCGTCGTCGCGTCGTTCGCGATGGCCGGCAGCCGTGTCTCACTCACGGGCGGCATCTACGCCTACGTCGAGGTCGCGTTCGGTCCGCTCATCGGCTTCCTGACCGGCTTTCTCGTGTGGCTGGCCTGCCTCATGGCGGCGGCGTCGGTCGCCAGCGCTCTCGCTGCCTCGGTCGCCCTGGCGGTGCCGGCCTTCGGCATGCCGGTGCTCAGGGCCCTCGGCCTTGGTCTCGTGTTCGCGACGCTTGCGTCGGTCAATGTGCGCGGCGTTGCGATGGGCACGCGGCTGGTTGAAATCGTCACCGTGGCGAAGCTGCTGCCGCTCCTGCTGCTCACAGCGGTCGGGCTTCTGTGGGTAAGACCCGAGCATCTGGCGATCGAGTGGGCTGCGCCGGAGCGGATCGGCACCGCGTCTCTCACGTTGATCTTCGCGTTCGTGGGCATCGAGGTCGCCCTCGTGCCGAGCGGTGAGATCCGCGACCCCGCCCGCACCGTGCCACGCGCGGTGTTTCTGGCGCTCGGACTCACGACGCTGCTGTATTTGCTGCTGCAACTCGTCGCGCACGCCGTGCTGGGTTCGGCGCTCGCCTCGTTTGTCGACGCACCGCTCGCCGAGGTCGCGTCCCGCGTCCTGGGGCCCCTGGGCCGGATCGTGATTCTGGTTGGCGGCAGCATCTCGATGCTCGGTTTTCTGAGCAGCGACGCCCTTGGCACGCCCCGCAGCCTCTACGCGTTCGCCCGAGACGGGCTCTTGCCCGCTCCGCTCGCCCGTCTGCATCCGCGGTTTCATACGCCGTGGCTGGCCATCCTCGTGCACGCCGCTCTCGCCTGGGCGCTCGCGTCACTCGGCAGCTTCGGAGCACTCGCGTTGCTGTCCAACGTTGCCCTGCTCTGCAGCTATCTTGCGTGCTGCCTGGCGGCGATCGAACTGCGGCGCCGCGACGTGCAGACGGGTGGGCGTCCATTCGTGCTGCCAGGTGGGCCGCTCGTGCCGGTGCTGGCCTGTGTCGTGCTGCTCTGGCTGCTTTCACACGCCACCACTCAGGAGTTTGTGGTGACTGGCGTCGCCGTGATGGTGGCAGCGCTCCTCTTTGCGTGGCGGGGCATGCGTGCGCGGGCGCCGCTGGTCGACCCCGTCTGATAGGCAGGCGGTCTGGGCCATCGAATGGGCGGTGGCGAGCGATGGGTGTTACCCCTGGTGAACACCCGGGTCACCGTCGTCATGTATGTGTTGCCGCCGATGCTCAGGAACGCGTGTTATCTCCAGGCTGCGTACACCGGCTTGCCGACGAGGAAGGCCGGGTTCGCGCCCGCTCGCGGCCTGAACTTCTGCAGGCGTCCGTTGCCCACCTCCGCGATGTAGAGGTTCCCCTGCTGGTCCACGCTCGCGCCGTGCATGTTGAAGAACCCGCCTGCATGATCGCCGAGCGTGCCCCAGGCGTAGAGGAAGTGCCCTTCGAAGTCGTACTTCACCACCTTGGCCGTGGTGTCTTCGAACGCCCAGATCCCCGAACGATCGGCGGGGATGATCAGGAACTGCGTATTCGAAGCGGGGGAGAATGGCCACTGATCGAGGAACTTGCCGTTCTCGTCGAACACCTGCATGCGTTTGTTGCCGCGGTCGCTCACATAAACCCTGCGCGTCATCGGGTCCGACGTGATGCCGTGGACGACGTTGAAGTCGCCGGGTCCGTTGCCGCGCTTGCCCCACGCGAGCAGAAACTTGCCGTCCTTGTCGAACTTGGCCACGCGAGTCCCGTTGTAGCCGTCCGCGACGAACATCGTGCTGTCGGGCAACCAGGTAAGGAACGTAGGCCGGTTGAAGTGTGAGGCGTCCGCGCCCGCTTTGTTCGGCGTGCCGATGGTCTGCACGAGCGTCTTGCCGTCGTGCGTGAACTTGAAGAGTGCGTGGCTATGGTCGTCCACGATCCACACGTGTTTCTCGGCGTCGTATGGGTTGATGTAGACGGAGTGAGGCCTCCTGAGCATCTTGTCCCACTGCGTCCACTGCTCGACGATGTCGCCAGCCTGGTTGAAGACGAGCACCGTGTGCTCCCATCGGGCGTCGATGCCCATGCGCCCTTTCCACGCCTGCGCGGGATCCTCCGGATCGGCGCCGGGGCCGCCGGCACCAGGCGGGCTCGCGACCATGCCCTGCGATGCGTTTCGGAACGGCGCTTGTCCGACCGGGAATGAGAGGCTCGGCCCCACCTCGGGAAACGGCTTGGGGGCGGGACGGTCCAACTTGGGCAGCTCACCGCGTTCCAACATGAAGACGCGGTCAGGACTTTCGGCGAAGACCCCTTGCACGGCGCCCCACGTCCAGCTCTCGTGGCCCGGCAAATTCGAGAGCGGCTTCGGCCAGTTCGCCAGGACCTCGTAGGGGCCGGTCATCACGTCAAGGCCTCCTTTGTAGCCGGCGACGGCACCGAAGCCGACGTTGGCTGCCTGACCTTGGAGCGGCTTGGCGGATTCACCGAGGATGAACCCCCCCACCAGAGCTGCGGCAACGCCCGTGACAAGAACAGCAGACTGACGCATATGGCGACTCCTCACTCGACGACTCCAGGCATGAACGGGAGTGACGGGCAGTATGGCTCTGGCGTCCCACTACCCGTCAAGTGCTCGCGACTTGAGCCGCGCCTGGGGCCACTCGGATAGAATCCGCTCCGAGGGAGGCTTCAGATGAGCGAGCAGGCTCTTGCTTCAACAGTTATGGCCGCAGCGGTGGTCGCGGCTTTGATCCTGGCGCCGGGTTCTGCCACGGGACAAACGAAGACGCCGTTCAACCCGCCGCGAACATCTGACGGCCAGCCGGACATGCACGGCTACTTTTCGCCCGATGCGCCCGACGCGTCGCACAGCCTCGAGGAGGGTGCGGAGCCGGAGAACTCCATCGGTCGCGGCAGGACCCCGGCCCAGGTCGCCGAGGGCCTCAAGAACCGGCGCGTCCTGATTGTCGATCCTGCGCCGGGCCCGAAAATTCCGTATCAGCCATGGGCACGCGCGAAACAGAGAGAGCTTCTCGACGCGCTCTTCACGCCGATGAAGATCACGGATATCGAGCCGGAAGATCGCTGTGCGCCGATGGGTGTGCCGCGCATGAACTACCGCTTCGATTTCGAGATCCAGCAGTCCGCGGGGATGGTGACGATCCTCTACTCGTGGAACCACGCCTTCCGCCTGATCCCGCTCGACGGACGCCCGCATGCGCCGTCGTCGATCAAGCTGTTCAACGGCGATTCACGCGGCCGCTGGGAGGGCAATACGCTGGTGGTGGACGTGACGAACTTCAACGACCAGACGTGGTTCGACGCGCACGGGACGATTCACACCGACGCGCTGCATGTCGTCGAGCGGTGGACCGTCGTGGACGCAGACACGATCAACTACGAAGCCACGCTGGACGATCCCAAGGCGTTTACGAGGCCGTGGAAGATCGCGTTTCCCATCAGGCGTATCAAGGACGCGAAGTACGAGTTGTATGAGGAGGCGTGCTTCGAGGGAAATGGCACCACGATCGACGGCATGCTCGAGGCGGGCCGGTATCTCACGGCAAAGGGCGTCAAGGGACGCCATGAGCACAGCCCCGGGTTCTACGACGAGAAGTAACCGATCGAACGACCCGAATGTGTTAACGGGGGGGCCCGTTGACGCCGGCAGCGGGGTTGGCAAACAGCCTGTCGTATTTCGCTGTCTCCGAGGGTACGCATTCCTGCTCGGGAATCTCCAGGCTGGCTGATTGCAGCCTGTAAGGAAGCTTGTCGAGAGCGACCCACGGCCGGGTGTAATACTTCGGGTCGTCTATCGTGATCGTCTTCTCCAGGTGGTCGGCGTCCACGCGGTGGTACGTCTCCACCACGCGCATCGCGTCGCTGTGAGGACGGCCCGCATTGTCGAGCCAGCTTCGATCGTCGAATCCATTCGATTCCCCGACGAACGTATAGTCATCCACCCACCGGCCGACCGAGTATCCCCACCAGCGTGATTCAGGTGGCGGAGCATCTTTGATCGCCCACGCCGGTTGTTCGGGATCCCTGGGCAGCGCGCGGCCGTCCGTCCAGATGACGCGCCATTTCTTGTTGAACTGATACAGGATCACCACCTGGTTGGGAGTCTGGATGATCTGCTCCGTGTGGGCGTTGTGAAGCCCGATGCGTGGAAACCCCTGCGGATCGCAGCCGGGCATCGGATCGTTGGTGAGTGCCGAGGGCACCTGCGTGATCCCATAGGTCGGCTTGTTGGCCATGAAGGCCTTCCGCCCTTCGGCAGTGAACGGCAGCTCGTGTTCCGGCTTGCCATCCGACGGCATGGCCTTCGCCCCATCCGCCTGAATCCCCTCGGCCCCGCCTTTGGCGAATTCCCAGGTGCCGGACACGCTGCGGCGCGGAGCGGCGCCTGACTTCTTCCCTTCGAAATCCACGTCGTACATGGCTCCAGGCGCGCGCCGGAACCCCTGTTGACCGCGCGTCACGGGCGACAGCAGCGTGACCAGTGCAACCGCAGCAATCGCTGGAACGACAACACGCTTTGCCATGGCGCGTCCCTCTCAGTGATGGGGGCTATCGTCCGGTTTCCGGCCCGCCTGCCGCTCCGGCAGGAAGGGGTGCCGCGCCCGCGACGAGGGTCTTGCCGTCCGGAAGCTTGGCTTGAAGGATACGCCCGAGTGGCGAGCCATTCTTGACGGGTTCGAGCGTGATGGTCACTTCATCCCCCGCCGTGAAGGACTGCTTGCTCCAGCCGAAGGGAATCATGTTTGGCGGCGCCTGGGTTTCTGCCACCCAATGAACCACCTGGCCGTTGTCATCTTTCACGTCGAACCGCAGAAGGCAATGCGGGTTGGCCCAGAACCACTCCGTGACCGTTCCTTTGACCGTGACTCTCTTTCCGACGTCGAAGACGGCGTTGGCGTGGTGGGCCAGCAACGGACCCGAAACGAGTAGAAGACCGACGGCCACCGCGAACATCGTGAGAAGCGTCTTTCTCATTTCGGTCCTCCAATGAGCGGCGCGGACCCTTTGGGTCCGCGAAGCAGGCTCTCGACTTACCGCCGAATGGGAATGGCAGCCTTCTGCTGTAGAAAACGCTCCCGGAACCGAAGCTCGTCGGAGATGGTGTAGATGTTTTCCGTCATTGATCCGTCCGGCGCCGGCTTGAAGATCAAGTGCGCCGTCCACGGTTTTGTGAACGCGCCGGGATCTTCGAACGTGACGTCGAACGCGAGGTTCTCGCCCATGCGGTGGATGCGCTCGACGAGGTGGAGATCCTGCGTGTGTGGTAGGCCGCGCGCGTCGAGCCAGGTCGAGTCCTTGTAGCCAACGGAATCGACGACCAGCGTGTCGCCTTCCCACTTGCCGACCGCGTTGCCGTACCACGTGAGCGCGGGATCGGGATCCGGCGGCACGTTCAACGCGATCTGTCGCCAGTTCTGGTTGTATTCCCAGAGCTGGTACACGTAGTCGTCGGTCTGAATCAGCTTGAAGCGCATCGGGTGCAGCGAGATGCGCGGGTAGCCGTTCGGATCGGCGTACCTCAGCGACGGATCGGTGGTGTTGGCGAAGTCCTGGTTCTCGCCCGCCGCCGGCCGCTCGGCCTTGAACTTTGCGGCGGCCCACGGCGTGAGTGGAATCTCATTCACCGGCGGCAGTCCCCCTACTTCACGATCGCCGAGAGGGCGCACCCACGAGCCGGAGAGATTCGGATGCGCCGGCGCCGGGGGTGCTGCCGCTGGCTTGGAACAAGCGGCCGCCGCGACTAGCGCGGCGGCCGTCGAGAACGTGACGAGGTGGCGAATCACGCCCGCAGCTCCTTGCCGTCGGCCGTGATCAACTTCATGACCACGCCGATCTTGGCGCCGCGCAAGCCCGGATGAAACGTGACCGTCACGACATCTCCAGGCTTGACCGAGCGACTCGTCCATCCCCTGTTCCTGATGTTCGGCGGAGAGCCGAGCTCGAGCAGCAGTTCGGTCGTCGTGCCGCCGTTCGGCGAGATCCCGATCTCCACGTGCGGGTTGGTCCACACGTATTCGGTGACCGTCGCCTTGATCGTCGTCTCCTTGCTCAGGTCGTAGATCGATGCCGCTCCGTGATGTGCGAGCGCGGAGGTGCAGACGAGGAGGGCCGCAACGGTTCCGGCAACGACGCATATCACTCTGCTGCGCATGCCCCCCGTCTTCGGTCTCCAGTCGACGGTCTCCGGTCCTGCAACAGGACCAGGGTCCGTGGACGGAAGGCCGAAGACCGAAGATGACGTGCGGACCACGGTTACCGCGTGCCCTTCGGCGACGCTTCGAGGTTGAAGGCCATCAGCAGGTTCTTGTACGGCACGACGCGGCCGTGCACCGGCGCAATCCGGTCAGGATTCAGCTTCAACTCCTGGACCTTCTGAACCAGCTGCGCGGCGTACTCGGGGCCGCGCTCGGGAGTGCGGATCTCATCGCCGGCGGGCGGGTTGTAGGCGTCGCCGTACAAAAGGATCCGCTCCTTCGGCAGGTACGCGATCAGCTGCCCTGTGTGATGCCCGTGGTTCGCGAGGAAGTACAGCTCGACACTTCGCGTCCGGTCGCTCAGCACCCTCTTGTCGCCGACCGTTTCGATCGTCGGCTTGTTGGACGTCGGCGCCGTATCTTCGAGGGTCCGCGGCCTCGCCCATGCCTGCTCGTAGAACGCCTTGTTGCTCTCGTGGGTGATCACCGTGATGCCTTCGGCGACGTACTCGCGCAGGCCGCCCGCGTGATCGTAGTGGGCATGGGTGTTCACGACATACCGGATTGGCTTGTTCGGTACGGTTTTGCGAACGAGGTCGTTAGCCGCCTTCGATCGTGCGTCGCTCGTCGGGCCCTCGAGCATCACGACGTGATCGGCGAACTCGACGGCAAGGCTGCGGGTGCCCGCGCCGTTCACCGACCAGAGCCCGTCGCCGACTTTCTCAATCGTCGCCATCGGCGCGTCAGGTGGCGCCGGCGCGGAGGCCACGTTTGCCGGCACGGGCAGCGAGACGGTCGCGTTCGGCTGCACGTCGGTGACCATGATGTCGAGCGTGGGGAAGCCGTCCTGCTTCTCCACGATGTGCTTGGGGAACTGGATGCCTCCGAACTGGGCGTAGTCCGAATACGTGACCTCAACCGGCACGTCGCCCACCACCGAATTCGTTGTCAGGTATTCGACCTTCTCGACGAGGTTCGTCTGATTGAGCGTCACCTTGACGTCGCGGTCCTCGGCCTTGAAGGTAAAGACGTTGCCGTCTGTGGGGGCGCCGCTTGCGATGGCGGCCTTCACAACGCCGTGCGGCGTCAGCCAGATCTGGCGGAGACGGTCGCTCACCGCCCCGGGATTCGGCGCCGGCTGTGCGCCTCCTTCGGTCCACGCGTTTTTACCGCTGACGACCTGGATGGTCCGCTGGTCGGTCGCGAAAGGCTGGGCGCCGCCCCCTCGCGGCGGATGTTCGCCCTGCGCGCGCAGCATGTCCACCTTCATCGCGGGCGTCTGATAGTCGACGACTGCCGTGTAGCTCTTAACCTCGAACCGCGGCCACGGCCCAGCGGGGGTGTACGCCTGCCCGAAGGCGTAGTTGGTGCCGCTGCCCGAAAACTGGATGGAGTTCAAATTGGTTGCGCCCATCGCATCGGCTGCGGCAGCGGCGCCGCTCTTCTGGCTGCAACCGGAGACCGCGACCGCCACCGCAAGACCCGCCACCAGGGCTGTCATGGTTCGCATTAGGGACTCCTTTGTCGTGAGGCGCGCAGGGCGCGCCAAAGAGGACCGGCGGCGGCGATATTACAGCTTCGGTGCGGGTGCACGCTACCGTGTTGATGCGAAAGGGAGATTCAACGCTGCTCCGTCCATTTTCACGAACGATCCTGGTGATTCTGCGTCGTGTTCGTGTTGTCCTGTATCAGTGTGTATTGAAGAGTTTGTGGACACTCGGTGGCGGGCCCACCAGGTCGCTCATGCCCGGCCGCTTACTGAGTGCGGGTGTATGCCCGGTAGGTGCCAAGAAGTGTGCATATCGGCCTGATTCAGGAGATCCGTGATGCCCGCTGCGATCGTCATTGGCCTCTTGGCCGCCATCTTCATCGCCTACGGGTGCGCTGCGCTCGCACGGAAGGTGCGCCTCCGGTCCACCGCGACGGCACTGGAGGGCGAGTATATCGACGAGGGGTGGTTTCGACCGGGTCACATCATCGGCCGCGGATTTGCGGTCCGCATCGTTCCCGCGCGGAGGTCGTTTCGCACGCACGTCGAATTGAGCGCCCGCTCCGTTCCCGGTCCGTACCTTCTGGATGCCGGCTTCTTCGACGCATGGCCCGATTGGAATCACGCGAAGGTCCCCCAAGTCAAACGCGAGCGCGCGTTCTTTTTTCATGTGACGTATCCGGGCTATGGTCCACCAACGGACGAACAGCGCAACGTTCTTTGGCGATGGCTGACGCGCGGTTCGAGCGATCGGCGGCTGTCCTACGAGATGCTGACGGCCGCGAAGATCAGGAGGATCGTCATGGGATCATGAGCAATGCGTCGCGCCTTCGACACACGATCAATCTGCTGCGGCAATTGGCGTCCGACGATGGCGGGTGAGCGGACATCCGGTGCGCCGAAGGT
>Ga0114129_10016605_pt1 | contig 10486 bp, 9 predicted proteins | sample RhiMetdeltSRZDD1_FD_80071 | JGI IMG/M metagenome (GOLD analysis project Ga0114129, IMG submission 80071) | Populus rhizosphere microbial communities from Tennessee, USA - Rhizosphere MetaG P. deltoides SRZDD1 (version 2) (version 2) | ecosystem: Host-associated > Plants > Roots > Rhizosphere >... | reverse complement strand
GACTACTTCTCGCACCACAAGGCGGGCGACATCGTCGAGGGCAAGATCGTGCGGCTCACGACCTTCGGCGCCTTCGTGGAGCTGGCCGAGGGAGTTGAGGGCCTGGTCCACGTCTCGGAGCCCGACGAGAAGCGCGTCGACAAGCCCGAGGAGCACTTCAAGCCGGGCGACGTTTTCCCGATGAAGATCATCAAGGTCCAGGAGGCCGAGAAGAAGATCGGGCTGTCGATCCGCGCGGTCAAGCAGGACGAATACGCGCAGGACGTGCAGTCCTATCGCCAGGCCACGGGGAGCGACCGTTCGACGCTCGGCGACGTCTTCCGCGCCGCACAGCAGGCTGCGGAGAAGGAGAACGAGGCCGAGAAGGAGAACGAGGAGGAGTAGCCGGCGATGACCAAGGCCGAGCTCGTGGACGAGGTCGGGCGCGAGGCCACCCTCACCCGCAAGCACTCCGAGGTCATCGTCGACGCTGTCTTCTCGACGATCGTCGAAGCCTTGCAGCGCGGTGACAAGATCGAGCTCAGGGGCTTCGGCAGCTTCCGCGTCAGGCGGCGCGCGAGCCGCACCGGGCGCAACCCCAAGACCGGCCAGGGCGTCGTCGTCCCCGCCAAGAAGGTGCCCTACTTCAAGCCGGGCAAGGAGCTGCGCGAGCTGCTGAACCGGGAGTAGCGCCGCGAGCTCCATGTCCGCCGCTCTCTTCCTCAAGGACCCGGCCTCGGCGCGCTACGCGGCCGGCGGCTTTGCCGAGGTCGAGGAGCTGTTCGGCTCTCCGCTGCCCGACCTGCCGGCGGCGGAGCTCGACGAGGGCCGCGAGGTCTTCTTCGTCCACGTGCACTCGCGGCTGCGGCTGCTGCAGCAGCGCTTCCTCGAGGGGCAGCTCGGCCAGATCGGGGCGCTCACCTTGCGCACCGGCGACCCGGCGCGCGACTTCGCGGAGTACGAGACGGCGCTCGTGCGCGTCGTCACCTCGCTGCGCCAGGCCGACAGGCGCCAGGGGCTGCTCAACCTGTTCTGGATGACGCTCAGCCTGGACGCGGCCGAGCACCTGCGGGCGCTCGAGGTGCGCAGCCAGTCCTTGCGCAAGGGCAAGCAGTCGCTCCACCCGCTGCTGCAGTCGTTCTACCGGCGCATCGACCAGGACTGTCGCCGGGCGCGTGAGGCCGAAGGCATCTTCGCCTTCATCGAGAACCCGGCGCTCGCGGCCTCGATCATCGACGACGGCTTCGCTTTCACCGAGGCGTCGGCGACCGAGCTCGACCTCGAGCGCTTCCTGGCCGCGAACAAGCGCTTTCGGATCGGCCCGGAGGTGTTCTACGAGATCCAGCAGGTGCTGGTGCGCGAGGCCGAGAAGCGGCTGCGCGAGGGCGACCGCGGCCTGCTCGCGCGCGTGGCCCGCCATCTGCCGCTCGTACCCCGCGAGCACTACCTGAAGCCGACGAGCCTGGTCCGCATCGTGCTGAACCCGTCGGTGCAGGCCTACCTGCTGGGCGACGCCTGGAACACCGGCCCGCGCCTCGCGGCATCGCCGGCGATCAAGGGGGAGCTCGAGCGCCGGCGCGGCGCCGAGATCCTCGACGCGTTCCTCGACCTCTCGGTGGCGCTGCGCCGTTTCGAGATCGTGTCGCACCTGCGCGACCGGGTGGAGTCGCTCGGGGCCGAGCGCTCGCTCGAGCTCGACGAGAAAACGCGGTTGGGGCTGCGCGTCTACGAGTTTGGCGAGGCCGCCCAGGTGCTGAACAACGCCGTGGCCGCGACCGTGCTGTTCCTCGACTTGCGCGGCTTCACGCGCACCTCCGAAGGCAACATCTCCGAGGGCGACCTGACGCGCGAGCTGTACGCGGTGTTCGACGACTTCGTGCCGATCCTGGAACGCTTCGGCGGCACCGTCGACAAGTATCTGGGCGACGGCATCATGGTCACCTGGGGCACCAAGCGGGCCGATCCGCTCGACCCGCTGAACGCGCTGCGGGCGGCCGTGCTGTGCCAGGAGTCGCTTCGGCACAAACGCGAGTCGGGGCGCACCTTCTTCACGATGGGGATCGCGATCCACTACGGGCGCGTCTACCTGGCGCGCTTCATCGCGAGCCACGGCCAGTTGCACTCGACGGTGATCGGGCGCAACGTGAACCTTGCGGGACGGCTGTCTTCGGCCGCCAAGCGCGGGATCGAGGAGGACGAGCGGCAGGGCATGTCGATGGAGCCGCGGCACAAGGCGCCCGGGGTGAGCGTCGACGCCGACGGCTCGCTGTTCAACGAGGGTATTGCGCTCTCGCGGGACGTGGTCTCCCAGCTCGAGGCGCACCTGGCGCTCACGCACGGCGAGGGCGGCGTGATGGAGTACGAGGACGAGACGAGCGGCCGGCGGATCCTGATCCGGTACGCGGGTGATGCCCGCTTCAAGGGCGTGAGCGCGAGCCTGCCCGTCTACGACGCGAGTCATTCGGAGCGTATGTAGCGTGCTCGAGCGACTCTTCACGCCGTGGAGGATGGCCTACGTGACCAGCCATGACGAGGCGCCGGCCTGCGCGCTGTGCCGGGCGCGCGACGGGCGGGACGGCGCGGATCGGCTCGTGGTGACGAGCGGCGAGTTGTGGTTCGTGGGGATGAATCTCTATCCCTACACCGGCGGGCACGTGATGGTAACGCCGAAGCGGCACCTGGGCTCGCTCGGCGAGGCGACGCCCGAGGAGCTCTCCGAGATGATGCGCTTCGCGCGCCGGCTCGAGGACGTGTACCGCGAGGTGTACCGCCCGGACGGCATCAACCTGGGGATGAACCTGGGCCGGGCGGCGGGCGCCGGCATCGCCGACCACATCCATCTCCACGTCGTTCCGCGCTGGAACGGAGACACGAACTTCATGACCACGGTCTCCGGCACGCGCGTGATCCCCGAGGAGCCGGAGCAGGCCTGCCAGCGCCTGCGACCGTACTTCGCGGAATGAGGCCCGGCGGGGTCGTTCAGGCCGGGCTGTGTGCGCTGCTGATCGCGGCGCAAGCCGCCCCGCAGCAGACCGGAAGCGGTCCCGTGGTGACCAGCCTGATGCTGTTTGCCGGAACCGCGGAGGGCCTGTGGCGCTCCAGCGACTGGAGCCGCACCTGGAGCCGCGTCCAGGGACGCACCAGCAGCGTGGGCCTCGAAGGGCTGGGCCCCGCGCGCACGCTCGTGTTGCTCACGACCCAGGTCTGGGTCGGAGGCGACGGGGTCTTCGTCTCGGACGACTTCGGCGAGTCGTGGGGGCGGCGCGGCAGCACCCGCGGGATCCAGGTGCTGCTGCCCTCGCGCTATCCCCAGTCGGACGCCACCGTGTTCGCCGGCACCGGCTTCGGGTTGCTGCGCTCGCGCGACGGCGGCAGGACCTTCGAATCGACGGCCTTGAACGACGTCGCTATCTACCGCGCGGAATGGCCGGGACCGGCGCTGGTGGTGGCCTGTGACAGCGGTGTCGTCGTCAGCACCGACGAGGGCAAGAGCTTTCGCGGGCCCGGCACGGGCCTGCCGCCTGGAGCGGTGCGCGCGATGGCGCTGTCGTCCTTCTTCGCCGCCGATCCGGTGATCTTCGCCGCACCGGACTCGGGCGGCGTCTATCGTTCTTCCGACGGCGGCGCGACCTGGAAGGCCTCTGGGCTCGCCGGCGAGACCGTCGGCGACTTCATCTGGCTCGGACCGTTCTTGTACGCCGCGGCGCCCGGCGGCTTCTTCCGCAGCCAGGACGCCGGGGCCAGCTGGACGCGGCTTTCCGCGAGCCCGGGCCGGCCGCGGCGGCTGCTGTTCCCGCTCGCGCCGGCCGCCGGGCTCGAGGCGTTCCTCGCCACCGATCAGGGACTCTTCCGGACGAGCGACGCGGGCGAGCACTGGCAGCCCGCGGGGTTCGCGGGGCAGGACGTGCTCACCGTCGCGACCTTCCCGCCGCCGGAAGTCAACTTCCCGAACCAGTCGCGCCGATGAAGTTTGCCAAGGCTCACGGCCTGGGCAACGACTTCATCCTGCTGGCGGCATCCGAGGAGCCCGCCGAGGCCGCGAGCTGGGCCGTGCGCCTGTGCGATCGGCACCGGGGCATCGGGGGCGACGGTGTCGTGCTCCACGCGCCCACGCCGGAGGGCGTGTCGTTCCGGCTGATCAACGCCGATGGGCTGCCCGGCGAGATCTCGGGCAACGGCCTGCGCTGCCTCGCGGCGCTTGCCGTACGCAACGGCTGGGCGCCCGCGCGCCACGTCGTGAGCACGGTCGTCGGGCCGAAGGCCGTCGAGGTCGTGCCGCTCGCGGGGTCTCGCTACCGCATCCTGACCGATCTCGGGGCGCCCGCCCTCGGCAGCCTGGACGTTCCGGTTGCGCTCGAGCCGCCCGCGCGAAGCGTGATCGACCATCCGCTCGAGGCGGCCGGCCGCCGGGTTCTAGTGACCGCGACGTCGATGGGCAACCCGCACTGCGCCGTCTTTCTGGAGCATGAAGCGGACGACGAGCTGCTGCGCGAGCTCGGACCCGCGCTCGAGCGCCACGCCTTCTTCCCGAAACGCACCAACGTCGAGTTCGTCACGGTGCTCGGGCCGCAGCAGATTCGAGTGCGCTTCTGGGAGCGCGGAGTCGGTTACACGCTGGCGTCGGGCACGGGCTCGGCGAGCGCCGCCGTCGCGTCGATCATCACCGGCCGCACCGGCCGCCGGCTGAACGCCGTCTGCGACGGAGGCACGCTGCAGATCGAGTGGCCCGAGGGCGGAAGCGTCAAACAAACGGGGGAGGCGGAGATCCTGTACGAGGGCGACTGGCTCTCCTGACTAGCCGGAAGGCGTGGGGCGTTCGTGCAGGATGGGGCGCCGCTGTTGCGAGGCGGCTCGGCCGATGATGCGATCGCTGGCCTCAGTGCTTTGTCGTCGGACCCAGGATCAGCTCGACCAGACGCTCGTAGCTGCCTCCGAAGTGATGCCCGCTGCCCAGCGGCACAACCCGGGAGTGCCGATCCTTCAAGCCGAGACAACCCGAGTCTGCCTCGTCGGTGCCATGAACGCAGATTACGGGCACCGTCAGGCGGGCAACCTCGGGAGCAGTCGGGTGGTGCGTGTCTCTTCCACCGCCGAACCAGCTGGACACGTGGAACTCGAAGGCTGCGGTGTCCGAGAGCCCCAGCAAGCTCACGCTCCCGATTCGAGCCTGGACGGTCGCCGGCAGTCGGTTCACGAGGAACGGCAGCACGTCGGCGCCGAATGAGTAGCCGACGAGCAGAACGCGCGGTTTCTCCCAGGCCGCCGAGTAGTGCTCGACGATTCGCGCCAGGTCCGTGGCTGCGGCCTCGGGGGTGCGAGGCGTCCAGTAGTAGCGCAGGCTGCTCCAGCCGACCACTGGCACGCCCGCGGCGGCGAGGCCCGTGGCCACCCGCTTGTCGATGTCGGCCCACCCGCCGTCGCCGGTGAGGATCACGGCCATGGCGCTTGTTTCGGCGCCACGGCTCGCCGCGACTTCCACGAGTCCCAGGTCCTCGACGCCAGTGGCCGAGCGACGCGCCGCCACTTCCGGCGTGTGGGTACTCGCGATCGCTCGGTACGACTCGACGAACTGCGCCTCCCAGTGGCGCGGCAGGGAGAAGCCATGGCCGACCTTCGGGAGGGAAAAGAGCCTTGCGGCGCCCGTCGCGGCCACGAAGGCGCGCGTCGCAGCGGGGTCGCAGACTTGGTCGACCTCGCCCTGAAGCACCATCCAGGGCACTGCCAGGCCGGGGAAGGGGCTGAGATCGTAGCCGAGGCCCTTCCGCTTCTTCACAAAGGCCAGGCCGCGCTGCCGGCACGGCGTGTTGTGGATCTCGAGGTCCGGACAGAAGCCGAGGCTGATCGCGCCGGCGAATGTCTCCGGGGGCGCGGCAGCCAGGGCCGCGTAAACGAGCGTCGCCCCCGACGAGTAGCCCACCAACATCGGGCGTTTGTACGCCGGAAGCTTGCGGTGGAGCTGGACCGCGCGCGACAGCTCCTCGAGGGCCCCGGCTGGGTACGCGCAGGGCTTCGAGGTCTCCAGGCTCTTCACGAATGCACGGATGTCGATTCCGACGACGAGGGCACCGAGGTCGCGCACCTGCTCCGCCATCGAGACGACGCCCAGGTTCCAGCCGCCGTCGCCCGAGACGAACAACACCACCTGCTCGGGTGCGCCTTTCGGCGCGTAGAGCGCGATCTTGCCGAACGCGGGCAGGCTGAGAGTCTCGGAGGGCTCACCGGCGGGGGCGTTGGGCGCGACGGCGAGGGCCAGGCGAACGCCTGTGCCGCGACGAAGCGCCTCATTTCAGGAAGATCTTGCGGTAGCCGCCCGCGATGAGGGCTGCGATGTCGGCCAGGATTCGTGGAAGAGCCAGCCCGCCGGGGTAGGCGAGGTAGTGGGGCTCCCATATCGGATTGAACTTGTCCTTGTACGCGCGCAGGCCCTGGAAGTTGTAGAGCCTCTCGCCGTGCTGGTACAGGAAGCTGCCGAGCCGCGTCCACAATGGAGCGACTGGCGATCTCTCGAAGCCGGAGAGGGGCGCCATGCCGAGCGCGAACCAGCGATAGCCCTGCTCCTTTCCCCAGCGGAGGATTTGGACGAAGAGCGCTTCCATGACGCCCTTGGGCGCGTCTTTGTGGTAGCGCATGAGGTCCACCGACAGCTCGAGCTTGCCGGGTCCCGGCCACAGGTTGGCGAAGGCCTGAATCCGCCCCTGGCGCTCGACGATCGCCACCGGGAAGCGCTGCACGTAGCCGCGATCGAAGAAGCCCAGTGAAAACGCCTTCTCGCCGCCGGCCTTCTCGTGGAGCCAGTCGTCAGAGACCTCTCGGAGCTGGTCCATCACGGCGGGAACCTCGGCGGCTGGGAGGATCCGGAACGTTCCGCCCTCCCTCTCGAGTCTCTTGAGTGCCTGACGGTGCTTGCTGGACTGCGCCCCGTCGAGGGAGAAGGACGAGAGGTCCACTCTTGCCTCTTCGCCGAGCTTGACGAAGGTCAGACCGAAGTCCGCATAGCGGTGCAGGCCCTCCTTGCCGACTTCGTAGAACACCGGGACCCCGCCGAAGTCGTCGCAGCGCTCCAGGAAGAGTCTGACGAGCCCTGCCACCCGGTCTGGCGGTCCCACGGGATCGCCGAGCGCGACCCAGGTCCGCCCCTGGACGCCGTACATCACGAAGCCCCTGCGGTCCTCGTCGAAGAGCAGCGCCTTGTCCCGCAGGTACACCAGGTAGGGGAACGTGGCGGCCTGCGTGGCGATCACGGGGCCAGCGGCCTCTAGATCAGCGTCCGTGGGTTCGGGGGCTTCGTGGGGGGCAGGGCGCATCAGCCGTCCGAAGCCGAATAGGGCGAGCGCCACGGCCGCCCCGACCGATGACCGCAGAAAGCGCGAGGCCTCCTGCCCGAGCTCGAACTGCCACCACAGCTCGTGGGAATACTCGACGTGCTTGAAAGCGAAGAGACCCAGCCAGACCGAAGCGCCCAGTGTCCCCACGACCGCCAGGAGCCAGCCCGCTCGGAAGCGCGTGTCGAAGAGAGCCGCTCGCCGATCGAAGGCGTGCCGCGCACGCCACAGAACCGCCAGCAACAGGGCCAACAGCACGGCTTCCTCGAAGTCGGCGCCCTTGAAGAGCGAGGTCGCGATGCCAAGCGCGATCCCACCCGCGGCCAGGTAATAGGCGGCGTCGAGTCGCCGGGAAAGCCCCTGCGAAACGAGCAGCAGGCCTGCGCCGACGATGCTGCCGAGGAAGTGCGACGCCTCGATCACGCCGAGCGGCAGGAGGTTGTCGAGCCACTGCAGGCGACCCGGCGCTGCCGGAGTGGCACCCGAAAAGAGCAGGCCCGCCCCCGCCAGGAACGTGAAGACGGCCAGAAGGCGCGGCGTGATCTCGTCGCTGAGCCAGCCCAGCAGGGCTCCCGCGCGCGACGCCTGCCCGCGGCGCTGGCGGAGCTCGTCGACGACGAGCACGAGGAGCGCCGTCGCCAACGGCAAGAGGTAGTAGATCGCGCGGTAGACGACCAGCGCGGGAAGGAGCTGCGCGGAGGAGAGATAGGGCTTGAGCAGAATCACCATCAAGCCTTCGAAGACCCCCACGCCGCCCGGCACGTGGCTGGCAAGCCCAAGGAGCTGGGCCGCGAGGAACGCTCCTAGCAGGCCCGGGAACGACAGGCCGCTCTGCGGCAACAGGACGTAGAGCACCGCGGCGGCGAGCGCCCAGTCGAGTGCCGACACGCCGAGCTGGGCAAAGCCGATTCGCCAGGACGGTAGCGGCAGCTCGAGCCGGAAGAGGCGGATCGGCTCGCGGCGCACCATCACGGCGACGAGATAGCCCACGCTTGCCAGCAGCAGCAACCACCCGAGCGGGGCCAGGAGCTCGTGCGCGGGGAGCTCGTGGGCACTGGGAAGCGGGCTCGCCACGAGGCTGATTCCGCCGAGGGCGAGGAGCCCCAGCCAGAAGGTGACCGAATAGGAGAACACGATCTGCGACAGCTCCTGGGCGGTCACACCCCAGCGCGTGTAGAAGCGGTAGCGCACGGCGGCGCCCGAGAGCATGGCGAAGCCCACACTATTAGCGACGGCGTAGGCGAGGAACGAGGCAAAGGTCACGCGCCAGCGCGACAAGCTGTTGCCGACGTAAGCGAAGGCCAGCAGATCGTAGCCGGTGAGAGCGACGTAATTGACGGTAGTCAGGATCAACGCCAGCAGGAGCTTCGCCTTTGGTGTGGCAAAGACATCCGCGGTCAACTCGTTCCAGCTGACGGCGTGCAGCTCTTTGCGCAACACCACGAGTGCGGCCGCAAACAGGATCAGCCCGAGCAAGGCCGGCAGCGCGCGCCGCAGCTTCTCGGTCATGGCGTGGCGCGGTTCACACGCCCGGCTCGACGGAGAAGACGAACACCGTGCGGTCGTCCTGCCAGTCGGAAACCCTCGCGGGCCCGCTGCCAAGAGCCGCGGCGCGCAGGAGAACGTCGCAGATTTCGGCTGGCGAGCTTCCCGTGGTCAGGCGCTCGCCCTTCGCCAGGATCTGGCTCAGGGTCGTGGGCCCCGCTTCGAGCGCCTCCGTGATGCCGTCGCTGACCAGCACTCCGACGTCGCCAGGGCCGAGTTCGAGATTGCGGGTCACATATGTCGCCCCCGGAAGCAGCCCGAGCGGTCGCCCTCCGGACTCGAGCGTGACAGGGGCGAGTCCCTTCCGCAGCAGGTAGCCCGCGGGATGACCGGCGTTGACATAGACGAGCCGCCGCGGCGCCGCCTCGAAACGAGCCACGATGGCCGTAGCGTACGGTAGTCCCGCGTATTGTTCGTAAAACGCCGCAGCGATGCCCTCTGCGATGGCCGCCGGCTCCACGGTCTCGCGGGCGAAGGTTCGAAAGAGCGTCTTCAGCGACGACAGGATGAGCGCCGCCGGAATGCCCTTTCCCGACACGTCGGCCACGATCGCGAGCACGCTTCCGTCTTTGGACTCTAGAAAATCGTAGAAGTCGCCCCCGATCCGGCTCGCAGGGACCATGCGCGCCGCCCAGCGGTAGCCGGGGGTGGCATTCGGCACGTCGGGCAGGAGGCCGCGCTGGATCTCTGCCGCGAGGCGCAGTTGCTCGTCGATGGCGATCTGCTGCTGCAGCAGCGTGAGCACGCGCATTCGCGAGGCTCTTAGATGAAGCCAGAGGTAGCTGAGCCCGGTCACCGCGATGGAAACCACGGCGTCGCTGAGCCACTCCAGCTCTTGACGATTGCCGTGAAGGGCACGAATGATCAGCGACTCGGCAGCCGTGCCGACGGCGAAGACGGCGAGCCCCATGCTCGTGGCGACTGCCGCTGGCCTGAACACGAGCCGGCGGGCGCCGTCGGATTTCATGGAAGGCGCATGGAGCGCGGTTGGGACTTGACCCAGCTGATGGCATCCATGAGTTTCTGGTTCAAATCCTGCTCCTTGCCGCTGAAGCGGTGGTCGGCAGCCTCGATCAGCCAGAGCTGTTTCGGCTCGAGCGCCCGGCTCATCACGCGCTTGACGTCGTCCAAGCTGACGAATTCGTCCCTGGTGGAGTGGATCGCGACGAGCGGCAAGGGAGTGACTCTGTCGACCACCTCGGCGGTGCTGAAGAACGGCTCCTTTGGGACGCCCTTGGTCACGTAGATGATCGAGTCCCGGAAGCGCCAGCCCAGCTCCGCCTGGTCCGGTAATCCGAGCGCGACTACTCCCGCCAGCTTGGACTTCGTCGTGTCGCTCGTCGCCGCCAGGACCGCGAGTGCCGCGCCTTCCGAGACGCCGAACAGCACCGGCGGCGCGCTTCCGCTCTGGGACGAATAGTCCACCAGAGCCGCGAAGTCCCCGGGCACGTCCGTCGTGCTGAGGGTCTTGTCGCCCTTGGTGAAGCTCGACAAGTACGCCTTGCTGTCGAACCCGACACGAAGTAGCCCTTGCCCGACAGGAACTCCGCTAGGTACGGGCCCAGGTGGATCCAGCCGCCGTCACCACTCGCCACGATCGCCACGGGAGCGCCTCGCGTACCGTACACGCGAAGGCTCTG
>Ga0114129_10016604_pt1 | contig 10486 bp, 6 predicted proteins | sample RhiMetdeltSRZDD1_FD_80071 | JGI IMG/M metagenome (GOLD analysis project Ga0114129, IMG submission 80071) | Populus rhizosphere microbial communities from Tennessee, USA - Rhizosphere MetaG P. deltoides SRZDD1 (version 2) (version 2) | ecosystem: Host-associated > Plants > Roots > Rhizosphere >... | reverse complement strand
TCGCGGAGCGCGGCGCCCGGATGGCAAGGCGCGACGACCGAGAATACCGGGAGTATTTGAGGGAGGAGCAACGCAGCCAGCCGGGATGCCCCGCCCGCGAGGTGGTCCTTGATCAGCGTGGCCGGGCCACAAGGACGTTCCCTCCGTACCGCACGGCCACGAAACTGCCGGCGAGCCCCAGCACGGCGGCGCCGGCGATCAAGACCGCCGGCGCGGCCGGCGAACCTGTGTTGCGAATCAACGTGGTCGCCACGAGCGGCGACATGCCGCTGAAAATCGTGAAGCTCACGTTGAAGACGAGCGCCACGCCCGAGAAGCGGATGCGTGTGGGAAAGAGATCCGTCAGCAGGACGGCAAACGATCCGTTTGTGAGCCCGCCGCACAAACCCGCCAGCACGAGGACGGCAGTCAGGTTCATCGCACGTGTGACGAGCGCGTCGTAAAACGGATACGCGAACAGCAGCAGGAGCACGCAGCCCGCGCGCAACAGGAGCCGCGGGGCAATCCGATCACCGGTCCATCCCACGAGCAGAATGCCCGCGGCGTGCGCCATGACGCCGATCGTTTGCGACAAGACCGCCTGCCGCGCGTTGTATCGAAGCACCGCCGACAGGTACGCGGGGAGATGGGAAAAAAACAGACCGGTAAAGCAGGCCGTTGCAGCGAGGAGCGCGCAGCCGACGAGCACCTGCGTGCGGTGAGTCCGAAGCAGCTCGCGAAACGGCTGACGCAGCGCCAGCGCGCGCATGCGGGCGAACTCCGGCGACTCCTCGAGCGATCGGCGCAGCATGAAGCTGAGCACGCCGCCGAGGCCGCCGATCACGAAGGCGATCCGCCAGCCGTACGCCAGCGCGTCGGGCGGCAGGAGCGAGCGGACCGCCAGGCTCACCCCGGTCGCCACGGCTACGCCGCTCGTCACGCACGCGAACACGACGCCGCAGACCAGCGGCGCGGTTCGAGGCTCCGTTTCCACGACGTAGGTGAGCGCGCCGGGCAGCTCGCCGCCCAGACAAAAGCCCTGCACCAGCCGCAGGAGAACCATGAGCGCGCTCGCGGCCACGCCCCACCGCGCGTACGAAGGCACCAGTCCCATTCCGAGCGTCGCGCCTGACATCACGAACACGGACCAGAGGAACACCCGCCGCCGGCCGAAGCGATCGCCATAGTGGCTGAGCACGATGCCGCCGATCGGACGCGCCAGGTAGCCGGTCGCAAACGCGCCAAACGACGCCATCAACGATACGGTGGGCGACGTGTTCGGGAAAATCGCCGCGCCGATGTCGCTGGCAAAGATGCCGAAGATGACGAAGTCGTAGAACTCCAGCGTGCCGCCCAGACTGGCGAGCAGCACGATGCGCCAGCCGGCGGCGCTCATTCGGTCGCGAGGCTCGGAGGACGAAGCAACAGGAATGCCCGAGCGGATCATCATGGGAGATTGTAGCCAAGGGCAGGAGTGGTCGATGGCGCACAGCCCTTGGCGGCCAGCCGAGACGGGGCGCCACGGGTCAGGACGTCTTTTTCTTGATCCTCAAGTACACGATCGAGCGCGACGGATCGCTGTAGATGTCGTAGCTCGCGATCTCACCGCCTGGGATTCCTGCCATGAGTCCGCTCATGTCGAACTCATCGCGATAGATCAGATCCCATGCCGCGAACGCTTCCAGATACGCCCGATCGCGGCAGCACGGAGCAAAGTTGGGAATCAAGACATGGCCGCCCGGTTTGGTGAGCTCGAATATGCGGGCGGTGAGCGCCCTCGCCACCGCGTCATTGAGGTAGTCGTACAGTCCGGCGGCATACACGAAATCGAAGCGGCCCATCCTGAGCTTTCGCGCGAGGATGTGACGGACGGAGGCGTGAACGGTTTCCACGCCGAGGCTGGAGTACCTCTCGTCGACTTCTCGGAGGCTCTCGGCGTCGGCGTCGAGCGCGACGAATTCTCCGATGGCGCCGCGCGCCAGCGCCGCCGAGAGCTCGGCTTCGCGCAGGTGGCCTGACGCAATGGCCAAGATAGACGGTCGCGCCGTTTCGGCAGCCGTCTCGTCGATCAGTTGTGCGATGTGCTCGCGGCGGTCCCGGACGGCCTGTGCGGCGGGCCTGTTTCGGAAATACCGGTACACGGCGCGGCCGACATCCGACGCCCGTGCGAAGGCATCATGCGCGCTGTGGATGCCGTACGCGTAATCCATCATGATTGCGTCGCCCGCGTAGCCGCGCGGCTTGTCGAAGGCTCGCCGCGTCAAGGGATCCTGATAGAGCACATCGCTCACTGTGCGCTCAGTCCGCGAACGGTCTACGAACGCGCGCCACTCCGCGGCGTCCATCGTGTCGCGGATCTGTGCGAGACCGGTGAACAGATCGTCGAGCGCGTCGCGCAACTGGCCTCGCTCAATCGATCGACAGACACGGTCGAAAAACGCGGCGCCTGTCGATGTCTCCCGAGTGGCCGTGATTTCATGGCCGTAAGACAGAGCTTGCATGCGCGTGTCCTTTCCTCAGTGCTCACGTTCGAGGCTCTTTTCCGATGCGGTCGTCAGCGCCCCGCTTCATCCTTACGGGCGCGAAAACGACCGCAAATCGATCACGCGACGGCCTGCGCCGGCGTGTGGGGTGAGATCGTTTCCGCCGGCGCACTGATCGCGGCGGCGCGGCGCATCGTGTAGGCGAGCCAGCCGTAGACCGCGCTCCACGCGTGGCGCACGTCGGGCGTGAAGGCCGCTCCGAGTCCCGCCTCGAGGGTCCACAACAGCGCGGTGCCGACGGTCGTGTAGTGTTCGTCGCGCACGCCGTACCCCGCGTGCCGTCGGCCCAGGGCCTCCACGGCGTCCCGGATTTGATCGGGACGGTCCAGCGACTTGACGACCACGGTGAGCGCCTGCGCGAGCTTGCGTGCCTGCTCTTCACGCGCGGAGCGAAACAGGCTGCGAAGCGACGGATCCAGCTCGAACAGCCGGTTGTAGAAGATCACCGCCGCGTCGTCGAGAATGGGTTGAACGAGGCGAAAGCTGCTCTGAACGAGCTCGATCTGATGTGGCGTCATGCGCGAGTCTCCTTTGATGAAGACGGGCGCAAAACGGCGACCAAACCGATCAGGCAGGTCGGGGCGCCGGGGAGATTTCGAGGATTCGCCTGTATCATACGCGTTCCGATGCGCGCGCTCGCCTCGACTCCGTTGCGGACTCTCAGCGTCGTTCTTGCCGTCGCCACGTTGGCGGCAACCGGATGCGCATCGCAGGGGCGCTTTCCGAGCGCGCCGATTCTGCTCGTGTGCCCGTGGGCGGCCGGCGGGGGATCGGATCGGGTCGCGCGGCTGCTGGCGACGCTGCTCGAGCAGGACCTCGATGTGCCGGTCAACGTGATCAACGTCACGGGCGGGGACGGCGTCACCGGCCACAGCCGCGGTGCGCTCGCCCGAGACGACGGCTACACGATGACGCTCATCACCGTCGAGATCGCCACGCTGCACTGGCGACAGATGACGAGCGTCAGCTATCGCGACTTCGCCCCGATCGGGCTCGTCAACCGAGATGCGGCGGCGGTGTTCGTGCGCAGCGACGCGCCCTGGCGGACGCTGCGCGATCTGGAACAGACCATCCGGGCTTCGCGCGGAACGCTGCGCGCGTCCGGCACGGCGACGGCCGGCATCTGGCACCTCGCGCTGGCCGGATGGCTGGACGCAGTTGGTCTCGCGCCTGCCGACGTGACGTGGGTGTCGATCGCCGGTTCGGCCCCTTCCCTCCAGGAGCTGATGGCCGGCGGCCTCGACATCGTCGTCTGCAGCCTCGCCGAGGCGAGGCCTCTGCTCAACGCCGGCCGCGTTCGCAGTCTCGGCGTCATGGCGAACGAGCGCGTGCCGCAGTTTGCCGCGGTACCCACGCTGAAAGAGCAAGGTGTCGACTTCTCGCTGGGCACGATCCGCGCCCTGGCTGTTCCGCGCGCTGTGCCTTCCGACCGGATCCGCGCACTCGCCGACGCGGTCAGACGCGTCGTGCACAGCGACTCGTACCGATCCAGCATGGCGACCGGAGGATTCACGCCAGCGTACGAAGAGCCGGACGAACTGACCCGAACCCTCGAGCAGACGGACGGCCGTCTCGGCGCGCTCCTTCGCAGCGACGCGTTCGAACGGTTGGCGGCCAGCCAGGTGGGGCCGATGTTCTTTCCGAGGCTGCTTCTCGCTGCGCTCGCGGTGGTGATGATCGGCCTGCTGCTGCTCTCGCCCTCGCGTGATGTCGGCCGTGGCGCGACGCCGCCGGAGGTTTCGCGATGGAGATTCCTCGAACCGCTGCTGTGGATCGGTCTCTACATCGCGATCGCGGAGCAGGCCGGATTTCTGCTGACTGCCGGCGCGCTGTTGTTGGCGTACCTCGTTCGGCTCGGCACCCGGTTGCGTATCGCAATGCCGCTCACCCTCGTCCTCGTGCCCGTCACCTACTACGTGTTCGCCGGGTTGTTGCGCGTGCCGCTGCCGCGGGGGATCCTCGGCTGGTGACATGGCAGCCACGCTGGTCCAGTCCTTAACAGCGGTCCTCGATCCCACGCTGCTGCTCGTCGTCGCGGCTGCCGCGGTATACGGCACCGTCTTCGGATCGATCCCAGGCCTTTCGGCCACGATGGCCGTGGCGCTGATCGTGCCCATCACGTACTTCCTGTCGCCGCTCGCGGCGCTTGCGGCGGTGATCACGCTCGAGGCCTGCGCGATCTCCGCGGGAGACATTCCGAGTGCGTTGGTCCGGATTCCCGGCACGCCTGCTTCCGCCGCGTACGCCGATGATTTGTACCAGCTCGCACGACAGGGGCAGTACGAACGCGCGCTCGGCGTGGCGGTGATGTTCAGCGTCGTGGGCGGCCTCTTCGGCGTGGCCGTGCTGATGTTCTTCGCGCGGCCGTTCGCGCGCTTCGCGACGCTCTTCACCGTCGCGGAGTACTTCTGGTTTTACGTCATCGGCCTTGGCTGTGCGGTGGTCGTGTCGCGAGGCTCCGCGCTGAAAGGCGCGTTCGCGCTGTTGCTGGGCCTGCTGTTCTCGACCGTCGGACTGAGTCCGGTCCACACGCAGGCTCGATTCACGTTCGGGCGCCCCGAGTTGTATCAGGGGATCAACTTCATTCCGGCGATGATCGGGTTGTTCGGGCTCTCGGAGATCCTGCGCGCGGTGTCGACGCCGGGCGCGAACGAGCGGATGATTGCGGCACCGATCGCGCCTGCCCGGTCCGGCTCATTTTTCGCGAGGCAGGTCAGCGGCTCGTTCCGCGACGTGTTCGGCGGCTCACTGCAGATTCTGTGGCGGCGGCCACTCCAGATCCTGCAGTGCAGTGCGATCGGCACGATCATCGGCATTCTGCCGGGCGCCGGGGCCGACATCGCCGCCTGGGTCTCCTTCGGCTACTCGAAACAACGGTCGAAGACTCCCGAGGAGTACGGGCGCGGTTCACTCGAAGGCGTCGCCGATGCCGGCGCCGCGAACAACGCGGCGCTCGCCGGTGCCTGGATTCCGGCTCTGGTCTTCGGCATTCCAGGCGATTCGATCACGGCCATTGTCCTGGGGATCATGACGATGAAGAACTTGACCCCCGGGCCGGAGATCTTCGAACGACAGGGCGTGCTGGTGTACGGCCTGTATTTCGTCTTTATCCTGGCGAACCTCGCGCTGCTGCCCGCGGGTTGGCTGGCCATCCGTGCGGGCGGTCAGCTGATCCGCGTACCGCGACACACGCTCGTCCCGATTATCGTCATGTTCTGCGTGATAGGGGCCTATGCGATTGGCGGCAGCTATTTCGACGTCGCTCTGATGCTCGCGATGGGGCTCCTCGGCTTCGCGCTCGAGCGCGCCCAGGTTCCGGTCGGGCCCGTTGTCCTCGGCATCATCCTGGGCGGCCCGTTGGAGGAGCGCTTCGTTCAAGGGATTACGGCCTCGCGCGGGTCGATCACGGTCTTCGTGTCACGTCCGCTCGCGGCGGTCCTCGGGGTGGTCGCACTGGTCGTGTGGCTGCTGCCGGCGATCACCGCGCTGCGCGAGAAACGAACGAACGCCTGACATCGGTGATCGCTGCGCAAAAAAAGGATGGCGGCGAGCAAAGCCGGCGCTGATCTTGCACTCAGATGATCCCGTGGTCTTGAGGCCATGTCATGATTGCCGACTAGGGACGAGCGGCGCCCACGCTCCTCCCAACGCCGCGCCTCGCAGCGGCACTCTCTTCTGAGACTTGCAGGGATGGCGTCCCAACCAGATCCCGCGCTCGACACGGCCGCGTTGCTGACGGCCATCGTCGAATCGAGTGACGACGCCGTTATCAGTACGGACCTCGCGGCAATCCTCCGGTCGTGGAATCGAGGGGCCGAACACCTGTACGGCTACACTGCGGCGGAAGCCATCGGTCAACCCAACCGACTGATCATTCCAGACGATCGACTCGACGAAGAGGCCGACGTCATCCGGCGGGTTCGCGCGGGCGAAGCCGTTTCGACATTCGACACGGTCCGCGTTCGGAAGGACGGCGCGCGCATAGACGTTTCGCTGACGGCGTCCGCCATCCGGGCGCCTGACGGCCGTATTGTTGGCGTATCAAAAATCTCCCGCGACATCTCTCGTCGCCTGCGCGCGGAACGGCAATTGCGTGAGGCGTCGGAGCGACTCGCCGCCATTGTTGAGTACTCGGAAGATGCGATTGTCAGCAAGGACCTTCAGGGCGTCATCATGTCCTGGAATCGCGCCGCCGAACGCATGTTCGGCTACACCGCCGCCGAGGCCATTGGCAGGTCCATACGAATGATCGTGCCCGGGGATCGGCAGGATGAAGAGACGACAGTTCTCGAACGCGTCGGGCGCAACGAAGCCATCGAGCACTATGAGACGATTCGCTGCCGGAAGGATGGATCGTGTCTGCCGATCTCCTTGTCGGTGTCGCCCATCCTCGACGTGCACGGGACGGTGGTCGGCGCCTCGAAGATTGCGCGCGATATCAGCGAACGCAAGCAGGCCGAGGCCCAGGCCGAGACGGAGCACTCGCGCACGCTCTTTCTCGCCGAGATGGCCGGTGCGTTGGCGACATCCCTCGACTACCGCACAACGCTGACGGAGATCGCCAACCTCGCCGTCCCGAGCATCGCCGACTGGTGCGCCATCGATGTCCTGCAGGAGGACGGCGCCCTGAGCCGGCTCGCGCTCGCGCATGTCGACCCGACGAAGATCGAGCTGGCCACCGAGGTGCGTCGGCGATACGAGAGCGACACGGGGCCGTACAGCGTCGCGCACGTCATCAAGACGGCAACGCCAGCGATGATCTCCGAGACCACCGACGACATGATCGCGGCGGCCGCGGCCGGCGACGAGGAGCGCGTCCGCATGGTCAGTGCGCTCGGCCTCACGTCCTACGTGTGCGTGCCGCTCGTGGTCCGGGGGCGAGCGCTCGGCGCCATCACGTTGGCGACGGCGGAGTCCGGCCGGCGCTACACGGACGACGACCTTCGATTCGCCGAAGACATCGCGTCACGGGTCGCGCTTGCGGTCGAGAACGCCCGATCGTACGAGCAGTTGCAGCGCGCCAATCGACTGAAGGACGAGTTTCTGGCGACGCTGTCTCACGAGCTGCGAACACCGCTGAACGCGATCCTGGGGTACGCTCGCATCATCCGCGGCGGGATCATTTCCGGCGACAAACTGACGCGGGCGCTCGAAACGATCGAGCGCAATTCGATGTCGCTGACGCAGATGGTCGAGGACATCCTCGACGTCTCGCGCATCGTCGCCGGGAAGATGCGGCTCAACGTCCAGCCTGTCGAATTACCGTCGGTCGTTCGCGAAGCCGTGGAGACCGTGAAGCCCGCGGCCGAAGCCAAGCACGTTCCGGTTCACACCGTCATCGATCCTCGGGTCGGTCCCATCGCCGGCGATCCTGATCGGCTGCGGCAGATCCTCTGGAACCTTCTCACGAACGCCATCAGATTCACGCCCCGAGACGGCCAGGTGCAGGTACGGCTCGAGCGCATCGATTCGAGCGTCGAAATCGCGGTGAGCGATACGGGCGCCGGCATCTCCGCCGACTTCCTTCCGCACATCTTCGAACGATTCCGCCTGGGCGAGGGCGGCATGGCCAGGCAGCACAGAGGCTTGGGATTGGGACTCGCGATCGTCCGGAATCTCGTCGAGATGCACGGAGGGAGCGTCTCCGCGTCCAGTAGCGGCCCAGGAACGGGCGCGACGTTTCGCGTCCGGCTGCCCATCATGATCGTGCATCCTCCAGCCACGGAGGAGAGGCGCGTCCATCCACGACAGGAGGGCGCGATCCCCGTGGAGCAACTCCCGGACCTGAGCGGCACGCGCGTGCTCGCCGTAGACGATGAGCCCGACGCGCTCCGGCTGCTCGCCGCGATTCTCGAATCGGCCGGCGCGACGGTCACGACGGTCACGTCGGGCGCTGCCGCGCTCGAGCACATTCGCGTCGAGCAGCCAGAGGTGCTGGTCGCCGATCTCGGGATGTCGCAGATGGACGGGTTCGAACTGATTCAACGCCTGCGACAGTCGGATGATCCGAAAGTGCGCAACATTCCGGCCGCCGCGCTCACCGCGTATGCACGCTCAGAGGATCGGGCACGGACGCTGCAAAGCGGCTTCGAGATGCATTTGTCGAAGCCGATCGACCCAGTCGAGCTCGTGTCAGCTGTGAAGGCACTGGCACGACGTCAGCGGTGATAAGCTCTCCAATCCAATCGTTCCCGGAGGACGCATGCCTGCATTCCCGAGCGTCCGGCGCTCTCCGTTTCTCGTCGCGTGTTTCGCGTCGCTCGTCGCGGCGCGACTGGCCGGTGCACAGGCCGGCACGGCCACCATTACCGGCACGGTCACCGATCCGACCGGCCAGGCAGTGCCCGGCGTGGCGATCGTCGTGAGCGATCCAGCGACAGGGTTCGAGCGCGTCACCACGACGAATTCCACCGGCAACTACAGCCTGCCCGGACTTCGTCCTTCGAGCTATGACGTCACCGCCGAGCTCGCCGGATTCCGGAAGCACAACCAGCTGCAGTTCAAGGTGGACGTGGATCAAGTGGCGCGGCTCAACATCCGCCTGGAAGTCGGACAGCTCGCCGAAGCGGTGGAAGTGCGCGGAACGACGCCGCTGCTTCAGACGGAGAACTCGACGATCGCCGCCGTGATCGACAAGCAGAAAATCGCGGAGCTCCCGCTGAACGGCCGCAATTTCGTGCAGCTCGCGCTGCTGGTCCCCGGCGTCAATACGGGGCAGCCCAACGCGAATCGTGGCGGAGGTATCAGCATCGGCGGAACGCGATCCGAGCAGAACTCGTTTCAGCTCGACGGCGTCTCGAACACTGCTCAGTGGGACTCGGGCATCTCGTTCCGGCCCTCGGTGGACTCGATCGAGGAGTTCAAGATCGAAGTCAGCAACTATTCGGCCGAGTTCGGCCGCGGCGCAGGCGGGCAGATCAACGTGATCACGAAGTCGGGGACGAACAGCTTCCACGGCGTCATGTACGAGTTCAACCGCAACGATGCGCTGCAGGCGAGGAACCTTTTCGATCTGAACCCGAATTTTGTCGACTCCAAGGGACGATTCAAACCGCCGCCCTTGAATCGGAACGAATTCGGCGGCGTCCTCGGCGGGCCGATCCTGCGGAACCGCACGCTGTTCTTTGCCGACTATCAAGGCACGCGGCAGGTACGAGGTTCGGTCGGCCGGCGATCGGTCCCCGATGCCGCCTTGAGGAGCGGCGACTTTTCGGCCGTTCTGGGCCGCCAGCTCGGAACCGACGCGCTGGGGCGCCCGGTGTTTGCCAATCAGATTTTCGACCCGCGCACGTCGCGCACCGTCGTCGATCCCCGCACGGGCCGCTCCGTCATCGTGCGCGATCCGTTTCCGGACAACAGAATTCCGCTCAGCATGGTCGATCCCGTCGCGTCCGCTGTGCTACGGACAACCCTGTGGCCGACGCCGAACGCGGAGGGCATCCGGGACAGCCGCACCGGGAACCCGCGCGACAACTATTTCGATAACCGTCCCGAGCAGAACGACAGCGATCAGCTGCTCGTGCGAATCGATCAGCACGTCGGCAACAACGACAGCTTCTTCGCGCGTTACGGCGTGAACGATTCCGAGATCACGCGTCCCGGCAGCTTTCCTGGAAACGAGCGGCTGGACCTGAATCGTCAGCAGGTGCTTGGCGCGAGCTGGACGCGTGTCATCGGCAACACCAAGGTCAACGAGCTGCGGTTTGGCTACCAGCGCGCGCGGCCGCAGGCGGCGGCCAAGCGGATTCTCGACGGCGTCAACGTCGTGAAGGAGTTGGGCATCAGGGGACTGCCGCTCGCCGGTGCCGGCTCCCCGATCTTTTCAGTGGCCGGCTTCACCAGCATTGACGACGGCGGCGAGAGCCGCAGGCGCGACCAGACGTTTCAGGTCATCGATCAATTCTCCTTCAGCAAGGGGCGGCACTTCTTCAAGGTTGGCGGCGAGGTCAGGCGGATGGCGCTCG
>Ga0114129_10016602_pt1 | contig 10489 bp, 8 predicted proteins | sample RhiMetdeltSRZDD1_FD_80071 | JGI IMG/M metagenome (GOLD analysis project Ga0114129, IMG submission 80071) | Populus rhizosphere microbial communities from Tennessee, USA - Rhizosphere MetaG P. deltoides SRZDD1 (version 2) (version 2) | ecosystem: Host-associated > Plants > Roots > Rhizosphere >... | reverse complement strand
GCTGGATGTCGTTCGCTAGCGTCATCGGATCGCCTTGCGTGCGTGCTACAAAGTGAGTTTGCTTGCTGTAGCTCTGATAACAGGCGTAGTAGAGATCGTACCCGACTTCGTCGGTCAGACTGTTGTGCTTGACATCACCGACAATGCCGACGATTTCTGCACAGCCGGCGCCATCGTCGTCGCAGTTGATGCGTTTACCTAACGGATCAGCGTTGGGCCACATCCGCTCCGCCAATGCCCTATTCATGATCGCGACGTCGCGATGACCACCGGGCCTCACGGTGTCGCGGTCAGTAAACACGCGGCCGCGAAGTAGCGGAATCTGCATGACACGAAAATAGTCCGGTGACACGGCCTGATAATTGACCAGCGGATTCTGCTTTTGCTCCTCGACCGACTGGCCCTGGATCGAAAACACGCCTCGATACCACGGCTTTTGACCAACGAACGGCAAATCGCTGTTAGCAGCGACAGCATCTACGCCCGGCACAGTTGCGACCTGTTGCAGCAATTGCTGATAACGCCGCGACATAAACTCGACGCGGTAATCTTCCTTCCGGTAATAGGTTGGGTTGATTTCGAGATGGAGCACGTTCTCCGCCGTGAAACCAGGCGACGTATTCTGGAGTCGAGTAAAACTTCGCAGCATCAATCCCGCGCCTGCAAGCAACACGACCGCGAGCGCGATTTCCGTCACCACTAACAGACCTCGCATGCGTTGCATGCCTGCACCTGTGCCGGACTTGCCACCTTCCTTGAGCGACTGGTCCAGGTCCACTGACGCCGTTCGCAACGCCGGTATCAACCCAACGAACAGCGCGGTGAGAACTGAGATGAGCAATGTGAATGTCAGCACGCGGCCGTCAAGTTCGATCTTCACGAAGAAAGGCAAGAGCTCCTGCGGCAGCAGTGCAACCAGAATTCGTAGACTCAACGCACCGAAGACGATGCCGCACACGCACGCGATCGAAACAAGGAGCAATGCTTCCGAGACTGATTGCCGGATCAGCCGTCCTCGACTCGCTCCGAGCGCCGCGCGCAGCGCCAACTCACGCTCGCGTACGGTCGCCTGCGTCATCAGCAAGTTCGCGACGTTCGTACAGGCAATCAACAACACAAATCCGCAGGCGCCCAACAGCAGCCAAAACGAGCGGCGTAATTTGCCAAACCAAAAATCGCGCAACGGGACAACAGTTGCCGTGATTTCGGCGTTCGTATCCGGATAGGCTTGCGCCAGGCGAGCGGCGATTTCTTTCATTTCCGCGTGCGCCTGTTCCACTGAGACGCCTGACTTAAGACGGCCTATCGCTTGATCTATCCGCCAGCTGCGAGTCTGACGATCGAAGTAACGATCGTTCAGCCACCACAAGTCGCTCTGAAACGGAAAACGAAAACCGGGCGGCATCACTCCGACAACGGTCAAGCTGTGCCCATCAATTCGCAGCTGCCGTCCGATGATTGACGGGTCGCTGCCGAATCGTCTTTGCCACAAGCCATGACTCAAAAGGATGGTGTCAGAATCTCCCGCGTTTGGACCATGCCCGATAAACGGTGCTACTTGCAGAGTTGAAAACAGATTCGCGGTGCCGAAAGTGAGATTGAGCGTTTCGGTTTCGTTCGGAAACTCGAGATTCGCATTCCAACGCAGATTGAAAAACGCGAGGTCGCTGAAAACATTATTTTGGCGGCGCCAATCTTCATAGTCGGCAAACGACACTCCGGCCGATTGACCGCGCTCCTGTGAATCGACCATCACCAGGCGGTCAGGCTCGCCGTACGGCAGTGGTCGTAGAAGAAAGGCGTTGACGACGCTGAAGATCGCGGTGTTGGCGCCAATTCCAAGGGCCAGCGTCAGGATCGCTATCAGAGTGACGGTGGGGTTCTTGAGCAAAAGTCGCTTGCCGTAGCGTACGTCCTGAATAAACTCCTCCAGTAAACGCACGCGTCGCGCGTCGCGACATTCTTCTTTCGAACGTTCCATCGGGCCAAACGATTTGAGGGCGGAATAACGAGCATCGTCGGGGTTCATACCATTTCGCACGTTCTGCGCGGTTTCGTGTTCGAGGTGGAAACGCAGCTCGTCCTCGAGCTCCCGCTCGAGCTCTTCCTTGCGAAACAACGCCCGCCAACGCCTCGTAATACGGTGCAACATCGGTACGGCCTTTCTTGTCGACGTCCAACAGGAGCGGAATATATTAGCGCGACCTATCGGCTGTCAATAGGAAACGGAGTGGTCCTTACCTGGACACAGTCAGTACCGTAACGCGGTGCGTCGGGTAGGTCTCGCGTATCTCTGACTTTTGAGGCAAAGTAGACTCATGAAAAAACAATTAACTCTATCAGCACTCTTGATCGTTCTGTTTGCGACGTTCGTTTTCGCGCAGGTTGCGACCAGCAGCATCGAAGGCAACTGGAGCGGCGCCGTCGAGGCGGGCGGTATTAAGCTGCGTCTCGTATTCAAAGTCTCAAAAACAGCGACCGGTTTTCAGGCTAAGTTTGACAGCATCGATCAGGGCGCAACTGATTTGGATGTAGATACTGTGACCGTCGAAGATCGCGTGGTCAAGTTTGAAGCGAAAAAATATGGATTCAGGTACGAAGGCAAACTCAACGATCAAGGCGACGAGATGAACGGAGTTTTGTACCAGGGACCGGCATCGCTGCCGCTGGTACTAAAGCGCGTCACCGATCTGCCGACGCTCAACCGGCCGCAAGATCCGAAGAAACCCTACGCGTACGATGAAGAAGAAGTCAGCTACAGGAATGAGAAGGACAACATTAAACTTGCCGGTACGCTGACGTTACCGCGCGGCGGTGGTAGCCATCCTGCTGTGGTACTGATTACGGGAAGCGGTGCGCAGGATCGAAACGAGACCATCGCAGGCCACCGTCCTTTCCTCGTGCTGGCCGATCATCTCACCCGAAATGGCATCGCCGTCCTGCGAGTAGACGACAGAGGTGTAGGCGGATCAGAGCCGGGGAGTCCCACGGCGACCAGCGAGAATTACGCCGGTGACGTTCTTGCCGGAGTCCAATTCCTGAAGACTCGCAAAGAAATAAACCCGAAGAAAATCGGCCTGATCGGACACAGCGAAGGTGGAATGATCGCACCGATAGCGGCCGCTCGCTCAACTGATGTTGCGTTTATCGTTCTGCTTGCCGGCGCCGGACAGCGCGGCGAAGACATCATCTATTCGCAAACCGAGTTGATTCAAAAGGCGATGGGAACGGAGCCGGAGGTTATTACTCAAGCGAACGCCTTGCAAAAGAGGATTCATGCAATCGTAAAGGCGCAGGAAGACGGCAAGCGAATTGGAGAACTCGTCAACGAAGACGTGACTCGATTCGTCGCTGGTTTGAACGAGAGCCAGCGAAAAGCGTTTGTGCCTATCGAGTCTACTATCAAAGCGTTGAGTCCGATGTACCAGACCGCGTGGTTTCGCTATTTCATAATGTTCGACCCGACACCTGTGCTGAAGAAAGTTACGGTTCCGGTTTTGGCGCTGAATGGCGAACAAGATCTCCAGGTCCCCTGGAAAGAGAATTTGGATCTGATCGCGGCTGCGCTCAAAGCGGGTAACAACAAAGACGTCACGACAAAGTCTTTTCCGAAGCTCAATCACCTGTTTCAGACAAGTCAGACCGGCGCGCCTTCTGAATACGGCAAGATTGAGGAAACGATGTCGCCGGAAGTGCTGAATACGATTTCGGAATGGATTCTCAAAAGAACGAAGTGAAGCCACAAAAAAGCACAAAAGGGGTCACAAAGTGGCGGTTTTCAATGTTTTGTAGATATGCGTGTGGATCGGAACATCAAGACCGGCTTCGTGCGCCATGCGTACGACTGCGCCGTTCTGTGCCTCGAGTTCCGAAGGCTTCCTCGCGGCAATGTCACGTTGCATGGAGCTCGTTGCGTCTTCAGGCAAGCCATCGACATTGGCCATCACCTTGTCCACTGAATCCGGCGGCAACTTAATTCCACGCGCGTGGGCCAACGTGTAAATCTCCTCCATTGCCTTCAGCAGTTGGCTGCGCCATTTCGGATCCGAGCGAACGACTCCGGCTGGCGCGTTCGCGACTGCTCCAATACCGCTAAAGGATGCGATGAAGAGAAACTTCGTCCAGAGCGCGACTTGAATGTCTGAGGCCACACTTATTTCCAAACCGGCACTCTTGAATACTTGCTCGATCGCGTCGATGCGAGGAGTTCGTCGATTGTCGAGTTCTCCAATGATAACTGACGGTGTGAGACCAGCATGTCGAATACTCCCGGGCTCGACGACGAAACTAACAATCCTGCAAAGTCCGCCGATGACTTTGTCAGCACCCAGCTCAGCAACGAGTTGCGACACGGCGTCGACGCCATTTTGCAGAGGCAACACGGTTGTGCCCGCGGCCACGAGGGGTTTCATCGCGTGCGCAGCTTCGGGCACTTGCCACGCCTTAACACCAACGATCACCAGTTCGACTTCGCCGGCTTCTTTAACGTCATCCGTTGCCTTAGCCGGAGAAACGACGAAGTCTCCCGACGGAGATTCAACCTTCAGTCCACTCGCCTTGATCGCGCGTAAGTGCTCGCCTCGCGCGATGAAGGTAACGTCTTCGCCGGCGTGTGCGAGCCGGCCGCCAAAGAACCCACCCACACCACCAGTCCCAAAAACCGCAATCCGCATGTCAAGGATATTAACTTGACGGCGGTTTTAAACCCATCATTCGCAGATACGTGATGATGTTGCCGTAGTGCAGATTCGTGTGGCCCAGGTTCGTGAAGAGCGGTCGAAACTGCGCGTTGCTCGAGCTGTACGCAGCGTTACATTTTCCGACAGCTTCTTTCAGTTTCGGAAGCAGTGTGTCTTTGTCGGTGCCGGCCTTCTCCACTGCATCGGTGTATTGGACTTTGTTGCCGACGCCGTGCGCGCAGAAGTAGTTGTAAGAATCAGTGATGTGGGCGATCAACTGGCCGAAGGTGCGCACCGTGTCGATCGGCTTATAGTTGTACTTGTCTGCCGGAACCATATCCGCGGCTTTCACCACCCATTCGTTGACTTCGTTGAAGCCGTTGCGCAATTCAGTGGAGACGTCGGGAGCCTTTTCCGGCGTTGCCTGGGCAAACGTCGATGCAGCCGGCACGAACAGGGAACAGAGGATCAAGAGAATTCTGAGTTTCATAGGGGCCTCCTTTTTGACGGCGGATGCTAAGCAGTAAAGTGCTCGAATGGCAATAAACAATACGCGAACGGTATTAATTCTGAGACGAACGGACCCTTACTGGTTTTTCTTGGGTGTTGCAGCCTGCTTCAACTTCTCGCTGGCTCTGTCGAAGTTCGCTTTATAGACTGCGAGATTCGGATCCTTGTTTTGCTGCCCCAACGTGTGCGCTTTTTCATAGAGTGGCGCCGCTAACTCAAGCCGTCCACTCCTTTCGTATGCTTCGGCCAGGCTGTCATAGACATTCGCTGAGTCTGGATAACGTTCGACATTGGTCTTGAAGATCATGATTGCCTCATCAGAACGTCCTGCGAACAGCGATTGATATCCCATTTGATTGATGAGGTTTTCGGGTACCGGAATGGTATGCCTGAACTTTTGTGAGAGCTTCTGATAGTGCTCTTCAACGCTCTTGAAGTCTCCGACTACTTGCCCTGTTTCGGGATCTCTGGGTATTTGCCAGCCAGTGAAGACTTTGCGCATCGCAAGATAGTGGCTGTGCAGAACGACTGATCCGTGGTCCTCATCATCCAGCACCCGAGCTTCCCATTCGAAACCCTTCGGCGCGTTTTTTTCGAGTACTTGTTTTAGCTGGTAGAACCCATCTTCAATCGGCCCCGGCTCATGCCCGAGAGACAAGAATAACGTGGCCTGCCATTCTTTTCGGGACTTAAAGAAATCTTCGGCGCGCTTGACTACAACCTGGTTGTCCCACTGCAACGCTGGACTGACCGCGACGTAGGAATTAAACAACTCGGGCCGCGAGATCATGGCGTGAATCGCGAACAGACCGCCCAACGAATGTCCGGCAAGGATTCGATACGGGTCCACGCGGTAACGCTTTTCGATCTCGGGGATCAGTTCCGTTTCGATGAATTTCAGAAACTTATCGCCGCCGCCGCTTGTTGGAAACTGAAGCGCGGTGTTACCGCCGGTGACTGTTGTCGTTACATGTGTGGGACTCAGATCGCGCGTACGGTCTGTATTTGTTATACCGACCACGATCATCTCGGACATACGCCCATTTCGCGCCAAAAACTCGACCGTGCTACTTGTGTGACTTATGTGGGCATTCCCATCGGTCATGTAAAGCACAGGATAGCGGAGCTTGTTCGTCTCATAACCAGCCGGTACTCGCACCAGGATTGTTCTCTCTTCTCCAAGCACGGCGGAGTTGATTTTCAAAGCGGTAACGCCCGGAGGCACCTGCGCTAAAGCTGAAGAAGAAAGAAGAACCAGGAGAGCAAACACTCCCGCCAAGTTCTTCCAGATACTGAATTTTGAATGGGATGATTCATTGTGGACGAATGGGTGAAGGGTCATGACAGTCTCCTTGGTTGAGGTGCAGCCTAATACGCTTCGATTTTTGGGGACACAATTCCGAAGACAGTCTAATACGGAGTCAACAACTGAAAGTTCAAGGTTTGTGACGAAGCGGTCAGATGCAGGGGCGAGTGGGACTGCGCGAGGCGCGTTCACGGTTGATGCCGCTGAGCCGGCTATTTGTGCCTTTTTGTGGCTAAACCTGGTTCCTGTAATATCCTGGTCGCGACGTTATCCTGATGAGTCGAATTCACGCTTCGATACCTCGCGCGCAAGAGACCAGCGAACTATTCGATGACCCGTTCAGCTTTTTAGCGAGAGCGCGTGCATCGCTGGGCGACGTCTTTGTAATCCGCGAAGATAAAGCGCTCTTCTCACGCGCTGACGATTGCGCTGGAGTAGTGGCGGTGTTTGGCCCGGTGAATTACCAGTCAGTCTTAACGGACGCTGACGTGTTCAGCCAGCCCATCTCCGCGGCGCAACACCTCTCGTTGCCGCAAAATCTAATCAACCTCAATCGCGGCCTGCACAGCATGCGAGGCGAACAGCACGATCAACATCAACGTCTGCTCATGAATGTCTTGACCGAGCGCGGCAATGAAGGACGCCTGCAAATTGTGCAAGCCGGTCTCGAGAAGTTTGTGCAGGAGTGGCAGTACGATCAGCAGATCCCGCTCCTCGCCGAGATGCGGCGACTGACGCTCGGGCTTTCGACGCGTTTACTTTTCGGCGAGCAATATGAAGAGAGCGCGCAACTCGCTGAACTCGCAGCGCAGTATTTTCATGCTCGTCGCGCGGTCGCGTCGACTTTTAAACACCCGGGCAAGACTACGCGCGTCAAGCTGGTTGGACTCGGAACATCGTTGGATGAGTCCTTGCGGCGATATATCGATTGGTCTCGGGGACAGAAAACAAACCACGTCGACGGTCTGCTGCGTACAATTACGTCAATCGAAACATTCTCAGATGATGAGATCGTCGCTCACTGCAACGTGTTGTTCATGTCGAGTCTTGAACCAACAGCGGTTACGTTGACCTGGGCCCTGTTGATTCTGTCGCAACTGCCTGCACTGCGACGACGTTTGCGTGAAGATCACGAACAGAAGCTGCTCGATGGCACGATCAACGAGACGCTCAGGCTGTTAACTCCCAACGCATTGATGACGCGTTTGACCACGCATGCCACCACGCTGAATTCGTTTCCGATTCCGGAGTCCTGCGAGTTACTGCTCTCACCGTTTCTCGCTCACCGGGAGCCGGAGCGGTTTCCGCGTCCCCGTGAATTCATGCCGGAGCGCTGGCACGGACCAAAGCCTTCGCCTTTTGTCTACTTTCCTTTTGGCGGCGGGGCGCACTACTGCGCCGGTCGTTCGCTGGCGACGCAGATGATGAAAACCTCACTTGCTTTTCTGCTGCGACGCTTCGATCTTGTGCTCGCGTTCGATCAGGAAGTCGACTGGAGGATCGATATTGTCCTGTTGCCGGGGAACGATCCGCTGATGTCGATTCGAAAGCCAGAGGCTACGTCGATGACTGGCGGCAAATTGATCGGACCAGCGCGTGAGTTAATTGATTTAAAGTCTTGACATGGGCATACATTCGCAGTCCAATGTGCGCGCTCAAACTTTTTCCCGATCCTTAGGAGAAAAATAATGCCAACCTCTAAAAAGACCTCAAAGAAAGCAGCAAAGAAGGGTACGAAGAAGGCTGCCGCCACCGGCAGAGCTACGCTCAAGTTTCCCGTCGATGCAGAGCAAGTTGAAGCGATCAAGCGTTGTCTCGCCAAAGGTACCTTGACGGTCACAGTGAGCAAAGCGGATCTGAGTCGCGCTCGTGTGGGAGATCCGTACAAATACGACTAGACGAAAACACGATTTACTTCAATGAAATACGTCACCGCCAACTGTGGTGCAGTTGCGGTTGGATTGGCCTTTGGTCCAATCGTGCCGGAGTTTGTGTCGGCCAAGCCGGGCTTAATCGACTACGTCGAAATCCCGTTCGAACAACTCCGACACTCGCCTGAATCCGGCTCGATTCAGGAAACTGTGCCCGTAATCCTCCACTGCGCCAGCATGTCGGTCGCCGGCTTCGTGCCTCCCGGCGACGGGATACTGAAGGCCATCGAACGTGAAGCGGAGCGAACCAAAACGCCGTGGATCGGTGAGCATCTCGCCTTTATCACAGCCGAGCCAATCGAAGACGATCGCACACAGCCAACCTCTTTGACGTACACCGTCTGCCCGCAAATGAGTGAAGAGACGGTGGAGCGCGTTGCCACGAATATGGCCTCGCTTCAGAAGCACTTCAACGTGCCGCTGATTCTCGAAAATTCGCCGCAGTATTTCGACGTGCCTGGAAGTTCGCTGTCGATGGTCGATTTTGTCAGCGCGGTAGTTGAACGTTGCCAGGTCGGACTATTGCTCGATCTCACTCACTTTTTGATCTCGATGCTCAACACAAAGAAAGATCCGATGAGCGAGATCGATCGATTGCCGCTCGAGAAGGTGGTTGAAGTTCACATCTCCGGACTGAACGTGCAATCGGGAGTCGCGTGGGACGACCACGCTGAACCGGCGCCGCCTCTCGTGTTTGATTTATTCGAGCGTGTGATGGCGCGAGTGCGTCCTAAGGCAGTGACGCTGGAGTACAACTGGTCGCCGCAGTTTCCGGAGTCCACGCTGGTCAAGCACCTCGACCGTGTTCGCGAAATCGTGAGGAATTGATGATCGCAAGCCGTGTCCACGCGATTGTTGCTGCCGGGTTGGAGAATCCGGAGCTGCTTGCGCGCTGGAAGCAGGAGCCGGAGTCGCTGCGCGCTTACGGCCTCGATCCTGCGATGTTTGATCTCGATGCGATCTGGAAGTTTGCTGGATTGTCCGCGAAGGTCAAGCACAACGGATTGAGATTCGATCTCCCGCTCACGTTTCGTTTTCTCAGTCTTAACGGCCTCGAGATTGAAGTCTTCGGCTCTTACGCCTCTCACAAAGCTCGAGCCGGAATTCGGTATGCTCCGACTGCTGAAGGGCGCATCGTTGAGCTGGTTGATTTCCTCAGAGACTGGCTCGATTTTGACAAGACTGAACATTCATTGCTCTGGGATCTCATCCGGCACGAAGCTGCATTGGCCCAACTGTGCAAGCGCACGCCATCACCGAGGAGAGTTCGTGTGCCGCACATAGCGGGTGACGTCATCCTGCACCAAATGACGTGTGATCCGCGCGTGCTCGGAAAACTGTTGCGCCAGAAATCTTTCGATCCCAGTAGAGTGCAGCGGCGTGTGGTCCACCTCTGTTATTGGAATCCGGGCGACAGGGGTGAGATCTGTATCCTCGAGCTGAACGAGCTCGGCTATCACTTGCTTTCACTGGTCGATGGCAAAAGGGCGCTAGCCGATTTCAATCGTCTCCTGGGTGGCAAAACGAGAATTTCTAAAAAACTGATGGATGCGTTCGGAGAACTTGCGCGCGTGGGAGTGATCTGCGTTCATCCGCGTAAATCTGCGGCTAACAAATAGAGTGAGACTTACCCTTGTCGACAATCTGGTAATGCCTGAGGAGCATTCGCTCGAGTTGCTCGACGTTCATCCACACCTCGGCTTGTTGTCACTCGCCGCTGTGGCCGAACGTGACGAGCACGTGGTCCAAATCTATGATCCCAAGCGCTTGATCAGATCGGGCGCGCTCAGTTACGACGAGACTGTCTACGATCGCGCCGCGCAAAGCCTGCTGTCGCAACGACCGGACGCGGTGGGTTTCACTTCGCTGGGTTGCAGCTTCTTGTTTGCATTGAATGTCGCAGCGCGGCTCAAGCGGCAGGAGCCGGAGCTTCCGGTTCTGCTCGGTGGACCACACGCGACGATGTTACACCGTGAGATCCTCGAACGATTCACCCAGTTCGACGTCGTCGTTAGATACGAAGCTGACGAGATCTTTCCTGACGTGCTCGCTAATCTCGAGAG
>Ga0114129_10016598_pt1 | contig 10491 bp, 6 predicted proteins | sample RhiMetdeltSRZDD1_FD_80071 | JGI IMG/M metagenome (GOLD analysis project Ga0114129, IMG submission 80071) | Populus rhizosphere microbial communities from Tennessee, USA - Rhizosphere MetaG P. deltoides SRZDD1 (version 2) (version 2) | ecosystem: Host-associated > Plants > Roots > Rhizosphere >... | reverse complement strand
TCCAGGCGGCCGGCATCGAGTCGCCCGGGCTCACGTCGTGTCTGGCTGTCGGGAATCTTGTAGCGGAGCTCGTCATGTAGGGCGAGGCTCCAGCCGAGCCGGGTTGATGTAGGCCGGGCGCTCGGCAAAAAGCCTCGCGCTACATTCCGCCGGTCAGTCGCAGCGAGCTCAGGTTAGCCGAGCATCCAGCGTGATCTTCGTGTTCAGGAGGCGCGAGATCGGACAGCCGGCTTTCGCGCCTTCCGCCGCTTTCTGAAACTTGGCGGGATCGGCTCCCGGACTCTTGACTCTGGTCTCCAGATGGCTCGCCGTCACGGTCCAGGCGCCGTTCACGTTGTCGAAGCTGACGACGCAGGTCGTATCAATCCGCTCCGGCGTCAGTCCCTCATTGCCCATGAACAGCGAGAGCGCCATCGAGAAGCACGATGCGTGCGCGGCGGCGACCAGCTCCTCGGGGTTGGTGCCCTTTTCGTTCTCAAATCGCATTCTAAAGCTGTAGGGGACGCTGGAGAGCGTGCCGCTCTCCGTCGACACGGTCCCCTTCCCGTCCTTCAGACCGGCTTTCCACACGGCGCTGGCGCTTCGCTTCATCGTCGGTCCTTTCGCAGAAGGAAGATTCTACTGCTGAGGACGCCGCGGACGCCGCGGGATTTTGTCGCGGCGTCCTTCGCGTCCTGTGCAGTGGCAGCCGGCAATTCCGCGACGCGCGCTATGCGGTCGCGATGCCGTCGGCTGGTTGGGCTCCCGCGGGCGGCCGCGCCACGCCCGGCGGGATGGCAGGTCCCGGCGCGGCGGCTCTCGGCTCGACCGGCTTGTGTGCCGGGGCGGGCTTCGGCATCCGCTCTTTCATCAACTCCTCGGCGCGTGCGAAGAGCTCGGCCTTGGAGATCTTGCCGGCGTCCACGTCGGCCAGCACGGCGCGCTGCGCCTTGTATTCCCGATTCTCGATGCCCGCTTTGCTCTGCAGCATCCGCCACGCCTTGCGGCGCTCAACGCAGAAGAGCACGAGCTGTCGCGAGATCGATCGGTACTCGGCATCGCCGTTGGCTCCCTGCACCTTGATGTAGACGCCGAAGTCCGGCACGTACGAGCGGTGATCGGGCACAAGGTAGCGGCGATAGACCACGTCCTGCTGCGTGATGCGCACCAGCATGTTTTCCAGCGTGATCATCTTCGCCGCGTCGTCGCTCTTGATCTTCTTCAGGTGGTTGCGGAACCGGGCTTCGGTTGCGCACCAATGGGCGACGGTGTACCGATAGGGCTCGTTCGAACCCTTCAGCCTCGTCTCGTACCAATCCATATCGATCGAGGGATTGCCCTTGACGTCGAGCGCTTCCTGATACGTTTCGCCGAACCGCGGGTTGAACACGAACTCCGGCGCGCCGCGCGAGTCGCGAACGCGCTGGGCCTGGTCGAGCGCCATGTCGTCGGCGACGCCATGCTCCGGCTGGCAGGTCGTGAAGCACTGGAGGAACGCCGTCCCGCGGTACTCGATGCCGTCCAGGATCGCCCGATACAGCTTCGGGGCGTTGGCGATCGAAACCTGGGCGATGAAGGGCGAGCCGTGGCCGGCGAGGAACGTTTCGGCCACGGTCTTCTTCTCGACGTTCTTGCCCTGCGTGGCGGTCCCGAACATGTTCATGTCGTTGCCGCCCAGCATCGGCGTCGAGTCCGAGTTCTGGCCGCCGGTGTTGGAATACACCTGCGTGTCGAGCATGACGGCTTTCACGTTCGGGCGGTTCTGCAGCACGACCTTGGACATGTTCTGGTAGCCGATGTCGCCCATCCCGCCGTCGCCGCCCACGACCCAGACCTTCGGCATCTCGAGGACTTCCGGATCGGTCATCACGGCGTCGCTGAAGTGCACGTACTCGTAGTACTCGCGCGGGTTGATGGTGTCTCGCTCCCGGTCCATGAGTGCGGCAGCGAGCCGCTCCGGAATGACTGATCGGCGCCCGTGATCGACGATGAAGCTCTCACCGATGAGCCAGCCCACTGTGATGCCGTCCTGGAAGAGGGAATTCATCCACGGATAGGGGTGCGGGTTGTTCGGCGGCGTCGACCCGTAGACGGTGTTGCAGCCCGTGTGGGCCGCCATGGCCATGACCGACATCCCGTTGGCGAGGCGCCCGTCGATCGACTGCAGATTCTTGTGGTTGAACGCTTCCTGCCGCATCACGGAGGTGAGCGCGTCGATGAGCTGCTGGTCGGAGATCGGACCGTGGGCCGCGATCCGCGCCTTCGTGTCCGTGTCGTCCTCGCCCCCAAGCCCCATGAGCAGATGCGCCACGGCCTGCCGGAAGAGGGCGTACTCCTCGAGATTCCTTTCCCTGAGCTGGGCCAGCTTCTCGACGCCGATGTCGTCCAGCCGCTTGGCGGTGGCGCGCAGCCGATCGGCCTTCGCATGGAACACGGGGCGCATGTACGCCTCGGTCACGGCGGCAATCGCGCGCAGGATGCTCTTTTCGCCGCATCCCGCGCACGCGCCATCGCCCGACACCAGCGCGTCGTAGTTCCGGCGCACCATCAACATGTTGCGCAGCGTGGCGGTCTTGGAGTCCTGCGGTCGCGTGTCGTTGTAGAGCCCCAGATACTTCTGCGGGGTATCGGGCAGGAGATTGAGGAACGCGGTGCCAGTCTCGTGCTCGGCATTGACGTCCTCGGTTTCCTGCACCATGCGCAACGCCCGATGTTCTCCGCAGGCAGTCACGCAGGCCGCGCATCCCTTGCACAGATCCGATACGAAAATCGAGAACACGCCGCCGCCGCCGGGAGTCTTCTTTTCCGGCGTCGCGAAGATCGCATTCGTCTTCTGATAGGCCAGCGGCACCTTGTCGATGATGTCGAAGAACTCGCGCTTCGCTTCGGGGGAGAACCCGTTCACCTCGTTCGTCACGGTCTTGATGATGTGCTGCAGCGACGGAGGATCCTTCGCCAGGCCCTCCCGCATGATCGCCCGCGTGCGCCTCTCGATCTCCGGTACCAGATGGAGCATCTTCTGCCGCTCGCCCGCGTCCGTCACGTAGTGGCTGACCGCGGTTCGGAGCACGGTGTCCAGGTCCTGCGAGCAGTTGGGCAGGGCGGTGTCGGGACACACGGCGATGCAGTCCATGCACTGCGTGCAGTTCTCGGCAATGTAGAGCGGCGTCTCGCGCCGCGCGACGTACTTCGACGCGGTGTCGCCGCTGCCCGCCGCCATGACGCCGAGCGCCGCGTACGCGTTTGCCGGCTGGTTGTACCCGAGACCTCCGCGGAACAGGTCGTCGAATTCCTTGATCCGCGTGAACGGCGTGCGATCCAGCTGGCCCTCCGGCATGTCGTGCGAGCGGCATCCCGATCCGCAGCCGTGCCCGTCGCCGTTGCCCTCGGCGGCGACCACGGGCAGGAGCGCCTGGCCGCGCAACGTCGACCGATCGGGCGCCTCGAGCTCGCCGACGCGGATCTCGCGCACGCGCTCGAAGCCCTGCGTCATGACCTCCATGTTGGACTTCACGACCGCCTCGCCGAGCCGGCCGAACTTCTTGACGTATTGCTTATGCACCGCCTCCCGGAACTGCTCCTGCGTGATGCCGAATTCGTGGAGCAGCGGCGACACCGCGAAGAATCCGCCGAGGAACGCGTTACCCTGCATGCGCAGCTGCAGGTCGCCGCGATCGGTGGCGTTGCGGGCAATCTGGAACCCCGGCAGCGTGAAGACGCGAATCTTCTTGGCGATAATCTGCTGGCGCGCCCAGATCGGCAGCCGCTCCCAGGCCTGCTCGCCTTCCTCCTCGGACTCCCAGAGCAGGCAGCCGCCCTCCGACATGCCGTCGAGCGGGTTGGTGTGGGTGAACGCTTTGGGATCACAGCAGAGCACGACGTTGACGTGCCGCAGATCGCAGTTCACCCGGATCCGCTCGGGTCCCGCGATCATGAAATACGCAGTGGGGGCGCCCTTCTTCTCCGATCCGTACTTCGGGTTCGCGCTGACGTGGATGATCTCTTTCGGGTTGCCGAACTCGTCGACGATGCGGTCGCGTTCGTAGAGCAGATCGTTCAGGTCGCCGATGATCGCCCCAAGGTTCTTGCCCGTCGTGATCGCGCCCCAGCCACCGACCGAGTGGAAGCGCACCGCGATCGACCCTTCTGGCAGGAGCGAGGGCGCATCGTCGGATTTCACCTCGTAGGGATGATCCACGCCGAGCACCATGAACGAGACGCTGTCCGCGGCGCGTTTGCCGTCCCTCCGCGTGCGCTCGCCGATCGCGAACTCGTACGCGCCAATCGTGTGCTCCGGCCTGAAGTCGCGCGACCCGAGGCCGTACACGCCGCCGAAGAGACGAGGCATCTCCTCGGCCGTGATCGCTGGAAGGCCTCTCTCGTGCTGCAGCGCCTTGTGCAGGGCGGTGCGGATGTCGCGGCCCATCGGGTTGTCGCCCGCCATCGCCTCGTCGGTGCGCTCGAGGATGATCGCGGTCTTCTTGCCGGCCAACGCCGCCACAACCGCCGCTTCCGGGAACGGCCGAAAGACGTTGATGTGGATGGAACCCACCTTCGCGCCGCGCCGCGCGCGCAGATAATCCACCGCCGCCTCGATGTTTTCCGCCGCCGATCCCAGCGACACGAACACGGCATCGGCATCATCGGTCTTGTAGCGGCTCACCAGGCCGTAATGGCGGCCTGTCAGATCTCCGAAATCCCTGTAGGCGGCCTCGAAGAACTCGAGAATCGGCTCGGTGAAATTGTCCCGGCGAGCGACGACGCCCTGCATGTAGTGCTCCTGGTTCTGCACGGGACCCAGGAGCACAGGATTGGTGAGGTCGATCATGCGCGGCACGCGGCGCCGCTTCGGGCCGAAGAGCCGCCGCTGGCTTTCGGTCGGACACTCGATCAGATCGTCGGGCGCACCCAAGTACTGCCGGATCAGCTCGGACTCGTGTTTGTAAAACGTCCGCTCGAGGTGGGACGTGAGGAAGCCGTCCATCACGTTCATCCCGGGCGTGAGACTCAGCTCCGTGACGCGCCTCAGGATTAACGCTTGGTCCGCAGCCTGCTGGGCGTCCTTGCCAAAAACGATGATCCAGCCGGTGTCGAGCGCGCCGTAGACGTCGTCGTGGCCGCAGTGGACATTCAGCGCATGCTTGGTGAGCGCGCGCGCGGCGACTTCCAGCACCATCGTCGAACACTTGCCGGGCGCGTGGTAGTACTGCTCGACGCCGTAGACGACGCCCTGGCCCGACGTGTAGTTGACGACCCGCTTGCCGCACACGGAGTGCGCGATGGCGCCGCCCTGGGCGGCGTGTTCCCCCTCGGCTTCGACGGCAATCGTGTTGCGCCCGAAGACGTTGAGTTTGCCTTCGGCGAACGCCTGTTGGTACAGCTCCCCGCCTTCGGTCGATGGTGTGATGGGGTAGAAGACGCCGGCGTCAGCGATTCGCGTCTCCGTGTGATACGAGACGAGCTGGTTCCCGTTCGCGGTGACGCGGATCCCTGGGTAACGAGGTTTCTCGATCATGGTTCCCTCGAAGGCAGCGAATTTCCCGGCGACACGAAGACCGCGCGCGCGAGGTGGCTCGATGCTCGGGAGCCGGTCCGTTCCCGCGCGCGGTGTTCACGCGCGCCGACGATCATCCGAACGCTCTCGCGGCCTCCAATCTCGACAAATTGTGCAGGTGTCGACCGTCTCGAGCGGACCGCTGTGCGCTGGATGACGGCAGCTCCAGGGCGAGTCCCAAGCGCTCAGCCACTCGGGGAATGCCATGTAGAGTGTGGAATCGCCCCAGCGGCAGGCCTGGGGCGTCTGCCTGGGTACAGAGGCGCGAGCGAGGTTGGCCGCGTCACCGGTCGACGGATCCATGGGTGTATCTGCCATGGAGCACCTTCCTGACCGATTCAGATTTCGAGGCCGCCGAGTTGAGGTACTTATACACCCTCGGCCGGCGGCGCGGCAAAAAATGTCAGCTTACCGCCGAGACGACTGGTCTCGGGAGCAACCTAGCTTCGGCCAGCGGCAACGTATCGCGCGATGGCGTCCTGCCAGGTCGGCATGACGATGCCCACCGCGGCGAGCTTCTCGTTCGACAGCGCGCAGTATCGCGGTCGCGGGGCGCGCAGCGGAACGTCCGCCATCTTCACCGCCTCGAGCCGCGGCTCGAGCCCGGCCGCCCGCGCCAGCTCGCGCGCGAGCTCGAGCCACGTGCACGACCCGCTGTTGACGCAGTGATACACGCCGGGCGGTGCCTGCTTCTCCAGCAGCTCGCGCGTCGCGCGCGAGACGTCGAAGATGTAGCTCGGCGACACGGTTCGATCCTCGAACACCTTCGCCGTCCCGCCGGCTTCGAGTGTCTTGAGAATCGCCGCCACGCTGCCCTTGTGCGTCGCCGCCGTCACGAAGCCGAACAGGCTCTCGACGCGGAGCACGTAGGCGCGCGGCGCGTCGAGCGCGAACCACTCGCCGAGGAGCTTCGACGCGGCATACGTCCCGCGCGGATTCGGCCGATCCTCTTCGGTGTACGGCCGATGCGCGGTGCCGTCGAAGACGAAATCGCTGCCGTAGTGGACGAGGATGGCGCCGCAGCTGTCCGCCGCGGCCGCAAGCGCGCGGACGGCGAACGCGTTCGTCTCGAGGGCGTCGATCGGATGATCCTCGGCGGCGTCGACGTGGTTGTAGGCGGCGCAGTTGACGATGGCGTCCGGTCGGACGCGGCCGATCGTCTCGGCGACGGCCCGATCGCTCGTGGCGTCGAGGTCGGCGCGCGCGAACGCCGCCACGTCGTGCGCGCGCGAGCATTCCGCGACCATCGCGGCGCCGAGCTGGCCCCGCGCGCCGAGAATCGCGATGCGCATCAGGCCGCTTTGCCGGCCGCGAACGCCGCCATCCGGCGGTCGTCGAACACGCCTTCCCACCGCGCGACGACGGCGGTGGCGATGCAGTTGCCCATCACGTTCACGGCCGTGCGCCCCATGTCCATGATCTGGTCGATGCCGAGGAGGATCGCGGCGCCTTCGAGCGGCAGGCCGAACTGCGTCAGCGTCGCGGTCAGGACGACGAGCGCGGCCCGCGGCACGCCGGCGACCCCCTTGCTGGTGAGCATCAGCGTCAGCATCATCACGAGCTGCTGGCCGAAGGTCTGCTCGACGCCGGCCAGCTGCGCGACGAAGACACTGGCGAGCGACAGATACAGCGTCGTCCCGTCCAGGTTGAAGCTGTAGCCGGTCGGCAGCACGAAGCCGACGATGTTCTTCGGCACGCCGAAGCGCTCCATCACTTCGAGCGCCTTCGGGAGCGCCGCCTCCGAGCTCGCCGTGGTGAACGCGATCAGGAACGGCTCGCGAATCGCCTTGACGAACGTCAGGAACGGCACGCGAATCAGGTACGACACGCCGCCGACGACGATGAGCACGAAGATGCCGAGGCCGACGTACATCAACGCGATCAGCTTGCCGAGCGTGAACAGGATCCCGAGCCCCTTGCTGCCGACGGTCGCCGCGATCGCTGCGAAGACGCCGATGGGCGCGAACAGCATCACGTAGCCGGTGAACTTGAACATCGCCTGCGCGGTGACGTCGAGGACGTCGAGCACGGACTTGCCTCGCGATCCGAGCGCGGCGAGCGCGATGCCGAAGAAGGTCGAGAACACGACGAGCTGCAGGATGTCGCCGCGCGCCATCGCGTCGACGACTGATGTCGGGAACAGGTGCAGGAAGATGTCCCAGCCGCGCTGCTGGTTCTGCGCCATCGCGGCCGCCGCCTTCGTGTCGGCGCCGATCGGCATCGTCAGGCCCGTGCCGGGGTGAAACAGGTTGACGAGGCCGAGGCCGAGAAAGAGCGCGATCGTCGTCGCGATCTCGAAATAGACGATCGCCTTCAGGCCGATGCGTCCCATCGCCTTCAGATCGCCCGTGCCGGCGATGCCGACGACGAGCGTCGCGAACAGCAGCGGCGCGATGATCATCTTGATCATCCGCAGGAACGCGTCGGCGAGCGGCTTGACGGCGACGCCGAACGAGGGCCACACGTAGCCGACCGCAATCCCCAGCACGAGCCCGATGAAGATCTGCGTCGTCAGGCTCGGGATCCGGCTCCGCCTGGCCGTCTGCGGCGCGCGCGTCTCGGTCTTGATCACAGCGTCGGCGCCCCGGCCGCGCGATGCGCGAATTCAGCCACCGCGTTGACGACCGCCGTCTGCTGCGCTTCGGTCAGCTCGCCGTAGATCGGCAGCGCGAGGCTGGTGTCGGCCGCGCGCTCGGCGTGCGGGAAGTCGCCGCGGCGGTAGCCGAGGTCCGCGAAGCACGGCTGGAGGTGGAACGGCACCGGATAATAGATCTCGTTGCCGATCCCGCGATCGTCCAGATGGCGCTTCAGCGCGTCGCGGTCAGGGGTGCGGATCACGAACTGGTTGTAGATGTGGCGCCGATCCGTCGGCTCCGATGGCAGCGCGATGCGGTCGGTCAGGCCGGCCTCGCGGAACAGACGGCGGTAGCGCTCGGCGTTCGCGCGCCGGGCCTCGGTCCACGCGGCGAGATGCGGCGCCTTGACGCGCAGGATGGCGGCCTGCAGGGCGTCCATCCTGAAATTCCCGCCGACCGCGTGATGGTAGTACCGCGGCTCCATGCCGTGCGTCCGCAGCAGCCGCGCGCGCTTCGCGAGCCCGTCGTCGTTCGTCGTGACGAGGCCTGCGTCGCCGAACGCGCCGAGGTTCTTGCTCGGGAAGAACGAGAAGCAGCCGATGGCGCCGATGCCGCCGAGCGGCCGCGACTTGTAGGTGGCGCCGATGGCCTGGGCGGCGTCCTCGACGATCGGGACGCCGGCGCGCGAAGCGAGGGCGACGAGCGGATCGAGATCCGCGCTCAGGCCGAAGAGATGCACCGGCATGATGGCCTTCGTGCGCGGCGTCATCGCGGCCGCCACGGCGCCGGGATCGACGTTGAAGGTCTCCGGATCGATGTCGACGAGCACGGGCCTGGCGCCAAGGCGGACGACGGCGCCGGCGGTCGCGAAAAAGGAATAGGTCGGCGTGACGACCTCGTCGCCGGCCTTGATGTCGAGCGTCATCAGCGCGAGGAGCACCGCATCGGTGCCCGACGACACGGCGATGGCGTGACGGATGCCGAGCATGCGCGCGAGCTCGTCCTCGAGCGCCGCGATCTCCGGGCCCATGATGAAGCGCTGGCTGTCGCACACGCGCGCGATGGCGGCAAGGATCTCCTCGCGCAGCGGGGCGTACTGGGCCTGGAGATCGAGCAGCGGCACTTTCACGTGACTATTCTAAGTCTCAAGTTGGAAGTCTCAAGTCACGATCTGCCCTGTGTCTTCAGACTTGAGACTTGAGACTTGAGACTTGAGACTTCAGACTTCAGACTTGACACTGCCCCAGCTCACCGTCGACTCGTCTTGATGGCAGCCCGCGTTTCGCGATCGGCCTCTCGCCGCTTGATCGTCTCGCGCTTGTCGTATTCCTTCTTGCCCTTCGCGAGGCTCACGGCGACCTTGACGCGCCCGTTCTTGAAGTACAGGCGAACCGGGACGAGGGTCATCCCTTTTTCGACGGTCTTCCCTATCAGCTTGCGGATCTCCTCGCGGTGCAGCAGCAGCTTTCGGCGGCGCAGCGGTTCGTGGTGCGCGTAGCCAGTATGGCTGTAGGAGCTGATGTTCATGTTGTAGAGGAACACCTCGCCTTCCTCGACGCGCGCGAAGCTGTCGCGCAGGTTGACGCGCCCCTCGCGAATCGCCTTGACCTCGGTGCCGAGCAGCACGACGCCGGCCTCGAACGACTCGAGCAGATGGAAGTCGTGGTACGCCTTCCGGTTCTCGGCGATGTTCTGCTGGGCCTTCTCGCGCTCGGATTTGTCGGTCATCGTCGAGCCAACCGCGCCGCCAGGAGCACCGCGGCGACCATGCTCTCCGGATCCGCGACGCCCTTTCCGGCGATGTCGAACGCGGTCCCGTGATCGACCGACGTGCGGACGATCGGCAGGCCGAGCGTGACGTTCACCGCCTGCCCGAACGCGAGCAGCTTCACCGGGATCAATCCCTGATCGTGGTAGCAGGCGATGACGACGTCGAAGTCGCCGCGGCGGGCGCGGACGAACACGGTATCGGCCGGGTACGGCCCCGACACCCGCAGCCCGCGCTCGCGTGCCGACGCGATCGCCGGCGCGATGACACGCTCTTCCTCGCCGCCGAACAGCCCGTGCTCACTCGCGTGCGGATTGAGCCCGCAGACGGCGATCCGCGGCGCGTCGATCCCGAACCGCGGCAGCTCGCGCGCCGTGAGCTCGATCGTCCGCTCGACGGTCTCGTAGGTCAGTGCCGTCGGCACCTTGGCGATCGGGATGTGCACCGTGGCAAGGACCACGCGCAGCGCGTCGGAATGGAACATCATCGCGACGTGCGGCGCGCCCGTCAGGTGCGCGAGCAGATCCGTGTGGCCAGCCCACGGCAGACCGGCAAGGCGGAAGGCTTCCTTGTTGATGGGCGCCGTCGCGATCGCGTCGATCGCGCCGTTCTGC
>Ga0114129_10016594_pt1 | contig 10492 bp, 10 predicted proteins | sample RhiMetdeltSRZDD1_FD_80071 | JGI IMG/M metagenome (GOLD analysis project Ga0114129, IMG submission 80071) | Populus rhizosphere microbial communities from Tennessee, USA - Rhizosphere MetaG P. deltoides SRZDD1 (version 2) (version 2) | ecosystem: Host-associated > Plants > Roots > Rhizosphere >... | reverse complement strand
CGCGCCGTACAACGATCCGTTCTACACGAGCCGTCGGCCGACGCTCGCCGTGCCGGCGGGCCAGGTGCTGCAGATCGGCACCGACTCGTCGAAGGTGGCGCTCGGCCTTCACCCGCGGCTCACCGGGCTCAAGCAGATTTTCGACCAGGGGCGTCTGGCGTTCGTGCAGAGAACCGGCTATCCGAATCAGAGCCGCTCGCACTTTCTGGGCGTCGACATCTGGTCGGCCGCGGACCCCGCCAATTCGTCGAGCCTCGGATGGGTCGGCCGCTATCTCGATTCCCTGCCCATGCCGGTCGATCCGCTCGTCGGCTGGAACACCACCGGCAGCCTGCCGCACGTGCTGCAGGCGGCGCATACTCCCGTGCCGGCCATCTCGAACGCGGCGGGCTATTCGTTCGCGAGCCCGAACAGCGGCGCCGAAGCGACGTCCGAGCGCAATACCGCGCTGAGGATCGCGTCGCACGTGCCGGTGGACAAGCCCGAGCTCGCGTTCGTGTACGGCAGCGCGCAAGCCGCACTCGGCACCCTCGACCGCGTCGCCACTGTTGCGGCATATACCCCTTCGCTGACCTATCCGAATACCGGATTCAGCCAGGCACTCCGCGCCGTGGCCGGTGCGATGAACAAAGGGATCGGAACGCGGGTGTTTTACGTGACCACCGGCGGCTTCGACACGCATTCGGCCCAGAACGTCAATGCGACCAACGGCGCCTACTACAACCTGATGGCGACGCTCAACGATGGGCTCATCGCGTTCTACAACGACCTCAAGAACCAGGGCCTTCTCGACGACACGCTCGTGCTCAGCTTCTCGGAGTTCGGCCGCCGCATCACCGAGAACGGCAGCCAGGGCACCGATCACGGCTCTGCGTCCGTGATGATGGTGATGGGCGGGAAGGTCAACGGGGGTCTGTACGGCACGGCCCCCAACCTCAACATGGATCCGAACAACCCGACGCTCGAGAACAACGCCGGCGACGTGCGGTTCGAAACCGATTTCCGATCGGTGTACGCGCAGGTCATCGACGGCTGGCTCGGCACGGACTCGGTCAAGCTGTTGAACGGCAGCTTCAAGAAGTCAGGCCTCGGGTTCATCTGAATCTGGTAATTGGATAGTCTGGTAATTGGATAATTGATTGGCGGACTGCCGATCAATCCTTCAATTCAATTACCCGATTACCCAATTACCCGATTACCAAATTCCAGCGTCCTCGCGCTAAACTCCATCGCTTATGCCGCCGATCAAGCGGACGAAGTTCAAGCTGTCCCCCGAGCAGCTGCTCGAGATGTTCTACTGGCTCAAGCTGATTCGCGGGTTCGACGAGCGCCTCAGCATTCTTGTCAAACAAGGCAAGGTCCGCAGCGGCGTCTACACCGGCATCGGTCAGGAAGCCATCATCGTCGGTACCTGCTACGGTCTGCGAAAAGAGGACTACATCTGCCCGTTGCACCGCGACCTGGGAGCGTTCCTCATGAAAGGCGTCGAGGCGCGCGTGATGATGGCGCAGATGTTCGCGAAGGACACGGGGCTGTCGAAGGGTCGCGATTCGGCGCTGCACAGCGGCGTGAACGAGCTCGGGATTTTCGGTAACACCAGCATGCTCGGCGCGAACCTGCCCGTGGCGGCGGGCCTCGCCTTCACGTTCAAGATGGAGAAGACGGACAATGTCGTCATCGCCTATTTCGGCGAGGGGGCGAGCAACGTCGGTGATTTCCACGAGGCGCTGAACTTTGCCGGCGTCCAGCAACTGCCCGTGATCTTCATCTGCGAGAACAACCAGTACGCGTACTCGGTACCGGTCGAAAAGAGCATGGCGATCGACGACGTGGCGATTCGCGCGGAAGGCTACGGGTTCGACGGCGTCGCGATCAACGGGAACGATGTGCTCGCGGTGTATCAGGCGACGCTGGGCGCGCTCGCGCGGGCGCGCGCCGGCGACGGCCCGACGCTCATCGAGTGCAAGACCTATCGCTGGCACGGCCACTCCGAGCACGACAAGGCTTTTTACCGCACCGACGAGGAGCTCGCGATGTGGAAGAGCCGCGACCCGATCCCGACGTTCACCACCTACCTGCGGGCCCGCCACGTGCTGGACGATCAGAAGCAAAAGGACATGGAGGCGAAAGTGGCCGCCACGATCGACGACGCGCTCGAGTTCGCGATGAATTCGCCGGACCCGAAGCCGGAGGATGCGACGACAGACCTGTATGCATGATTACGGCTCATCACGAAGGCGCAAAGACACTCGAAGATCACGAAGATTCCTCTTGTACAAGATGACTTCGTGCCCTTCGTGTCTCTTCGTGGCTTCGTGAGAAAACGTCGCTGCTAATGAGTAGGGAGATCACCTACCTCGACGCCATCCGCGAAGCGCTCGCCGAAGAAATGCGCCGCGATCCGAAGGTCTTCGTCCTCGGCGAGGATGTTGGCCCGTACGGCGGCGCCTTCGGCGCCACGCAGGGGCTCCACGAGGAGTTCGGGGAGTTGCGCGTGGTCGACACCCCGATTTCCGAGTCGGCGATTATCGGGGTCAGCATCGGCGCGGCGCTCCGCGGATACCGGCCGGTGGCGGAGATGCAGTTCGCCGATTTCATTTCGTGCGGATTCGATCAAATCGTGAACCAGGCGGCGACGCTGCGGTACCGGTATGGCGGGCGCGCGTCGGTGCCGATCGTGGTGCGCGCACCGAGTGGCGGCGGCGTGAGCGGCGGCCTGTACCACTCGCAGAACCCCGAAGCGTGGTTCGTCCACCGCGCCGGCCTCAAGGTCGTGGCGCCGTCGACGGCGTTCGACGCGAAAGGGCTGCTCAAGGCGGCGATCCGCGACGACAATCCGGTCATCTACTTCGAGCACAAATTCCTCTACCGCCGCGCGAAGGGGCCCGTGCCAGAAGGCGACGAGATCGTGCCGATCGGAGTCGCGGCCACGCGGCGCGAGGGCACCGACGCGACGCTCCTCACGTATGGCGCGATGGTAATCCCCTCGCTCGAGGCCGCCGACCGCCTGGCGAACGAAGGGGTCGAAGTCGAAGTGATCGACCTCCGCTCGCTGATGCCGTTCGACAAAGCGGCGATCTTCAGATCGCTGGAGAAGACCAGCCGTGTGCTGGTGGTGCACGAGGACGTCAGAACGCTGGGCCTGGGCGCAGAGTTGTCAGCGGTTATCATGGAGGAACGGTTCGACCGTCTGGATGCGCCTGTGCTGCGCGTGACCTATCCCGATACGCACGCGCCGTTTTCCCATGTGCTCGAGGCGTCGAACCTGCCGAATACGGATAAGATAATGGACGCGCTTCGGAGGCTGGCTGCGTACTGACGTGCAGAACCTGGACGATACCCGCACGGATATCACGCTTCTGGATCGGATCGTCGCGCGCGACGAGCAGGCGGTCGCCGAGCTCTACGATCGGCATCACCGGCTGCTGTTCGGCCTGATTCTGCGGATCCTCCGCGATCGCAGCGAGGCCGAGGAAGTCCTCCAGGAAGTGTTCGTGCTCGTCTGGACGCGGGCCGAGACGTACAACGTCGCGCTGGGGTCGCCGGCCGCGTGGCTCGTGCGGATCGCGCGGAACCGTGGGATCGATCGGCTGCGCGCGAACAGCGTGCGGGTGCGCGCCGCGGAGGCGGCGCCGATGCCGGAGCCCGGGGAAAGCCCGGAAGCGCGCGCAGCGCTGAGCGAGCAGCAGCGCGCCGTCGCGTGCGCGCTGCAATCGCTGCCGCAGGATCAGCGGGTCCTGATCGAACAGGCATACTTTCTGGGGCTCACGCAGTCCGAGCTGGCGGATCGCTTCAACCTCCCGCTCGGCACGGTCAAGACGCGGATTCGGACCGGGATGATCGCGCTGCGCGAGCACCTTGCTCAGGCATTCATCGGGCAATGAAGGACGACCTCGAGACCGTGGACGCCGTTGAATTCGACAGCCTCCTGCAGCTGGCGCTCGCGGAGTACGCCAATGGCGCGAGCGACCCTGTGTCGCCCGACGTGAAGCGCAAGCTCATGACACGAGTGCGAGAGGCGACAGAGCCTGCGGGTTTCTCGTTCGCCTGGCGCGCGGACGACGTGTGGATGCCGCACCCTGTGCCGGGCATCAAGATGAAGGTGCTCGCCCTCAACAAGCAGCGCGGCTATGCCACGCTGCTGCTCGACGTCGTCCCTGGCACCCGCTTTCCCGCGCATCATCACGGCGGTGCCGAAGAGTGCTATGTCGTCTCAGGAAGTCTGTTCACGTGCGGCCGGCGACTCGGTCCGGGCGATTTCGTTCATGCTGACGCCGATACAGATCATAGCGAGCTCTGGACTGAAGAGGGCTGTCAGGTGATCCTCGTCGTCCCGCCGGAGGAACATCTCCCGCCCAGCATGCTCGTGTAACCATCCTTTCGGGTCCGGGCGCCGTAGGACTAAGTGTGGGAGTGCATCACGAGTTCGCCGATCTGGCCGCCGCCTATGCATTGGGCGCGCTGACGTCAGCTGAACAGGCTGTTTTCGAGCCCCATCTGGCGAACTGTGCGCAGTGTGCGGCCGACGTCCGCTCGTTCGCGCCCGTGGTTGCGGACTTGGCGATGACGGTCCCAGAAGCGGTCCCTTCGCCTGCCGTTCGGGATCGGCTTCTAGCGGCTGTCCACCGCTCCTCGGAACGCCCGATTCGACCCGTCGGATCGACATCTCGCCTCGGTCTCTATGCCCTGGCCGCATCCATGGCACTGGCGGTCGCCCTTGGAACGTACGCGGCGCAGCTTCGCGGTCGTATCACGACGCTGGAGGCGCGGCTGCGCGACACGGTGCTTCGCGCCGACACCAACGAACGCCTGGTGGCCGACGCGCGGCGATCGGCGCTCGAGAGTCAGCGTACGGTTCTCGTGCTCGCGGCGCCGGATTTGGCCCGCATCGACCTGGCCGGCCAGCCCGCCGCGCCGCAGGCATCCGCGCGCGCGTTCTGGAGCCGCTCGCGCGGTCTGGTCTTCACCGCTTCCAATCTGCCGACACCGCCGCCCGGCCGCGCGTATCAATTGTGGGTGCTCACAACTCAGCCGGCGCCGATCAGTGCGGGCATGTTGAAACTCGACGCGAATGGCCGGGCGACTGAAATGATCGACACGCCGCAGGATCTGCCCAGGCCGATCGCGATGGCCGTCACGCTGGAGCCTGAAGCCGGTGTGCCGTCGCCAACCGGCGACAAATACCTCGTCGGCCTCGCGAACTGATCAGGGCAGCCCTAGGGCTGCGCTACGAGTGATCTATCAACCGCGTGACGCCGTACTCGTAGCGCAGGCCTTCAGGCCTGCCCAAAGATCGCGTGCAGCGCGGCGTCGACGGTCCGGTATGTGAATGTAAAACCGCCGCGCTCAGCGCGCTTCGGCACGGCGCGCTGGCCCGAGAGCACGAGCGCGTCGGCCATCTCTCCCAGCAATAGGCGCAGCGCGAAGGCCGGCGCAGGCAAGAACGCGGGCCGATGCATCGCGCGTCCCAGCGCGCGCGCGAACTCGGCGTTCGTCACGGGGTTGGGCGCCGTCGCGTTGATCGCGGCGCCAGAATCCGCGGTCCGGATCGCCCACCGCACGAGATCCACCCAGTCCTGCCGATGGATCCACGGCCAGTACTGACGGCCGGATCCAACGGGGCCTCCGGCGCCGAATCTGAACGGCGGCAGCATCGGCGGCAGGGCGCCGCCGTCCTTCGCGAGCACAAGACCAGTCCGGATGCAGGTGACCCGTGTATGGGTGGCGGCGCGGCGAGCTTCTTCTTCCCACATCACGCAGACGCGCGCGAGAAAATCGGATCCGGGCGGCGCGTCTTCGGTAACGATGTCGTCGCCTAGCGGACCGTAGTATCCGACCGCGGATCCGCTGACGAACACAGGTGGAGGATTCGCGACGGCACGAATCGCGGATGCGAGGCTGCGCGTGGCCTGCACGCGCGAGTCCAGGACGTTTCGTTTGTGCGCCTTGGTCCAGCGCTTTGCCGCGATCGATTCGCCTGCGAGATTGACGACGGCATCGGCTCCGTCGATGGTCGATGCCCACGGCCCGCTGTCGCCGTTCGGCGTCCATCGGACGGCTTTCGACATTCGGCCGCCGTCGCCACGCGTCAGCACGACGACGTCGTGGCCGTCGGCGACGAGCGACTCGGCGAGAGGACGACCGAGGAAACCGGTGCCCCCGGCGATGACGACCTTCACCTCTCGGTGTTCAACCCGGGCGCCGACGGGAATATTCCTGAAAGATCGAATAGACGACACCGACTCGGAGGCTGAACTGATCCGCGCGCGCGGTTCGTTTGTCCGGACCTGCAGTGGTATCCACGATGACGTCCGGCCTTGCGATCATGTAGCCGGCGTTCAGATTGAGTCCGAGCCGTTTGTTCAGATCGTACCAGACACCTACTTCCGGCCTGATCACGAACGTATTGGATGCGCTCGCGCCGATCGCTCGCGCGCCCATCCGCCGCGGATAGGCGTCAATCGCGGTGGGGGCCAGGCTGATCGATCCAAACGCGTACCCGCCGAGGACGTCGCCGGTGATGGCGAGACGGCGTGTCATCGCATGCGTGTATCCGTAGCCCGCCATGAACGGCCGCACTCTCAATTCGCCCAACCCGGTCATGAGACCGCCAATCGGGCGATCGATGTCGACCGCATACCACTTCAATCCCCAATGAAATCCCCAGCCTTCACGTGCGTGACCGAAGCGCCATAGCAGTCCGGGTCCGAACTTGCCATGCGCGGCATCTTCCTGCGACGCGTGGTCAGAGGTGCGAACGGCGAACTCGCCGCCGATCGCGAACCTGTTGTTGACTTGCGCGACGACCGGCCGTGCGCCGAGCGCCACCCATGTCGAGGCCGCGCTGATGAGCGCGAAGCGTAAGAAACGCACCGGACGAGCCGTGCAAGTGGCATTCCGTTGAAACGCCGAGCTGGTGCCGCCGTGGCGACGCGGTCAGAACGTTTGCCGCGCGACCCACTCCCGAAGCAGCGAGTCGACGACGACGTAGCGATCTCCTTCACGGGTAACAACATCGCCGCGAACCAGGGCGCCGAGCGCAGCCTGAACCGTCGAAGGCCCGCCGAGGCGGTGGCGTGTGCGGGCGTCGGCGGAGAGGAGCTCGCGGCCGTCCTGGAGCACGACGGCGCGGAGCGCGCCGCGCTGCGCGAGCGTGAGCCGCTGCCAGACGGCCTCGAACAGCATCTGCTGCTCGGCGAGCAGCCGTTTCAGCGCCTGATGCAGATCGTCGAGGGTCACGCGGCGGCGGGAGCTGCCGCGCACCTCGTCCCAGGTTTCGTGCGCGAGCCGCTGCACATCATAGGGCAGGTTGCCGGCCAGGTCGACGATCGCCGAGCCCAGTCCCGCCTCGGGACGCATGCCGGAGGCGGCGAAGCGCGCGTCGATGAAGGCGGCGAACTCGTCGGCCGGGATCTTGTCGAGCCGCATCACCGGACCGGCCTTGTAGAAGGGACGCCTGGGTGTGAGCATGCGCTCCATCAGGCTCGGCTCGGAGCCGGCAAAGACGTAGCCGACTTCGCGCTGATGCTGCACGGCCGCGCGCATCGCATGCTCCACCGAACCGCCGTTGAAGCCCCCGATCGCCTGAAACTCGTCGAGCGCCACGACGACTTTCCGGCGGCGCGTCTCGGCGAGGCGTGCCGGCAGCGCGAACACCTCCTGCGCGAGCCGCGAGATGTCGCGGTCGGTCCGCGCGTTGGGAAAGGCGACCCGCATCGACGCGGCGCCGTGTCCCGCCGGATCGACCCGCGCGTCGGCGGAGAGGTCGATGCGCGTGGACGAGATCGCGTCGCGCAGCCAGGTGCGCGCGCGGTCCCATCTGGTCTCGGCGGCGGCGAGCGCCAGGGCGTAGCCTTCGAGGAACGCGACATACGAGCTGAAGCTGCTCACGGTGATCTCCACCGTCAGCGCGCCCTTTCGCGACATGGCCGCGAGCGCACGGCGCACGAGCGACGACTTGCCGTAGCGGCGCGGCGAGATGAGGAACACTTTCTGGCCCGCGGCGAGATCGCGCGCCAGCCGGTCGAGCTCGGCCACGCGATCGACGAACGCCGAAGCAGGCACGACCTCGCCGTAGACGAACGGATTCTGCGTTACGTCAAACACCGTAATGACTACGGATTATAGCGTAATGCTCGGTGATGGGTTCGGGGTTCCGGAACCGTTCTGCTTAGTGGCAGGCGCCGTGGTACTGGTCGAAGGGTGCGCCGCCGACCGGCAGGAACACCGAGTCGAACGACGTCGCCTGAAGCGTGAGCTTGAGGAGGCCGTACGCCCGCATCTGGGCCGCGCTGTTGGCGACGGCGCCGCTGAACTGATAGAGCGGCGCGCCCCCGGTGCCGGCGATGATCTGCGTGATGCCGCCGCTGTCGTTGCGGCGCCCGTCGGGGCCTTGGGGCGCGAACCGCTCGTAGAGATGGTCGTGGCCGTTCACGATGAGGTCGGCGCCCGCGTCGAAGAGGATCTGCCAGGCCTCCCGCATCACGCGCGATTCAGGTGAACCGTTGCTCGGGCCCGATGTGAACACCGGATAGTGCCAGATCGCCAGCGTGCATCGCGCCTTCGTGTTCGCGAGGTCATCCCTCAACCACATCATCTGATCGATGCCGCCGCTCGCCTGCAGCGGGCTGTTCAGCGCGACGATGTGCCAGTTTCCGAGGTTGTAGCTGTAGTAGCCCGTTCTGAAGCCGCCTTCCCCGGCGCGATCGCCGAAGTACTGAAAGTAGGGAAGGGCGCCCGGTTGGTAGTATTCGTGGTTGCCAGGAACGGGAAACGTCTTCGACTTGAATCGACCCCACGCGCTGTCGTAGCACTTGAAATCTTCAGTGGACCCGAGCGGGTAGGCGTTGTCGCCCGCGGTGAAGATCGCATCGGCGACCGTCGCCTCCATCATCCTCGCGGTGTCACGCGCGTGAACGCCGGAATCGGCCAGAGCCGAACAGTCCCCGATGTCGCCCGCTCCGATCATCACGACGGTCTGGGGAATGATGGGCGGCGGATCGACCGTGGGTCCGCCTGGCGTCGCTTTGGACCCGCCGCCGCATGCCGCCGCAAAGGCCGCCAACGCGAAGAAAATGCGAAGCTCGCGGCGGACATTCATGAGGTGGTCAGGACATTATCGTCCAAGCGCGCCCTCGGACGTCTGATTCGTGATTCCCGCGCGGCCCCGCTACGGTTGGTGTAAAGTAACCAGCGACCCATTTATAGTTTAGTTTCGAAAGGGGATACGGCCGCCGTGTCCCGCGTTTCGTTGAATAGTCGGGAAATCGTGCGCCCGAACTTGGGCAGACGACCCGACGTGAACGCGCCGATCATGACCAGCAGCCAACAGGCGCCACCGGGCGACCGACTGATCGTATCCGTCGAGCAACGGCGCGAAGCCGTCCTCGACGTCATTCGTCAGGCTCGGCACCGCATCACACTGTCGCTCTTCCGCTGCACCGACGAGGGCGTCTTCGCCGAGCTGGCGGCCGCGACGCGTCGGGGTGTCGCTGTGGAAGCGCTCGTCACGTCGCGTGCGAAGGGCGGCAAGAAAAAACTGGCCAAGCTCTGGAGCACGCTCGAGCGGACCAGTGCGCTCGTGAAACCGTACACCGATCCGGTCGTGAAATACCACGCGAAGTACCTCGTCGCGGACGATGGACCGGCGCTCGTCACGTCGTTGAACTTCACGAAGAAATGCTTCCGCAAGACGTGTGATGCGCTCGTCCTGACGCACGATCCCGCGGTCGTGGCCGGTCTGCGGCAGCTGATGGAAGCGGACTGCAGCCGGCTCCCGCTGCCCTCCAACATCACCGAGCGCCTGATCATCGGACCCGAGCGGGCGCGTCGTCAATTCACGGAGCTGATCGAGCGCGCGCGATCGAGCATCCGGATCATCGACGCCAAGCTCTCGGATCCCGATCTCGTCGCGCTGCTCAACGAACGGCGGGCGGGCGGATTGACGGTCGACCTGTTTTCGTCGAAGCGGCTTGGCGATCTGAAGTCGCACGGCAAGGTCATGCTGATTGACGACACGAGGGTCGTCGTGGGAAGCCTCGCGCTGGCCGCCCTGAGTCTCGACTTCCGCCGGGAAGTCGCCATCGTTGTCGACGAGCCGTCTGCCGTCGCGGAGGCAGTGGAGCTGTTCCGCGGCGTGGCCGCCGCAGCCGCGGACGCGCGGGCGGCGGCGGCGATGGGGGAAATCGCATCGTGCTGATTCGGCTGCTGGTGGCGGCTATGTTGTCAGTGGTGGCGGCGCCGGGACAGGCCGCGGACGTGCAGAAGGATCAGCCGACGGCCGAGAAGACGAAAAGCGGAAGGAGCGCGAAGCCCAAAGAACAGAGCAAGCCGAAGGATCCGGCGAAGCCGAAGAAGGCGAAAAAGCCGAAGTCGAATGTGCCCGCGCCCGACGAGCCGATCGATCCGAACGCGGCCGAACCGGGGGGCTCCGGCTGGCGGTTCTCGTGGAAGCAGCACCCGTCGCTGCGCTACGGCTCGATTTTTCGCCTCG
>Ga0114129_10016592_pt1 | contig 10493 bp, 7 predicted proteins | sample RhiMetdeltSRZDD1_FD_80071 | JGI IMG/M metagenome (GOLD analysis project Ga0114129, IMG submission 80071) | Populus rhizosphere microbial communities from Tennessee, USA - Rhizosphere MetaG P. deltoides SRZDD1 (version 2) (version 2) | ecosystem: Host-associated > Plants > Roots > Rhizosphere >... | reverse complement strand
CTGGTGTGGTGCTGTGGTATCGGCGTGGGCCCAGGACCAGGAGGGCCTTGCGAACTTCGGGCACATTGCTTCAGCCGAGCCGCCGGCTCCAACAGAACCAGTGTCTTTGGCTACTGTCGCGCCCGGCCTGTTGCCATACTTCAACAACGGTCCTGTATTTGGACTTGCTGGAACCGTAGAGGGGGACTTTTGGCATCGTACCCAGCTTAGCGGTGGTTGGAATGGCGCTCGAACAAACTGGGTCGACCACGGAGTCTTCCTCGATATCTACGCTACGAGCGCCTATCAGAACGTGACGTCCGGAGGTCTGAAGACCGGCAGTGCGTTCGTGCAGAATACGCAGCTTTCATTGAACGTAGACACAGCGCGCGCTGGATGGTGGTCTGGCGGATTGTTCCATTTCACCGTGCAGTCTCGTTACGGAAGCTCGCCAGAGAACACGTTCACCGTTGGATCGGTCGTCCCGCAATATACCGGCTTCGTTCAGCCCGGCCCGCTGCTCTCGGACGACACCTGGCCTTCTGAATACTTCCTCGTTCAATCGCTGACGAAGAAATTCAGCGTCGTATTGGGTGTGATCAGCGACATCTTCATTCCTGACGAGACGCTGTTTGGCGACAGTTACAAATACTACTTTGCCAACTTCAATTTTAATAAGAACCCGCTAACCGTCAATTTCTACCGTCCGACGGCGATAGCGGCGCTCGGTGTGTGGACGCCGACGAAGTCGGTGGTCATCGCCGGCGGACCGACCGATCCGTTTACGCGCGCAAACACCCTCGAAGACGCATTTCACAGTGGACTCAACCTGTACGTGACAGCAGTGGTTTCATACGCGCTTCGCGGCCGGCCCGGGCAGGTATCGCCGTCGTTCAATTGGTCCAATCAGCGCCATATCGATCTCGAGTCGCCGTTCGGGCCGTTGTCGCGCGCGCAGGTGCCGCAGGCCGTCAGCGCCCTTCTCAATATCGGGTCGCCCGACGGGCTGCCGGTCAATTTCGAAAGCAACAGCTCATTCACAATATCGAACGTCTCGCAATATCTCTCTCTCAAAGAGACAGACGTTTCAAAGGTTCCAGACAAGCTGAAGAGTGGAGAGCCACTGCGCGGAATCGGGCTGTTCGGACGTCTCGGATACGCGCCCAAGACGACCAATACGCTCGACCGACATGCCAGCATCGCTCTGTTTGCGCGCGGTTTGTGGGACAGCAGGCAATACGACAGCTTCGGCGCGGGCTTTTACTACAACGCCTTCAGCGGGGAATTCAAAGACGACATCAGGCAGCTGACCGCCGGGACCGCCGTGAAGAACGAAAAGGGCCTGGAGCTCTTTTACGACTTCGCGATCACTCCGGCGGTGCGAGCAATCCCGGGTTATCAGTACGTCCGGGACCCCTTCACCGCCCAGATCGTCGCAAACCATCGCTCGGCAAATCTGTTTCTTCTACGTTTCACCGTGGCGCTGTGACGTCACCAGGGAATTTGCGACAGCGGAGGATTCGTCATGAGCGTGACCATTGAGAGCCGACAATCCGCAGCACCAAAACACTTCGACATTGGGGCAGCGTTCGAACGATTCATGAACGGGATTGGGTTATCGCCGCAAGACACTGGCGGCAACATTACTTTTTTCGGTGAAGACCCGATCTTTGAAAGCCGCCACCGCATCGGGGCCTGTATCTCCATCCCTATCATGGGCGCAGCTACGGGCGCAGCGGCGATCTGGAGAATGCGAACTGGTCGTGGACAGAACCTCTCTCTCGATCTCCGGAAGGCCATCCACGGCGTCAACCCGGTCTACAAGTTCAAGCCGACGATCAATGGCTACGCCTATCAGATGCCCTACGCCTTGGGCAATCACGAGATCTTCGATCTGTACTTGACGAAGGACGATCGTTGGGCTCTCCCGACCGGCGGTTACCCACATATGCTGGCCGAATGGTGCGCGCTGCTCCGATGCTCGCCCGAAAAGGCGAGCATCGCCAACGCGGTCCTGAAATGGAACGCCCAGGACCTGGACGACGCCGCGGCGGAGCACAATATGATCTTCGCTCTGTGCCGATCCCACGAGGAGTGGGCACGCCACCCGCAGGGCGAAGTCCTTGCTTCGAAGCCGCTGATCGAAATTGAAAAGATCGCCGACAGCGAGCCGGAGCCGTTCGCGCCGGCAAACCGCCCCCTTTCGGGCATCCGCGTGTTGTCGCATACACACGTCATCGCCGGAAATGTCGTCTCGCGGACTCTGGCCGAGCAGGGGGCCGAAGTACTGCACGTCGACCAGCCCCAGGAATTCGAGCACGAAATCTTCACCACCGAGACGACCGTCGGGCAACGGTCCACGTGGATTGACCTCAAATCCCCGGACGGAAACCGCATCGCGCACGAGCTCGCCGCAGGCGCGGACGTGTTCGTCGATAGCTATCGTGGCCGGACCATCAGCGACCTGGGGTTTTCCCCACAGGCGCTGGCGGAGCGGCGGCCGGGGATCATCTATTGTTCGATCCGGTGCTACGGGTACGACGGGCCGTGGGCCAATCGCGGCGGATTCGATATGGAGGCGCTGTGCGTGAGCGGGTTCGCCTTCGAGGAAGGAACGCCAGACCGGCCGAAATTCCCACCGACCAAGGTCATGAACGACTTCATCGCCGGGTATATGGGGGCGGCTGGAGTGACGGCCGCGTTGATCAGGCGAGCCCGCGAAGGCGGCAGCTACCACGTGAAGATCTGCCTCACGCGCAACGCGATGTGGTATCCGACCCTTGGGGTATTCGAACCCAACGAGGTCGACGACCTCACTGGGGAGCAGCACCAACTTCTGCAACCGGACACCATCACTCGTCAGACGCCGTATGGCGAGGTGTACCGGTTGGCGCCGCCGGTGCAGTTTTCCGAGACCCCGGGCGTCTGGGACGACCCAATCCTGACGGTTCGAGGCTCGTGCAAGCCCGAGTGGCAGTCGAGGCCCGATGTCAGGAAGGGCCCGGAATCAACGTCAAAGTCAACGACGCCCTCGCGGCCGACTGCGGCTGTAGGACGTTAGCAGACGCAGGCGATCGGCGAGATGGAGCCGCGCGCTGAAGCCCTCGAAGGCGCGCGTAAGAATGTTTTCTTTTCTGATTGGATTGTTCGCCGGACTACGCTCGATGACAGCCCCTGCAGTGACTGCATGGGCCGTCCATCTGGGCCGATTGAGAATCGATGGCCCTCTTTCGTTTATCGGCTCTATTCCATCTGTCGCGATCTTTACGGTGCTGGCAGTCCTCGAACTGGTGGTGGACAAGCTGCCCAATACACCGAATCGCACTGCGCCCAGAGGCCTGATCGCGCGTATCGTGACCGGCGGCTTGACGGGCGCGTGCGTCGCCGCGGGCGCAGCACAACGCCCACTTGTCGGCGGCGTGCTTGGAGTGGTCGGAGCCGTTGTGGGCTGTTTCGGAGGATATCAGGCGCGCAAACAGCTCGTGAAAGTACTCCGTACACGCGACATCAATGTTGCGCTTGTTGAGGATCTTGTTGCGATCGCTGGTTCCGTGTGGGTCCTCTTCCGCTGACGAACGCCGTTGGTGCGGGCCTCCGACATTTAACTTCGCACGATTCTTGCTCGCCGCGAAGCGCGGGATTCAGCCAGCAACTGCGGGCGGGAGCGTTGGCGCCGGGCGAGTTCCTGGATCACGCGCGCAAGCAGCGCGGCGTGGTGTTCATAAGGAAGGACGAGATCGCGCGCTTCGCCCTCGCCGACGCGGACACGCCGCACGAACAAGAGTCGTAAACAAAATGCGAGGGGAAACAACCATGGCATACCAAAGCGTCAACCCAGCGAACGGCGAGATACTTCGCCGTTTCGATCAGCATACCGACGAGCAAATGCAAAACGCGCTGGCAACGGCGGACAACACATATCGACACATCTGGTCCAGGATGGCTATCCGCGACCGGGCCAAAATCGTGGGCCGAGCAGCTTCTCTCATGTTGGACCGCAAAGAGGAACTTGCACGTCTTGCATCACTCGAGATGGGCAAGCGAATCTCCGAAGGCCGCACTGAGGTTGAGATCAGCGCCGCCATTCTTCAATACTATGCAGATAACGCAGAGACGTTTCTTTCGCCACAGATCATCGAATCGAAAGCCGGATACGCGCGGCTTGAATACTCTCCGCTCGGGGTGCTGATCGGCGTTCAACCCTGGAACTATCCCTACTATCAACTGTCGCGATTTGCCGCGCCCCAACTGATGGCCGGCAATGTCCTCTTGGTGAAGCATTCATCGAGTGTCCCGCAGTGCGCGCTTGCCTTCGAGCAACTCTTCACCGATGCGGGATCGCCCGCTGGCGCTTACACAAATCTATTTCTTTCGAGCGATCAGGTCGGCACACTGATCGATGACCCGCGCATTCGCGGCGTCGCGCTGACTGGATCGGAACGAGCGGGCGAATCACTTGCCTCGCGTGCCGGTAAGAACTTGAAAAAATCGACGATGGAACTGGGCGGAAGCGATGCCTTTATCGTGTTGGAGGATTGCGACCTCACGTATGCCGTCAATATGGCGGTCGTCGGTCGCATGGAAAACGATGGACAAACCTGCATCGGCTCGAAACGCTTTATCTGCGTTGGAGCGCGTGCGGAGCAGTTCCTCAATGCGTTTCGTGATGCGCTCAAAGAACTCAAGCCGGGCGACCCGTTGGATGAAACGACGACGCTGGGGCCGTTGTCCTCCGACGCCGCATTGAACCTTTTACTCGATCAGGTCCGCGAAGCGGTGGCCCATGGCGCGCGTGTCTTCACGGGAGGCGATCGGCTCGGTCAAACGGGTGCCTATATGCAACCGACGATTCTCACCAACGTCACTCCCGACAATCCGGCGTATCGGAAAGAATTCTTCGGTCCGGTCGCGCTCTTCTTTACGGCCAAGGATGACGATGAGGCGATCGCCATCGCAAACGACTCGCCCTTTGGATTGGGTGGCTCGGTCTACACGTCCGACATCGAGCACGGCAAGCGGGTTGCCAGCCGTATCGAAACGGGCATGGTATTTATCAACTATCCCTCGATGACCGCCCCCGATCTGCCATTCGGCGGAATCAAGCGTTCCGGATACGGCAAGGAGCTTTCCAATCTCGGCATTGAGGAGTTCGTCAACAAGAAACTGATCTGGGTAGCCCCCGTGCCCGCGGTCGCGGCCTAACTTCACGAGCATTGGCCTCGAAGTAATAACAGAGGCACTTATGAAGATCCTTGTCACCGGCGCAACAGGATTTATCGGGGGCGCCGTTGCCCGAAAGCTGTCGCAGCAAGGCCACCAGGTCATGGCGTTGACGCGATCGGCCGCGGCCGACGCCGCCAAGCTGCGAGCCTTGGGTCTGACTCCCGTCGCCGGCGACTTCGCCAATCCCGCGAGTCTGGCGGCGCCGGCAGCCCAGGTAGACGCCGTCGTCAGCCTCGCCAGCATCGGACAGGTCGAAGGGACCCCGGAGAGTTTCGCCAAGGACCGTGACGCCGTGGCGGTGATGACCAGGGCTCTCGGCGACTCGGGAAAACCGCTCATCTTCACCAGCGGTTCGGCGATCTTCGGCGTCTTCACCAAAGGCGAGGCGAGTCCGACGATTTTCGACGAAGAGTATCCCGTTCCGCTTCCCGTCTCCGTCTTCGCGCCGCCGCAGGCAGAAGTCCCCCAGCCGTTCATCGACTCCTTTGGTGGCTCAATGGCGCCGCGCGCCGAGACGGAAAGAGCCGTGCTCCACGCAACTGGCGTTCGGGGAATCGCGATCCGCCCCGGTCTCGTCTACGGAGAGGGAAGGGGCTACGACCTCCCCAATCTCATCGCCCTCACTAAGAAGCACGGCGCGGCGCCTCACCTTGGAGCGGGCGGCGTTCGGCAGGGCTACGTCCACATCGACGACCTGGTGGCGCTCTACGTCCTGGCCCTTGAACGCGCGCCGGCCGCCACGATGCTCCACGCTGTGACCGACGAGATCGCCCTTGGCGACCTGGCCGCAGCGGTCAGCCGACTTGTGGGCTCCGGCGGTCGAACCCAGGCTTTGTCACTGATGGAGATGTACACCCGAGGCGGTGGCGGTGGGGTGAGCCTGTCGGTCAACAAGCGTCTCGCCAGCGGAAAGACCCGAAGAGTCCTGCATTGGACCCCGACCCGATATGACATCTTGGAAGACGTGGAGCACGGCTCCTACGCCGTCGCTAGTGTCGCGCGACGAGGTTGACGCCTCAAGACGCCTTTCGAAGTGTGTTCGTGACGTGGCGGCGAAGGAAGTCGACTTCCACGCGCAGTCGTGGATTTGCACAATTCTTGCTGCCCGCAGCGCGTAACACGAATGAGGCAGCGGTGACGCAAAAGACGAATCCACCAACGATCATTAAGCGTCGCTCTCTCCTCGGGGCCGCAGCCGCAGCGTTCAGCGCTGGTGCCCTCGGGTTCAGGACCGCGTGGGCTCAAACCATGCGAACTGCATTGGCACACAGCGAACGAGTGGGCCTACATGCTGTACGGAACCGCCAGGGTGACAGTGTTCAACCCGGACGGGACGATCTTCATCGGCGACGTCGCGGAGGGTGACCTCTGGTTCTTTCCCACCGGCTTCCCGCATTCGATTCAAGGCCTCGGACCGGATGGCTGCGAGTTCCTGTTGGTCTTCGACCAGGGGACATTTTCTGAATACAACACCTTTCTGATCTCCGGCTGGCTCGCGCACACTCCGTCAAAAGTGCTCTCCAGAAACTTCACCGTTCCTGAAGCGGCGTTGGCGGACCTGCCTGAGCAAGGACTCTATATCTTCCCCGGAACGGTTCCGGGGGCCCTTGAAGATGATCGCAAAGCGGTTGGCGGCGCGGCTGTCGCCTCCACCGTGAACTGCACCTTCCGAATGAAGGCCATGAAACCCACGGCTGAAACAGCCGGCGGGACCATTCGCATCGTGGATTCAACTCTCTTCCACACGTCGAAGTCAGAGGTGTCTTTGAATCAGTGGATTCGGCGGCTTCCAGTTCAGATGACCGAGCAACACCTGCGTCTCAGTGCCGCCACGATCGCGCAGATTCCGAACGTCGGAAATAACATTCTGGCCCGGTAGAAAACGCGGTGCCTCACGGCAAGTTGTGAGCCCTTTGCCGCTTTGACAGCCTGTCGTCAAGGGTTTCCCTGCGTGGGGCCCTCCTGCCACCGATTCTTACGCAATTTCAAGACTGGTTCCCCCGAATGAGTACGGTGCATCGGTTGCACTCCCAAGGCGCTTCGCGCGAGGTGCCACACGCAGCCGCGTCATCGAAAGCGACTCTGCACGCAAGCTGACGTGAGACGTGGCCAGCAATTGAAAGGACGAGTGACATGACCACTACACCCACGCAATCCGGTCCGGGCGCGCAGAACGCGACGCTCAAGGCTTACGAAGACAAGGTTCGCGCCCAGCTTCAGGAAGGCAAGGCGAAGCTGGATCAGCTCAATGCCAAGGCGAAGGAGAAGCAGGCGCAGGCTGAAATCGACGTCGTCGGCCGGCTGAACGCTACGAAGCAGAACATCGAAAAGAAGCTCCAGGACCTGAAGACGACCGCCGATGCGCAGGTGTCGCGCGCCAAGGAAGACATCGATGCCGACGTCGCCTCGTTCAAGTCCTCGATCAACGAGCTCGCAAGCAAGATCAAGGTCGTGCTCTTCATCGCCGCGATGGTGACCGCGGGCATGGTGGGCGCCGTCAGGCTTCATGCGGCAATCACGTCGCAGACGCTGCTCTTCGCGGTGTACGAAGGTCAGAACACCGCCGCCCAGAACCTCAAGACGATGATGCAGGCCCAGGGAAAGACCGGCGAACGTATCCAGTCGTACGCGGTCATCTCGAAGGACCCGAAGGGCAAGGTGTCGGTCATCGATCAACGGCGGACGGACGCCAGCGTAGGCGCGGTCATCGGCGCCGTCGTCGGGCTGGTAGGCGGACCGGTCGGAGCGGCCGTCGGCGCGACCGCGGGCGGAGCCGCTGGCTATCTCACCGGCGACGCGGTCGGCATTCCGCGCGAGGACGTGGACAACATCGAGAAATCGCTGATGCCCAACAGCTCAGCGCTCATCGTGGTGCTCGATGATCGGTGGGTCAAGGACGTTCAGCGCGACATGGAGCAAGCGAACGCGCGACAGGTCATCGCCAGTCAGATCCGCCCCCGGAGCACCGGCACAACCGGCAAATGACTGCGGACACGATTGAAGACGCCTGGTCCGCTCCCCGGTCAGGCGTCGCCCTCATCTTCCGTGACTATTCGCGTTCGGTTGAGGCTCATACCCGTCCGTAAGGGTCTCCAGAAAGGCGACGAGTTGGTCTTCCTGCTCGTTGGTCAGCCCGAGGTTTCCGATCGTCGTGTCCTTGTTTTGAGGGATCTCAGGAGCTGGCCAACACGTCACCCTCTCCCCCTGAGCGCCATGCTGGCAACGAGGAAGTGTGTCGCGGGTGTTGTAGAAGTGGACAACCTCTTTCAGACTCTTGAAGTACCCGTTGTGCATGTAGGCCTTGACGAAATCGGGACGCGGCCTCTTATCCACGTTCCGCAAAGTCGAGACCTGGAACTTGCCGTCGAAGCGGGAGGCGAGCGGCGCCCAGTCGGCATTCGGATTGAGCTGCGGGTTTCTAAGAAAGTCGCCAACCCCTTTATCCACAAACGCTGAGCCTGCCGGGTTGGCGGCGTAGCCATGTTGATCCGGCGCGCGTTCGTTGAGATAGGGACTCGCCAGATTTTTGGGAACGCCCAGATTGGACGACGTAAAGTCGGTGAACAGTGGTGCCACGCTCGCTGCATCGCCGGGAGTGATCATTCGGGCCAGATTTTCGGTCCCATCCAGGTGACAGGTATTGCACTTCGCCTTGCCCCGAAAGAGGTCCCATCCCGCTTTCTCGTGCGGCGTCAAGACCTTCCGGTCACCGTGCGCGAGCGCGTAATCGAATTTCGACGAGAAGGGGCTGATCTCTGGCGCTGCTTCATACGCCGCAATGGCGAGCGCAAACTGGTCGTAGGTCGCGTTCGATCGCCCGCGATCCTCAGGGGTCAAATGAACAGGCAATGCGTCATTCGCGGGAGGTGGCCCCGGCTGGCTGCACACCTGATCGACATTGGTCGGCCAATTGATCGCAAATGATTGCTTGCCCCAGACGCTCTCGAAGAATCCCCTGTAAGAACTCTGAGACAGCCGCCGCACCACGCAGGCGGTGTCTGGCATGCCCATTTCGTTGGGATCGACGGGAGGACCCTGCGCCTGTTCCGCTGCGGGACTTTGAAGTGTGATTCCCGTTGCGCGTAGATCCCAAAAATTTCCGCCGTAGAAATCACCTTGCGTCTGACGGTACTGAAGGGCCGGGTAATACGCCGCATACGTGTAGCTCTGAGGTTTCCGGTGGCCGTATCGCGAGCGCGCCGGGTCGCCGGAGGCGTCACGGACTGATCCGGGATAGGAAACAGTTGTCTTGTTCAGCAGCGAAATCGGCCCGGTGAAATCCACATCCGGCATATGACAAAACGTGCAGGCCTCGTTCCTGTTCACCGAGAGCTGCTTGTCGAACAACATGAGCTTTCCCAACGTTTGCACTCGCTTCATCCGGTTCCCCGCATCATCCGGTATCGAGGGCAGTTCCGAGAGTGTGACGGAAAAGATCCTGTCGATTTCAGCCTCTACTCGTTTTATTTCTGCGTCTAAGCCTTCCAGTCGCGACGCTGGATTCTCGACGGCCGGATTCGGCGCCGAACCGGTTCCAGAAACGAGCAGCAGCATTGGCGCGAAAACGCAAGCAACTATCAACGCGATCCGCGTCATAACTTTCTTCTTCCTCTTCCTTGGAATGGGTTTATTTCTGTGTGCTCCGAGAGTGTGTGGGCAACGTCTGTGCCCACCGCATGGTCACTCCTTTGCGACCTGTCACGTGCCCAATGCGGAATGCTTTTCATTGCTCCCGCCGCAGTGACCTCATGCGAAATGCCGTGATCGAATTCACGAATCGCTGAGAGGTTTCTTCAGCCGCGGGGTGGTTAGCTGCGAGTGTTCACAGTCCGATGGGGCGGCAGCGCGATTGCTGTTGCGCGCATCTCTCTAGGAGCGTCATGGCTCCTCACAACCTCAAGGAGATCACTGATGCCGACAGCCACCGAAACGAAAACGAGTGAGCTCAAGCAGCGACAGAGGCTGCCTCTTTCGACGCCGACGGATCTCCGTCCCCAAGCGACCGCGGACATCGCGGCTGCGATGAACGCAATCCTGGCGGACGTGTTCGCACTCTACGTGAAGACGAAGAACTTTCACTGGCACATGAGCGGCCCGCACTTCCGCGACTACCATCTCCTGCTCGACGACCAGGCCGACCAGCTCTTTGCCATGACCGACGCGATCGCCGAGCGCGTCCGCAAGGTGGGCGGCTCGACCATCAAATCGATTGGACACATCGCGCGGACACAGCGCGTCACGGACAACGATACGGACTACGTCGAACCTCTCGACATGCTCGCCGAGCTTCG